>Ga0208480_1000767_pt1 | contig 12046 bp, 19 predicted proteins | sample NGESurshal092012_4_FD_184485 | JGI IMG/M metagenome (GOLD analysis project Ga0208480, IMG submission 184485) | Arctic peat soil microbial communities from Barrow, Alaska - NGEE Surface sample F53-1 shallow-092012 (SPAdes) | ecosystem: Environmental > Terrestrial > Soil > Wetlands > Peat ... | reverse complement strand
ACCACGCCTCCACCGGCAGGTCACTCGAATAGCCGAGGGCACCGCACACTTGGATCGTCCGGTCGAGGACCGCCAGTACGACCTTCGACACGTGGGCCTTGACCATCCCGAGCTCGGCGCGAACCGCCGCGGCCCTTGGGCGCGTACGTCACGACGACGTCGGGGCCAGACTTGACCGTGGGAATCAGTTCGAGACGCTCGTTTCGCGGGTCGACGGGCGAGGCCGTCTTGGGTGCCATCACCGAAAGGATCTCAATGCCCTCCATGTACTGCTCCACGTCGGCGCGATAGACGTTGCCGACGACTGGTCCGCCCGGGACGAGGGACGAATTGAGAACACCCTTGGGGAGCTTGGCGCCAGCTGCGCGCCACGTCGCCACGTCGCCGTTCAGACTCGTGATTTCAATCTCAATACGACGCGACATAGGGTTCCCAATCTAGTCGCTCACCAATAAACAAACATTTCGTGCGCATTTAGGTCAATTTTAGATTGAGTGCCTAGCATGTTCGCATGACTGATCATCCGGGCGACGGCGCCGAAGCGACGTCGAGCGAGGACGAACAGAGTGGGCAGTCGCTGAACGAAACGCCCTCTCGTAGTGAATCGACGAACGTGGACGACTCGATCATGTCTACGACTCCACCACTCGTACACGACGCACCAATCGACGACGTCGTGCCGCTCGCATCACAGCCCTCAGTGCGTCCAGCGAAGCGTTCTCTCTGGTCAACGCGGGTGTCTTTGCTCTTGGTCGCGGCGTTAGTCGGCGGTTTGGCCGGTCACTACGCGTCGGCCTCCAACACCGGGCCCGGGGGAGTGACCATCGACGCGGTCACCAATAAGCCCGGCGCCGCGTATCTCCCTGGGGGATTGAGTATCCCGAAATTGATAAGCAAAGCGTTGCCTTCAATCGTGTCAATCGACGTGAAGGGCGAAGGCGAAGAAGATCAGGGCACCGGAATGGTCATTACGAAGGACGGTCTCGTCATAACGAATAATCACGTGATCGCGGCCGCGGTGAACGGCGGAACGATCACCGTAACGCGCACTGGATCGACGAAGGCTTTGCCGGCGACATTAATCGGTACGAATCCAATCGACGACGTGGCCCTCATTCGTATCAACAACATCTCCGGTCTTACACCGGTGACCTTTGGCGACTCGAACGACCTCGTCGTCGGTGACGCCGTCGTGGCGATCGGCAATGCGCTCGGACTCGCGGCCGGCACGCCCACCGTCACCTCGGGCATCGTGTCGGCTCTTGGTCGCACCGTCACGGCGGGATCGGACGCGTCGAGTGAGACGTTGGACAACATGATTCAAACCGACGCCGCCATCAATCCCGGAAACTCCGGAGGTCCGTTGCTCGATTCGAGTGGCAATGTGATCGGCATGAATACTGCCGTCGCCGGCACGCTTCCCGACGGCACGAGCGCGCAGAACATCGGTTTCGCGATTCCCGATGCCACGATCGAATCGCTGCTGAAGCAGTTGGAGGCGGGCGAGAGCGTCGTCAACCACGGTGCCTTCATCGGCGTGGAGATCACCTCGATGACGCCGTCGTTGCAACAGGAGTATGGCTTCACCGTTACGACCGGCGCCGTGGTCATGAGCGTCATCTCGGGAACCGGTGCCGCGGCCGCCGGCGTGAAGCAGGGCGACATCATCGTCGGCATCAATAAGACGACGATCGGCGGCGCCCAAGACGTCGCCAGTGTCCTTTCCGCCTTACGACCAGGCGCGATCATCGCCCTGCACGTCGTGCGCGGAAAGCGGCACCTCACGATCAGCGTCACGTTGGGCGCGCAGCCCAAGGGTTAGGCCAGCGTCGCGATACCGCCATCGACGGGAAGAATGACGCCGGTGATGTAACTCGCCGCGGGCGACGCAAGGAAAATCGCCGCGCCGGCCATATCGGATGATTGTCCGATGCGCTTCATCGGTGCTGCCTTGGCAATTTCGTCGCCAAAGGCTTCGAGCGTGGAGCGCATCATCCTCGAAGGGAACGGCCCGGGTGCGATCGCGTTCACCGTGATCTTCGGCGCCAACGTCTTGGCGAGGTGGCGCGTCAGCTGGTGCACAGCGGCCTTCGAGGCCGAATAGGCGAACGTGTCCATCGTGGGGACGTGAATACCGTCGATGGAACCGATATTGATCACTCGTGACGGGCTCTCGGCAGTTCCCTTGGCGTCGAGCAATGGCCGCAAGAACTTCGTTAAATGGAAGACGCCCTTCACGTTGAGCGCGAGCACGCGCTCCCACGCCTTCTCGTCGTAGTCGTCCATTGGCGCGCCCCACGTCGCTCCCGCGTTGTTCACCAAGACATCGAGGTGATCCTCACGCGCCGAGATCTCGTTGGCGAGCCGCTGGCACTCGACTTCAGTCGAGAGGTCGGCGGGCAAGGAAGTGCACGATCCGATTTCGGAGAGCTCCTTCGCCAACGCGTCACAGACCTCCGCCTTTCGAGAGGAGATGTAGACCTTGGCACCCGCCTCGACGAAGCCTCGGGCGATCATCTCGCCGATGCCACGACTTCCGCCGGTTACCAGAACGACCTTGCCACTGACGTCAAAAAGAGAACTCATCCGGGAAGTGTAAACCAATGCGTGTCGACTATTCCCGTGACGAATTACTCGCTCACGAGGAGAGCGACCTGAGGTCGGGGAGTTCCGGGTGCTAGGTGTGGGCGAGCACCAGAGCTTCGTCGGCGTCATGGGCCTCAACTATCACTTGAGACATGCCTTTGGAGGGGTCCCCCCCACAGGACTCGAAACGAAACCGGACCCAAGGGCCCCCGACTAGTTGAGGACGCGAAGGTTCGTCACCGCAACCGCCACGACGTCTGTCTGAGGAGCCACTACGTACTGCGAGTGAATCGCCCAGACACCGGGGTCAGGGAAGTTGAAGGCACACTCAGCCTGACTCTGATTGATCCACTGGAAGCGACAGACGATGTTCGAGTCATTCGTGCTCGCCGGAGCAACGGCGAACATTCTGATCTGGCCCGTCGCGTCGCCTGGCAACACGTCAACGATGACGTTGAATGTTCCGTTGGATGCCGAAGGCGGCGAACTGTTGTCGCTGTAGTCAAAAGACAGAAAGACCTTGCTGGAAGAGTCGTCGGCCACGGCTGGAATCACGATGATCCCGATGCTGGATGCCACTATCAGGGCAGCACAAAGTAGCCGACGCATACCGACCAGTATAACAGCGAATTCTCACTATAACGCCGATAATGTACGTTATGTAAAGTAGAACATCAATTTGTAGTCAGTGAGAGTTTCATCACTTTCGAAACCTTCGCAATGCCGAAAAAGCAATCCCCCTCAAAGTAGTTTCGAGGTACTGATGCGCGCTCACATCACCCTCTCCCCAAAACAACTCAGCTTCGCCATGCTGTTTGTTGCATTAGGCGGCGCCGTCGGAACACTCATTCGCGACCTGCTTTTGAAGATCAATCTGTACACCATTCCTCGCGGCACGGCCGTATACACGTCGATCGACTGGACCCATCAAATTCCTTGGATATTGCTCGCCATTAATACTCTCGGCGTCTTCGTGGCCACGGATCTTCTTCGTCATCGCCTCAAACACCATGACCCGAACGATCCCATGCGTTTGGTGCTTGTGACGGGCTTCTTGGGTGGGCTGACCTCTTACTCAGGCCTCTTTGTCGATTTAGCGGCGATCTGGCACCTCACCATAGGGGGATGTCTTTTGGTGGCCGCAGGGGCCATCCTGGCGGGCCTTTTTGCTGGCATGCTCGGCTTGGGTCGACATCGGCGTCGAGCATGACACTTTTATTAATTTCCTTCGCGGGAGGAGTCGGTTGCGTAGTTCGGTACCTCTTCGAGTACCTCGTTCGCCGCAACCACCCAACGAGTAGACCGTGGGCTACGGTCGCGGCGAACGCGTTAGGTACCGGAATCGCCGGCTACGCGGCATACCGATTGGTTGGATCAAGTGACGCTCATATTCGCGCAATCGTATTATCTGGATTTTGCGGGGGATTAACAACGTTCTCCTCGGCACTCGCAGTGCCCGTCATCCTCCAGCGCGAGCATCACTGGGGCTATGCAGCGGCACTCATCACCACTACCCCACTTCTTTGTTCGGGCCTGTTCGTCTTGGGCATGTCGCTCGCCCACTGAGATCTTCATTCTTCGGCGAGTACTCCCCCACCTCCACCCGCACCCCACTTCGAGAGTGCGGGTTCACGTCGGGCCTCCGACACCAACATTCTCCGGTACTTTGAGTCCCACTTCGGAGAGCAGCACGATGATCGAGGGACTGCCGACCACCTTGACTTCCAAGTGATCGGGAAACACCTTGATGAACTCAATGAGGTTCTCAACGAGAATGCGTCGTTCACCTTCATCGGCCTCCGCCCACACCGCGTCCATGTCGAGGTCAGCGAGGATGCGCGCGACCTCCTCAAATCGAACTTCTAAATCGCTCTTGATTCGCTCCTCGTGGCCCTCTAGTGCCATCTGTTGACGCACAGCCTCAATCGAAGTGGCGATCCGAGCCTCCTCACGGTGGAATCCGTCCATGCTGATCTTCTCGGCGTAGTAGAGACCGAGGAGTTTGTCCCTTTGCTCATCGAGGGTCTTCAAGGTCTTCGCTGGTGCTGCCCGTCGGGTCCGGCGCGGCGTCTCCGCCGCGTCCGGGCCCCCACCGGCCAGCCGCCGTCGGATGGCCCTTCGCAGACTCTCGTCGTGACCAACGAGTCGAAGTCCCACGACCGCAGCTCGCGCCAAACCTAAGTTGCTCCGCGACGGCTGAGGACAACCCTCGCCTCGATGACGACATTTGAACGTGAGATGACCCTTGCCGTTTTGCGCGACGACCATCTTGCGGTTGCACGTTCCACAAACCACTCGTCCCGAGAGAGGATCACTCGACTGACGAACGCCCTTGGCGGTACCTCGATGCGCCTTCTGCCACTCCTCTTCGCTCACGAGGGGCTCGTGAATGCCTGGGTACCAGGTGCCCTTGCGAAGGGTCTCACCGCGATATACGCGCGAGTCCAGAATTGACTTGACCGTGGAGTACTTGAAGCCGGTGCGCTCCTCGATAACGCGGTAGGAGCGTCGTTCACCACGGAGTCGAAAGCACTGGACCACAAGCGGCGCATCGACATTCGGCACTAGGAGTTTGTCGATCATGTCGTAGCCAGTCTTTGGCTTATTGATCCAGCGCCCCTCTTTGACCGCCCGGTCGAGTCCCATGCTCACGTTCTCCGAGAGCGCCTCGCGGTAGTACTCGGCTTGACCACCCATCATCGAGAAAAACCATCTGCCCGCAGGCGTCGAGAGATCAAGGTTCTCACAGACCGAGTGCAAGATGACGCCGTGCTTGTCGAACAGGTCACGTATCGCCATGAGGTCCCGCAGACTTCGTGAGAGCCGGTCGAGTTTCCAAACGATCACGTGAGCGGCGTGACCGGCCTCAACCGCCGCCAGCAACTGCTGGACGCCAGGTCGCGCCAAGTTCTTGCCCGAGATGCCGGGATCGGAGATAACGGTGATCTCGCCAAGATCGTGCAGACTCGAATAGGCCCGGAGTTTGTCCGTCTGGCCCTCGATTGACCAACCCTCCTCCGCTTGTTCCTCCGTCGAGACTCGGCAGTACGCCAGGGTTAGCACGCAGACCTCCTTTGGGTCCTAGGTTTTTGTTCACAATACGCAGCGCTATTGACACCAGCGCCGATGCGACCGCGTCGAAGTCGGGTGGCGGCATCACAGCAGTTCCAAACTTCGCCGCTTTTGCCAGATGCGATAGTCCGTCGAGACGTGCGTCTCTCTGGCGTAGCGCCCGAGATAGTCCTTCAACACTTCGAGCAGTTCGGCCTCGGAATGGCAGTCGCTCAACGCACCGAAGCGGGCCACGTAGCCAACGAACGCCGGCATCATCTTTGCCAGTTCGCCACGCTGCTTGCCGCCGTAGGTGCGCTCGATCCCTATCGCGTCGTCGCGAATCCGTGCACGCTGTACGTCCTCCCATTCGGGCGCGACGGGCCACCTTGCCCGCGTGTGGTCGCCTGTCAGTACGCGATACGAGAGCCACGTCGTCAGGTAGGCCCACAGTGCGCCCGTGGCGTCGAGCACCTCGTCGGGATCGTCGAGACCGAACTCGCGCAACGCTCCACGCAGTACTTCGAACTCAATTCGCAACACGTCGCGGTTTGGGTCGTAGGTGTCGTTCCACATCTCTCGCCAGTACTGAGCGCCAGATTTGAGCAGTTCGTTCGTCTTGTTGTAGAGACGAGCGTCAACGGTCCCGGACGACCGCTTGCCGAACTGCAGCCCGCTGAGTGTGCCATCCTCCTCGAACGTGCCAAGGTCCGACGCGCGACACACGAAGCGCCTGCGATCCTCGCCCGAGAGGTTCCAACCTTGGAAGTCAGCGAAGAGGTCGATACGACTGGCTTGCAACTTCACGAGACCGCACTCATCTTCGAGTAGATCGCGGAAGCCTTGGACCGCTGCGCGCACTCCGACCCCGTGCAGGAACTCCGCTTTGGGTTGAACACGAAAGGTAGGGACACTCAGGCTCGGTGTGATTCCAATACGGCCATAGGGATGCGTGAGGCAGTAGCGGTATTTCCCCCAGGCGTGGGGTGCCATGAGCATTTCCAAGGCTCCAAATTGGAAGGGGGGGCTGCCGTCGAGTGCTTGCGCGTCAGCGCGAGAGGTTTCGAGCCGTGCGAGGAGAGCGTCCGGGAGTGGCGCACGTCCGGTGAAGTAAATCGCGTCTACTCCGGATGCCACTTCATTGAGAATCGGTACTCGCATAATTGCAAGTATACCTACGACCCTGTTACATCACGTGTGTTTTTTCGGGGTCCGTCCGACCTTGACCTGAGCTCCGGCCCAGTACGCCTTGGGGTCAATCGTGATGCCCGGCATTTGGTAGACGTCGGGGTGCGAGCCGGTCATCTTTCGAAAGCGGGCGACCTTGCGCCAGATCGTGGACTTGTGCATCCCGAACTCTTCGAGGCCTTCAAAGCCACCGTAGAGATGCCACATGACCCAGAAACCGATCATGTCCTCCACGATTTGGGTGCCGACCGGTAGCAGCGCGACGCCTACCTTTTGCTTGACGAACGGTGGAATGCGTCGGTCAACCGCTTTGACGTAGGCATTCCAGGCCTTCTTGGCGATGCCCTGGCCTTCAGGCGTCTCCATCGGGTCAGATCGGAAATCAGAATCCATACTCGCAGTGTAGCGAGTACACCTAACGTGGGAGGCCCAGTTTCAGCCGATCATTGACTTATCTGTAGGTGGACCAACAATCACCGAGCCACGACCCCCGGCTTCTGTCGCTTCGATGTACATTCCTGCCCACCCGACCGTGAAACGAAAGAGCCCGTTACGAGCGACACGGATGACGACAACTGATGAGCCATCTATCGCCTCGGTGATCCCGCCTTGCAACGCGTCATGCCAGGCATCGAAATTGCGGCCAAACCACTCTGGCAAGTTGAAAAATTCAGTAAGGACATCCCAGAGCTGATCGGGAGTCTCGAGAACCCGGTTGCTCAAGTCGTATTCCACGGACTCCAAACTAGATCCAGAATTGTGACGGAACTAAGGAAATGCAGTTTCCGGGTGCTGTGATACAGGGAGCGCACCCACACGAGTAGCGCAAAGTGGCACGATGATGAGATGACCAACTTCAGAATATTCCGCAGCCTTATGCTGGTGACTGCTGCCTCCATGTTGCAGCTCGTGGTTTTGCCGATAATCAGTTCTGCTTCGGTCAATTCCGCCGGGTCTCATCCAATCGGTTCAAGAGTCATCATCCCTCCTGACTTCGACTACAACTGGCTCACAATAGGTTTCATGAAACACTCAGGCGTCGGGACGGTGTCAATTTTGAAGGTCGAAGCCTCGCGAACTCCTCGATCGATCTTGGAGTCAAAAGGGCCTAACTCGTATGAAGTCGACGTACTCGTGCGCGCCTGCGCCGACGCACAGGGTTTCAAAGCCGTCATTGGCTCTCACTCCGCAGACATCGCCGACGCCGTCTCCGCACATCTGTACTTACTTCCTGAGGAAGCGCGAGGGATCAATTCGACGTATTTCGGTGTCGAAGAACTTCCAGTGTCTGGTACTGCGCCAACGCTCATTCGCGGCCGATTGTTCACACTTGCGCCAACGATGAAGCCGAATCAGTGCTTCATAGGCATCATCACGTTCGCGGTTCCTACTCAAATCGGTAGTCCGTCCAATGCGACAACCTATTCAGTTATCTTGACCAGTTCTACTTATCCGACTCCTGGCCAAGCCATTATGTGGAGTCCGCCGCCAAAACCTTGACTTCGTTCCAGGTCAGCGTTCTCCAATCAGATTGCTGACGTCGGGCCTTGAATGGTTCGTCTCTCTCTATCCTCTCGATGGAATCCATTTCAAGACTGTGAGCCATTCAATGACTGACGAACACGCAAATCGCCCTTCTCGAGACGATTACCTGGCGGCGTGCCAAGCATGGGCAGATGACCGGTTATCAGCATGGGCCGAATTGTGGGAGTTATTGACGTCCCGGATGGCACATTGAGGTCGACGATCGCGGGCCAACGTGGCGATTCGGAGTTGCGGGAGCCGCGAGACTCGTCGTCACAATTGACTACGAGTATTTCGTGGTCTTTGAATATCAAGCGGATGAAACGAAACATCTGTTAGACATCGAATCCGTCCTCTGGTGGATTCAAAAACGCGAACCGGACAACGAAGGTCTAACGAACCTCCAAGAAGAGATCATTGAAGAAGTGCTGCCTGTCGAAGTTGACGAATGGCTACGCACGCGAGACAACGACGACACCTAGTTCGTTCCAGTCTCGTCGCGGCGGCGTGGCCAAGTATGAACTCTCCAGTCGGAGAATGTGCAGGTCGGCCCGTCAAAGCGCTGCAACGATCACTCGACCGACCGACGCTCGTACAATTGGCGCAAGTATGGTCCAAATGATTTTAAAGAGCTCCCCGTGCGACGGCTGATTCCTTGGGTCATTATGTCGCTGCTAACCATCACCACCGCGGCTTCGATCGTTGTAGGAGTATCCCAGTCTCCACGTTTCTTTGGCATACCAAATCGTGGAAGTATCCAGGCGAAACGAGAAATTCGCTCTGCAGCGCTCGCCACGGAAGATTCTGAGAGTTTCACTGAATTAACAGTTGAGCACAATCAGGTCACGGGATCCGAGTTATATCAGTCTCCCGACAAGACATTGTCCTCATTTCTTGGATTCAAGCAAATCAACGTCGGTTCATACATGTACTTCGGCGGCTGTTCGAAACGTAAGTGGGAGCGTCAGTATGCGCCAGATTCATACGGTCCCGACGGCATCATGTACGACCTTGACCTACTGCAGTCCGCGCAACATGTGAATGGAAGCGGGCACAACTTTCTCGCCACATACGTTGCACCGGGCGGAAGTGTCGAAGTAGTAATCAATGCGAAAGTGGAATCTGGCAAAGTGGTGAGAGAGGCCGAACGATTCATTTACGGCTCTGGCACGGGATGGTACATCGGTCCCTTTCGACCTCGGAATCACGGCTACACGCTCATCTATTCGAAGATTGGATCATCACCTCCAATCAAGGTTCCGCCTATTAGTGAAGTCAAAGACAAAAAGGCAAGCAAGTCCGGAGCAACTTTGGTTGGGATTTGTTCGGGATCTGGAAGTTTCAAGACATCAGTGCCAAGGATCTCCCCGTAGATTCAAAATCGGCACCAAGGGATCGCTTCGGATTCCCCTGATATCGCGAATCATCTGTAAGCCAAGGTCGGAGTCTCCAGTCGGAGAATGTGTAAGTCGCCCCTCCGACACCAAGTTGTACAAACATGACACCAATGTTGTACGATATATGCATGGTCAAAATATCAGTGAGCAAGGCGCGCGAAAAGTTGTCTGAAGTCGTCGAGATGTCACAGACAGAACCAGTCGAACTCGAGCACTACGGACGACGCGCGGCAATCTTGATCAGTCCGGAACAGTACGACGAGATGCTCGAAGCGTTGGAGGAGTCTCAGGACGTCGCGGCCTTCGACGCAGCTTTGGCAGAAGGCGGAGCCAACATTCCGTGGGAGCAAGTGAAAAGCGACCTCGGCTGGTCGTGAACGAATATCGGATTGTATTCCGACCGGCGGCACTTCGAGAACTTCGAAAGATAGATCGATCGACACAACCGCGGATTCAGGGCGCGATTTCTCTCCTCGCTCGAGATCCTCGGCCTCCGGCTTCTCGACCTCTACGAGGACGCGATGGTTTTCGACTTCGAGTTGGCGACTACCGCGTTCTCTACACCATTGACGACGGAGTTCTTTTGATTGCGCTTGTAACCATCGGACATCGCCGAGATGTCTACCAATAGTCTGTGCGAATTCATTGGCGCACAAAATTCATAGTCGCAGTGGGAGACGCCAATGAAGGGTTGCACTTCTGCGGCGTCGGGCCAGAGATCCAAACCCACACGGTCTAACCAAGACGCCAATGGAGGGTTGCAGTTCTATTGAGTCGGGCCCGCGACAAAGGCTCGTCACTGCGTCACTAGCTTCTACGTCGCGGGCCAGACGGGACCGTAGTTCAAGACACCGCGTCCTACGCCTGGGTTGTCGAAGCAAACGTCAATGAGCCGGCGAACGACGAAGTGCGTCGTAGCGATGGGGTTGGCGTAGTCGCCCACGAGGAAGCCAGTGGTCGTTGCTGGCTTGCAGCCTGTGAACGCCGCACCGACGGGCTTCATGAAAACGAAGAGGGCTACGATCTTCTGATCACGAGCGACGACCGGTCGCCGGGTACTTCCGGTGCTGGAGGGTATCGCAAGGTCGTTGGCCGAGAGGTGCGCGACGTCTGTCGTGTTTCGCACGGCTCGGAAGATGGGTCCACCCATCAGGAGGTGGCAGGTGGCGCCACGGTTGTAGAAGTACACCGGAACCACCTTGGAAGCAGAGCGATGTTGCACGCCAGTCGAGGTCCTCACGAGGTAGTTCGTAGCGCCCAAAGTGGCTCCCGCGGTCACCGCAATTTGAGACGCCCGACACGCGGGTTGCGCCGGAGCAGCGTGTGCGGTGACCGCCGGTGACAACGTGCCTACGGCGACCGCCAGAGGCATAAGAACGACAAGCGCGAGCACAACCCTGCTCTCGCGCACACGCTTTCTCGGATAACTCAACGTTCCTCGTCTCCATTCAGATCTAAGTGCCGGATGGCCTCACGCTCCAACGTACCTGCACCGGCTGCTGGCTCGGGTATCACCTTGCACCGAGCCATCACCGGCGCTCGGTAGAACTTCAGGTCACTCGCCTGGACGTAAACGCCAGTGGATGGTGGCATTCCTGTTGCGTCGGGCCAGCTTCGCATTCGTCGCCTCGGCGACATTCTCAACATCATGCCGCTCTGTTTGAATGGGCATAACACGACGGATTGCGAATTAGCGAGTTGATTTTCCTTGCGGGTTGTAACTAAAGGGGGCAGACGTGTCGAGAACACGAATTATGTCGCATCTAGGACGCGCTTTCGGTTCTGGTCTAATTGTGATTCTTGTCGGTGCTGGTGTTTATTCGACCGGAGTCGCCTCGGCCACGTCCAAGTCGAAGATGGGCATCATTACGGGAAGGTTGCAAGAGTGCCCACCGGACCCAGCCTGGGGAAGGAATGCCGTAACTCCTGCGATGGTGGTGCTCCTTCGGAATGGACGCACTTACAACAGCCAGTCCATCGTCTTCCCCAAGAACGCTGGCTGGTCTGGTGTTTTCAGATTCACGGTTCAGCCGGGAACGTACCAAGTCGTGTCAAGCTATCAGGGCGGTGACCCAACAGTGAAAGTGAAAGCTGGCGGTAAGTACACGGCGTCCTTCGGAATCATCGGTTGCCCCGAGTAAACGAAACGTCACAAGGGACTTCGCGTCTAATCATCGTCCTGCCAAAGGAAAATTCGCCGATCGGAGAATGTGTAGGTCCCCGGGTTCAAGGGGTGTTCGCAACACCAGCCTGAACTGAGACTAGAAGTTCGTCGAGTGCTTCTGCAGGCGTCTTCCAAT
>Ga0208480_1000766_pt1 | contig 12048 bp, 8 predicted proteins | sample NGESurshal092012_4_FD_184485 | JGI IMG/M metagenome (GOLD analysis project Ga0208480, IMG submission 184485) | Arctic peat soil microbial communities from Barrow, Alaska - NGEE Surface sample F53-1 shallow-092012 (SPAdes) | ecosystem: Environmental > Terrestrial > Soil > Wetlands > Peat ... | reverse complement strand
GGGAAGCCCCGCCCGCGGGCTGGTGTTAGCAGTCTCCACAAGTTGTAATTATGTAATTCCCCGCACGGCCCGCATTCTCCGGACCCGCCGGGATAGGAGGCAGCGTGCCAGAGAACGAACCACTGGACAGCTACTCGCAGATCGTCGCCGGGGTCGCGGCCGAGCTCACCGGCAAGGTGGCCAGCCTGCGGGTGCCCCAGCCCGGCCGGGGCAATGCCAGCCGGGGCGGGGGCGGCCGGGGCGGGGAGAGCCTCGGCTCGGGCGTCGTCTTCACCGGGGACGGCTTCATCCTCACCAACGCCCACGTGGTCGGCGGCGCCCCGGCCGGCACGGCCGCGTTCGCGGACGGCTCCACGACCCCGTTCCGGGTCGTCGGCGCCGACCCGCTGTCCGACCTGGCCGTGCTGCGGACGTCCGGGACCACCCCGCCGCCCGCCGAGCTGGGCGAGGCGGACGAGCTCGTGGTCGGCCAGCTGGTGGTGGCCGTGGGCAACCCGCTCGGCCTGGCGGGCTCGGTCACCGCCGGGGTGGTCAGCGCCCTGGGCCGGTCCCTGCCCACCCGCACCGCGAGCGCGGGCCGGCTGATCGAGGACGTGATCCAGACCGACGCGGCCCTCAACCCCGGCAACTCCGGCGGGGCGCTCGCCGACAGCCACTCGCGGGTGGTCGGCATCAACACCGCCGTGGCCGGGGTGGGCCTGGGCCTGGCCGTCCCGGTCAACCGGACCACGCGGCGTATCATCTCCGCGCTCATGCGGGACGGCAAGGTCAGGCGGGCCTACCTCGGGCTGGTCAGCGTGCCCGCGCCGCTCCCGGCCCTGCTGGCCGAGCGGGTCGGGCGGCCCACGGGCCTGCGCGTGGCCGAGGTGGTGACCGGCGGCCCGGCCGACCGGGCCGGCCTGCGGGCCGGGGACCTGCTGGTCAGCGCGGGCGGCAGCCCGGTCGCCGCGGCGCAGGACCTGCAGCGGCTGATGTTCGCGGAGGCGATCGGGCAGCCGATGGCCATCACCGTGATGCGCAACGGTGCCCTGGTCGATGTGATCGCCGAGCCGTCGGAGCTGGTGTCGGCCTAGGCGCCCGGCCCCGGCCCTAAGGCCCGGGCACCGGGATCCCGGTCTGCCGGGGCCCGGCGCCCGGGCATCAGGCCCCGGAGTCCGGGCACGGGGCTGGCAGCCGGATTGTCGCATGCGGTACCGCCGTTTCCCGCCTGCCTGTCCACAACCGGCACACGTGATCGCCGCTATCCACAGAACCCGGTTCGGCGTGGCCGGCCCCCCGTCCCAGCGGTGATCGTGGACGTCAGCGGGCGGCACCACGCCGCCCCGGGCGGCACCGCTCGCGCGCCGCCGGGCCGAGCCAGGAGGATGGCATGATCAACGACGCACAGGTGTTCCTGTCCGGGTACGTGGCCCGCGATCCACGGTTCCGCATCACGGCCAGCGGTATCTCCAACGTCTCGCTGCGGGTCGCCTACACCCCGCGCCGGGTGGACCGGGAGACCGGCGAGTGGACGGACGGCACAACCTCGTTCGTCAGCGTGGTCTGCTGGCGGACGCTGGCCGACAACGTCGCGCGGTGCCTGCACAAGGGCGAGCCGGTGCTGGTCAAGGGGCGGCTCCAGGTCCGGCCGTACGAGAAGGACGGGGTTTCGCGGCTGGCGGTCGAGGTCGAGGCGACCTCCGTCGGGCACGACCTGGCCCGCGGGGTCGCGAGCTTCCAGCGGCCGCGCAGGGTGCTGGCCGGCCAGGCCGCAGGCAACGGCCACGGGGCGGAGGCCCCGGTGGCTGAGGGTCAGGTGGCTGAGGGTCAGGTGGCTGAGGCCGGCCTGGACGGTGCCGGCGAGGCGATGGCCGCGCTCGATCGCCCCAACGGAACCGATCAGGGCCCGGGTGCCCTGGACGGGTCTGGCGAGCCCGCGGCAGTGTCCGCGCCGTTCTGAGGCGGCACGCCGGGATCCACGGAATTGCCTGCCGGGCAGGCTCCTTGGCTCTACGCTGTTTACCCAGCGTCATAGTTCGGCCGCTTCTTGAATACGGAATGTGACCGAAATGCCGGAGGGGCCTGCCTGCGGCAGTCATGGACGGGTGGCATGTCGGCAGTGCAGCGCACGATGCACCGCGAGTACCGCGGCGGGTCAGGGTGCCGCCCCGAAGAGCCGTGGGCGTTCGACCGGCTGCCCAGGCGGCTGCGGCTGCGGGTGTACCTGATCACGGTCACCGCCACCGAGTTCCTCCTGGCGGCCTGGCAGCTGACCCGCCTCCGGCCCGATCCGGACCAGCTCGGGTTGTTCCTGGTCGTCCTGGGCTGCGGGATGGTCTGCGTCGAGGCGACCCGGCGCGGCGGCGCGCCGCCACCGGGTACCCATGACCTGCTCACCGCCTGGTGGCTGCCGGCCGCGCTCCTGCTGCCGCCGGAGTACGCGCTGCTCGGCCCGGTGCTGATCGGCGCGCACGCGCACTGGCGGGCCCGGCAGGGGCCGCTGTACTGGCGGGCGTTCACGGCCGCCTCGCTCGGCCTGGCCGGGGCAACCGCCTCGTTCGTGTTCCACGGCCTGTTCAGCCTGGCCCACCCGCAGGGCCCGTGGCTGCGCGACCCGGTGATGGTGCTCGGGGCCGCCTGCTGCGCCGCGCTGTTCGTGCTCGTCAACGCGGCGCTGATCGGGCTGGCCGGGCGGGCCGCGCGGCCCGTCGAGTCGTGGCCCAGCGGGCCCGGGTCCGGGACCACCCGGGACTTCGAGAGCCTGCTGGTCGACGCGGCCGGCCTGTGCGCCGGCGTCCTGGTCACCATCGCCTGCACGCTCAGCTGGGTCATGCTGTTCGTCGCGCTGCCGCCGGTCATCCTGCTCCAGCGCAGCCTGCTGCACCAGCAGCTGCGCGCCGCGGCCCAGTCCGACCCGAAGACCGGCCTGCTCAACGCCGTCGCCTGGCAGCGGGAGGCGGAACGGTGGGTCCGCCGGGCCCGTCGGCTGAGCGTGTCCGCGGCGATCCTGCTGGTGGACATCGACCACTTCAAGCGGGTCAACGACACCTACGGGCACCTCACGGGCGATGATCTCCTGTCCGCGACGGCCAGCACGCTGGGCCAGCACGTGCGGGCCTGCGACGTACTGGGCCGGTTCGGCGGCGAGGAGTTCGTGGCCGTGCTGCCCGGGGCCGGGCAGCAGGAGGCCTGCCACATCGCCGAGCGGCTGCGGGGCCGGGTCCGGGAGATCGCGGTGCCGGCCCGCGGCGCCGCTGCTCCCGATGACACCGTGGCCATTACGGTCTCGATCGGGGTGGCCGCGCTGGGCCTGGACGGCGAGGACCTGTTCGAACTGCTCGCCGCCGCCGACGCCGCGCTGTACCGGGCCAAGAAGTCCGGCCGGGACCGGGTGTGCACGCTTCCCCCGGGCGCCGGCCCGTCCGACCCGCTGCGCTAATGCCCCTAACCTTGGAGCATGCCTGAATTTATCTATCAGATGCATGCCGCCCGCTTGGTGAAGGGCGACAAGCTTCTCCTTGATGACGTAACGCTGGCGTTTTTCCCCGGGGCGAAGATCGGTGTGGTCGGGCCCAACGGCGCGGGCAAGTCGACGCTGCTGAAGATGATGGCGGGCCTGGAGCAGCCGTCCAACGGGGACGCGCGGCTTTTTCCCGGTTTCACGGTGGGGTTGCTCAGCCAGGAGCCGCGGCTTGATGAGGGCAAGACCGTGCTGGGCAACGTCCAGGACGGGGTGGCGGAGACCAAGGCCCTGCTGGACCAGTACAACGAGATCGCCGAGAAGATGGCGACCGACTACTCCGACGAGTTGCTGGAAGAGATGGGCAGGCTCCAGGAGCAGCTTGATCACCGCGACGCCTGGGACCTGGACAGCCAGCTGGAACAGGCGATGGACGCGCTGCGCTGCCCGCCGCCGGACTCCGATGTGACCGTGCTGTCCGGGGGAGAGCGCCGCCGGGTCGCGTTGTGCAAGCTGCTGCTGTCCCAGCCGGACCTGCTCCTGCTGGACGAGCCCACCAACCACCTGGACGCGGAGAGCGTGCAGTGGCTGGAGCAGCACCTGGAGAAGTACCCCGGGACCGTCGTGGCGGTCACCCACGACCGGTACTTCCTGGACAACGTGGCGCAGTGGATCCTCGAGCTGGACCGGGGCCACACCTACCCGTACGAGGGCAACTACTCCATCTACCTGGAGACCAAGGCGTCCCGGATCAAGGTCGAGGGCGCGAAAGACGCCAAGCGGCGCAAGCGGCTGGAAGACGAGCTGGAATGGGTGCGCTCCAGCCCGCGGGCCCGCCAGTCCAAGAGCCGGGCCCGGCTCGAGCGCTACGAGGAAATGGCGGCCGAGGCGGACAAGCACCGCAAGCTGGACTTCGAGGAGATCCAGATCCCGCCGGGCCCCCGGCTGGGCAGCCAGGTGGTCGAGGTCTCGAACCTGACCAAGGCCTTCGGCGACCGGGTGCTGATCGACGGGCTGAGCTTCTCGCTGCCGCGCAACGGGCTGGTCGGCGTCATCGGCCCCAACGGGGTCGGCAAGACCACGCTGTTCAAGATGATCGTGGGCGACGAGCAGCCCGACTCGGGCACGATCCGGATCGGTGACACCGTCAAGATCGCCTACGTGGACCAGCTGAGGTCCGGGATCGATCCGGCCAAGAACGTCTGGGAGGCCATCTCCGCGGGTGAGTCCACGATCCGGGTGGGCAACGTGGAGATCCCCAGCCGGGCCTACGTGGCGGCGTTCGGCTTCAAGGGCACGGACCAGCAGAAGGCGGCCGGGATGATGTCCGGCGGCGAGCGGGGCCGGGTCAACCTGGCCCTCACCCTGCGCCAGGGCGGCAACTTGCTGCTGCTCGACGAGCCCGCCAACGACCTGGACGTGGAGACGCTGGGCTCGCTGGAGCGGGCCCTGCTGGAGTTCCCCGGCTGCGCGGTCATCACCAGCCACGACCGCTGGTTCCTGGACCGCATCGCCACCCACATCCTGGCCTGGGAAGGCGGCTCGAACTGGTTCTGGTTCGAGGGCAACTTCGAGTCCTACGAGAAGAACAAGATCGAGCGGCTCGGCGCCGAGGCGGCGCGCCCGCACGCGGTGACCTACCGCAAGCTGACCCGGGGCTAGAGCAGCCAGGTGGCCCGGCCGGGGCTGAGCAGGTCCGCTACGCGGGGCTCAGCCCCAGGTCCGGGCGGCCGGGCTCGGTGGGCGCGTTGACCAGGCTCTGCGCGGCCATCACCAGGTAGTCCCAGAGCTGGGCGTCGAGCGCGGGCTCCAGCCCGATCTGGTCGAGCGCGGCGCGCATGTGCCGCAGCCAGGCGTCCCGCTCGGCTTCGCCGATCGTGAAGTGACGGTGGCGCATCCGCAGCCGCGGGTGCCCGCGCAGCTCGTTGTAGGTGGCCGGGCCGCCCCAGTACTGGATGAGGAACAGCCGCAGGTGCTCCTCGGCGGGCCCCAGGTCCTTGCTCGGGTAGACGGCGCGCAGCGCCGGGTCCGCGGCCACGCCCTCGTAGAACAGGCGGGTCAGGCGGCGGAACGTTTCCTCGCCGCCGACCGCCTCGTAGAAGCTCGGCGGGCTGGTGGCGGGTTCCTTCGTCTCGTTCATCGCGCCTCCCAGGCTAGCCCCGTCCGCCGGCCCGCGATGACGGCCGCACGGCTCACCGGGTCCCTGGTGGCTGCGGCCCGGCAGGCTGCTGCAGGGCGGGCGCCTGAGCCGGGGTCCCGGCCGTGGGGGCGCGGCCCGCGCTGACCGTGGCCTGGATGGCCTGCCCGGGCGCGGCCGCGAAGTTCAGCGCCATCTTCAGCCGTTCCCTGAGCTCGCGGGCCACCTCCCACTGCCGCAGCGGCAGCGTCCGGGCGACCAGGCGCATCACGATGGCGTCGCTGTAGACCGCCTCGACCCCCCAGACCTCGGGCTCCTCGGTGATGACGTCGCGCCAGCGTTCCTCCTGCCACATCTGGGCCGCGGTTTCCGTCATGACCTGGCGGACCCGCGGCAGGTCCTGGTCGTAGGCCACCGGGAAATCGATCACCGCCCGGGCCCAGCCCTGTGATTCGTTGCCGATCCGGTTGATGGTCCCGTTCCGGACGTACCAGACCACGCCGTTGACGTCGCGCAGGGTGGTGACGCGGAGGCTGACCGCCTCGACGGTCCCGGTGGCGTACCCCGAGTCGATGACGTCGCCCACCCCGTACTGGTCCTCGAGCAGCATGAAGATCCCGGCCAGGAAGTCACGCACCAGGCTCTGCGCGCCGAACCCGATGGCGATGCCGAGAACACCCGCGCTGGCCAGCACCGGGGCCAGGTTCAGCCCGAGGTCACCGGCGATGGTCACCGCCGCGATGCCGAAGATGAGCACCGATGCCGCGTTGCTCAGGATCGACCCGAGGGCCTTGGCCCGCTGCCGCCGCCGCTCGCCCATCAGCAGGTGCGCCGCGTCGCTCTTCCCGTTGGCTCCCGGCTGCGCCGCCCGGCTGGTGATCTTGTTGATCAGCCGGTGGGCCGCGATCCGGATGAGCACCGCGACCAGGAGCACGAACAGGATCCGCAGCACGACGCTGACCGGCTGGGCGAGCCAGACCTTGACCAGGTCGGCGGAGGTCCGGTTGTGCAGGACGTCCCACGCCAGCCGGCAGGCGATGCCGGGCTGCTTGCCGCAGACAGATTCGAGGGTGTCCTGGGGTGCCGTGGCGAGGCCGCGCGCCGCGAGGAGCGCTTGCGAGATCACGGGGGAATTCCTTTCGCCGCCTGGAGGAGGAGCCGGCCGGCCGCGGTGCGGGGAACGCGGGCGGCGGGCCGGGGGCCGCTCCCATAGTGGCCGGCGATCCGGGCTGACCTGGCCACCTTGAGCCGCCCGGGAGCCATCTCCGAAGCAGTTTGGTATCAGTCCGCGTGATTGTGATGACGCGGGCAGGAGGAGCGTGCAAGATGCAACGTGTAGAGAGAGAATTGCACGGCTCATTTCCGGGCCGTATAAGTACTGAGGTATTTCCTTGATTTGGGCGGCGGAGAGCACTTTAGATGTAACAGTGAGTTAGCACGGTTTGGCGGGGCGCACGGTTGGCGGGGCGGACGCGGGACGGGGCCCAGAGGAGGAACGGGACATGGGAGCACGGCGCGCCCGGTCAGGTGCAGGCCTGGTGGCACCACGGCTGGTGCTCAGCGAGGCCAGTCAGGGTGGTGCAGCCGCCCCGGCCCGGGTCGGGGCCAGTGGCGCCCAGGCACCTGCCGGCCTGGAAGCCCGGCAGGAAATCTCCATGGCCCGGGCCATCCGGGCGCAATGCCTGGCCTCCGGGCAGTCCTCCGCTGACATCGCGCTCATCATCCACGGCCAGTGCGGCCCCGCCTTCGGCACCACCCTGGTCCGCGCCCACCGGCTCGCGCAGGGAATCGCGCTCGCGGACGTAGTCGCCCAGGTCAGGGCGCGGTACGTGAACGAGGGACGGACCGCGCCCCGGTTCAGCGAGACACTGCTTTCCTCCTACGAAGGCGGCCAGAAACGGCCCGGCCCCGAGTACCTGCACTACCTGTGCTGCGTGTACGAGGCCGAACCGGCCGACCTCGGTTATGAGAGCCCGTGCCTGTGCGGTCAGGGACATCGTGCCCCGGTACTCATGCTGTCGGGGTCCCAGCCCGCCAGCCATCCGGAGCCGGGCCGGACCGGGACCACCCGGCTCCGCGGCCAGGACCCGCCCGGCGCCGCCCGCAACGCCACCCCGATACTCACCGCAGTCCCGTGCCCGGGCGAGACGGACGCAGCCGAGCCCGGCGGGCGCGGCCCGGGGGCCGCCGTCGTGGGCCCGATCGGGCGGCCCGCCACGCAATTGCCCGGGCTGGAGCCGCCCGGCCCGGCGGTCGGGACCGCTCCGGCGGCCGCCCCATCCGGGCGGCCCGCGGCCACCTGGCCGCCGCCGGTTCCCGTCGCGTCGGCGCTGGCCCCCTCAGCCTGGGCGGCGTCACTGCCGCCCGCGGCGGGCCTGCCTGCTGCGGGCCTGCCTGGTGCCGGCCTGCCTGGTGCCGGCCTGCCTGGTGCCGGCCTGCCCGGTGCCGGCCTGCCCGCCGCGGCCGCTGCTCCGGTCGCCGATCCCGCCACGCCGAGCATGGGCGAGATGGATGACGACGCGGTGCGGCGCACGCTGCTGCGCCTGATGGCGGACCCGGGGGCCCCCGCCGACGGCCGGTTCTTCGGGGCCATCGAGCGGATCCGCCGCCGCCTGGACGAGGCGCTGCTCGGTGCGACCGTCTCGGTGGCGATGCTGGACCACTGGGAGGGGATGACCGGCGAGTACGGCCGCCAGTACATGACGGTGCCGCCCATGCGGCTGCTCTGCGACGTGCTCCTCGATCTCGGTGACGTCCGGCGGATGTGCGAGCAGCGCCAGCCGCTGGAGTTCGTCGAGCGGCTCTGCCGCCTGGCGGCGCGGCTGTCCGGGCTGGCCGGCATGACCATGATCGATCTCGGTGACCAGCGCCTGGCCCGCTCCTTCTTCAGTACCGCGCGGACCGCGGCCGACGAGACCGGGGACCGGCACCTGCGCGCCTGGGTCGCCATCCGCGAGGCGTTCGTGCCGCTGTACTACGGCGATCCGGCGCAGGCCGCCGCGGCCGCCCGGGCCAGCGCCGACATCGCCGGGCACCAGCCGTGCGTGGCTGGCGTGATGGCCCCGGTGCTGGAGGCGCGGGCGCTGGCCCGGCTGGCCCGGGCCCGGTCGGGCGGGGGCCTGCCGGGCACCGTGGCCGGGCGGGGTGGTGCGGGCGGCGCCGAGGTGCGCCGGGCCAGCGCGGCCCTGGACCGGGCGCATGAGGCGCTGGACCAGCTGCCGGAGGAGGAACGGCGGGACACCGTCTTCGGGTACACCGAACGGCAGCTGCTGTTCCACCAGGGCGACGCGCTGGTCACCCTGGGGGATCACCGCGGTGCCGACGACGCGTTCGGGCAGGCCCTGAGGCTCTACTCACCGGCCGAGTTCCTCGACCGCGCGCTGGTCGCACTCGGCCAGGCCCGCTGCCGGCTGCAGGCCGGCCAGCCCGAGGAGGCGCTGCGGCTGAGCCGGGAGACCCTGCTCGGCCTGCCTAGCCAGCACCGCCCCGGGCTCGTGCTGCGCGCGGCCCAGTCGCTGGGCGAGGCGGTGGCCGCGAAGCACGGCGACTTCCCGGCCGTGCGGGACTACCGCGAGGTGCTGGTCAGCGGCTGAGCCCGGGACAGCGTCAGAGCTTGAGGCCGGTCTGGGCGGCGAGGAACGCCAGCGTGTCCGCGGACAGCGTGACCGACCGGCTTACCGCGCGGGCCCCGTGGCCTACCTCCCGCTCGCGGCGGAGCAGGACCGGCCGCTCCGGCCACGGCGCCGACGTGGCGTGCTGCAGCGCCGCGCACATCTTCCACGCGTGCACCGGGTCGACGCGGGTGTCATTGTCGAACACGGTGAACAGCGTGGCCGGGTACCGGGTGCCGGGCCGCACCCGGTGGTACGGCGAATAGCCGAGCAGCCAGCCCAGCTCCACCGGGTCCGCCGCGGTGCCGTACTCGTCGTTCCAGGTCTGCCCGAGCCCGAACTGCTCGTACCGCACCATGTCGAGCAGCGGGGCGGAGCACACCACGGCCCGGTACAGGTCCGGCCGCTGGGTGAGGGCCGCCCCGACCAGCAGCCCGCCGTTGGAGCCGCCGGAGATGCCCAGCTGCCCTGACGTCGTCCAGCCGCCCGCGATCAGCGCCTCCGCCGCCGCGTGGAAGTCGTCGAACACGGCCTGCTTGTGCTCGCGCATGCCCGCGCGGTGCCAGTCCTCGCCCTCCTCGCCGCCGCCGCGCAGCGCCGCGATCGCGTAGACGCCGCCCGCCTCCACCCAGGCCAGGATCGAGGCCGAGTAGGCCGGGACCATGCTGATCCCGAATCCGCCATAGCCGTACAGGATGGCGGGCCGCGGCCGGGCCGGCGGGTCGCCCTCCGGGCCGGCACTGATCACCAGCATGCGCACCTCGGTGCCGTCCTTCGACGAGAACGTCACCTGCCGGGTGCGCACGTCCGGTACCTCCACCGTGCCCGGCGCCTGGGCCCAGCCGGAGACCTCGCCGCTGCGCGCGTCGTAGCGGTAAACGGCCGCCGGCGTGGTGTTGTCGGTGTACCCGAACCAGGCCTCGTGGCCGCCTTCCGGCCGGGCGCTGATGCCTCCCGTGGTCCCCAGCCGGGCGGCGCCGCCCGCGTGAGGCGTACCGGGCAGGGCCAGCGTGCCGGTCCGCTCGCCGGTGGCCAGGTCATGCACGGTGATCTCGCTGATCGCGTGCCTGGTCCAGGACGCGACCAGCACCGGCCGGCTGAGCTCGGCGCCGTCCAGGATGGCGTAGTCGTTCAGGATCGCGGCCGGATCCTGGGCGATCAGGTCGCGCCAGCGGGACGGGTCCGGGTCGGCCGGATCCGCCACCGCGAGCCTGCCGCGCGGCGCCCCCGCATCGGTGAAGACGTACAGCCGGCCGTCCCGGCCCAGGTGCAGCCCGGTCCGGGCGTCCACCCCCTCCTGTACCGCCTCCAGCCGCGGCCCGGCCGGACCGGAGGCGTCCAGGTCGGCCAGCCACACGTCGCTGCGGGGCGCGGTGCCCTGGGCGGCCGAGATCACCAGCCAGCGGCCGTCCCGGCTGACCGAGACACCGTAGTAGTTCGTCTTGTCCCGGCCTGCACCGAAGATCAGAACGTCCTCCCCGGTGGCGGTGCCGACCGTGTGCAGGTACACCCGGCGGTGAAACTGCTGCTCGCCCGCCGGGACCTGGTCCGGCGCGAGCTTGCGGACGTAGTAGAACGCCTTCCCGCCCGGCAGCCAGGCGACCTGGGAGTAACGGCAGCGGCTGATCGGGCCGTCCACCTGCCCGCCCGACACGACGTCCAGCACCCGGAGTTCCGACTCCTCGTCGCCGCCGGAGGACAGCTGGTAGGCCAGCAGCCGGCCCTCGTTGTCCGGCTGCCAGGAGTCCAGCGTGGTCAGCCCGTCCGGATCCAGGGCCGCCGGGTCGATGAGCACCCGTTCCGGCTCCCCGGGGGCGGCCGTCAGCAGCACGGCGTGTTCCTGACCGGGCAGGCGGCGCATGAAAAACTGCCGCGGCCCGCGCCAGGCCGGGGCGCTGACGAACCCGGCAGCCATCAGCTCCTGGATCCGGGCGGCCAGCCGGGACCGCCCGGCCAGCCCGCCCTCCGCGCCCGCCTGCGATCCATCCCGGGCCCACAGCTCGTCCTGGGCCCGCAGCCACTCCTGGGTCTCGGCACTGGCCGCGTCTTCCAGCCACCGGTACGGGTCGGGCACCCGGTGGCCATGCAGATCGTCGGCCAGACCGGCGCGGCGGGCCGGGGGATACCCCGGTGCCTGCGGGGCGCCGGGCGTGGCCGGGCCGGGCGCGGCGGGGGAGGTGGAGGCAGTCATGACCGCACCCTAAGGGAGCGGTCCGCCCGCCGCGTCCCGCGCCGCGGGGGCTGGCCAGGCCGCCGTCGCAGCCCGGGATCGCGGCCGGGCCGCGCCCGTACCGCCATGGCGCGCGGTGGCCCGGGCGGCGGCACCGGACAATTCGCGGTCCCGCCACGCCGGCGTTATGTCTGGGCGGGCAACGCCAGCTACGCTGTCATTGGCTCGCACACTTGTGCTTCCCTGGAATCCCAGGGGACCTACCTGGACTCCCAGGAGCTGGCCCGGCACACTAGTGCTTGCCTACCGCATCAGGCAGGAGGCAGGCTTGCGACGGGTACTGCTGCTCAACGTGACGTATGAGCCGTTGACCACGGTCGGCCTGCGGCGTGCGGTGTGCCTGGTGCTGGGCGAGAAGGCCGAAGTGGTGCACGACGATGCGGAGGGTGCTTTGCTGCGCTCCTCCTCGATGGTCATCGTCACGCCCTCGGTGATCAGGTTGCGCCGGTACGTGCGGATTCCGCATCGCAGCCGGGTCCCCCTGACCCGGGGCGCGCTGATGCGCCGGGACAACTACCTGTGCGCGTACTGCGGCCGGAAGGCCGAGACCATCGACCACGTGATCCCGCGCAGCAAAGGCGGCCCGCACGCCTGGGAGAACTGCGTGGCCTCGTGCATGCGCTGCAACCAC
>Ga0208480_1000765_pt1 | contig 12049 bp, 8 predicted proteins | sample NGESurshal092012_4_FD_184485 | JGI IMG/M metagenome (GOLD analysis project Ga0208480, IMG submission 184485) | Arctic peat soil microbial communities from Barrow, Alaska - NGEE Surface sample F53-1 shallow-092012 (SPAdes) | ecosystem: Environmental > Terrestrial > Soil > Wetlands > Peat ... | reverse complement strand
ATTGGCCACGTGCTTTTCGACCGCACCCTCGGATATCACCAGCTGGGCGGCGATGGCCCCGTTGGATCGACCTTCCGCCATACGCGAGAGCACCTCCCGCTCCCGGGCACTCAGCACGGAGATCGAGTCGGCGTGCCGGGAGGCCCCCAGGAGTTGGGTGACCACTTCGGGGTCCAGCGCCGTGCCGCCCGACGCGACTCGCACCAAGGCCTCGACGAAGTCGCTGACGTCGGCCACCCGATCCTTGAGGAGATAGCCGATCCCGGCCGCGTTGTCGGCCAGCAGCTCGGCCGCGTAACGGGTTTCGATGTACTGGGAGAACAGCAGGATGCCCAAGCCTTGGTGGTGTCGCCGCAACTCGAGGGCGGCGCGCAACCCTTCGTCCGTGAAGGTGGGTGGCATGCGGATGTCGATGACAGCCACATCGGGACGATCCTGTTCGATGGACCGGCGCAGGGCCTCAGCTTCACCGAAGGCACCGGTGATGCTGAAACCCCGATCGACCAGGAGTTGGACCAGTCCGTCCCGCAGGATGACCGAGTCCTCGGCGATCACGACCCGAAAAGGTGCGCTCATTCAGACGTGCAGCGGGAGGTCCACGGTGACCACCGTAGGCCCATCCGGCGGGCTCACGATGCTCAGGCGACCGTCGACGGCGTGCACACGGTCGGTCAGGCCGGCCAACCCACTCGAGGACGAGCCGAGGCATGACAACTGAGCCCCTCCCCTCCCGTCGTCGCGTACGACAGTTCGCAACCACCCGCTGTCCTCGGTGCAGATGATCCTTGCCCGCGACGCCTGGGCGTGTTGCGCGACGTTGGCCAGGAGCTCGGCCACACAGAAGTAGGCGATGGACTCTATGGCTGGCGTCGGTCGATGATCGAGCGTGAGGGTGATCTCGGTCGGCACCGTACAGCGCGCTGCCAGGGTGGACAGTGCGCCCTCCAGCCCGATGTCGAGGGCCGGTGGATGTATGCCGCGGGCCAGATCGCGCAATTCCAAAATGGCCTCTTTGGCCCCGTGATGGGCGTCATCCACCAGCCGACGGACCTGATCGAGGTCGACGTGCTCGGGGTCTTCGAGTTTCTCCTTGGCCATACCGAGGCGCATGGCCAAGGCCACCAGTTGGGCTTGGGTCCCGTCGTGCAGATCCCGTTCAATGCGCCGCAAGGTGGCGGCAGACGTATCGACGGTCTGCGCCCGAGCCAGCTCGAGCGAGCGGACCCGCGCGGCCAGGGCGTCGGGGGAGAGCAACACCCGCATGACGCGGCGGTCCAGATAGACCACCGCCCGCACGACCCACGGCGCGGCGAAGAACAGCAGGATACCGACGAGGAAAATCGCCAGGCTGTGAAAGAACCCGGTCTGGTCACCGGAGAAGAACCCCGATCCGAAGATGGCGACGGGCAGCCCGAAGACGGCGGGGCTGTTCCCGTTCCCTCCCCAGATCGGGAAGACCAGACAGAAGAAGGCGTCCCACCACATGGCGAATGCGGTCAGGATGCCCAGAATGGCCAAGGGGAACTTGATCACCAGGTAGGCCATGGACCGCCAGCCGGTGCGGTCGCGCAGTGCCGCTTGCAGCCAGCCCAGAAAGCCCGGGCGCGACGCGAACGGCTCGGGGTCTTCGATCTCCTCCCCCAGCAGATTGCGAGCCAGTTGACGATGCCACCCGCCGATTCCCCTGGCACCCCGGACCGCCCCAGCAATGATGCCCAACCCGAAGAAGGTGATGGCCAGGACCAGCCCCACTCCTAAGGTGACGACGACGAAGCTGAGGCCGAGGCCCGCCAACATCGCCCCGATGACGAGGAATGAGAATTCTGACCACGTCCTCCGGGCAAACGGCTCACGCCAGATCACCCGGGCAATCTCCTTGAGGCGCGGGGCGCGCTCTTCCGTAAAGACGGTCACCATCTCCTTGAACAATGCCCGAACTGGGGTCTGGGTGCCACCGGCCTCTCCCGCGGTCATGCGTCCCGTGCCTTGAGGAGCATCATTGCCGCCGCCAGCACCACGGCGCAGTACGCGACCATGAGCAGGCACGCGAGCGGAGCAGTGACCTGACCGGATTGGGGCACCACGGCGGCCACGGAGTTCGCGAGCATCTGCTCGGGGGCGAAGCGAGCAGGGTTGCCGCTCGACGACAGCGGTTGGAGGAAAATGGGAATCAAGAAGATGACCCCCACGTAGGTGGCGATGGCCCCGGCCGTGTGCCTGATGATCACCCCGAGGCCGAGGCCGAACAGACCCAGCAGGGCCAGGTAGGCCCCGGTGAGCACCAGGGCGCGCAGTACCCCCGGATCGCTCAGGGAGGCCGTCGGAGCCCGGCCCGACAGAACGCCCTGGCCGACGGCGAAGCAGGCGAAGGTTAGGACCTCGCCCACCACCAGTGAGACGAGGCCGACCACGATCGCCTTGGCTCCGAAGAGCACGGGCCGGCGCGGTGTGGCCGCCAGCGTGGACCGGATGGTGCCACTGCTGTACTCGGCGGTGATGGCCAGCACGCCCAGCACGCCGATGGCGAGTGAGCCCAGAGCCAGGCCCGTCAAGGATTGGTTGGTCGGGTCAAAGCCAATCGATGCGCCGTGGCGGTGCTGCCCGCTGTTGGTGGCCAGCACCGTCACGGCGAGGCTGCCCAAGACCGTGGCCAGGAGCGTCCAGGTGGTCGAGCGGAGTGAGCGCAGCTTGAACCATTCCGCCCGCACCACCTGACGGATCCCGGTCCGGCCTGGGAGGTGGTCGAGGGACGGGAGGACGGTCATGTGGGTACCTTTCCGTTCGATCGGGTCGGGGACGCGGTCCGGAATTCGACCGCATCATGAGTGAGATCCATGAAGGCATCTTCGAGCGAGCCTTGGAGCGGTGTCAGCTCGTACAGCGTCAGCACCCTGTCGGCCGCCAGCGTGCCGATCTCCGTTGCCGTCAGGCCGGTGGCCACTATCGACCCGCCCGGCTCCACCCGGGACTCCGCCCCGGCCTCCTGCAACGCATTGACGAAGCTCTCCGTCATCGGTGTGACGACCCGCACGGTGTCCGGTGCGCTCTGCGAGGTGAACTCGGAGACGCTCATCTCGGCGATCAGGGTGCCGCGGCCGATGACCACCAATCGCTCGGCCGTGAGCGACATTTCGCTGATCAAATGGCTCGAGACGAGCACCGTCCGGCCCTCGGCGGCCAAGTCGCGCAGCAGGTACCGGGCCCAGCGGATGCCTTCCGGATCGAGCCCGTTGATGGGCTCGTCGAAGAGCAACACCCCGGGATCGCCCAGCAGGGCTGCGGCGATACCCAATCGCTGGCCCATGCCGAGCGAGTACTTGCCGGCGCGCTGGTGAGCCACTTCGGTCAGCCCGACCATGTCGAGCACCTCGTCGATCCGAGCGCGGGGGATGCCGTTGGTCAGGGCCAAACCCCACAGGTGGTCGTACGCACTCCGACCGGGATGGAAGGCCTTGGCGTCAAGGAGTGCGCCCACTTCGCGTAGCGGCCATCGGAGCTGGGCGTAGGCCTGCCCGTTGACCGAGGCCGTCCCGGATGACGGTGTGTCCAGCCCCATGATCATCCGCATGGTCGTGGACTTACCGGAACCGTTCGGCCCGAGAAACCCGGTCACCGCCCCGGGGCTCACCTCGAAGCTCAAGTGATCGACAGCCAGCGTGCTGCCGTAGCGCTTGGTCAGCGCGTGCACAGCGATCATGTCGGGCTCCTTGTCAGCGGGGTTGGTCAGCGGGAGCATGGTCCCGCTCGCCTGGTACCCCCAACCTAAGGAAATCCGTCTGCGAAGTGAATGCCGCTAGCGGGTCTCTTCCTCCTGGGGTTAACCCCCCTTCCTGGTGTGGTCGCCGACGACTTCGCGGATGTGCCTATCCCGGAGTCCCGAGGCCGTCTCGAAGTAAGTCGCCCGCATCCAACATCCCCGGCACTCGCCTGCAGCGTGCCAGGGGGAAAGCCGGTACGGGAGGGGAGCGCTTAGCTGCTGCTGCTCACACCTCATTCACGGCCGGGCGAGGCTGGTCGCCGACACGGCGGCCCGGGCGTGATAGCTGGAACGGGTCAGCGGTGACGCCTCTACGTGGGGCACCCCGAGCTCGGCCCCGATGGCGCGTAGGTGCTCGAACTCCTCGGGCTTCCAGTATCGAGCGACCGGGAGGTGGTCGCGACTGGGTCGCAGGTACTGCCCGATCGTGATGATGGACACTCCAACGGCCCGAAGGTCGGCCATGGTGGCGATGACCTCGTCGGTGTCTTCGCCGAGCCCAACCATCAGCCCGGACTTTGTGACCAGGCCCGAGGCACCGGCCCGGGCCAGGACGGCCAGGCTGCGGGCGTATCCGGCCGACGGCCGAACGGCTCGCTGCAAGCGGGCGACCGTTTCGATGTTGTGATTCAGCACATCCGGCCGGGCGGCGAAGATCGACTCGAGTGAGGCGGCGTCACCGCGGCAGTCGGAGATGAGTACCTCGACGGTGGTTCCCGGTGTCCGGTTCCGAATGGCGGCAATGGTCTGAGCCATGGCGCCGGCTCCCCCGTCGGCCAGGTCGTCCCGGGCCACACACGTCACCACCGCATGGCCCAGCGCCATCCGCTCTATTGCCTGAGCCACCCGGTCGGGTTCGTCCGGCTGGAGCGGCAGGGGATGGCGGGTATCGACCTGGCAGAAACCACAGGCCCGGGTGCACCGTTCGCCGTTGATCATGAAGGTGGCCGTGCCCTCGGACCAGCACTCGAAGATGTTGGGGCAGCCGGCCTCTTCACACACGGTGGCCAGACCCAGGTCATGCACCGTCTTGCCCAACGAGAGGTACTCCTTACCCATGCGCACCGGCACTCGAAGCCATTCCGGCTTGCGTTGTTCGATGCGCACCGCCCCTTCGGGTTCGACACCGGCTTGGCGCAAACGCCGGATGAGCGGTCGTTCAGGCGGGGCGACCTGGCCGCTCTGCTTGGTCGGACCCGTCACCACGTCGTGGCGATCGACGCCGGACTGCCCGAACATGTCGGTGGCGCGGGCAATGAGGGCTTCGGCGATCGTGGCCATGGAGATGTCGACGCCTTCGGCCCAGAGCGAGGTGACACCACGATCGGCAATGCCGCACGGCACGATGTGGGCGAACATGCCGAGGTCGCACGACACGTTGAGCGCCACGCCGTGCAGGGTGCGCCGGGTTCCTGGCACCCCGCGAATCGTGCGGACACCGATGGCGGCGATCTTGCGCGGTGAGGGACCGTCTGCGTCGATCCACACGCCTGGGTACTCGTCCAACTTTGACGCTTTGGGCAACCCGACGTCGGACAGGGTGGCGATGACCAGATCCTCGAGTCGATGCACATGCTCCGGTCCGGCCGAAGGGTGCCCCGGGACCGACACGATGGGATAGACCACCAATTGACCCGGACCGTGATAGGTCACGTCGCCACCCCGGTCGGTCTGCTCAAGCGTAGCTCCGACGCCAGCGGGATCGGTCAGCACGTGCGATCGGTCGGCATGCACGCCCAACGTGTACACGTGGGGATGCTGAAGCACCAACAGGTAGTCGTCCTCGGTCCCCGTGGCCAGCGCGTGTTGGAGCGCGAATGCCTCGTTGTAGGGAACGGTCCCCAGGGAGCGGATGCGCAACATGTGATGCGTTAGAGCTCGGCGGACCAGTCGCGACCGGCCAGGAGCTCCGCCACCCGGGCCAGGAAGGACGAGACGTAGGCCCCGTCAACGGCCCGATGGTCCCAACTGACCCCGAGGATCCCCGTGGAATGAATGGCGATCGACTCGGATCCGTCCGCGTGGGTGACGACGACCGGACGTCGGGCGATGCCATCGGTGGCCAAAATCGCCACCTGGGGCTGGTTGATGATGGGAACGGTGAAGTAGGTGCCAAAGGGACCGTCGTTGGTGATGGAGAACGTGCCCCCGGCGATGTCGTCGGCATTGAGCTGGCGGTTGCGAGCTCGGCTTGCCAGATCGCGAATTCTACGGGCGATGCCGCGCAAGGTCACTTCCTCGGCCCGGTGGATGACCGGCACGATCAATCCCTCGTGGGACAGGTCAACGGCAATGCCCAAGTTCACCTCGGGATGGACCACCAAGGAGTCGTCCCCCACCGACGCATTGAGGAGCGGAAAGTCTCGCATAGCTTCGACGGCCGCCCGGGCGACGAAGGGCAGATACGTCAGGGAGAAACCCTCTTCCGTCTTGAACCGCTCGCCCCACGCCTTGCGCACTCGCTCGACATTCTCGAAGTCCGTCTCGTAGGCGATGAAGGCATGTGGCGAAGTGGACTTGGACCGGACCATGTGCTCGGCCGTGCGGCGACGCATGTTCGAGAACGGCACGACCTGATCGCCGGTGCCCAGCACCGCAGGTGTCGGAGGGGAAGGCGCAAGGCGCGGCACCGGGGCCGGAGCCGGAGTTGGTGCTGAGGCCGGGGTTGATGCCAGGGTCGGCGGGGTCGAAGGCGGGGCCGGGGTCGATCCCGGCGCGTGGTTGGCGTCGACCACCTTCAAAACGTCCTCGCGGGTGATCCGACCGCCCACCCCGGTGCCCGTCACATTCGCCGCGCTGATCCCGTTTTCGGTCAGGAGTTTGCGCACAACCGGAGAGAGCACCAGCGGTTCAGGCGCATTCTCGGCTGCGGCCGTTGGTGGTGGTGCCGGTTGGGGTGCTGGCGCGGGGGCTGGCGACGGCGGTGGCGCCGGTGCGGGCGTTGAAGCCGGCGCGGGAGGGGCCGCGGCTGGTGATGGCGTCGCTTCTGGCGCAGCCTGGACCGGCGGGGCGGGAGTCTCGGTCGGACCAGCCGGCTCGCCACCGGCGTCGCCACCGATTTTGGCCAAGACCACACCGACCTCGACGGTGTCGCCCTCGGGGACGAGGATTTCGGTCAGAACTCCCGCCGCTGGCGAGGGGACCTCGGAGTCGACCTTGTCGGTCGAGACCTCAAAGAGCGGCTCGTCCCGGGTGACGGTGTCGCCCACCGCCTTCATCCATTTGGTGACCGTTCCTTCGGTCACCGTCTCGCCGAGTTGGGGCATCAGGACATCAGCCAAGGTGGAGCCCCCTTCCGGTCAGAGCCAGCATCGTCTCGCCAAATGACTCGGACAGGGACGGGTGCGGCTGAATGAAATACGCCACTTCTTCGGGCAGGGCCTCCCAATTCACGGCCAGGTAGCCCGCTCCGAGTTGTTCGGTCACCCAGGGACCGGCCATGTGGACCCCGAGGATCTGACCGGCCGAGCCGTCGGGCCGTTTCTCCGCCACGATCTTCACCATGCCTTCGGTGTCGCCGATGATCTGGGCCCGGCTGTTGCCGCCAAAGGGATCCTTCTTCACCACCACGTCGATGCCCTTTTCCTTCGCCTGTGACTCGGTCAGGCCGCAATATGCCACTTCCGGATGGCAGTAGATGGCCCAGGGGACGCGGGAGTACTCGACCGGGACCACCGCCTCGCCCAACATCCCCTTGACCGCCACAATGGCCTCGGCAAAGCCGACGTGGGCCAGTTGCGGAGTGCCGGCCACCACGTCCCCGGCGGCCCAGACGCCGTTCTCGCCCGTGCGTTGGTACTCGTCGGCCACGACGAATCCCCTGTCGTCCACCTCAACCGCCACTCCCTCGGTCACCAGTCCTTCCGTGCGGGGACGGCGACCGACCGACACCACGATGAGCTCGACTTCGAACGTCTGCTCGCCGGCTCGGACGACGGTTACGTTGCCGTCGGTGGACGGCGTGTGACCCTCGACCTGCACGCCCGTCACGACGTCGATGCCCCGCTTCTTGAAGGACCGGGCCACCACTCGAGCCATGTCGTCGTCGCATCCGGGCAGGATGGAGGGAAGTGCCTCGAGCACGGTGACCTTTGATCCGAGGTCGGAGAGGAGGGAGGCGAACTCACAACCGATCGCTCCACCGCCGATCACGGCCACTGAGGCCGGCAGTTCCTTCAGATCCAAGAACTCATCGGAGGTCACGACCCACTTGCCGTCGACCTCGAGACCAGGGAGGGTGCGGGGCACCGAACCGGCGGCCAGGACCACATTGCGACCCACGACGACGCGACCGGCATCCTCACCGTCGACGACCCGAACCCGCCGATCGGCCTCGAGAGTGCCCGTACCCGAGAGGATGGTGACCTTGCGTCCCTTCAGCAGCCCGGCCAGTCCCTTGAAGAGCTTGTCGACCACGCTGTTCTTGCGGTCCTGGCTGACCGAGAACTCAAGCACGGCATCGGGCACGTTGATGCCGAACTGGCCGGCCGAGCTGACGGTTCGGTTGACGGTCGCCGTCTCGAGAAATTCCTTGGCCGGCACGCAGCCCCGGTGGAGGCACGTGCCACCGACCTTGTCCCGCTCGACAATGGCGACGGAGAGGCCGGCGGCGGCTCCATAGAGCGCAGTGGCATAACCACCCGGCCCCCCACCTATGACGACGATGTCGAATTCGTCCTCAGCGCTCACGGCGATGCCTGCTTTCTGTCAGCCCACCGCGCGGCCGGTTCCTCCCCGAACAGCTCCGAGCGCGAGGCCAGCGAATCTGCGTGTACAGCCGTGGAGCCTACCGGTCCTCTGGCCCGCCAAATGCGGGATCAGTTCCGTGAAAGGACCCGCTCAGGCCCTATCCGGCGTCTCCGGTCTCGCCCCAGCCTCTGTCCGCGGCGATGGTGGCCAGCTCGTCGACACGGTCGTTCCATAGGTCACCCGAATGCCCCTTGACCCAGCGCCAGGTGACATTCGATTCCGAGCTCACCGCCAGCTCGATGAGCGGTTCCCACAGGTCGCGGTTGGCGACCGGTTTGTTCTGGGAGTTCTTCCAGTTGCGGCGCTGCCATCCCTGCCACCATCGATCCTTGAAGCAATTGACGACGTAGGTCGAATCGCTCACCACATCCACGTCAGACGCCCCGTCGGCCGTGAGGGTGCGCAACGCTTCGAGGGCCGCTGTGATCTCCATGCGCTGGTTGGTGGCGGCGGGTTCGGCACCGCTGGCGAAGCGCCCGCCGGGGACGGCCCAGGCCCATCCCCCACGCCCGGGATTCCCTCGACATGCGCCGTCGGTGTACACGGTGATCACGGGGCGGTCGGCGTCCATGGCCCTATGTGTAACACCCGGGCCCGGCGGTCACGACCCGGACCGTGCCCCCGATACGGTGGGAGCATGCTCTTTGACGGGATCGGCCACCAGGTTCCCGACACGGATCCGGGCGAGACGCAGGAGTGGCTCGATTCGTTCGATGCCATCGTCGACTCACGTGGTCGAGCCCGCGCTCGCTACCTCCTCATGAAGTTGCTGGAGCGGGCCCGGACCAAGCAGGTCGACTTCCCCGCCACCGTTTCCACTCCCTATGTCAACACGATTGCCGCTGATGCCGAACCGTGGTTTCCGGGCGACGAGTACCAGGAGCGCCGGATCCGGGCCTACATCCGCTGGAATGCCGCCGCCATGGTCGTGAGGGCCAACACCCGCACCGAGGGCATCGGGGGGCACCTCTCCACCTACGCCAGCTCCGCCGCGCTCTACGAAGTCGGGTTCAACCACTTCTTCAGGGGCAAGGCCGATGGCGGGTTCGGGGACCAGGTGTTCATTCAGGGACACGCCTCGCCGGGTATCTACGCGCGAGCGTTCCTCGAGGGGCGGTTGACCGAGACCCAGCTGGACAACTTCCGTCACGAGGTGGCTGGCGATGGCCTGCCCAGTTACCCCCACCCCCGTTCGTTGCCCGATTTTTGGGAGTTCCCCACAGTTTCCATGGGCTTGGGACCGATCAACGCCATCTACCAGGCGCACATCAACCGCTACCTGAACCAGCGCCACCTGGTCGACACCAGCGCCAGCCGCGTCTGGTGCTTCGTCGGTGACGGCGAGATGGACGAGCCGGAGTCGATCGGCGCCCTTGGTGTGGCCGGTCGCGAACATCTCGACAACCTCATCTTCGTCGTCAACTGCAACCTGCAGCGGCTGGACGGGCCGGTTCGCGGGAACGGGAAGATCATTCAGGAGCTCGAGGCGGTGTATCGAGGCGCCGGGTGGAATGTGATCAAGGTGATCTGGGGATCCCGATGGGATGCCCTCCTGGCTCGGGACGTCGACGGTGTCCTGCTCGACCGCATGAACACCACGGTGGACGGCGAGTACCAGAAGCTGGCCGTCGAATCCGGGGCGTATATCCGCGAGCACTTCTTCGGTCCCGATCCGCGGCTGCGCAAACTGGTCGATGACCTGAGCGACGACGAGCTGGTCTCGCTCCCCCGGGGAGGGCACGACTATCACAAGCTCTACGCCGCCTACAAGCTGGCCACCGAACAACGGGGCGCACCCACCGTGATCCTGGCCAAGACGATCAAGGGTTGGACACTTGGGCCCGAGATCGAATCTCGTAACGCCACCCATCAGATCAAGAAGATGACCAAGCCCCAACTGCGGGCCTTGCGGGATCGGCTGTATCTGACCGACGACATTCCAGACGCCGCCCTGGAGGGTGACCCGCCCTATGTGCGGCCCGCCGAAGGGTCCGACGCCATGGAGTACCTGCGCGCCCGTGGCCGTGTGCTGGCCGGCCCGGTGCCGACGCGGGTCGTGCGCCCGGTCCGTCATCTCCTGCCCGACGACAAGGTCTTCGAGGAGTTCGTCTCGGGCTCGGGCAAACAGTCGGTCTCGACCACCATGGCCTTCGCCCGACTCCTGCGCAACCTCGTGCGCGACCCCACCATGGGCCAGTTGGTGGCCCCCATCGTGTCGGACGAAGCCCGCACGTTCGGCCTCGAGCCCATCATCGCCGAGGCGCAGATCTACGCCCCCGAGGGGCAGCACTATGTGCCGGTCGACGCCGACCTGCCGTTGCACTACGCCGAGAGCACCTCGGGCCAGGTCCTCCAGGAAGGGATCACCGAAGCCGGCGCGCTGGCTGCCTTCACCGCCCTATCCACCGCCTACGCCACCTGGGGGCAGCCGATGCTCCCGGTGTTCCTGTTCTATTCGATGTTCGGCTTTCAGCGGGTGGGCGACTTGACCTGGGCCCTCGGCGACATGCGGGGGCGGGGGATCCTGGCCGGATGCACGGCCGGCCGCACCACGCTGCAGGGCGAGGGCCTCCAGCACGACGACGGGCAGTCGCCGCTCCTGGCTTCGGTCAATCCGGCAGCCATGGTCTACGACGCCTCATTTGCTTACGAGGTGGCGGTGATCCTGCAGAACGCCATCACGCGCATATTGGGCCCCGAGCCCGAGGACCGCTTCTGGTACCTCACCCTCTACAACGAGAACTACCCCATGCCCGCGCTGCCCGAAGGCAAGGGCGGCGAGGCGATCCGACGGGGCATCGTCGAGGGTATCTACCAATTCAGTCCGGCGCCGAAGGTGAAGGGGTCGGTACGGGCCAGCGTGTGCTTCTCCGGCCCGATGTGGCGCATGGCCCAGGAAGCCCAGGAGATGTTGGCCAGCCGATGGGGCGTGGCCGTCGACACGTGGGCGGTGACGTCGTGGAACAACCTGCGCACCGATGCGTTGGATGCCGAGCGGTGGAGCCGGCTGCATGCCGGAGCGGAGGTGCGGCCGGCCATCGTGACCGAGGCGTTGGGTTCGGGACCCGAGCCCGTGGTGGCCATCACCGACTACGTGCGGTCGGTGCCGGACCAGGTGGCCCGCTTCATCGATCGCCCCTACACCTCGCTCGGCACCGACGGGTTCGGTCGCTCGGATGCCCGGGACGCCCTGCGCAGCCACTTCGAAGTCGATACCGCACACCTCGTGGTCACCGTGCTCAGCGAACTGGCCCGCGCTGGTCTGGTCGAAGCCGCCGTGGTGAAGGAGGCCATGGGTGAGTTGGAGATCGACGGCGAGCGGGCGGCACCCTTTCTGATCTGAGGTAGGTCAGCCTTCCGAGAGCAGCACGTCGCGGGACAGCTCCATCTGGCCCAGGTGCTGGAGGAGCTCCTCGAGGACGTGGAGCAGCACGCCTCCCTTCGTCTTGGCGTAGGGCAAGCCGGCGTCGTCGGGCGGCAGGACCTGCGGCGGCGCGGCCGAGGCGTCGAAGCCAAAGATGTCCGTGGCCAGTTGACGGCGGG
>Ga0208480_1000764_pt1 | contig 12059 bp, 7 predicted proteins | sample NGESurshal092012_4_FD_184485 | JGI IMG/M metagenome (GOLD analysis project Ga0208480, IMG submission 184485) | Arctic peat soil microbial communities from Barrow, Alaska - NGEE Surface sample F53-1 shallow-092012 (SPAdes) | ecosystem: Environmental > Terrestrial > Soil > Wetlands > Peat ... | reverse complement strand
TGATGAGCGCGAGGTGGGTGAATGCCTGCGGGAAGTTGCCGACCTGCCGGCCGCGGGCGACGTCGTACTCCTCGGCGTACAGGCCGAGGTCGTTGCGCAGGGCGAGTAGCCGCTCAAACAGCTCCCGCGCCTCGGCGTCGCGGCCATTGAGCGCGAGCGCCTCGACCAGCCAGAACGAGCAGGCCAGGAACTGGCCCTCGCTGCCCGCCAGGCCGTCGTCGGTGACGTCAGTCGAGTACCGGGAGATAAATCCCTCGCGGCCCAGCTCGCGGCGGACCGCGTCGATGGTGCCCGTGAAACGGTCGTCGGTCGGTTCCAGCAGGCCGACCAGCCCGACCGTCAGTACGCCGGCGTCCAGCGCCGTGGAGCCATAGGATTGCGTGAAGGTGCGGCGCTGCGGATCATAGGCGCGCTCGAGGATCTCATCGCGGATCTGGGCCCGGATCTGCTCCCAGCGCTGCACCGGCCCGCCCAGCTTGAAACGGTTGCTTAGCGCGATGGCGCGGTCGAAGGCGAGCCAGGCCATCACTTTCGACTGGGTGTAGTGCCGCCGCGGCCCGCGGGCCTCCCACATTCCGTCGTCCGGTTCCTGCCACGCGCTCTCGAGGTAGTCCATGAGCCCGCAAAGCTGCCGCCAGAGCCGCTCGGGGAACTGCCCCAGCGCTGTCGCCACCGCCCAGCCGACACCGACGACCTCGCCGTACACGTCGAGCTGGAACTGGCCTGCAGCCGCATTGCCGACCCGGACCGGCTTGGAGCTCTCGTAGCCGGGCAGCCAGTCCAGCTTGTATTCCTCCAGCCGCCGCTCGCCGGCGAGGCCGTACATGATCTGCGCCTGATCGGGCTGCCCGGCGGTCGCCCGGAACACGGCGTCGCTGAACGCCAGCGCCTCGTCGGTGTAACCGCCGGCCAGCAGCGCGTTCAGCGTAAGCACCGAGTCGCGCAGCCAGGTGTAACGGTAGTCCCAGTTGCGCTCGCCGCCGAGGTCTTCTGGCAGGGAGGTCGTAGGCGCCGCGACGATCGCGCCGGTAACCTGATCGGTGAGGGCCTTGAGGACGATCAGCGAGGTCAGGACCTCGTCGCGGTACTCACCGCGGTAGGTGCACCGCTCCGACCACTCCTGCCACCACGCCTGGGTGCGGGCCAGAGCCGCATGAGCGTCCTCGGTGCGGCCGGGGCGCGCGTAGGACGGGAACCAGCTGAGGACGAACCGCTCGCTGGCGCCCTCCTGGACGGTGAACTCCGCCACCGTGGTGAGATTCTCACCGTGCAGCCCGACCGGGGTGCTCAGGTGCACAGCGTCCGGCCCCGCCTGGGCGACCAGACCATCGGGCACGCGCTGTACCCAGGGCACGTTCAGGCCGTACCCGAAGCGAATGATCAGCTGCATGCGCATCGGGACGCGGCCCCGCAGCCCCGACACGATGCGCACGAGCTGGGGGGCGCCGCCCTCACGGGGCGGCATGAAGTCGATGACCCGCACCGTGCCGTCGGCGGTCTCAAAGTCGGTCTCCAGGACCAGCGTCCCCTCCCGGTAGCGGCGCGACACGCTGCGGACCTCCCCAGCGGGGGCGATGAGCCAGCGGCCATGCTTTTCCTCCCCCAGCAGTGCGGTGAAGCACGATGCGGAGTCGAAGCGGGGCAGGCACAACCAGTCCACCGAGCCATTTCGGCCGACCAGGGCGGACGTCTCCAGGTCACCGATCAGCGCGTAATCCTCGATCCTCACGAGAAATCCCCTCCTTGTAAGCTGCCGAACTCCACCCCGGGGCGTACGGCGGGACGGTAGCGCCGCGATAGCTAAATGCGTGCCGTGTGGGAGCCTGCTAAGGACCTTGCGTGGATGCGAGCCGGGTCACGCGGTCGGCTCATGCGGCAGGCAACCCGGCACCAGGTCACTGATGTCGACGCTAATCGCGCCCTTGAACGGCCCGCTCGCCGCCCACATCCCTCACTCGACCCATCAAGCCCGCGGTGCCGGAAGCATAAGCGTTACGCGTTTTCGGATACCGCGTATCACCCCCGCCGGGTGACACAAAGCTACGGCGCGCTGACCTGTTCGTCGCAGATGTCGATCACACCCCGGGCCATCAACCCGGCAACGAGCGCTGTCCTTGATGCGATAGACGCCCGCACCTGGGCCGACGCGCGGGCCGCCGCGTCATCATGATCATCTCGGCCTGGGCGGCGCATGTGCTCGCGGCGCGCTAGGGCGTGACCAGCGGTTCCGCGTCAAGGATCATCGTCCCGACCGACAGCTCCCTGGCCTTGGTGAACAGGTCAGCTGGCCCGGTAACGCGTACGTAGTCAGCTGTCACCGGATCTTCTCCCCTGGCAGCGCGATCGAAGCCCGGCATGCGGTCGGTTATGCCCGCTGCGGCGCTTTGCAGTCGTTCGCGGCACCCGCCCAGGTCCTGGCGGCCCGACCGTGACCTGCGACGCCGCGAAGCATTCATTACGGATAAACGTCCCTACCGCCACAGGCCGTTGAGATGGTTACCTGACGGTTGGGGCAGTCTCAAGACCGGGATGAGTTCACGATGTTGCTGGAGAGGGAGCAAGAGTGCCGTGAGCTTGAGCGCCTGCTCGCAGGCGTACGGAACGGGTTGAGCGGTGTTCTGGTGTTGCGGGGGGAGGCGGGGATCGGCAAGACCGCTCTGCTGGAGGATGCGGTGCGGAGCGCCGCGGGTCTGCAGGTGGCCCGGGCCGCGGGGGTGGAGTCGGAGATGGAACTCGGCTTCGCGGGGTTGCATCAGCTGCTGATGCCGTTCCGCGGCGGGCTGGGGAGCCTGCCCGCGCCGCAGCGGGAGGCGCTGGGTGCGGTGTTCGGCCTGGCGGCCCGTGTGGTGCCGGATCGGTTTCTGGTGGGCCTGGCGACGCTGACGCTCATCACCGAGGCCGCGATTGAGCGACCGGTTCTGTGCGTGATCGACGATGCGCAGTGGCTGGACCGGGCGTCGGTCCCCGTGCTCGGTTTCGTCGCGCGCCGCCTGCTCGCCGACCGGGTGGGGATGCTGTTCGCAATCCGGGACGGAGAGCCGCATGCGGCGGGGTTCGAAGGGCTCCCGGAAAGGACAATCGGCGGCTTGTCGGGTGAGGCCGCGCATGAGCTGCTGGCCGGCTCTATGGGCCAGGCGCTAGATCAGCGGGTAGCCCGGCGGATCGTGGCGGAGGCGGCCGGTAACCCGCTGGCGTTGCTTGAATTCGCTGGTGAGCTGGCACCTGAGGAACTCTCGGGTGCGGCTTCGCTGGCTTGGCCGCTGCGCTCCGGGGGCCGCCTGGAGCGGCTGTTTCTCTCGCGGGTCCAGGCCCTGCCGCACGACACCCGGACGCTGCTGCTGGTGGCGGCGGCGGAGACGTCCGGTGATGCGTCGCTGACCTGGCAGGCGGCCGAACAGCTGGGAATCAACGCGGAGGCCGCGATGGTTCCCGGCGCCCAACCGCTGCTGGCACTCGCGCCCAGGGTCCAGTTCCGTCACCCCATGATGCGTTCGGCGGCATATCACGCCGCGCCGGCTCCGGAACGCAGGCGCGCGCACCAGGCGCTGGCCGCTGTCATCGACCCCGTGCGCGATCCTGACCGCCGGGCGTGGCATCTCGCGGAAGCCGCGACCGGCCTAGACGAGCAGGTCGCGGCCGAGCTCGAACGGTCGGCTGACCGTGCCCGCAGCCGCGGCGGCTGGGCCAGCGGCGCTGCGTTCCTGGCGCGGTCGGCGGAGCTCACGCCAGACGGAGACCGCCGGGCGCGGCGAAGGCTGGAGGCCGCCCGGGCGATGCATCTGGCCGGCGAGCCAGCGGCAGCGCGGGTAATGCTGGAGCAGGCGATGCCGGATCTTGCCGACCCGCTGGCCGCCGGGAAGGCCCGGCGGCTTGAGGGCCTGATCGCCGACGCAACGGGAGACCCGACTAAGACGCCCGCGATCCTCCTCGACGCGGCCGGGATGATCGCGGCGCACGACAGGCGGCTGGCCCGGGACACCCTGCTCCAGGCGGTCTGGACCGCACACCGGGCCGGGCGCTTCGGCGTCGGAATGGCCGAAGCGCTGCGAGCGGCCCGCGCCACGCCCAGGCTGGAAGGCTCGTCAGCGACGGTCGGTGACCTCCTGCTCGATGGCCTCGCCGCCCTGGCCAGCCACCATGACGAGGCCGGCGTCCGGCTCCTTCGCCGGGCACTCGGCACACTGACCGGTGACCAGCCGATCCCGGACGACATCCTGGCGAACTTCATGGTCGTCTGCTTCGCTGCCTCGGCGCTCTACGACGACGTGGCCTGGCACGATCTCAATCGCCGGTGGGTGGCGCAGGCGCGGGAGCGGGGAGCGGTCACAGCCCTGCTGCTGGCCCTCACGTTCCGCGCGTTCGACGACGTGGCCGAGGGCCGCCTCGAGGACGCTGAGACCGCTGTGGCTGAAGGACGGGCGCTGGTCGTGGCGACCGGTGACCGTGTGCAGCTCAACGCCCTCGACGATGCCGAACTGCAAGTTCTCGCCTGGCGCGGGCGGGAAGCAGCGGCACGCGCGCTCGGCGCTCAGGTCCTGCGCAACTGCGCTGACAAGGGCGACGCGCTTACCATGCGCGTGGCCCACGGCGCGCTGGCCGTGCTGGAAATCAGCCTGGGCAACTACGAGGCAGCGCTACGTCACGGGCTCGGGGCCTTCGAGGACGAGCTGGTAACGACCAGGGATTCCGAAGTGGACTTGGTCGAGGCGGCGGTCCGCTGCGGGGACCGGGAGGCCGCGGCCGGGGTACTGCAGGCATTCTCGTCCCGTGTGCGGGCCAGCGGGACTGACTACGCCCTCGGCCAGCTGGCCCGCTGCCGCGCCCTCCTTGCCCCGGACGACCGCGCCGAGCCCGAGTACCGGCTGGCCATCGAGTACCTGCAGCGCTGCCGGATCACTCCCCAGCTGGCCCGGACGCAGCTGCTCTACGGCGAGTGGCTGCGCCGCCGGCGCCGCCGCCGTGACGCCCGCGATCAGCTCCGCACCGCCTTCGGCATGTTCGACGCGATGGGCATGGACGCGTTCGCCGACCGGGCCCGGTCCGAGCTGCGCGCCACCGGCGAACGCGTGTCCAGGCGAACCCCTGACTCCCGCGGCGTGCTCACCGCGCAAGAGGCACAGATCGCGCGGCTGGCCGGCGAAGGCGCCTCGAACAAGGAGATAGCCGCCCAGCTGTTCCTCAGCACGCACACGGTCAACTATCACCTGGTGAAGGTGTTCCGCAAGCTGGACATCACCAGCCGCGCACAGCTTGTCCGCGCCCTGGCCGGGCAGGAAGGGCCAGGGCGTGTCACCTATGCCGTCCCTTCATCCTCCTGAGATTGCCGCTCGCCGGGCGGGTGCCCGGGAAGGGGGAGACGTGCTGATGGCGAAGCGCCCGGGTGGCGCGGGGAGATCCGGACCCGCAGCGCGGCGGGCCGGATGGCGAACCGCAGCGGCGGGCTGAGGTCCACCGCCTCCCCATCAACACCGGCGTGCACCGTTGCCGGGACGCTGACCTCCAGCTGCGGCGCGGCCCATGCTCGCCCGGGTGCAAGCGGGCTATCGCCGGGTGCATCGAGGACGATGATCCCGAGGCGGCCTCCGCTGAGCGTCGGGCGGGTGCCGCGGAACAAGGGGCGGTCAACCGCGTAGGGGTTGTTGGACACCAGGACGGCGGCGAGATGGCGATGCTCGCGCTCCAGGTCGTCGACCAGGCTCAGTGCAGGCGCTTCTGTGCTCGGGCCCATCACTTCAGCCGCGGTCTCCAGGAGCGTGCGCACCTTGGCCTCGCGATAGGACGGGCTGCGGACCGCTTCACCGTAGATCCCGAGTGAGACGTTGTTGAGGAACGTGCGGCCATTCACCTCTGCCACGTCGATCCGGCGTTCTACCCCGTCGGTGAACGCGTCCAGAGCGCCGGTCACATCGTGCCGGTCCACCCCCACGTCGAGCGCGAAGTGGTTGCGCGTCCCAGCCGGAACGCACACAAATGGAATGCCGTGCGCGGCCGCCGCTGCGGCCACGACAGCCAGCGACCCGTCGCCCCCGGCCATCCCGACCGCGTCCGCGCCGGCCGCAACGGCCTCACGGGCCAGCGCCGCCAGGTCCTGGCCCGGGGTGAGGATGACCACCTCGATCCCGTTCGCCCGCGCCCGCTCGGCAACCCCGCCGCGGGCAGCCTTGCCGCCGCCGGACCGGGGGTTGACGAACAACACAGGCCGGCGCGGCGGCTCCGCGGGCCGCCATCCATAATGCGACAGCTGCCGCCTGGCCGGATTCATCCCCACCAGCTACCAGGCGTCAGTGGGGGGGAGCGGTAGGACGGCGAGGCGGGCGGCTTCGGGTGCGGGGACCCCGAGCAGGCGCAGCACGGCCTCGGCAAGCTGATCGACGGAGGCTTCCTTGTCGACACGCTCGGGGTGCCGCTGGCGCATCCGCAACAGCCCGAGCAGGCCACCGGCCACCGCGCTGAGCGCGATCTCGGCATCCGGGACAGTGAACCGGCCCGCAGCCCGCCCAGCCTGGATATCACGCAGGGCGCGCGGCGCCAGGCCTCCCGGGACGTCCAGGGCGTCCAGGCCGGCGCCGGTGAGGAACCCGGCGATGTCAGGATGGGTCCAGCCAAGCCGCCCGGAGATCCGTATCCCCACGGCGAACAGCTCCGCTGGGTCGCTGATGCCGGCGACAGCGCGGTCGATCATCTGCCCCCAGCGTTCCAGCACCTCTTCGGAGGCGGTCTGGAACAACTGCTCCTTGCTGTCGAAGTGGTTATAGAACGATCCGAAGCCGATGTCGGCTGTCTCGGTGATCTCCTGGATGCTCGCCCGGTCCCCGCGGCCCTCGGCGATCAGCCGCACCGCAGCGTCGATGAGGGCCTGCCGGGTCCGGGCCTTACGCCGGTCCAGCCGCGACACCTTCGGCGTGCTGACTGCCGATACCGTCTCTGCCATCCCCACTCCTCCCACCATTCCACATCGCACGCTAGCGGCCAGGTTCCCTGGTGATAGCCAGCGCAGCCTATCCTCGCCAAGCGAGCCCAGCACGCATCTCTACTGCGCTTCATCATCTCTGATAGATCATGTCAAAGTTGATTGTACCTGATTCAGTCCTCGCCCATCGGACGGCCAGGCCTCTCGTCGGGAACACCTGACGAGGGCGGAACGTGGGTCCCGCCCGCCCGGCCGGCCAGCGGGTGATTGTGGTTCCTGCCCGGCGACACGTGCCGTGGTTGGCGGCGCTGGTATGGCCTAGCGCACAGTAGTTCTCCAGCAGGGCCCTGCTGGAGAACTACCTGACGGCGAACCTGGCGAGTGACCAGGCCTGGTTCAGGCCGGGTGCGGCTCCTGCACGGCGCTTTGCAGGGTGTGCTGGGTGTGGCGCAGCTCGATGCCCTGCACAAGCGCCCAGCCGCCGTAGATCAGGTTGAACAGGCCGAACAGCAGCGCGAGGGTGACCGCGCCGACGCCGGGGCGGGCGAACAGCACCACGCCGAACGCGATAGAGACGAGGCCGCCCAGGATGAACAGGCCCCGCGTCCCGGCCGGCTCGCCGCGGCGGAAAGCAGCGACAATCTCGAACCCACCGGCGACGACCGCCCAGCTGGCGACGATCAGCACCAGGACGAGCGCGGTGGGCCCCGGCCAGGCCAGCGCGATCACGCCGGCCGCCAGGTCGGCCAGCCCGAGCAGCAGATGCCCGAACACCGGCCCGGCGGTGCGGCTGCTGAACGCCCGCATGGCCTGCAGGCCGGCCGCGATGAATGCGTACACCGCGAACAGGATGACCAGTGCCAGGACCGTGACCTGAGGCCAGGCCAGCGCAATGATCCCGACGGCGACGGCGAGGACGCCACGCACGATCAGGGACGTACTGAGTGACTTGAACATGACAGCGTTCCTTTCGCTAGCTCCGCTGCTCTGGGCACCCGCGGTGCTTGCCTCGGCCCTGGAACCAGCGCGTGAACGGCTGCGCCTGCCCGGCGTCCGAGGCCGGCGGCCGCTGCCGGCGTCCCGGTTTCAGGAGACGCCGGGCCGCGCCGGCTTGGCAGCTATTAGCTTTTGATCGAGTATTACAAAACTGATGATATATGTCAAGAGTGATGATGAACGTACCGATGGCTGGTGAGGAAGCGGGCCGGGATGCGGCAGCCTGCCTCGCTAACCGTCTTCAGTAGGTCACCAGGATCTGGTCATCGACCTCGGTGACCCCCGGGGCGGACCAGGCGGCGGCCAGTGCCTCGTCGTGCTCGGCCCACGAGCTCACCGTGCCCACGAGGGCCACCCGTCCGTAGGACGTGGTATCGACGGAAAGCCGGTCCGCGTCCAGGCTGGCGTTGCGCCGGAACGCTTCGCTTATGTCCTTTCTGACCTCGCCTGTGCCTGGTGCGGGTGTCAGCCTGATGTGGTTCTGGAGTGCGTACACGCCCGGGACGCTAGCGGCAAGGACCTCGGCTTCGTCGCGCTGATATTGCCAGTCGGCCGTTCCGCTCAGGGTGACGCCGCCGTTCCGCGCCCTGACATCGACGGTCGTCGGGATCAGGCTGTCCAGCATCAGTGCCTGCAGAACGTCGCCGCGCAGCTCAGCGTCGTCGCGCTTGCTGTCGTCCAGCAGCCGTACGTCCAGCTTGTTGCAGACCCGGGTAACCCCGTAGACCCGGCAGGCGGCCTTTCCCGCCTCGCGCCGCTCGCGGAACCTGTCCACGGTGCCGCGCAGCGTAACGGTGCCAGCATCTGCGGATACGGCAATCGCCTCGCTGCCGACCCTCGGGTCCCAGAGAAGCTCGGCGATGACATCCGCCTGCAGCTGCTTATCGGTCATCGGTACCTCCTTCGCCTATCGCCTCAGCCCGGCTCGAGGACGGGCCATGCCACCACGAGACGCTATGGATGGCCGGTCCGCGTCGCATCCATGAATCACCTAGTCCCTGCCCAAGCGCGTACGCCTGGGCGGTGACAGCGGCAGCCTTACTCGGCTATGCACAGGCCGGGAACCCTGCGTTAATCCCGCGGTCAAGGGCCACGTCGGGAAGGTGACCACCCTGCTGGCCACGGCGGGGGTCCCGGGGAAGCCACCGGCTGATACATGGCCCATGGAGCGCCCGGTAAGGCTAGGCAATCGATGGATTCGATCGGGCCACCCGCCTGGGCAGGATGCCCAGGAAAGAGCCGCCCAGGGAAAGGATCAGGCAGTGAGCAAGAACAAGGACGTCCGCACGGCGGTCGAAAATGAGCTGGGCTTCGACCCGCGGGTCGAAGCCTCGGATATCAGGGTCGCGAACATCGGCGGACACGTAAACCTCACCGGCACGGTGCCGAGCTTCCCGCAATACCTGCAGGCGTCAGCCGCCGCGCGGCGGGTCGCCGGGGTGACCAGCGTGGACAACAACCTGGAGGTGATGCTGCCGGAAAGCAACTACCGCGATGACGTGAAGCTGACCACCGCGGCGAACAACGCGCTCGCCGCCAACGTCACCGTGCCGGACAGCGTGGAGGCGATCGCAGAGGACGGCAACGTCACCCTGACCGGCATCGTGTCCTACGGCACGGAGCGCACCGCCGCCGCAGAGGCGGTGGCCGGACTAACCGGCGTCCGCAACGTCTGGAACGAGATCGGAATCAGCTACAGCATTGATCCGGTGGACGTCGACTTGCACGTCCAGGAGGCGCTGGACCGCTCGGCGCTGGTCCCGGACGGCAGCGACGTGACGGCCGGCACCAAAGACAACGTCATCACGCTGAGCGGTCATGTCCGCACCTGGGCTGAACATGACGCAGTGCTCGGCGCTGCATGGATGGCCTATGGGGTCATCGAGGTTCGCGACGAACTCCAGGTCACCGGCTGACCGGTAGCACCCCTAATAGCTGACCCCCTCGCGCGGGGCACCGTCAGCGCATCCGGGCCGGTGCCACCACCGTCAGGCGGCTAACCGGCCCGGACGGCTGAGCGTGGATGGCCCCGCAGCGAACCGCTGCCCAGCGTGCACCCGATCTGGTCACCACTTCTTGACATATCCGCGATCATAACTGATTATCTATCTCATAACTGATGAGTCTTGACAGAAAGACTGAGAGGCGAAGGGGTCAGTGGTGATGGCACAAGACAGCCGGGCGACCGCTCAGGCGTGTGAACGACGGGACCAGGACCCGCACCGGGCCCTGCACAGCGAAGACGGCCCGCTGGCGGGGGAGCATCCGGGGCGGGCGCGCAATCCGCTGGTCAAGGTGGCCGGGCTCGCGTGGCTGGAGTTCGAGAAGCCCGACCTGGATCGCGCCGAGCGGTTCATGACCGACTTCGGCTTCACAGTGGCCGACCGGATGCCGGACACGCTGCTGCTGCGCGGCCGGCAGGCGACCGTGCCATGCCTGGCCATCCGGCGCGGCCCGCGGGCCCGGTTCACCGGTGCCGTCTTCCAGGCCGCCGCCCGCGAGGACCTGGACCGGCTGGCCCGCGGCACTGGCGGGACGGTCACCGCATACCGAGGCGGCCATGCCGTCGCACTGCGCGACCCCAGCGGGATCCCGGTACGGGTTGTGCACGGCGTCCCAGACCTGCCGGCGCTGCCCGGGCGGGGCCCGCTACCGCTGAACTTCGGGCCGGTGCCGGCCCGGGTGAACGCCCCGCAGCGGCCCGTCCCCCGGCCCGCGGAGATCGAGCGGCTGGGCCACGTGGTTCTCGGCACCACCCGGTTCGGTGCCGCGCTGGACTGGTACCTGGACACGCTCGGGCTGATCGTGAGCGACTTCCTGTACCTGGACGGGCAGCGCGAGCGCGGCCCGGTGATGGCCTTTACTCGGTGTGACCAGGGCGCCGTCCCGGCCGACCACCACACCCTGGCCATGCTCCTGGCCCCGCGCACCGGCTACGTGCACTCGGCCTACCAGCTCACCGACCTGGACGAGGTCGCCGCGAGCGGGCAGTACCTGCGGGAGCGGGGCTACCGGCACGCCTGGGGCATCGGCCGGCACATCCAGGGCAGCCAGATCTTCGACTACTGGCGTGACACCGACCGGCTCATGTTCGAGCACTACGCCGACGGTGACGTGTTCGACGCCACGGTGCCGCCCGGCTGGGCCCCGCTGTCGGCCAGCGGGCTTGCCCAGTGGGGACCGAAGGCCACCGCCGAGTTCACCGGCACCCGCGATCCCGCCACCGTGCTGGCCGCGATCAGGGCGCTGCGGGAGAAGGGCAACGAGATCAACTTCGCCGCGCTGCGCGGCCTGATCAAGGCGATGAGCTCATGACCGCCCGCCTGGCCCGCACCGCCGACGGCTGGTGGCTGGTCACCGCGGCCGGCCTGATCCGGCTTGGCCTCGCCGCACCCACCACGGCCCGGCTGCTGGCCGGCCGGTCCGCCCTGGATGCCGCCATCCAAGCCGGACACAAGGCGGTGGCCGCCGACCCCCAGGAGGCGATCCCGGCCGGGTCCCTGGACTTGCTCAGCCCGGTGACCGCGCCCGCCCGGATCGTGGCGCAGGCGGTGAACTACCGCTCGCACGCGATCGACTCGGGCATGAACCCTGATACGGTCCCGCCGACGTTCTTCCGCAAGGCCTCCCACTCCCTGACCGGCCCGACCGGGGACATCATCCGCCCGCACGGCGTCTCCTTCCTCGACTACGAGGTCGAGCTCGGCCTGATCATCGGCGCCGACCTGCCGGTCGGCACCACGGTGACCGATGCCACCCTGGCCCGCTATGTGGCCGCGCTGGTGGTCGCCAACGACGTCAGCGCGCGGCTGATCCAGCTCACCAAGACCCAGTTCTACGAGGCCAAGTCCTACCCCACGTTCACCCCGGCCGGCCCGTGGCTGACCCTGGTCGACGCGGCCGACCTGGCCCGCCTGAGCTCGCTGAGGCTCACCCTGTCGGTCAACGGCGAGGTGCGGCAGGACGGCTCCGGGGCCGACATGATCGTCCGGCCCGCCCAGGCGCTGAGCCTGCTGTCCCGGTTCCAGCCGCTGGGCCCGGGGGACCTGCTGCTGACCGGCACGCCCGGCGGCACCGCATTGAAGGCCCCCGCCAAGGCGATGGAGAAGCTGGCCGGGCTGCTGCCGCCCGCCGCCAAGTGGAGGCTGTTCTT
>Ga0208480_1000763_pt1 | contig 12079 bp, 13 predicted proteins | sample NGESurshal092012_4_FD_184485 | JGI IMG/M metagenome (GOLD analysis project Ga0208480, IMG submission 184485) | Arctic peat soil microbial communities from Barrow, Alaska - NGEE Surface sample F53-1 shallow-092012 (SPAdes) | ecosystem: Environmental > Terrestrial > Soil > Wetlands > Peat ... | reverse complement strand
ACAGTGGCGCGGCTCCCCACGGATGAGCAGGTTCATGCCAGGTTCTGGCGTTTATCGTCGGCGTGGGGGGAGCTGGTAGGTCCGGCCTGGCAGTCCCCATTCGCCGAATGGCGGGCGTTTCCCGGCGTCTATCGCGCGGAGTGCAGGCCGGCCGAGGTGGGCGAAAACGAGCCTGTGAACCCGGTGTTTCCGGGCCTGCTCGGCGACTTCCAGGGCCGGCATGTGTCCCCCGGCGCCACGGGCGAAAGCGATTGGGCGATCCCAGCCGGCCGCCTCGGCGAACATGAGGTCCACCCCTGCCGCCCAGCCGGGGAAGGTCCAGAATTCTGGTGCCCACGCGGCGGATACAGTAGGGATGCGCAGCAGATAACCCCAGGTGGGGTGGCTGGTGTGGGCCACTCGGTGCGGTTCGATGATGAGATCAGCTACGGCAATAGCAGCAACGCATGGCTGCAGCCCGCGGGCCTTGGTGAGCGCCCGCAACTCGCGGCGCAATTCGCTTTGGGTGTCGCTGACCAGCCACGCCGTAAGCGGGCCATCTGGCTCGGCACCGGGGCCGCCATCGAGCATGATCTGCTGGCGGCCATACCGGACAAGCAGCCCCGCCGGCGGGTAACGGGGCGAGTTCATCGCCCCCACGCCGAGCAGCGTCAGCCGCAGCCTCGGCGTCACAGCTGCCACGCCGGCACATGTTCGGGGCCTGCTGCACCGGCAACGGTCTCGCGCGTCACAAGGCGTAGAACCGGAGCGTGCGATACCCGGGCTTGCTCGCCTCCGGAGACGCATTTCCGGGCAGGCACCGGGTCGGGACTGGTCAATGCCTCCGGCAGCGGCTCCGGGTGCGGCTCGGGCTGCCGGTACTCCGGCTGCGGTGCCGGCACTGGCGGGGGTTGCGGCGGCAGGACAGGCGCCGGCTCCAGTGGTTCCGGCCGCGCCGGTTTCGGCTGCGCAGACTTGCCGGGCACTGCGAGCTCAAGGGACGGACCTGCGGGCACCCGGAGATGATTCCCAGCCGGGCTCTTGCCTACCGCGCGGCGGCCGTTCAGCTGACCCGGGACCGGTACGGAGCATCCCCTGGAGGGACGAACGTCCCGGCAAAGGGCCACCTCCGCCCCTGCCCGGCGCTGCGCCGCCCTGATGCCATGAAGATCAGGAAACCATCGTGGCCCCAGCCAGGACGAGCGGAGTGAGTCATGTCCCGCCGGGATGAGCATCTAGATGCCTTGCTGAGGCACTTGGGTGCCACGTACTACGAGACCTTGCATGGCGACGCCACAGCGTTCGACGTGGCCAAGGCGGTTACCTCGGTGCAACAGGAGGCGGCTCACCGCTCAGAGGAGTCCCTGCCTGTGCGGCCGGGGGATCACCGGCGGCGGACCGGCCGGTGGCGGGTCCGGGATGTGATGCGGACCGCGGCGGTGACCGCCGGGAGGCGAACCCCGGCCCGGGAAATCGCCCGGCTGATGAGCGAGCACCGGGTCAGCGCCATGCCAGTGGTGGCTGGGCAGGGAAGAGTTCTCGGCGTGGTATCCGAGGCTGACCGGCTCCGCTCGCGGGAGAGCCACCACGGGCTCCGTGCCCGGCTGTCCGGGAGATCAGGCAAGCCCAGCCGAAAGACGGCGGCTCAGCTGATGACCACACCGGCCATCACCATCCATCCATCCATCCAGACGCGCCCCTCGCGGGCGCGGCGAGGCTGATGGACCAGCACCGCCTCAGAATGCTTCCCGTCGTGAACCCCGAAGGGGACCTGCTCGGCGTCGTCAGCCGCCGGAACCTGCTCAGCATCTTCCTGCGCCCGGACGAGGAGATCGCCGGCGAAGTCCGCGCCGTGCTAGGCGACATCCTCCTCATCGAGGACGGCACGGTAACCGTCTCCGTCCAGGACGGAGTGGTGACCATGTCCGGGCAGGTAGCGGAGGATGACAGCCGGCGAGCCGCAATGCGGCTGGCAGCGGAGGTGGATGGGGTACTGAGCGTGATAGACGACCTATCGGCGCCGCCGGAGGCAGACCGCCTGGCCGTCCAGTCCTGAGCTCACCCCCGACGATCACCGGGATGCGCCGGTGGTGGAGGCGGAGGGTCTTCCGTCACCACCCGGAGCATCATGATCGCCGGCGCGGCTTACCTCTGGCGTGATCTCCTCGGCTTCTTCAGCGGGCTGTCCCGCAAGTTCACCGACCAGGCCAAGACCATGGAGAAGACCGAGCACCTCCGCCGCGTCGCCCAACTAAGACACGAACCGCGTGATACCAGCTGGCACATGCCGGAAAGCGGCGCCCGGGCAGGTGGCAGTCTGGCGACTGGCCGAGCATGTCGGGGCCGGGCCAGCTTCACCAGCGCCCGCGGTGCGTTCGAGAAGAAAGTGCAGTAGGAGAACGGGCGGCTCGTACCGGCGGGGACCTCAGCCACGACGAGCCGCAGTGCTAACTCGGAAGAGCAGGCAGTGCGGGACCGGAGGAGTGATGGGGAAGCAGCTGAGTTCGCGGAGCCAGGAACCGGCGGTGGCCGGCGCTCGAAGAACGGTGCACCGGCTTGAGGTCCGGACCGAGGCGCTGGCCGACGCCGTGCGGCTTCTCGCGCGCGGTCTCGAGGCCGGGCCCATGGCCGAACCGGCCGCGGGCAGGTCGGCCGAGGCCGCCAGGCGTGCGCACGAGCTGCTGCTCGCCGTGGAGTCCGCCCCGCCGGTGGACCCCGGCGCCAGCAAGGCTCACCCCGGCGGCTAACCGCCTATGGCAGCGGCTGAGTAGTGACCGCCGGGTGAAGCGGCTGCCGGTGGTTGACGATGCGGGCCGGCTGGTCGGGATCGTGAGCCGGGTGGATGTGCTGAGCGTTTTCGGCCGGCCGGACAACGAGATCCGCGACCAGGTGGTCAAGGAGATCAAACGACGCCCTCCGCATGCCGGAGGACCGTTCGCGACAGGCTTTCCCGGTGGGATTGCCGGTCATCAGGACGGCGAACGTCCTGCTCCGCTGGGCTGAAGGGCCCTGACCGACGCCCGGCACCGGCAGGCACGGTGGAGCGAGAAGGTGACGTCTAAGGGGGAGGTCTCCGATGAGCACGGTTGATCGCTGGCCGGTTGAGCTGACCATCAGCGAACAGGAGCGCGAAACACGCGCGGATGCGCGTCTTGCCCTGGCCGGCGACGCTCACCTGCTGGGTCACGGCACGGCGCGCCGCAACCCGGCCGACCCGGATATCACGGAAGTCGGCGAGAAGATCGCGGTCGCGCGAGCGTTGTCCGACCTGGCTCATGTGCTGCTTGGGTCCGCCGCCGCGGAGCTTGAGGACATCACCCACGAGCGGGCCCGGCTGCACCTGTGACGGGCGGGCGCAGTCCGTGAGAACCGGGTCGCTGGGCTGGGCCAGCGGGACCTTCGCCTCTGCCTTACCTCCGGTACCCGGCCTAGACAGATGAGGAGCGGCCTCAGCGAGAGACGAGACGGCGGGAGGTCCAGGCATGGAATGGAAGCCGATACGCAAGGGCCGTGAACCTGGGAACGGCTCTAATCTGCCGGACTACGACGCGGCGGTGCGGACCTTCTCGTGGGAGCAGGCGCGCGGGCGCCTCGATGGTCTTCCCGGCGGGCGTGGCCTCAATATTGCCCATGAGGCCGTCGACAGGCACGCAGCGGGCTCTCTGGCCGGAGTCGTGGCCCTGCGTTGCGTCGCCAAGGACGGCAGTGTCAGTGAGCTGACGTACGCAGATCTCGCCGGTCAGACCAACCGGTTCGCCAACCTGCTGCGCTCACTCGGGGTGGGCAAGGGCGACCGCGTTTTCACGTTGCTTGGGCGGGTGCCTGAGCTGTACGTGGCGGCGCTGGGCACGCTGAAGAACACGAGTGTGCTCTGCCCGCTGTTTCCTGCCTTCGGCCCTGAGCCGATCCGGGAACGGCTGCGGCTGGGTGACGCGACGGTGCTGGTGACCAGTGCCGAGCTGTATGCGCGCAAGATCGAGCCGATCCGTGCCACAGTCCCGGCCCTGCGGCATGTGCTCATCGTGGGGGAGCCGCCCGACGCCACGACCATCGGGCTGGCGGGGGCGCTTGCCGCCAGCAGTGGGGAGTTCGAGATTCCCGCTACCCGGCCAGAGGACATGGCACTGCTGCACTTCACCAGCGGCACCACGGGCAAGCCGAAGGGTGCGGTCCACGTGCACGAGGCGGTAGTCGCCCATTACGCCACCGCGGCCTTCGCGCTTGACCTGCGGCCAGGGGATGTGTTCTGGTGCACCGCGGACCCCGGGTGGGTCACCGGCACGTCCTACGGCATCATCGCCCCGCTGACCCACGGCCTGACCCTGATTGCTGATGCTGGCGAGTTCGACGCGCGCCGCTGGTACCGGCTCCTTGCCGAGCACCGGGTGACGGTCTGGTACACGGCCCCGACAGCGCTGCGGATGCTGATGCGACACCGGCCCGGGCTGGCCGCTGGCTATGACCTGTCGGCGCTGCGGTTCATCGCCAGCGTGGGCGAGCCGCTCAATCCAGAGGTGGTGGTCTGGGGCCAGGAAGCGCTGGGCTTGCCGGTACACGACAACTGGTGGCAGACAGAGACCGGCGCGATCATGATCAGTAATTTCGCGTCGATGGACATCCGGCCCGGGTCGATGGGCCGTCCGCTGCCGGGGGTGACTGCGACCCTGCTGGAGCGGGGCTCGGACGGCCGGGCCAAGGTCAGCGGCGGCGACGTCACCGTGATTGACCAGCCAGACATGGAGGGAGAACTCGCGCTGCGCCCCGGCTGGCCCTCCATGTTCCGTGGCTACCTGCACGACGAGGACCGGTACGCCGCCGCCTTTGCTGGCGGCTGGTACCTGACCGGCGATGTGGCCCGCCGGGACGAGGACGGCTACTACTGGTTCGTTGCCCGGGCGGACGACGTGATCAAGTCGGCAGGCCATCTCATCGGCCCCTTCGAAGTAGAGAGCGTGCTGATGGAGCACCCAGCGGTGGCCGAGGCCGGAGTGATCGGCAAGCCCGACCCGGTGGCCGGGGAGATTGTCAAGGCCTTCGTGTCCCTCAAGGCCGGTTACCAGCCCACTAACGAACTCCGCCGCGAACTGGTCGCGTTCGGCCGCCGCAGGCTCGGCGCGGTGGCGCCGAGGGAGATCGAGTTCGACCAGAACCTGCCGCTGACCCGCAGCGGGAAGGTGATGCGCCGCCTGCTCAAGGCGAAAGAACTCGGCCTGGCGGCTGGGGATGTGTCCACGCTGGAGAGTGCGCCGTGACCCCCCGCCCGTGCGCTGCCGGGCATCACGCCGACCTGCTGCGGCAGATGGTGCTCATCCGCCGGTTCGAAGAACAGTGCGTCGAGCTGTACAGCGCAGGCGAGATTCACGGCTTCGTCCACCTCTACATCGGGGAGGAAGCGGTCGCGGTGGGCGTGAACCAGGCGCTCGCCCCCGGCGACTCCATCGTCTCCACCTACCGGGAGCACGGCCACGCCCTGGTACGCGGCATTCCCATCGATGCGGTGATGGCGGAGATGTACGGCAAGTCCACCGGGTGCAGCGGCGGCCGGGGCGGCTCGATGCACCTGTTCGACGTCAAGACACGCTTCTACGGCGGGAACGCGATCGTCGGCGGCGGGCTGCCGCTCGCGGTGGGCCTTGCCCTCGCCGACCGGATGCGCGGCGACTCCCGGGTGACGGCCTGCTTCTTCGGCGATGGCGCGGTGGCCGAGGGTGAGTTCCACGAATGCCTCAACCTGGCCGCCCTGTGGCAGCTGCCGGTCCTGTTCTGCTGCGAGAACAACCTCTACGCCATGGGAACGGCACTGGCCAGAGCCCAGGCCCAGACGGACCTGGCCGTGCGGGCAGCCAGTTACGGCATGCCCTCCTGGCCGGTGGACGGGATGGACGTGCTCGCCGTCGAGCAGGCGGCCCGGCACGCTGCGGAGGCCGTCCGCGCAGGGGGCGGCCCGCACTTCCTCGAGCTGCGCACCTACCGGTACCGCGCCCACTCCATGTACGACCCGGAGCGGTACCGGGACAAGGCAGAAGTGGAGCAGTGGAAGCAACGCGACCCGATCGAGGCACTGGCCGCACGCATGCGGGATGCGGGCGAGCTGGCCGACAAAGACCTAGCCGCGATCGAGGCCGAGGTATCCGCGCAGATCACCAAGGCCATCGAGACAGCCCGGGCGGATCCGCTGGAACCGGTGAGCAGCCTCACCCGGTTCGTCTACCTTCGGGAGCGGTCATGACCAGCGCTAACCCCGAGAAGACGAGCTACCGGGAGGCCATGCGCGCGGCGCTGCGGGAAGCCCTGCGCAAGGACGACCGCGTGTTCCTCATGGGCGAGGATGTCGGCCGGTACGGCGGCTGCTTCGCGGTCAGCCTCGGGCTGCTGGAAGAGTTCGGCCCGGAGCGGATCAGGGACACCCCGCTGTCCGAATCGGCCTTCGTCGGCGCGGGTATCGGCGCGGCCCTCGGCGGGATGCGGCCAATTGTCGAGATCATGACGGTCAATTTCAGCCTGCTCGCGCTCGACCAGATCATGAACAACGCCGCCACGCTGCTGCACATGTCGGGCGGCCAGGTCCCCGTGCCGCTGGTCATCAGGATGACCACCGGCGCCGGCCGCCAGGTGGCGGCGCAGCACTCGCACAGCCTCGAAGGCTGGTATGCGCACATTCCCGGGCTGCGGATCGTTGCCCCGGCCACGCTGGAAGACGCCCGCGGCATGCTATGGACCGCGCTGGAGGACCCCGACCCGGTGCTGATCTTCGAGCATGGATCCCTCTACAACATGACGGGGCCACTCTCCCCGGATGCGGGCGCGGTCGACATCGACACGGCCGCTATCCGGCACCAAGGCACAGACATAACGCTGATCGCGTACGGCGGCACGCTCGGCAAGACGCTCGATGCCGCGGGCGAACTGTCCGGTGCGGGGATCTCAGCGGATGTCATCGACTTGCGCACGCTCCGCCCCCTGGACGACGCGACGATCATGGCGTCGGTCCGGCGCACCCACCGTGTGGTCATCGTGGATGAGGGGTGGCGCTCAGGCAGCCTCGCCGCCGAGATCAGCGCCCGCATCATGGAGCAGGCCTTCTACGACCTGGACGCGCCGGTGGAGCGGGTCTGCAGCGCCGAGGTGCCAATGCCCTACCCAAGGCACCTGGAGGAGGCCGCGCTGCCGCAGGTTCCCCAGATTGTGGCAGCGGCCCGCCGGGCGGTGGGCTGACATGGCCGAGTTCACGATGCCGGTGCTCGGTGCCGACATGGACGAGGGGACCGTGCTCGAGTGGCTGGTCAAACCCGGCGATGAGGTGCACAAGGGCGACGTCATCGCGGTCGTGGACACGGCCAAGTCAGCCATAGATGTTGAGTCGTTCCATACCGGGACCATCGAACGGCTGGTTACCCCGGCCGGTGACACAGTTCCGGTGGGCACGGTCCTCGCGGTGATCCGGGAAGCTACTCCCGGAGCAGGCGCAGCCGGGCCCGAGCTCGCAGTAGCGCCGTCAGCTGGCCAGCCGGCAGCGCCGGCCGACGGCCAACCGGCAGCACCGGCAGCGGGTCAGCCGGTCCAGCCGGCCGGCGGGCGGCCGATCGCAGCGGTGACACAGACACCAGCCCGCCGCATGCCGAACGCAACGCCGGTGGTCCGGCACGCAGCCGCGGAACTGGGCGTCGATCTGGCCACAGTGCGCGGCAGTGGCCGCAGCGGAGCGATCACCCGTAGCGATGTGGAGCAGGCCGCAGCAGCGCCCGGGCGGGACCGCGTGACACCGCTCGCCCGCCGGGTGGCTGCGGACCTTGGCGTTGACCTGAGCGCGGTCACCGGAACCGGCCCCGGCGGCGTGGTGCGTGCCGATGACGTCCGGCGCGCGGTGTCCGCTGGAGGGCCAGCACGGGAGACCTGGCAGCCAGCTGCCCCGGCGCGGGAAGCCCGGCAGCCGCGCGGGCCAGAGACCATATCCCGGCGGCCGGAAAAAGCGGAGGCGATGCGGCACGCGATCGCCCGGCTGATGTCCCGGTCCAAGCGGGAGATCCCGCACTACTACGTCAGCAACACCGTCGACATGGCCACTGCACTGACCTGGCTGCGTGAACGCAACCGCAGCGCCGAGATGTCCGCGCGGATGGTCCCGGCAGCGCTGCTGCTCAAGGCCACCGCCCTGGCCGCCCGCCAGGTACCAGAACTGAACGGTTTCTGGATCGAGGATCACTTCGTCCCCGCCCCGAGCGTCCATCTGGGCGTGGCCATCTCGCTGCGGGGTGGCGGCCTGATCACCCCCGCCATCCACGACGCCGCTGACCTTCCGGCTAGTGAGCTGATGACGCGTTTGCGTGACCTGGCAAGCCGGGCCCGCGCCGGCCGGGTCCGCGGCTCGGAGCTGACAGACGCGACCATCACCGTGACAAACCTCGGAGACCAGGGCGTCGAGTCGGTTACCGGCGTGATCTACCCACCACAAGTCGCGCTAGCCGGGTTCGGCAAGATCACCGAGCGGCCATGGGCGGTCGGCGGGCTGCTCGGTGTCCGGCCGCTTATCGCCACCACCCTGGCCGCCGATCACCGGGCTACCGACGGCTACACCGGCGCCAGGTTCCTGGCCGTTCTCGCGGACCTGCTGCAACAACCGGAGGAGCTGTGACACCCGAACAAGCAAGCAAGACGATCAAGAGCGTGCTCGGCGAAATCGCGCCGGACGCCGACCTGGATGCTCTCTCCCCGGATGCTGACCTTCGCGACACGCTCGGACTGGACTCGCTGGACTTCCTGAACTTTGTGGAGATGCTCAGCGAGCGGTCCGGCAAGCGCATCGACGAGGACGACTACCCGCAACTCGCCACCCTGGCTAGCGGGGTCGCCTTCCTGGCCGGGCGTTGACCACGGGACGTAACTCCTTGAATATTCCAGCGTGACCGTGTCCCGGCCACCGCCCGCCGCCTCCGACCCCTGGCCTTCTGCTGCAGAGGGCATGGAGCCCAAGGCGGCTGCCCCAGAGCACTCACGGAGGAAGTCGGCGGTAACGCCGACGCCCGACCGTGGCCCCGCGGTTCTGCGGTGCCCAGGTAGCGGCTGTCAATAGCCCCAATGATCCGCCGGCGGGCTCGTTCGAGTTCTGCGACCTGGCGGAGGCTGAGGTCGCGCTCGATCGCGGCGAGTTCGCTGCCCAGGCTGTGGTCGGCGAGGGTGTCGTTGATCCAGCGGGAGAAGTCGCCGCGGGACAGGTGGTAGCCGAGGACGGCCGGGTCGCAGTGCCGGAGCTGGCGGCTGAACTCTTCCATGGTCGCGGCTGCCGTCGGCTCGCCGCTGGTGTGGAAGTAGAACCGGCGGTGGGGCGGGAGCGCGCTGGCTGTGTACTTGTGCTGGTGGCGCACGTGCGGGCTGATCCTGTGGTCGACGGCGAACGGCCGGGCCGGTCGGCCACCTGCTGACACGGTGGCGCGCGGGACAGCTGCCGACGTGTTCGCAGCTGGTGAAGGTGTTCCCGCGGTGTCGAGGGTGAGATCGACGGAATTGCGGAAGGCACCGGGCAAGGTGCCCGGCTGCCAGGTGACCAGGCAGGTGCCAGGTTCGGCCAGCCCCGGGCCGGGCGGCGGGCCAGCAGCACCGCTCAGGGCGAGATGCGCCTCATCGGTGATGACCCAGTGCGGGATGCCGTGCCCGCCTCGTGCGGCGGCGATGGCGGCAGGCAGCCGGCGCAGGTAGCCGAGCTTCCCGGCCTCCGGCACGCCGGATAGGTCCAGTACCAGGCTGGCCCGCCCCGGGCGCGCGCTGGCGAGCAGGTCGGTCGGACTGGGCAGGTGTTCAGCGGCGTCGACCAGGAGCACTCCGGGGCGTTGCGCCAGCCCGACATGATCCCCTTCAGGATCGATGATGAGGACGGTGTAACCGGCGTCGATCCACCGTTCGGCCAGCAGCCCGGCCAGGTAGCTTTTGCCGGCGCCGGTGTCCCCGGCGATCAGCACGCTGCCCTGGGAACCGGGTACCAAAACGCGCTGGCCGTCGTCGAAGGTGCCGATCTGAACCCAGCGCCGTCTGGGGCACAGCGGTTGCTGGCCCGCAAGGAGCGGCCCGGTCAGCAACTCGGCGACGCCCGCACCGTTACGCGACCCGAGGTGCAGGTCCGCGTGCGCAGCCAGCGATGGCACAGCGTTGGCGACGGCCGCCCCGACCTCGGCGGCCTGCAGCAGCGCCAGATCGTTTTCCGCGTCACCGACCGCGACTGTGTTGTGTGCGGATAGGCCGAGTTCGTCCAATGCCGCCAGCAGCCCGGTTCCCTTGGTCACCCCGGCCGGAAGGATCATCGCGGCGCCGCGGTTGCGCACCACCTGGTAGTCGAGGCCCAGGCCGTTGATCACGTCTATGGCCGCAGCAGCGTCGTCCCCGGCGATCGCTAGCAGCACCTGCCCGGCGCAGGCCGTCACGCCCCTTTCTGCCAGCACACGGCCGACCGACGGCTCGACCGGGCCCGCCAGCAGCCTTACGCCGGATCGGGTGTGCAGCACCGCGCCGTTTTCGGTGACGAGCGCATCGAACTCACTCCTGAGCCCGGGGAACGTGGCCTCCAGGTCATCGAGAACCCGGCCCGTTACCAGGACCATCCGCAGCTCGCCGCGGTTGGCACTGATAGCGGCCATCGCGCTTTCGGCCAGGTGATCATCCTCGGCCAGCGTGCCGTCCAGATCCAGTGCCACCGCCCGGAAATACCACATCGCCCACCGCCATCTTCGTACCGCCCCGGTGCGAGATGACCGAGCGGCGCCATGTATGTCCACTCCAGCCCGGGCATGAGCCCGGCGGCAAGGGTCATTGGTCACTGGTGCAAGGCGCTCCTCCCAGCAGCTTGCCGGATGGCCGATTTGCCCAGACGGAACCTAACGACAAGCACCGGGAATTTGATATCGGCCACGGCATCGCGGACGCCCGGAGCGTCCCTTTAATCACTCCTTACACACCTGGGGAGATACCCCCATCCGGGCAGGAGGCATCCGGGAGTGGCGCGGCCACAACCTGTCCGGCAGTGACAGGCCGAGATCGGGACGCTGGAGCCGAGACAGTGCCGCCTCCTGGCCAGGGCCTCACACACGTCCTCGGTGACTTGGGCTGTGCGCACGTTATCGGCTGTGAGGTCCCGGTAGATGGCGGCGATCCCGCCGGGAGCGGACGGGTCGGCGTCGCTCGTGTAGCAAGACTCGGCCGGATGCACGCGTAGGGCAGGTGCAGGGCGGGAGACGGTACCGGCCGGTGGCAGGTCAAGTTGTGCCAGCCCAGTGCGGTGGCCGTCGGGTGCACTGGCGCGGTGGCTAATGGTGTGCCGGACGGGGCCGACTTGCCGGGCGATGAGGTCGTCGAGTTTGTCCCGCCGGTAGGGGGTGGCGGTCAGGCCGAGCCAGCGGCGGGCTGGGATCTGCTTGGCCGCGTGCTCGGATGCTGCCGCCGGGACGTGGTGGCACTCGTCCGCGGCGATCAGGCCATACCCGGCGGTCAGTGTGGCGACATCATCGCGGCGCGCCAGGGTCTGCAAGGTGACGATGTCGATGCTCCCGTGGATCTTCGACCGAGCACGCGGTTCACCGAACCGCTTGCTCCTTGGTCCCAGGCAAGCATTCAGGGGGCACTCGGCGGGTCGCTACTTGTCCGTTCTGTGCGAGACCGGCTGAGTCGCGGCGGCGTGGTCTCGGTCAAGTGCGACTGAGCATTCGGCGATGCCTTGTTCGATCCACTGGGTGCTGAGTCCGCCGGCGTTCCGGAGCAGGGCGGCGATGGGGCGGTTCTCGGCGAGGTAGGACGCTGTGAAGGTGTGGATGCCCCGGCTGGCCGCGGCATCGGCGAGAAGCTGGATGAGCAGTGCACCGAGCCCCGCGCGCCGCCAGGTGGGCGCGACTACGATGGCGATTTCGGCGACGCTGTCGCCAGCGGGTTCGTACTGGGCGATCGCGACTCCATGGAGGGTGTCGGGGTCGATGGCCACCAGCGCGAACCGGCGCACGTAGTCCATCTTCGTCAGGTGCGCCAGCAGCGCGGGCGTGACCCGCGGCGGTCCGCCAAGGAACCGGCGGCGCAGGGTGTCGGCATCGGCCGTCTTGAGCGCTTCGGCCAATTCCGGTGCATC
>Ga0208480_1000761_pt1 | contig 12101 bp, 10 predicted proteins | sample NGESurshal092012_4_FD_184485 | JGI IMG/M metagenome (GOLD analysis project Ga0208480, IMG submission 184485) | Arctic peat soil microbial communities from Barrow, Alaska - NGEE Surface sample F53-1 shallow-092012 (SPAdes) | ecosystem: Environmental > Terrestrial > Soil > Wetlands > Peat ... | reverse complement strand
GTTCCCGGGGGGCGGTACTTTCCGCTTTGCCCTTCTTGGCTTGCACTCTACAGATTGGCCGTTAAGAAACCGCTGCCGCGCGCCGCGGTTAGGATACGTTAAGGAATTACCGAATCATTTCCACAAGCAAACGAAACGAAATGGCCAAATCACCCGATCTGTTCGACGAAAATAACGCGGGCGCCAGCAAAGGCTATACCGCCAAGGACATCGAAGTCCTCGAAGGGCTGGAGCCTGTGCGGCGCAGGCCCGGCATGTATATCGGCGGCACCGATGTGCATGCACTGCATCATCTGGCGGCCGAAATCCTCGACAATGCGATGGATGAAGCCGTGGCGGGCCATGCCAACCGCATCGAGATGGAACTCGGCGAGGACGATATTCTCATCATCCGCGACAATGGGCGCGGCATTCCCGTCGATCCGCATCCGAAGTTCAAGAACAAATCCGCGCTGGAAGTGATCATGACCACGCTGCATGCGGGCGGAAAATTCGGCGGCAAGGTCTATGACACATCCGGCGGATTGCACGGCGTGGGCGCATCGGTGGTGAATGCGCTGTCGGAATGGATGGAGGTCGATGTCGCGCGCGACCGTCACGCGCATATGATGCGTTTCGAACGCGGGCATGCGGTTGGCAAACTGAAAGACCTCGGCACGGTCAACCGGCGCGGCACCATTGTTTCGTTCAAACCCGACCGGCAGATTTTCGGCAAGGATGTGCATTTCTCGCCCGCACAGCTTTACCGCATGGCGAAGTCGAAGGCCTATCTTTATCGCGGCGTCGAAATTCGGTGGAAATGCGAGCCTTCTCTTATCAAAGGCGACACGCCCGCCGAAGACACGCTGAAATTTCCGGGCGGCTTGCTGGATTTTCTGAAAAGCGAGATCGAGGGCAAAACCACCGTTACGCCGCGCGAATTTTCAGGCCGTACAGAAAACCGCGACGGCAAGGGCGCGGTGGAATGGGCGATTGCCTGGGCGCCGGAGGCCGAACCGTTTATCCATTCCTATTGCAACACGATCCCGACACCGCAGGGCGGCACGCATGAGCAAGGCCTGCGCAATGCGCTGACGCGGGCGCTGCGCACCCATGGCGAACGCGCGAACAACCGCAAGACCGCGCTGGTGACGCCGGACGACATCATGGCCTCTGCTTGCGCAGTGCTGTCTGTGTTTATTCGCGAGCCGGAGTTTCAGGGCCAGACCAAAGAAAAACTTTCCACGCCGGATGCGCAACGTCTGGTCGAGAACATCGTGCGCGATCATTTCGATCATTGGCTGGCCGAAAGCCCCGCCGATGCAGACCGGCTCCTCAATTTCGTCGTCGATCAGGCGGAAGAGCGGCTCAAACGCAAGCAGGAGAAGGAAAGCTCGCGCAAATCCGCCACGCGCAAATTGCGCCTGCCCGGCAAACTTTCCGATTGCACGCGCGATGCGCCGGGCGGCACAGAGATTTTCCTTGTCGAAGGCGATTCCGCCGGTGGCTCCGCCAAGCAGGCGCGCGACCGCGCCACGCAGGCCGTGCTGCCGCTGCGTGGGAAAATTCTCAATGTGGCGAGTGCTGCGGCCGGCAAGCTTCAGCAAAATCAGGAACTGGCCGATCTCGTGCTGGCGCTCGGTTGCGGCACGGGCGAGCGCTATCGCGAAGGCGAACTGCGCTATGAGCGCGTCATCATCATGACCGACGCCGACGTGGACGGCGCGCATATCGCATCGCTGCTGCTAACCTTCTTCTATCGCGAGATGCCCGCGCTGATCGACAATGGCCATCTGTTTCTGGCGATGCCGCCGCTCTTTCGTCTCGCGCAAGGCTCCAAGACCGTCTATGCGCGCGACGAAGCCCACCGCGAGCAATTGTTGAAAAGCGAATTCCGCGCGAACGCGAAGGTTGAGGTTTCCCGCTTCAAGGGCCTGGGCGAAATGATGCCCGCGCAGTTGAAGGAGACCACGATGAAGCCGGGCAACCGCACGCTCATTCAGGTCAATATCGCGAGCGGCGAAGAAGCCGAAACTAGCGATCTGGTCGAGCGCCTCATGGGCAAAAAGCCGGAACTCCGCTTCCAGTTCATCCAGGAAAACGCCCAATTCGCCGCGGCGGATGTGGATGTGTGATTATTCGTAGTGAAATCTGCATTGCAGGATTTCGAGACGCTGACCTTCGCCGCGCTTTCCGGTAATGCGATAGACAAGACGGTGTTCGCCTGTAATGCGGCGCGCCCACCAGCCCGCCATATTGGCTTTGAGCGGCTCCGGCTTTCCAATTCCCGCAAACGGATCGCGCCTGATATCTTCAATGAGATTGTTGATTTTGCCTGCGATTTTCTGATCGTGCTTATGCCATTCGGCATAATCGGATGACGCCTTTGAAGACCAGATAATCTTCATTTGCGCGTGGCGCGTTTTTCCTTTGCCGGTGCTTTAATGGGAATAATATCATGCTCGATGCCGCCTCCCGCATCAAGTTCGGCGATGCCTTCACGCAAGATGCGCGAGTTATGCGGATTCGAAAGAAGATGCAGCGTGGTCTGCATGGAATCCCAATCCGCTTCCGAAACGAGCACGGCAGCGCCGCGATCGCGCTGGCGGGAGATATGGATAGGTGCGCGGTCGCGTTCGACCTCGTCCATCAGCTTGGCGAGGTTCTGGCGGGCGTAGCTGTAGGTTACGATGCTCATTGCGGCTCCAATTGTTGTACAACCATATGTACAATGTCATTCGGTGTCAAGGCAATGATGTGCGTCCCGGTTCATTCCTGAAAATGCCCAAGTCGCCGAGTGCGCGGATATAACTTATCCGGTTGCGTAACCGTAGCATTCGAAAATCGATTTGATTTGGCTGAGAAATCGCCATAAGTATTCGGCGTTATTATTCTTCACCGCTTGCGTTCTGAGGACTGCAAATGGACCATCCTTATGTTCATTTGCCGGCGAAGGCATATTGGCGTCAGGCAATTTCGGACGTAAATGCGCTTCATCTGGAAAACATCTATGAACCCCGATTCCAGATTTCGAAATCCACCAGAGTAGCGGCCGCCGGCAGCTGTTTCGCGCAACATATCGGCAGACAATTCAAACAACGCGGCTATGGATTCGTGGATGTCGAACCGCCGCCGCCTCTTCTGACGCCGGAGAGTTATCACAAATTCGGATACGATCTTTATTCTGCGCGCTATGGGAACGTATACAGCCCGCGCCAGCTGCTTCAGCTTTTTCAGCGTGCCTACGGAGAATTGCATCCGCCCGGAGAATTTTGGTTCACGGGCGGGCGATATTACGATCCCTTTCGCCCATCCATCGAAGAAGGCGGTTTTTCAACCGAGGCAGAAGCAGCGGTGCTGCAAAGCGCTCATCTGGCCAAAGTCCGGGAAATCTTGCCGCAAACGCAAATTTTCGTTTTCACGTTCGGTTTGACCGAGGCGTGGATCGACGCGGACACAGGAATTGTCTATCCGACCTGTCCCGGAACAATCGCAGGCGAATTCGATCCCAATCGCCACCGTTTCCACAATTTTTCCTTTTCAGAAATAATTGCCGATGTTGAGGCTTTCATTTCTCTGGCGCGTGGCGTCAATCCCAGGATGCAGTTCCTCTTCACTGTCTCGCCCGTGCCGCTAACCGCGACAGCCTCGGGTGGACACGTCTTGCCGGCAACCATCTATTCCAAATCCGTTTTGCGCGCGGTATGCGGGGAACTCCACCAACGCCACAAGTTCGTTGACTATTTTCCGTCTTACGAACTTGTTGCTTCGCATCCGATGCGGGCGGTTTTCTTCGATCCCAATCTGCGAACGGTTGCCACGCGCGGTGTTGAACATGTCATGAACGTCTTTTTCTCGGCGCATGGAGGAACTGCACTTATTGCAGATGTCCATGGACAGAAGCCCGATGCTTCCGCCCCTGCAACGGCGCATCCGGACGATATTTTTTGCGACGAAGAATTTCTAGACGGTCGGCGACAGTGACCATTTACATTTGTGGCAATTCCCACATGGCCGTTCTGGCAAGCGAGTTTAAACGAGAGGATTATAAGGATTTACGAATTTCTGCATTCTGCTTGGGCAACGGAAAATTCGAAGCAACCCCTTTCAGCGCGCGCCGTGGCAGAAGAACAATCTTCCTGATCGAAGAATATGCCCAAAACCTGACCAAATATACCGGACGAGCCGCGATATCGAAGCGCGCGATCTGGGGATTTTGCAACATCAATCATAACGCGCGAATCTATCGCGATCCGATGTGGTTACGTTACGAACCGGCGATCATCGCCAAGCCGGGCATGCAGGCGGTTTCCGACAATGTTCTGAACGAATTTATTTGTCGGGATGCTACGAATATTCAGCGCTTTTTCGAACAGATCAAAGCATGCGGCATTGAAACATTCGCGATCTCGGCCCCTTTTCCGCGCGAGGACCACCCTTGCATCAAGGCCGGCGTTCGCAAGGACGTGGTGAACTACATCGATCATGCGGCGCGTCAAATGTGGACGCGCTGGCTGGCGGAGAACGGCATTCCCTATATCGCTCCGCCTGAAGAAACGGGGACGAAGCATGGCTTTCTCAAGACGGAATACAACGCGCCGCCTTTAAGAACCGGCGTGCCGGATCACCACCATGCGGGTCCCGCCTATGGGGCCCTCATGTGTCGCCGAATTGCCGATTTTGTCGGAAAATCGGGGCTTTTAACGGCCCGCGAAGCATAAATCGACAGCGATGGTGACGCCCTGTCATTGACTTTTCATCTTTCATGTCTATGTTGCAGTGCAACGAAGCTGCGGTCGATTCGGATCTGCGGCATGGGCGCTCGAAAATGCGCCCGTTTAGGAGCGTATGACGAGTATGACGAACGCCGGCGCGGAAGCCGGTCTGGAAGAAGCCCAAACGGAAATTTCTTCCTCTGACAATGGGTTGGAGGCTCCCCCCTCCCCCGAAGCCATCAGTTTCAGCGATCTGGGCCTGTCGCCCGAGATTTTGCGGGCCGTGGCTGAAAGTGGCTACACCACCCCCACCCCCATCCAGGCGCAGGGCATTCCCCATGTGCTGGCCCATCGCGACGTGATCGGCATTGCGCAGACGGGAACGGGCAAGACCGCCTCGTTCACCCTGCCCATGATCGACAAACTGGCGCGCGGGCGGGCCAAGGCGCGCATGCCGCGCTCGCTCATTCTGGAGCCGACGCGCGAACTGGCCGCGCAGGTTGCCGAGAGTTTCGAACGCTACGGCAAATACAACAAGCTTTCGATGGCGCTTCTGATCGGCGGGGTTTCGTTCGACGATCAGGACAAGAAAATCGACCGCGGTGTGGATGTTCTCATAGCCACGCCGGGGCGCCTGCTCGATCATGTCGGGCGCGGCAAACTTATTCTTTCGCAAGTTCAGATCCTCGTCATCGACGAGGCGGACCGCATGCTCGACATGGGGTTCATTCCGGACGTCGAAGAAATCTGCAAGAAAATTCCGTTCACGCGGCAGACGCTGTTTTACTCTGCCACGATGCCGCCCGAAATAAGGCGGCTGACGGATCAGTTTTTGCAGAGTCCCGTGCGCGTGGAGGTATCGCGCCCGGCGACGACGGCATCCAACATCGTGCAGGAGATTATCGAAGTTCCTGCCAATGACTGGGCAAAGCGCGAAGTGCTGCGCATTCTCGTGCGCGAGAATGAAGTGAAAAACGGTATCGTGTTCTGCAATCGCAAACGCGACGTGGACATTGTGGCGAAATCGCTGAAGAAGCACGGCTTCAATGCAGCGCCCTTGCATGGCGATCTCGATCAGTCGCTGCGTACGAAAACGCTGGATGGTTTCCGCAACGGCGAAATCGCATTGCTCGTGGCGAGCGATGTGGCCGCGCGCGGACTCGATATTCCGGCGGTCAGCCACATCTTCAATTTCGACGTGCCGTTCCATGCGGACGATTATGTGCACCGCATTGGGCGCACGGGCCGCGCCGGCCGTTCCGGTCACGCTTTCATGCTGGCGACGCCACGCGATTCAAAATCCGTGGAAGCCATTGAGCGGCTGACCAAGCTGCCAATTGCCAAACGCAAGATCGACGTCGAAGTGCGTGAGGATCGCAATCCGCCGCGCAATCGCGATCGCGGACGTGGTGCAAAAGGAAAATCGGATGGGCGCAATCGTCCGCCGCCGCAACACGGCCAATTCGCCAATGAACATCCGGCAACACCGGTTGTTGCTGCGCCAACGAACGGTGCGGCTAACGGACATTCGACCACTGGACATTTGACCAATGGGCAGTCTGCGAATGCGCCGGTAAGGCCGCAGGCACAGCAGCGGCCCGCTCAAACGCAAAAACCGCAGAAACAGCAGCAACAGCAACCGCGCGCATCCACGCCGGATGCGGACAGCCTGCCCGCGTTCCTGCTGCGTCCGGTCAATTTTCCGAAACCGGAAAAGCCCGCGCCGAGAGCGAAAAAAGAAGCCGAACCTACTTCTTGATCTGGCTTCCCACGATCCGCATGAAACCCTTTCCGTAGGGCGGGCGCATCATCGCGGTGATGTCCGGCGAGGCCTGCTGATACACCGCTTTGGCATGGCTGAAGGTGCGGAAGCCATCGATGCCGTGATAGGAACCCATGCCCGACGGGCCGGTGCCACCGAACGGCAGATCCTCCATCGAAATATGCATGATGACATCGTTGACCGTGACGCCGCCCGAGGTGGTGCGTGTCAGCACCTGTTCCTCTTCCTTGCCGTCCTTGCCGAAATAATAAAGACCCAGCGGACGGTCGTGATCGTTCACGTAGTCGATTGCCTCTTCCACTTTGTCATAGGTCTTAATCGGCAGAAGCGGCCCGAAGATTTCGTCCTTCATGATCGCCATGTCGTCGGTCGTGTTGAGTACCAGCGTCGGCGGAATCTTGTAGTAAGGCTGCTGCGTGAAATTTTCCTTGGCCGGATTGATCTCGATGATCTCCGCACCCTTGGCGCGCGCATCGTCGATATAACCCATCAACCGATCATAATGGCGCTGATTGATCACCGATGTGTAATCGGGATTGTCCTTCAGCGTCGGGAACATCGTCGTGACCGCGCCTTCGACGGCGGTGACGAATTCGCGCGTCTTTTCCTTGGGCACAAAAACATAATCGGGTGCGAGACAAATCTGTCCCGCGTTCATCGTCTTGCCCATCATCATGCGGTTGGCGGTGAGTTTCATATCCGCCGTGCGGCTCACAATGACGGGCGACTTACCGCCGAGTTCCAGCGTCGTCGGCACGAGGTTTTCCGCCGCCGCGCGCATCACGTGATAGGCAATCGAGGTTGCGCCCGTGAACAGCAGATGGTCGAAGGGCAGCTTCGAAAAGGCCGAGCCCACTTCCGCGCCGCCCGTGAACACGGCAATCTCGGTTTCGTCGAACGCTGAGCGGAACATGCGCGCCATCAACTCGCCGGTGCGCGGGGTGAATTCCGACGGCTTGATCATGGTGCGATTGCCCGCCGCCAGCACCCCAGCCAACGGCGCGAATGTCAGGTTCACGGGGAAATTCCACGGGCTGATAATGCCCACCACGCCCTTGGGCTGATATTCCACATAGGCGCGCGCGCCGAGCAGACCCAGGATCGCCGGGTTCACCTTGCGCTTCTCGCGCTTCATCCAGCTGCGCACATGCGCCTTGGCGTGTTTCAGCGGTGCGATGGAACTGGCCACATCGGTCAGCATCGTGGCGTGGACGGAACGGTGGCCGAAATCCTCGCGCAATGCCTCGGCGATCTGATCCTTGTGGTCGAAGACGAGCGCGATGGCCTTGTCCAGCCATTCGATACGCTTCTCCGCGCTGGGTGCGCCGTCCTTGATATGGGCGGCGCGCTGGCGGCGCAGAATCTCGCGCATCTGCCCCTCATGCGTGGATGTCAGGGGCAAGGCTTCGGCAGCACTCATCTGGATTCGTCTCCGGTTCGATTTAGCCGGAGTAGAGCAGCGGAAAGCAGCCGCATCAATCCCGTTTAAGGCTTCTTTACCCCCCATTGAGCATGATGTCAGTTGGGATAGTGGGCCGGTTTCCACTCGGGGATTTGGGACTTGCGAAATACCGAACGCGAACAGGCTGTTGCCAAAGCCGCACTCGCCTTGATGGCGGACGTGGAGGTGGTGCCGACGCCAGACAATTTCGAGCTTTTCTTCGCCTATGCCTCGGGCGAGAAGGGCGGCGTGGCCGCGTCCATCAGCGAAATGCTGGCCTCCGGCAAGCGCTTCACCACCACCGTTCTTCAAGATTTGCACGAGAAAGCCTCGAAGGCCGCGCGCACCCAAACCGTGGTCAATGCCATCGGCGAGGAAATGGCCGATGTGCTGACCTCCGTACTCGACAATGTCGAGGCCGCGGGCCGCGACGCGGAGGCCTATGGCCGCACGCTGTCGGTGGCGAGCAATCAATTGGGCGGCAGCAAATCTCCCGCTGCCGTGCAGAAACTTGTCGATGGCCTGATCGACGCCACGCAAGTGATGGAAGCGCGCACGCGCGTTCTGGAAGACGAATTGCAGCGCACGTCGCTGGAAGTGACGGAGCTGAAAGCGCAACTCGACAATGTGCGCAAGGAAAGCCTGACCGATCCGCTGACCAGCGTGCCCAATCGCAAGGCATTCGACTCCGAACTTACAAGCGCCGTCGCCACGGCGGAAGAAACCGGCGAACCGCTTTCGCTGCTGATGTGCGATATCGACCGCTTCAAAGTGTTCAACGACACATGGGGCCATCAGACGGGCGATCATGTGTTGCGTCTGGTCGCGACGTGCCTGTCCGAGAACGTGAAGGGCCGCGATACGGTGGCGCGTTACGGCGGCGAGGAATTCGCGGTCATCCTGCGGCGTACGGGCCTGGACGATGCCCTCAAACTCGCCAATCAAATCCGCATGAATGTGGAACGCAAGAAGCTGGTGAAAAAATCCAGCGGCGACGTGCTGGGCATCATGACGATTTCCGTGGGTGCGGCGCAATTTGCGCCGGGCGAATCCGAAGCGGACCTCATCCGCCGCGCCGATACCTGCCTCTACACGGCCAAGCATGGCGGCCGCAATCGCGTGGTGGGTGACCGCATGGGCGCGACCGAAGAGATTGCCGAGGGTGCTGCCGCCTGACTTTCCTTCACCGCGTTTCCCCGACTATGCTGATTCAGGCTATCAAGGGAAAACAATGCGAACCGATTTTGAACGCGCTTATGTAACGGCACACGGCTCCGTCGCCGTGCTGACCTTCAATCATCCGGAAGTCATGAATGCGGCATCCGCCAAACTGGTCGCGGGTGCCAGCGAGGCGTTGCGCTTCATCGAGAAGCCCGACAGCGGCTTCCGCGCCATCGTGCTGACGGGCGAAGGCCGCGGCTTTTGCACGGGTGCGAATTTGTCCGAAGGGCCGGAGCGCGCGGCGGGCACGTTCGATCCGGGGCACTCGCTGGAGACAGTGTTTCATCCCTTCATGCGGCGTTTGCGCGATCTGAAACTGCCGTTCATCACGGCGGTGAATGGTGCGGCCGCGGGCGTCGGCATGAGCATGGCGCTGATGGGCGATCTGATCGTGGCGGCGCGTTCCGCCTATTTCCTGCAAGCCTTCACGCGCATCGGGCTGGTGCCGGATGGCGGCTCGACATGGCTGCTGCCCCGCATGGTGGGATTGGCGCGCGCCAGGGAACTCTCGCTGCTGGCCGAACGCCTGCCCGCAGAAAAAGCGCTGGAATGGGGCCTTATCAATCGCGTTTGCGACGATGCCGAACTGATGCCCGAAGCCTTGCGGCTGGCGACGAAACTCGCCGATGGGCCGACACAATCGCTCGCCATGACGCGCAAGCTTTACAGCGCAAGCCCGACCAATTCCTTCGAGGCGCAGATCGATCTCGAACGCGCGATGCAAAGTGCGGCCGGCAAGACGGAAGATTTCGTGGAAGGCGTCATGGCCTTCCTGCAAAAGCGGCAAGCGAAGTTCAAAGGCAAATAGCTCTCGCTGGTGTGATTTGCGATGCGGCGCGCACGGGCCTATGCGACGTTGCGCGCCAGAAGGATTGTCCATGCGTAAAATCATTTTCGTTATCGGTTTGCTGTTTGCGGGCGCCGCGTCCGCGCAAGACACGCCACGCGCCGCGTTCGGCACATGGGGCGTCGATCTTTCCGCGATGGATAAATCCGTCAAGCCGGGCGACGATTTCTTCCAATACGTCAACGGCGCGTGGCTGAAGACGGCGACCATTCCGCCGGACCGCACCAGCACCGGATCGTTTCAGGATTTGCGGCTGCTCAGCGAAAAACGCCTGCGTGAAATCATCGCCGATCTTGACGCACGCCCCACTGACTCGCTGACGCCGGAAGAGAAAAAACTTCGCGATCTCTACGACGCCTTTGAAGACCGCGCGCAAATCGACTCACGCGGCCTGGCGCCCGTGCAGCACGATCTCGCCTATCTGCAAGGCCTGAAAACAAAGGACGATGTCGCGCGCGCGATGGGCTCGACGCTGCTGATGACCGAGTGCATTTTCAACGCCTCTATCAATATCGAAGACAAGCATCCCAATTCCTACGCGATCAATCTGGATCAATCTGGCCTCGGCCTGCCCGACCGCGAATATTATCTGCGCGACGACAAGGATCTGGCCGCCACGCGCGAAGCCTATCGCCAATATCTGGGCACGATGCTGGGCTTGGCGGGATTGCCGGACGCGCAGGCGCGCGCCGACCGCGTCTATGCGCTGGAAATCGAAATCGCCAAGGCGCATTGGCCCATCGCCGACACGCGTGACCGCAACAAGATTTACAATCCCATGTCGATGGCGCAGCTGAGAACCTATGCGCCGCAATTTCCGTGGGATGCGTTTTTCGCCGAGCTTGGCGTTTCACCGAAGAAAGGCCGCGCCGAACGCATTGTCGTGGTGCGCGAGATGTCGGCGTTTCCGAAATTGGCGCAACTGTTCGACGCCACGCCCGTGGAGGTTTGGCGCGATTATCTGACCGTGCATTATCTTCATTCCTTTGCCGCGTTTCTGCCGCAAGCTTTCGACGATGCTGATTTCGCGTTTTACGGAAAAGTGCTGAGCGGCACGCAAACGCAACTCGACCGGCCCACGCGCGGCGTGCATCTGCTTGATGGCATGTTGGGCGAAGCGTTGGGCAAGTTGTACGTCGCGAAATATTTTCCGCCCGAAGCGAAGGCCAAGGCCGTGGCGCTGGTCGAAAACATCCGCCGCGCCTATGAAGCCGACATTAAAACGCTGGACTGGATGACCGAAGGCACCAAAGCGATTGCGGTAGACAAGCTTCAGCACATCGCGCTGCATATCGGCTATCCCGACAAATGGCGCGATTATTCCGCCTATGATGTGCGGCGGGACGATCTGATCGGCGACATCCAGCGCGGCTCGCAATTCGAATGGAACCGCGAGCTTAAGCGCATCGACGGGCCGGTGGACCGCAGCGAATGGACGATGACGCCACCGACCATCAACGCCTCTTATTATCCGCCGATGAACGAAATCACGTTTCCGGCGGCGATCATGCAACCGCCGTTCTTCGATCCCCATGCCGATGACGCGGTGAATTATGGCGGTATCGGCGCCGTGATCGGCCATGAAATGAGCCACGGTTTCGACGACCAAGGCTCGCGCTTCAACGCGTTCGGCATGCTGGAAAACTGGTGGACCGATGCAGACCGCAAGAATTTCGACGCGCGCACGGCAGCGTTGGCGGCGCAATACGATCAATATGAGCCGCTGCCCGGTCTGCATGTGAACGGCAAACTGACGCTGGGCGAGAACATCGGCGATTTGTCTGGCCTCACCATCGCGCTGAAGGCCTATCATCTTTCGCTGGGCGGCGCGCCCGCGCCGATGCTCGACGGCTTTACCGGCGATCAGCGTTTCTTTTTGAGTTTCGGACAGATCTGGCGTTCGCTTTATCGCGAAGCGGCGACGCGCCAGCTTGTGCTATCGAACCCTCACGCCCCAGCGCAATTCCGCGTCGACGGCGTCACGCGCAATATGGATGATTGGTACACCGCGTTCGATGTGAAGCCGGGAAACAAATATTATTTAGCGCCGGAGCAACGGGTGCATTTGTGGTAGGAGCGAACGCTAATCTTCGTCCGCCACAGGCTTGAGAGTCA
>Ga0208480_1000760_pt1 | contig 12101 bp, 4 predicted proteins | sample NGESurshal092012_4_FD_184485 | JGI IMG/M metagenome (GOLD analysis project Ga0208480, IMG submission 184485) | Arctic peat soil microbial communities from Barrow, Alaska - NGEE Surface sample F53-1 shallow-092012 (SPAdes) | ecosystem: Environmental > Terrestrial > Soil > Wetlands > Peat ... | reverse complement strand
CCATGCGCTCCAGCGTTTCTCCGGTGGCGCGGTCGATATCCACCCGGGCCTTTTCATAGGCTGTTTTTGCGGCAGCGAGATTAGATTCGGCGATCGCCAGAGCGTGTTGCGCGACCAGTACATCGTAGGTCGACTTGGCACCAAGTTTCTGTTCCTGTTCGGTAATGTCGAAGGTGCGTTGCGCCAAATCACGAGCCTTCTGCAAGGCATCGACACGGGCCTGAGCCTGTTGCAGAGCGAACTGCGAGTTGCGCACATCGAAACGGATGCTCTTTTTCTGCTCCTCGAAGGAGATTTGGCGCCGCCGATATTCCAGCGAGGCGCGGAACTGATCTGCCTTGGCCTGGCGATTGCGTAAGTTAATCGACAGATTCAGGCCCACCTGGTATTCCGGCGAGGAGTAATTAAACGTGTTCACGAACATGCTGCCGAAACCGGTGGGGAGAACGGAAGCGCATTGCGCCGGGGTCAAGTTACAGTTTGGGTTTTGCGGACCAGCGATGCCCGCGCCTGCATACAGCCCATATAGGTTTAACGTGGGCAGCAGTTCACTGTTGATCGATTGGAGACTCATCTTCGCGACCTGCATCGCGATCTCATCCTGAGTGACGTCGGGCCGGTTTTTCTCAGCTTCGGCGATAAGATCGTCGATTGGCAGGGAAGCGTTGGGATCGGGTGGACCGGTGCGGTCCAGAGGAATGACGGACATCTCATCAATGAGCGGATCGTCACTCTTGGTGATGGCGTTTTTGAGCAGAAGCTCATTCAGGCGCAGGTTAGCTCGCGAAACGGTCAGGTCGCCTTCGCTGGTGGCCACGTCCGACTGATCCTTCAGCACCTGGAGAGCTGGGATCGCCTTCAGGTTTAGCTGCTCCTGATCGTCGTGCAGCGTCTGTTGTGCAAAGTCCAGGGAACGCTGTTTTACCTGTTCGTCTTCATAAGCGTTGACCAGATCCCAATAAATATTTTCCACTTGGGTTATGGTTGCGATCACCTGGGCGCGGAAGGCGAGGTCGGTAATCTGGAGATTCTTTTTGGCGATATGAATGTAGCGCTCGTTGGTAGCCAAGCCGAAACCTGCCAGCAGCTGCTGTGTGAGAACCAACTCGAAATTCGAGTAGAGGGTGGGATTGATAGCTTCATACGGGCTGTTGTTTGCGAAGCGCTGCCCCTCATAATTGACGGTGACGTTGGTGCCCAGTGGAAACGACTGCGTGTACGTTGCCAGGGCCTCGATGGTGTTCTGCTTAAACGTGGGAACACCATATTGGAATTGGTTTCCTTCCTGAGTGACGTTGTGGTCGTCGAAGCCTTGGAATTTCAGATAAGGATCGAAGGAGCTGACGGTGGTTCCAGCGCCCAGGGTCGAGGTGACGATGCCGCCCGCGCCGGCTGCAGCCGACCCCGAACTTGCGCCGCCGCCGCCACTGTTCTGCGAGCTGAAGCCGCCCTCCGTCGACGATTGCACAATTTCTGTATCGACGCCATTCGCCGGTGCCCCAGCTTTGGTGCGCGCAATATCCGTTTCTGCAATGGGGAAGTTGTAGCGGAAGTAGGCCAGATCGAGATTGTTCTCGATGGCAAGAGCGATCGTGTCGCTCAACGAGATATACAGCTTTCCATCGCGGATGAGGCTTTGCAAGCGTGGCGAGTTGGTTAGATCCAGCGGCGGCGCATCGGTGGGCCTATACTGCGAAAACAACTTGTGCGAGTGCGGCAGGGACACTTGAAAAGGCTCCTGGGGAGCAAACGACGGCTGCTGCGCCTGTTGTATCTGTTGCGCCAACGAAGAAGACGCCGCCGTCTGGGGGTCCGCCGGTGGCGCAGGAGCCTCCGGCACAGCCGAAGTTGTTTGCGAATCGGCGGCCGCCGGTGCGGTTTGTTGCGCAAATGCAACTGTCGCTGTTACGAATAGGCTAAGGGATGCAAAGGTAGTCAACAAAGCCCGCGTACGATATGTTTGAGGATTCATCAAGCCCTTCCGTCTCCTGTCTGCTGTAACTCGGGATGTGCGGAGTCAGAAAGCATCCAGCCATCGCTCAACTGGACAGTTCGTGTTCCATAGGTTGCGTTCAAGTCTGAATGCGTCACCTGAACAATCGTGGTGCCTTCCTGGTTGAGCTCACGGAATAGTTCCATGATTTCTTTGGCCTGCACGGAGTGAAGATTGCCGGTGGGCTCGTCTGCCAGCAACAGTGCGGGCTTGTGAATGACAGCTCGGGCGATACCGACCAGCTGTTGCTGGCCGCCTGAAAGCTGCGAGGGAAACAGATCTTTTTTGGCCACCATGCGGAAGCGATCAAGGACGTCGGCGACCATGCCTTGCCGTTCGGTGGTGGGAATGTTCTTGTAGGACAGAGGAAGGTCGATGTTTTCGGCGACCGTCAAATCGTCGAGCAGGTGATAGCTCTGAAAGACCATGCCGATGCTGCGTCGAGACAGATCGGCGCGCTGCTTTCGGTTCAGCTTATGAACAGGCTGTTCGCCGAACCAATACTCGCCCTGCCAATCATCATCGAGCAGGCCGAGAATATTCAGCAGAGATGATTTGCCGGAACCGGACGGCCCCATGATGGTGATGAACTCACCTGGTTGAATATCCATTTGGATGCGGCGCAGCACCCACAACTGCCCTGCCCCTAATTTGTAACTACGGTCGATGTTTTTTAATTGAATCATTCTTCTCTCACTTTTCTGAAATCTATGCCTAGCGCGAAAATTAATTCGCCAGGGTACTTCTGTGCGCCAATTCGAACTTGTGCTACTCCGCCCGCAAGGCTTCGACGGGTTCAATCTTTGCTGCTCGCCGCGCCGGCACATAGCTGGCGACCAGCCCTACGGCGAGCAGCAGGACCGATACGGCAACGATGGTCAGCAAATCGTGCTGGGCAACTCCATACAGAAAACTTCGAACCAGCCTGGTTGTGAAGAATGCGGCGAGAATTCCGATCGCCAGGCCGGCAACCAGAAGCCGACTGGCCTGGCGCAGGATCATGCGAAGAACATCTTCGCGCTGCGCACCCAGGGCGAGGCGCACTCCGATCTCTCGCGTGCGCTGGCCGACGCTATAGCTGAGCAGTCCGTAGAGTCCGGCGGCGGCGATCAGAACGGCGGCGATGGCGAAGATCCACAACAATCGCGCGGCCAGTGCCTGACTGCCGAGCTGGTCGTCAATATGCTGTGGCATGGTTTGGATACTGTTCATGATGAACGCCGCGTTCCTTTCGGCGAAAATCCGGCTGATGGTGGGGACGATCACTTCCGGCGGCTGGCTTGTTCGTACGACCAGTTCCATTGCTATGGAGGCGATGAAGTAGAAATCATCGGCTACCGGAATTTGGTTCAGGTCGACGTCGACCTCGGGGACCGCGGGCTTTCCGAGCACTTCGGGTGTGTCTTCAACGACGCCAACCACGTTGACGTTTTCAAAAATGCTTTTTCGCGTGGGGTTGGGATCCAGGTTGAGTCTCTTCTCCAGTGGTTGGGCTCCAAGATATTGACGCGCAAATGCCTGGTTGACGATGACGACCGGCGCAGTCCCGACGCGGTCTCCATCATCGAAGGGACGGCCATGGAGAAGACGAATTTGCAGGGTGCTATACGCACCGGGCGTGACGGCATGCAGTTCGACCGTAGAATGGGAAGCGTTCGCCGCGGGATCTCCGATGACGGTGAAGCCGTCATTCATGCTCACGTTGCTGGTGAGGGGCGCGGAAGTTACGAAGGCTGCGGACTCGACACCAGGAATTTGGCGCACGCGCGCCAGCAGAGGATCGTAAAACACAGCGCGGAGATCGGTCGACGCCGGGGCTGTGGGCGTAAATCCTCCCTTGGAGAAGAATTGTGCGACCACCAGGTGCTGCGGGTTGAAGCCGACGGGAACGCTGCGCAGCGCATACAGAGTGCGCAGCAATAGTCCCGCGGAGACCAGCAGCACCAGGGACAATGCCAGCTCTCCGACAATTAAGGCGTTGCGCAGGCGGAGTTGTTTGACGCCGGCGCCGGCACCGCGGGAACCTTCATACAGCGCTTCCTGTGGATCGGCCGATGCAGCCTGAATTGCGGGCATGGTTCCAAAGATCACCGCTGAAACGATGGAAAGCACGATCAGCAGCAGGATGACCTGCCAATTCAGCGAAATTTCTGCGGCGCGACTTAGATTGCTATTAATGGAATGGCGAAGCATAGCAAGGCAGGCGTAGGCGATGCCTAAGCCGCAGGCGCCGCCTGCGAGGCCAAGCAACAGGCTCTCGGTTAAAAATTGGCGCACGATGCGCCCGCGCGCAGCGCCCAATGCGGCACGCACCGCAATCTCTCGGCGGCGAACCGCCATGCGAGTGAGCATCAGGCCGGCAATATTGGCGCACGCGATCAACCAGACGAGCAGCACGGCTCCCTGTAACGCCAGCAGAGCGGGACGCACCGATCCCACCAGCGAATCAAGGAAGGTCTTCACGCCAACATTTTTTGCGAGGTGCAGATCGGGAAACTCTCGCGCGATGTTGCCCTGAATACCACTGAGTTCCGTTCGCGCGGAGGCTACGGAGACACCGGGTCGAAGGCGACCAATTCCGGTCAGGAATCCGTTGTCGCGCTGCTCCATATCTGCGTTGTGTGGCAGCACTGTCCATACCATGGGTCCGTCGTCATTGATGGGGATGTAGAACCGCTGGGGCATCACACCGATGACGGTGTAGGTGTCGCCACCCAGTTGGATCTGCTTGCCGAGAATGTTTTTGTCGGCATGAAAATTGTTCTCCCACACGAAATGGCTGAGGACGACCGTACCCTGATTGCTGTCGGTACCGGCTTGCGGAAGGAAGGTTCTGCCCATGAGGGGCTGAGCCTGCAGCATGGAGAAAAAGCTGGGACTGGTTTGTATGTTGAGAGAAAATTGAGCAGTGCCATCTGCTTTCTTCAGATCGAAGAATTTTTGCGTGTACCAGGAGATGTCCTGAAACGACTTAGCGTGCTCGCGCCAATCGCGCAAATCCGGTAGCGAAGAGCTGCTGATGTTGCCTGCGTTGTTGGCTTCACCAAATACGACGATCTGGGAGGAATGCGGTACGGGCATCGGCCGCAACAAGACACCGTCGACCACGGTAAACATGGCAGCGCTGATGCCGATGCCGAGCGCCAGGGTCAGCACGGCGGTGACGGCAAAGCCGGGAGCTTTCAGCAACTGGCGCCAGGCGTAGCGAAGATCGTTGAGCAAGGTAGTCATCGTATGGGCCTACTCCTCACGCAGGATTTCAATTGGTTCTGTCATGGCCGCTCGTCGAGCGGGAACATAGGCGGCCAGCAAGCCGCAGGTTAAGAAAAGTAAACACGCCGCCAGCAGCGTGGCTGGATCGCCGGGATGAACTTTATAGGTATAACTTTCCAGGAAACGGCCGGTGGCATACGAGATCGCAGTTCCCGCGGCGAGACCTATCAGAAGCAAGATCGCGGCGCGCGAGAGAACGATCTTCAGAATATCCACGCGCTGCGCACCGACAGCCAAGCGAACGGCCATTTCCCTTCTCCGCAGGCTGACTGCGTATAACAACGATCCGTACAGGCCGGCAAGGGTGATGATGAGCGCCGTTCCGCCAAATAGTTCGAGCAGGTGCGCGGCCAGGTTCTGGTCGCCCATGGAATCTTCGACAACTTGATCCATGGTTTCAATTTTTAGACCGCGCAATTGCGGCGCTAACTGACCGAGGAGATTCCGAATTTCAGGAATGACGACCTCGGGCTTTTCGCGGGTACGCACTGCAAGCTGCATATGGACGCTAGCGGTGGGCTCATAAAAATTATCTTCTGGAGCCAACTGGGAAAGGCAGACAAGGACCTGCGGCCCTCGTTTGTCGGCCAGGGAGCGCTGCGGCAAATCGTCCATAACTCCAATCACAATGGCATAGACCTTCTTATTTTTATGCAGGTTCATCAGTTGCTTGCCAACACCTTTTCCGTCAGGCCAATACGCGTTGGCGAATGCTCTATTGACCACAACGACTGGTTGGGATGTGTAGGTGTCCTGATCGTTGAAAAATCTTCCCTGCAACATACGAAAACCAAACACACGCTGCATGTCCGCTGTCGCTGCCGCAAGTTGCGCGTTGATACCCTTAGATTGCGCGCCGAAAGACGACTTCTTGCCATCTCCATACATGGAAAGCTGGATCAAGAAACCCGCATCCAGAGGAACCACGGTGGAAAGGCTGGCGGCATGAACATCCGGCAGGTGCTGCGTTTTTGCAAGCAGCGGCTGGTACAGGTGGGTCACGAGGTTGGTGTCATGGTAGGGATAATCGGGAAGATTGAAGTCTGCCGTGAGCACATGATCGGTGCGTATCCCAATAGGTTCATGTCGCAACGCGTAGAGGGTACGCAAAAAGAGGCCGCAGGCGACCAGCAGCGTCAGCGAGAGCGCGATCTCAACCACGATCAATCCATCGCGCACATGCTTCTGACGGCGATCCGCGCTGCTGTGGATACCTCCGTGTTGCAGCGCCTGTAATGCCGAAGAATTCACCGTCAGCAGCGCGGGAACCATGCCGCAAACAACAGCGGTGACAATTGAGAACACAGCCAGCACGGCGACCACCGGCAGGTTCAGATGAATGTCGCGAATGATATCAATTCTCTGCAGTAAGGCGTGGCGAAACACGTGCAGCGCGACGACTGCCAATCCGATGCCGGCGCCAGTCGCAGCCATGCTCACCAATAAGCTTTCCGTCATTGATTGCCAGAGAAGTCTTGGCCGCCGAGCACCCAGGGCCCCGCGCAGCGCAATCTCCCTCTGACGGGCGGAGCCGCGAACCAGTAACAGTCCGGCAACATTCGCGCAGGCAATCAGCCACAGCATCAGGCAGGCTCCCTGAAGAACTAGAAGCGATGGCCTGAACTGCGATGTAAGCGTATCGCGATAGGTCTGAATTTGCACCGATGCCGGAACCGGGAAGGTGTAGCCGGCTGGATATTCCATCGCGATCTGACGTTGCAGATTGTCAAGTTCTGTCTGCGCGGCGGCTAACGAAACTCCGGGCTTGAGTCGCCCAATGATCGCGTAATAGCCGGGTTCGCCGCTTCGGTTCAAAGTGTCAGGCGTCAATGGTAGCGGGATCCATACCTGCTTCTCGGCGGCGAACACTCCTACTCCGCCTCGACCCGCGGAAAAAGGATAGGAGAAAGTTTTTGGCATGACGCCGATGACGGTGTAGATCTCGCCATCCAGCTTGATGGTTTTTCCAAGTGCGTTCGGATTACGATGAAAATACTTGTCCCACACGGCGTCGCTGAGCACTGCGACCTGAGTGTGACCTGGCACCTGTTCCGCTTGCCTGAAGGTGCGCCCAATCTGTGGCTGGATGCCGAGCACCGAGAACAAATTCGCGCTGCTTTGCACGCTGGACACGGTTTCACCGCCGGTGACCCCACTAAGATACTGCCCGCCATCCGTCGAGTATGCGATGCCGTCTAGCGTGCTTGCCCGCTTCTGCCATTCCTGAATATCGGGATATTTTGAGCCGTAAATAGGTTGTCCGTGTTGATCGAACAGTGCAGACACCACCAGCCGGCTCGCATCGACATACGGCAATGGGCGCAGCAACACCGCGTTCAGCACCGTGAACATGGCCGCATTGGCTCCAATGCCGAGCGCAAGGATCAGGATGGCCGTAATGGCGAAGCCGGGCGACTTGCGGAGTTGCCGCACTGCATAGCGAAGATCGTTGAGAAGATTCGTCATGGTGTGGCCCTACTCCTCACGCAGGATGCTTGTGGGATTGATGCGGCTGATACGCCGTGCCGGTAGAAATGTGGCTGCGATTGCAACGGTCGCCAGCACCAGAGCGGTTCCGATCAAGGTCGCGGGATCGTACATCCCGATGCCATAGATGAAGCCTTTCATGGTGCGCAATACAAGGAGCGAAGCGGCCAGCCCGATGCCAAGGCCCAGGAAGGTCGCCATGACTCCCGATCGACCAATCTCCAGCATGGCGGCGCGGATGGTCGAGCCGAGAGCCAGGCGAATCCCGATTTCCCGCTTGCGTTGGACGACCAGGCTGGCAATCAACCCGTAGACGCCGATGGCGGAGAGCAGTAAAGCGAGGCCCGCGAGTACGCCCAGCAACATCACTTCAATCCGCTGCATGCCCAGGTCCTGCTGTTGCAGATCAGACATGCTGTAGAAGCCGGAGAATGGTAAGGCGGGGTCAGCGTCGGCGAGAGCTTTCTGCATTTGGCCGGTGATTCCCGCGATGGGGCCGCGGGTGCGGACGATCCAGCCGGGCTGAAACCAGGTATGCACCAAGGCGAAGAATTTCGAATCGACTTGGGTTGCCGGAATATAGACCGTTGGTTCGGTCGTCAACGGCGCGGTACTGTCGATGCCCGGAGTCTTCACCACGTCGGAAACAACGCCGATCACTTCGATCGGCTTGGCGTCGTCGGTATGTCCGCCCAGATGGCGGCCCACAGCATTTCGCTGATCGAGATACTGGCGCGCAAAGCTCTCATTCACGATGGCCACTGGCTGACTCGTCGTAGTGTCACCGGCATTGAAATCGCGTCCTGCCAGCAGATGCATTCGCAGCGTGTCGAAATACCCCGGCGTGGCATAAATCGCAGTCGCCTCAAACTGCTTTCCTTTGTTTTTTCCATCGGCGATTTTGGCTCCATCGTTCAAGCCTCGCTCGTAAGGCAGACTCAAGCCGACTGCAGCGTCTTCTACTCCGGGAATTTTCCGCATCGCGTCAAGACTCGACGTAAACAGATGTTGTACCGCCGTTGAATCGTGATAGCGGTCCTCGTCCAGTGACACTTTTCCCACCGTCACGTTAGTGGCATCGAAGCCGGGCGGCAGCGTCTCCAGGTAGATCAGCGAGCGGATGAGCAGTCCGGAGGCGGCGACCAGCACGACCGTCAGCGCAATCTCGCCCGCGATCAGCAGGGTGCGCGCCTTGCGATTTCCCGCGCCGGACGCGGCCCGGTTGGCGCTGACGGCCATTGCGGAACGCAAATCGATGCGGCGCAGTGTCAACGCTGGAAGCATTCCCGCCAATATGCTGGCGGTGAGCGAAACCGCAAGGGTGAACAGTAGCACTCTGCCATCGAGACTGAAGTTGCTTGTTGGTAATAGACCCTCGGGCAGAAGTTTCTGCAGCAACACCAAGCCGACCTCAGCAATACCTAAACCAGCGGCGCCGCCCAACAGAGCCAGCACCATATTTTCTGTCCATAGTTGGCGCACCAGTTGCCATGCGGAACTCCCTAACGCCATGCGGGTGGCCATCTCCCCACTTCGGCGCTGCGCGCGCACCATCCCCAGCCCAGCGAGGTTGGCACAGGCAATCAGCAGGATGAACCCGACAGCCATCATCAGACCCAGGACCGCCGGACGTGTTGATTCAATCTCGCTCTGCTGCAGTGCAATGCCCTGCATATGCCCATGTAGGCCGGAAGTCTCTGCCATCCTGTTGCGAATATGAGTCGGCATCAATCGGCTCAGTTGGCCATTTGCCCGTGCCCAGTTGTTACCTGGATTCAGTCGCAGCAGGGCTCCATAATTGGTGCCCGCGCCTTCTCCGGTGCGGCTGGGGCGAAGGGGTGTCCACAACTCAGCGGGCTGGGTCGCTCCCAGACCAAAAAGGTCCATCTGTGGCGTGTGCTCGCCGCGTGCCAGCACACCTACGACCGTGTAAGGCGCGCCTTTCAGAAAAATTGAGTGCCCGATAATATGCGGGTCGGAATGGAAGGCAGTACGCCACAAGTCATTGCTGAGGACAGCATCATTAGGTCCGTTTTGCAGATCATCATCCTTGGTGAAACCGTAGCCGAGCAGCGGCGGAGTGCCCAGGACATCGAAATATTTCGCGGACACGCGTTGGCCAATCACATATCGAACGGCAGAGCCCGCCCGGAGGTTCACTCCGACTGGGAAGGAATAGACGGCAACGGTGACCGCCGGCGCTTGGTCGCGCGCCATCTCATACATTTCGCCGTCTACGGAGTCATTTTCTGCGGACACGTTCGCCGAGTTGTAATGCGTGATCAGAGCGCCGAGTCTTTCCGGGTGAGGATACGGGAGCGGACGCAACATGAGCGCGTTGACTACGCTGAAGATTGCAGTGTTGGCGCCGATGGCAAGGGCGAGCGTCAGGATCGCGGTGATGGCGAAGCCGGGCGACTTGCGGAGTTGCCGCACTGCGTAGCGAAGATCGTTGAGAAAATTCGTCATGATCGTTTCCTATTCGGAGCGCAATGCTTGTATGGGATCGACGGCAGCGGCTCGGCGCGCGGGCAACCAGGCCGCGACCAGCGCAATCAAAATCATCAACAGCGATACGACACAAAATGTCAGAGGATCAAGCGGGCTGACTTCAAACAGAAAACTATGCAACAGGCGCGTGAACGCGATGGCCGCCATCAGGCCGGCGACTGAGCCGGTGACGGCGAGGAAGAGGCTCTGCTTGACGATGCCAAGCGCGATGCGGCCTCTCTGTTCCCCGAGAGCTAGGCGAATGCCGATTTCGCGAGTACGCCAACTGACGATGTACGCGATCAGGCTGTAGACGCCGACCGCGCCGATGATGACTGCGAGCAGGCCAAAGCCGAGCAATAGCAAGGTGAGCGATCGCGGCGCAGAGACGGACGCAGATACTACTTCATTCAAGGTGCGAACCCTCGTGACTGGAACCTGCGGGTCGATTGCGGCAACAACTCTGCGCAAACCGGCAGCAGCTTCAGAGGGAGGGATGTGGGTGCGCAGCAGGACATACATCGTGGGGTGCGGCTTCAGCGCGGTCATAGGAAGAAATACTTCGTCCTGATATCCGCTCTCCAGACTGCCTTCGCGCGCATTGCGTACCACGCCGACGACGATGGAAGCTTTCTGTGGATCCCAGACGGTCGGGACGGCTTCGTCGGCGACAGAGATAATGTGCTTGCCGATGGGGTCCTGGTGCGGCCACAGTCGTTCCGCCATGCTTTGGTCAATGACCGCCGCGCGACTGGCGCCGGATGCATCCGATGGCGTGAGGAGACGGCCGCGAACCAATTGCAATCCCAGCACAGAAAAATAATCTGATGAAACGGTGCGGCCGGTTGCCTGGCTTGCCTCCTGCCGTGCCTGGCGCGGATGACCTTCCGCATCGTAGACATAGTTGGTATCCCAGCCGCTCATCGGCAATGAGTCGGCGAGGGCTACGGATTGCGTGCCTTCGATGCCGCGGGCACGCTCTAGCAGCGTCTGGAAGAATGACTCGCATCGACCTGTCTGCTGGCACGCGGTTGAATCGAGCGCGACTTCGGCGGTGACGATTCGATCCGTATTGAAGCCGGGATTGACCTGCGACAGCTTATAGAGGCTATGCAACAGCAGGCCGGCAACAGTGATGACGACCACGGACGAGGCGATCTGTCCAATGACGAGAACTCTGGACAGACGGAATTGCGCGGCTTTGCCGGCCACGCCGCGGCTGCCGGATCGAAGCGTATCCAATAGCTGCGATGACACGGTCTTGACAGCTTTGACTGCCGGAATCAGGCCAAACAGAAATCCTGCAACCACCGACGCGATCGCGGCGAATAGGAGAACACTTCCGTGCAGAGCAACATTGCCGAGCCGGGGAGTGTCCGCGGGCAGCAGGCGAATGAAGACCTGCAAGCTTGCGCCGGCTGCCATCAATCCGACAGATCCGGCAAGAACGCCGACGACAAGACTCTCGGTCAACAATTGCTGGACTAATCGCTTGCTGGAGGCACCGAGAGCGCCGCGAACTGCGATTTCGCGCTCGCGTCCATTGGTGCGGGCGAGCGTCAAATTGGCGACGTTCGCGCAAGCAATCAGCAGGATCAATCCGACCGCACCAAACAGCAGCAGTAGCTTGGGCCGCACCGCGCCCACCTCCGCTTGCAGCAGCGGGGTCGCCGTCATATCAGAAGCCCAGGAATCCGGCATACGCCAGGGAAACAGCGGCAGCAAGACAGTGTGGAGTCCACGCAATTCCGCTTGGGCCTGCGCAGGAGTCACGCCATCTTTCAAACGGCCGAGGGCGCGCAGATCAAACGTCTGCCACGCTTCAATCGGATCGCCGCCTTTGAACGAGACGGGGATG
>Ga0208480_1000759_pt1 | contig 12132 bp, 8 predicted proteins | sample NGESurshal092012_4_FD_184485 | JGI IMG/M metagenome (GOLD analysis project Ga0208480, IMG submission 184485) | Arctic peat soil microbial communities from Barrow, Alaska - NGEE Surface sample F53-1 shallow-092012 (SPAdes) | ecosystem: Environmental > Terrestrial > Soil > Wetlands > Peat ... | reverse complement strand
AGATCGGCAATTCGGACAGCGTGGAAGTGGGTGACTGGGCAATAGCCATAGGCTCTCCGTTCGGTCTGCAGGCGACGGTAACCGCCGGAATTGTGAGCGCAACCGGGCGAGACTTGACTGGCGCGGGGTCGTTCCAACATTTTCTGCAAACCGATGCCGCCATCAATCCCGGCAATAGCGGCGGTCCTTTGCTGAATATCCGCGGCGAGGTAATCGGCGTGAATACGATGATCGCAACGCGCAGCGGATCTTATGAAGGCATCGGCTTTGCATTGCCTTCCAACATGGCTGTGAAGGTCTACAACGACATCATCCGCGAAGGACGGGTGGTGCGGGGATCGATTGGTATTAAGTGGACCAGAAATGGCAGCCAAGCCGACACGCTGCAGGCCTTTGGATTGGATCATGGAGTGCTCGTCGAGAGCGTCGCAAGCGATGGTCCGGCGGGACGCGCCGGAGTGAAAGCCGACGACGTCATCGTCGCGATGAACGACAGGCCAGTGAAGGACGGCGAAGAGCTAGTCAATAAAGTAGCCGATCTGCCGATTGGTTCAACCGCATTGTTCACTGTCGATCGCAGTGGCAAGCGCCTGGATTTCAAAGTGACAGTCGAAGAGCGGGCGGTGGTGTGGAAGGATGAGCCGCAGTACGCCGAAAATCGTTCCGAGAACCATCCCGGAAGCTCGCAAGCCGAGAAACCGCTGGCGCAGGTCAAGTTTGGGATGACCATTATGCGCTTGACGCAAAAAGAGCGGGACGACCTCAAAATTCAGGAGAAGGATGGGGTGAAAATCGTCTCAGTCGATCCCGGATCGTTCGCGGACGACATCGGTCTCGAGGAAGGCGATGCCATCCTTTCGATCAACCGGCAGCCGGTCCTCTCGCCTGACGACGTGATGAAAGTGCAGGCCACCCTGAAGGCTGGACAAGCCGTAGCGGTGCATGTTGTCCGCAGCCCCACGATTGGCGGGCGCCACGGAGATCCGCAGCGCTACTACTTATCGGGAAGGTTGCCCGAGGAATAAAGGGCGCGCCTTACCGGCGGCCTCCGCCACGTCCGCCGAAACCGCCTCCCCGCCCTCCACCGCTGGCGCGCGCTGCGCCACCGCGATATCCGGCAGAACCGCCCCGATATCCGGCGGAGCCGCCGCGATAGCCATACCCTCCGCGGTATCCATACCCGGCGCCGTAGCCATAACCGCGGCCATATCCATATCCGCGGCCATAGCCGTAGCCGCCGCGGTAATATCCGCGACCGCCCCAATATCCACCGTAAACGTAAGGGTAAACGTAAGGATACGCATACGGATAGCCGTAGGCGTAGGGATAGCCATAGTATGAATACGCGTAGGGATAAGCCGGATAGGTGTACGCCGGATAGCTGTAAACCGGACCGACCGCGACTCCGAATCGCGCTTGAGCATTTGCCGGAGCAGGGCTGATTAGGATCAGCATCGCCGCCAGCGCAACAACCAGAAGCCCCATTCTTTTGACCATGTTTTTCGGCCTTCTTTCCGAGCTTTCTCTTAATGCCTTTGCTTTTTAGACGCGCCGCAAGTGTGTAAGGATTCTTACTAGCTTCCTACTAGGCTGATTCGATCACCGCGTTATCGCAAAGTCTAAACAGCTTCGCAATCAGCGACTTAGGGGATTCTCGGCGAATCGGGCTTTCCATTCCGAGCTTACTGTCAGTCCGGAGACTCCTATGCTTCTTAATCTCAAACTTCCGGCTTTCGCGCTTTTGGCGGTGGCCGGCATATTCAGCACGGGCTGCAACATCCAGCCTAACCATCCCAACCAGATGAACGTGTTCGACGGCGCAACTTACGACTCGTTGACGCTCGCGCACGCGGCGCTCGCTTCCCTTCGGGTTCAGGTTTCGACCAGCTATCCGAAGTATTCGGCTTTGTTCGACGAAGCCGGCGCGGCGTATACGGCTACCTTCAACGCCTATTCGCTTTACCGCACGAATCCGGACAATCAGGCGCAGGTTTCGATTGAAATCGACAACTTGACGGTGAGCATCATCGCTCTGGAGAACGCGTTTCAATCGGATCTGCACGTCCCTGCTCAGGCAATCTTGAAATTGCAGCGCCAGGCGCGACGGATTCGCGCGTCTGCCGGTTCAAGCGTCAGCGTATCGGATATTCTGACGGAGCTGGAGATCGCGGCGGCGATTGCGGAAGCAGTTCCGCAGGCTCAACCGTACGCGGCTTTGGCGGCAATCGTGATTGAAGCGACCCAGCAGGCTCTTGCCGCCGAAAGCGCGGCATCCGGCCAGCTGATCGATCTATCCACGATTCAGCCGATCTCTCCCATTCATTAGCCACAGTTTTCCGCTTGGCGGGCCGACTCCGGAGCCAGTAGGTTCAAATAGGGTTTAGCGAATGTTAGACCAGGTAAATCATTGGATAGATATTGCGGCAGCCGCTGTAGATGGTCTTTTGCTCTGCCGCGTATTGCTCCTGAAGCTTCACCGGATGTACCTGTTTATCACTCTGGCTTGTTTGCTGGATTTGTTCTTTGATGTCGTTCTGCTCTGGCTCGGAACCGGCTCGCAGGAAAGCTCCAGGGTCTTCCTGTATTCCCGGTTCCTCTACGCCTTTGTTTTCCCGGCGATCGCCTGGGACGTTTTTGAGGAAATTAAGCCTCAAATCTCGAAGCTCAGGAAGCTCGCGATTATGAGACTGATTTCCGGTCTATTGCTTGCGGCAATCTTCGGCTTCGTCATTTCCGCATTTGCCGGCAGCGATGTCAACGATAGCGAGCCGGCTCTGCCGGCGACCCTCGCGCTGGTTCTCTGGGCGGCGTCTTCCACCGCGAGCCTGGCGTTTCTGTGGACGCTGCATAAAGGCGCGCGCGCCCAGAAAATAAGCCTTCCGAATAATACGTTTGTCTGGTTGATCTTCTACGAGCTGTCCTTCGTAGCTGAGGTTCTGGTCTGCTTATTTTCGATCGCCGCCCCACTTCTCAATTCAATGGGGGCCTCCATTTTTGAACTGACCCTCGCCATCTACGGAATCGTCATCACCGCATGGTGCATCGTGAGGCTAAGAGCGCTGCCTCCGGACGGATTTTCAGCCTCTGAAAAAGCCAGTTCTTAAGCGGGCCTCAGGCCAAGTCCGCCGGGTGTAAAGGCAGTCTCCGAAGTCGCCTGCCCGTGGCCGCGAAAATTGCATTCATCAGCGCAGGCGCGGCGGGCGGTAGGCCCGGTTCGCCGATACCGGTCGGAGCGATCGTGCTCGGCACGATATAAACCTCAATCCGAGGACTCTCCTTCATCGCAAGCGTAGTGAACTTATTGAAGTTGCTCTCTACTGCCCGCCCGTCCTGAATGGTGATTTGACTTTTTAGCGCCGCAGTCAGGCCATAAATAATCGCGCTCTCCACTTGTGCCCGCACGCCATCCGGATTCACCGCCGTCCCAATATCGACGGCCGAAACAACTCTCTTCACCTGGACCTTGCCATTCTCCACCGCAACTTCCGTCACGTTTGCGGCGTAGCTGTTAAAGGAAAAGTGGCAGGCAATGCCGCGACCCTGCCCTTTCGGCAACGGCTTGCCCCAATTCCCCTTTTCCGCCGCGAGCTGAAGCGCAGCCGTCATACGCGCCGTCTCCAGAGGATGAGCTTCCTTATCCAGCGGATTCTTCACCAGCCGCGCTCCGCTCAGCTTTTGCATGCGGAACTCATACGGATCGACGCCAGCCGCATGCGCCAGCTCATCCATGAAGCTCTCCATTACAAAACCGATTGAAGACGCCTCGACAGAGCGCCACCAAGCCCTCGGCACACCGGAAGCCGCGGGCAGATATTCCAGTTTGTAGTTGTTTGCCAAATACGGCATCTGCAGCGTGCAGCCCAGCTCTGACGATTCCGGCGGCGACTTGCGGTCCCACCACTCGGCAATCGACGTTGAAGTGCTCTTATGACGCCACGCCACAATGTTGCCGTCGGCATCCACCGTGCCGCTCACGCGGTGATAGGAAGCCGGGCGGTAGAAATCGTGGGTCATGTCGTCTTCACGCGACCAGACAAGCTGCACCGGCTTCCCAAGGCGTTTTGCCACTTGCGCCGCTTCCAAGGCAAAATCGGCCTGATAGCGGCGTCCGAAGCCGCCTCCCATGTATGTTGTATGAACCCGAATCTTCTCCATCGGCAGCTTGGTCACTTGCGCGATTACTTGGAGGACCCATTCGGGGCCTTGGGCCGGCGCCCACGCTTCCGCGCCATCGGCCGTGATGTGCATGGTGCAGTTCATCGGCTCCATGGTGGCGTGCGCCTGGAACGGCAGCTCGTAGTCGGCCTCAACCTTTCTCGCGGCTGGAGCGTCCGAGATCGCCGCATCCGCGTCCCCCCGATTCAGCACCACTTTCATTTGCGAATCCACCAGTCTGCGAAACTGCCTGCGCAGCGTCTCGCTACTTTCAGCGGCGTGCGGCCCGTAATCCCAATCGATCCGTAATTGCTTGCGGGCCTGCATCGCGAGGTAAGTGGTCTCGGCAATCACCGCCACGCCACCGCACGAGTGAACATCGTTATCGGCGTCAATTTCAAAGGCATCGTAGACGCCTTTCATGGCTTTGGCTTTCGCGGCGTCAAAGCTTTTCACTTTGCCGCCGAATACCGGACACCGCGCCACGACCGCATACAGCATGCCTGGCAATCGGACGTCCAGTCCGAAGATCGCGCTGCCGTCAGTCTTGCTGGGAATGTCCTTGCGCGGGAGTGATTTGCCGATCAACTCGAATTCTTCCGGCTTCTTCAAAGCCACTGTCGCAAGATCCGGTATCGGTAATTGCGAAGCGCTCTCTACCAACTCGCCGTAGGTAAGCTTTTCCGCGCCGTGCCAAACCGCGCCATTCTTCGCTGTACAACTCTCCGGAGCGACACCCCACTTCCGGGCCGCCGCCGTAATCAACATGGTCCGCGCCGCCGCGCCCGCCTGCCGCATCGGCATCCACATTCCTGCAACGCTTCCACTGCCGCCGGTGCCTTGTTCGCCATAGATCCGAGTATCCGTGAGAGCCTGCTCGATCCGCACATCTTTCCAATCGACCCCCAACTCGTCGGCCAGAATCATGGGCGCCGCTGTCGATATGCCTTGGCCCATTTCCGATTTGGAGCAGGTCAGCGTCACCAGCCCGGTTTGGTCGATCTTCACCCAGGCTTTGAGCGGATTCACCACGGCCTTTTCCGGAGCGCCCTTTGCGGCCTTCGCCGCCCGCGGCACTTCAAAGCCAATCACGAGTGCCGCGCCGCCGATCTCCAGCGTCGATTTCAGCAGCGCGCGCCGCGTGAGAGTAACTGTTCCCGCACTCACCGCTCACCTCCCGCCGAGCCTTGTGCGCCGTGCATGAGATCGGAAGCTCTCAGCACCGCGGCCCGAATCCTTTGCGCCATTCCGCAACGGCAAATATTGTTCGACATCGCCTCATCCACATCCGCCGCGGCAGGCTTCGGATTCTTACTGAGAAAGGCGGCCGCCGTCATGATCTGACCCGATTGGCAATAGCCGCACTGGGGAACCTGCTCCTCGATCCAGGCCTGCTGGACCGGATGAGTTCGGCCGCTTGACAATCCTTCAATGGTGGTGATCTTCTTGCCCGCCACGGTACCCACTGGGAACGCGCAGGACCGCGCCGGCTCGCCATCGATATGCACCGTGCAGGCTCCGCACTCCGCAATGCCGCAACCATACTTTGTGCCAGTAAGATTGAGTGTGTCGCGCAGCACCCACAATAACGGAGTTTGCGGATCGACGTCGACAGATCTGGTCTGTCCATTCACTTCAAACGAGATCGCCATTCGGGACCTCCTTTCGGAAAACGTAGATCTTATAAAGATACCGAAATTCTATTGGAGCCGGAAGTTCACTTCGATACTCTCGCCGGCTTATAACAAAAAGAGTGGCAATTGCAATCAGTCGCCGGGAGCTGGCGCTTGCCGCCCTGGCCGGTACAACGGCTGCAACTATGACCGGAGCAACTCAAAAATATGTGGTGATCGGGGCTGGTGTCTTCGGCGCTTGGACGGCCTATCATCTCCGGCGCGCGGGTCACCAGGTCACACTCGTCGATGAATACGGACCGGCGAATGCGCGCGCAAGCTCGGGAGGAGAATCGCGCATCATTCGCGCTTCCTATGGGAAAGATGAAGTCTACACACGGATGGCGGTCCGCTCTCAGGCGCTCTGGAATGCCTTTTTTGCGCGAACGGGACGACCGTTGCTGCGGCGAACCGGCGTTTTGTGGATTGCAAAGCCCGACAACGTTTATGCCAACCAGAGCCGTGAGATGCTGCGCAAGGTGGGAGTCGCCTTCAGGGATCTGGCTTCAGCGGATATTCGCAAGCTCTATCCGCAAATTCGGATAGAACCCGACGCCGGGGCCCTTTTCGAGCCCGATAGCGGAGCCCTGATGGCAAGGGAGGCAGTCGAAGCCGTGGTTGCTCAATTCCTGCGCGATGGCGGCATTTACCAGCACGCCGCCGTGCGAACCCCGGAGGGTAACGGGCATCTTGGCCGCGTTGTCACATTGGATCGCAAAACAATAGATGGCGATGCGTTTGTGTTCGCTTGCGGCGCATGGCTGGGGAAAGTCTTGCCGGACGTTCTCGGCAAGCGCATCTTCCCCACGCGGCAGGAGGTTTTTTTCTTTGGAACCCCGGCGGGAGACCGGCGCTTCGAACCTCCGCAAATGCCGGTATGGATCGATTTCGGCGACAACCGCGGAATGTATGGATTCCCCGATCTGGATTCCCGCGGATTTAAGGTCGCGTTCGATCTGCACGGACCCGCCTTCGATCCCGATCTGGGTAGCCGCTTTGCTTCGCCGGAGAAGACGGCCGAAGCGCTCACGTATGTATCGGAGCGTTTTCCCGCGCTGGCTCAGTCGCCAATCGTCGGCTCACGCGTTTGCCAATATGAAAACACCTCGAGCGGCGACTTCGTCATCGACCGGCATCCCGCTTTCGAGAATGTCTGGATTGCGGGCGGGGGCTCCGGCCATGGTTTCAAGCACGGACCGGCTGTAGGAGAATACACCGCGGCCCGGATCACCGGCGCGCCGGACCCACCCATCGAACCGCGCTTCTCACTCGCCTCAAAAAGCACACAAGAAAATCGTTCCGTCGTTTAGCGGCGTGCCGATACCGGCTAAAACTGGAAGTGCAGACCGAACTGCATCTGGCGCATCGGCACCTGAATGGCGGTGATCTGGCCCGCGCCGCTTTCATCGATCGTCGCAGCGGGATTCGCCAGATTTACGTGATTGAACACGTTGAAGGCGTCCGCGCGCAGATCGAGCGAGCGCCGTTCACCGATCAGCAGGTTCTTTGAGAGCGAGAGGTCCGACTGCCAAAGACTCGGCCCTCGCAGGGAATTGCGGCCGACCGTGCCCTGCTGGAATGGCGTTTCCGGTTCGGTAAACGCCGCGACATTGAACCACATGCTCGCGCTGGGATTCGGCACGCTGGGGTTGCCCACCACGTCGGCTCGCACCGAGGCGAAGTCGGGATCGTTCAGCAACGGCGCATTCGCAACCGTAGGCGTGAACGGCGCACCGGTGGCAAAGGTATGCACACCACTCAAGCGCCAACCGCCCAGTACGGCGTCGGCCACGGCGTTGTTGCCAAGTTTCCAGTAACGGTCGCGGCCGACCGGAATGTTCCAGTTGTGCTCGAAGGTCACGGTGTGCGTGCGATCCCATGACGCCGGCCCGTAGTCGGCTCGAACATCATAACTATTTGCAGGAACACCGCCTCCTTCGGTATCGGTGAGCGCCTTGGACCAGGTATAGGTCAACAGGAAATCCAATCCATGCGAGAACTGCTTCTGGAGCTTGGTCTGAAGCGAGTTGTAGTTGGAGTTGTCGCAGTTGCAGTATTGATAGATACCCTGCGTCAAGCCGTACAGATCATAGAATGGCCGGCGCGAATCTACATCGCCCGGGCCAGGCAGGGCCTGATTAGCATTGAGCGTTTCAAAGAGGTGCCGCCCCACGTTCCCGACGTAGGCGACTTCAAGCGCCACAGTCGACGTCAACTGATGCTGCACAGTAAAATTCCAAAAATCGACCAGTGGGATGCGATAGGAATTGAGCGGATTAGTGAAATAGTTGATGCCCAGGCCATTGGGAAGAGGATAGGTTCCATTCGAGCCCACAGGCGGTTGGGGAGGCGCCGGCGGCCCGTTCAGAAGATTGAAAGGCGGTATGTAAATGTTGGATTGGTTCACGCTCTGCGGGTTCACAATGGGAGGATTGTAATCCGCGCCCTGACCGAATACCGATCCCAGGCCGCCGGGATTAAAGCTGCGGCCATAACCAGTGCGAATGACTGTCTTGGGCGTCACTTGATAAGCGATACCGAGGCGAGGCGCGAAGCCAAGATTGTAAGGTTTCACTCCCAGGTTCAAGGGAACGCTGCCGATGCCCGCAACCAGCACGTCGCCGGTGGATGGATCGAAGCTGCCGGCTCCGCCAGGCTTGGCGGCGGTTTGGGGCAGATAATCTTCCCAGCGCAGACCGTAATTGAAAGTCAGCTTGGAGGTGATGCGCCAGGAGTCTTGCGCAAATAGGAAGAGCCGCGTTTCGCGTAAACCGGGATAGTAGTTGTAAGCCGTGTAGTAGCGTCCGAATGTACTGGGGTATCCCAGGAGATACGATCCCAGCGCCGAGCCGGTCGAGGCGAGCCCCGCGGCGAGGTTGTCGATGTCCGGATCGCCTGTTACCGAATCGGTGAAGGTGATTTCGCCGGAGCGATGCTCGTCGCTCGGAATTCGCTGCTGTTGCGCGCGGCGGATATCCACCCCGAACTTGATGGTGTGGTCCCCTGCGATTTTCGTCCAGTTATTCACCCACTGAAATTGGTTCTCCGTCTCCTTCAGCGGGCAATTGCACTGGTTGACGCCAAGTCCATAACCGAAATCGAAACCGCCGTTTCCGTTGATGTAGAACGCGGGCAACCCGGTGGTGGATGCCGAACCGGTGTTCAGCCCCGGCAAGCCGGCATCCGTGGCAGGCGTCGAGCCGGCATCGTTCGGCTGAACGCGAATGCGATAGCGATAGAACCCGAAGCGGGCATCGGCGACCAGGGTAGGACCGAACGTGTGATCGAGCCCCAAAGCCAGACTTTGATTGCGGTCGATGGAATCGCCCGAGAAGCTGAACGCGGTTGGACCGCCGCCGGCGGCGCCGAAAGCCGCGGGCGAATAGTTGTTGAAATCGGCGAGGGTATAACGGCTAAAGATGTGGGTCTTGGTGGACAGATTGTAATCGACGCGCCCGTCGTACTGATCCGTATCGAATCTTTGCACTCCGTCGCTGATGTAGTTGTTGAAAATGCCCGCGCCGTTGTTCGGCAGCGGAACCAGAGATAGCAGCTTTTGCATCGGCGCAGCGACCGGGATGACATTTACCTGGCCATTCTGCGAATAGACTTCGCGGCCTGAACCTGTGGTTGGATTGCCGGTCTTCGGATCGAATACCATTCCCGCTTGCGCAGGCACGCTGGTGCCTTCCGTGGTTGTCACCATGGCGGGATTCGCGCAAGCACTCGCGGACACACTGCCATTCGCGCAAATGTAATTGCCGAGAAGCGCGCTCAGATCGCCAGTACGTTCAGCTTGCGTGGGAACGGTGGTGAGAACCGAACCGCCGGTGCGGCGGCGGGTGCCCTGATAATCGAAGAAACCGAAAAGCTTGTCTTTGAGGATCGGGAAACCTACCGATCCGCCGAATTGATTCCAGCGCAACGCCGGATTGATTCCCGTAAATTCATCGGTGGCGTTCGTAATATTGTTTCTAAGAAATTCAAAAGCCGAGCCGTGCCACTGGTTCGTGCCGGATTTTGTGGTGGCCTGAATGAGCGCTCCCGAAGCAGCGCCGAATTCCGCCTCGAAATTGCTGGTGCTGACCTTAAACTCCTGCAGCGAATCGATATTCGGATTCACGACCGCGATGCCCAGAATCGCGCTCTGATTTTCCGTGCCGTCCAAGAGAAATCCGTTCGCGGTGAAAAATTGGCCGTTCACATTCGCCTGAATGCCCTGCTGCGGATTTTCAGCGGCGGAATGTTGCCAAGTGTTCAGGTGTGTGCCGGGTATCACCAGCAGCAGATTTGTGATGTTCCGATCGAGAACCGGCAGTTGCTCCACCTGGCCGCTGGTCAGCGTGGTTGCAATTTCCGCCCGGTCGGTAGTCAGCAGCGGAGTGGCGTCCGTCACCTCGACCGTGGTTCGCACGTTCGCCGGCGTCAGCTTCACGCTTAACGGGGTGGTGGCATCCACCTCAACCGTTGCGTTCGCCGTGAACGTTCCGAATCCCGGGCTCTCCACTGTAACCTGATAGTGCCCCGCGAGCAGGTGGGTTTGTGAGAAATTTCCGTCCCCGCTGCTCTGGAGATGGTAAACCGTTCCGCGATCGAGGTCCGTGATCGTGACGTTTGCGTTCGGGAGAGCGGCGCCAGTGGCGTCGTCAATAGTTCCCGCGATATTTCCGGATGTCGCCTGCGCAAAAGCCAGAGTGGTAACGAAAAGAATAATCGTCGCGAGCGAGAGGGCGCGACGCACCAATTGAAGCATGAGAGAGACTCCTTACGATTGATAGCGATGAGACTACGTGTGAGATTGCCACGTTTCAGACGCGTGCAACCAACCTCGTTGTACGTATAGTCTATCGAGATTAGGGTGTTAAGTCAACCGCTATTCGGGCATCGCCGCAGGATCGAGTTCTACGCGAATCCGGACCTGGCCGATCGCTTGGCGATTGGACTCGGCATCGATCGCAATGGTCTTCCATCCAGCTTGAGCGGTGGGTGCTTTCGCCTCGAATAAATAGGTAGACGTGTCGTGTGCATCGACAGAGAAATTATTGGCTGGACGCCGCACAAACGTCCATCCCTCCGGCAGGTTAACCGAGAGATTCACATTGAGCGGAGCGTCCGTGGGGTTCTCAACTACAACGGGAATCGTAAACCGAGATGAATACTGCGCCATAATCTCCGGGCTCAGCAGATCGGCCAGATGTTCCAGGCCGTGTGCCTGCCAGAATCTGCGATAGAAATACCAGGAGCCGCCGAGTTCGACCGTAGGCGCGGTCAATTGAGCCGGAGTGAAGCCCGGTGGACGCCGATACGCAATTCCTCCCGGAACGACGCCTTCGAAGAGGTCGCCAGTCGCGCTTCCCGGCACGTAAGATTTACCAAAAACAAAGCGCACCGGCGCTTGGAAGGAATGCAGATCGTTTTTGGCTAATGCCTGCGCCGCCATTTGTCCGCTGTCGCCCTGCGTCAAATGATAGGCACATTCTTCGGCCGCAAGACGCGCATAAGATTCGTGGCGTGAGGGAGAATCCTCTTTCGCCGAATACTGGGGGCCCTTGCCGCTTAGAAATTCCGTATGCGCGGCATCGCTGAAATAATAAATTTTTTCGGCCTGCCAGGGACGCAGACCCTCGGTCAGATTATGAATATCCTCGCGATTCCGCGGCGCCGCTAATTGTTCCGGGAAAGCTGTCTCATCCGCAGCCAGATCGAAGGCCTCGGTCGCGATTACTCCAGCCGCCTGATGATCGCCGTGGTTCTCTCCGGCCACCCAATCCGGCAGCCATGTGGCAATCACCGAAGGATGGGTTAATCGAATCAGCCGGACCATTCGGCCCAAGGAGTCGCCATGATTCCACGTTTCGAGCGAGTCCAGAACATTCTGCCCGGGAGTATCCGTACCGTTCAGGAACCAGACATCCATCACGCCGAAATGAGCGAGAGCCTTCCGCGCCTCGATTTCTCGAATCGCGCCGAGCGCGGCGGCTTGTTCCTGGCCTTCGGCATTACCGCCTTGATTCCCGCGATTTCCAAAAACCACCGCCACTCGCTTCTTCTCGTCGAATACCGCTCGCGCGAGATAAGCGCCAATTTCGGTTTCGTCATCGGGATGAGCAACCACCACCAGCAAATCGACTTTGAAACGCGCATCCGGCTTCGGATTGGGCGAAGAATCGGCGCGCAACAGAAAAGAACAGCACGCAAGGGGCAGCAGCCACTTCAATAAAGGCTTCATAGACGATAGGCTCACCGATTATAGCTGCCCCTCCCGCAGCGCTCCACGATGACGCCGTTTTCTCTTTTAAGGGAG
>Ga0208480_1000758_pt1 | contig 12133 bp, 10 predicted proteins | sample NGESurshal092012_4_FD_184485 | JGI IMG/M metagenome (GOLD analysis project Ga0208480, IMG submission 184485) | Arctic peat soil microbial communities from Barrow, Alaska - NGEE Surface sample F53-1 shallow-092012 (SPAdes) | ecosystem: Environmental > Terrestrial > Soil > Wetlands > Peat ... | reverse complement strand
GTCGGGCGTGGTGTCGCCCAGGAGCGCGGCCATACCGACCGGGGCAAGTGCATGCCCATGCTCGTCCCGTAGCCGTTCGCTGCTGACGTACCCCTGGAGACGAAGCGTGTCGAGGGCTCCTCTGAGCATCTGGTCGGGCGCCTCACCGGCTGGCCGTTGTTCGAAGGCGTCGGCCAGGTCCTTTATCCACTGGTCGAAATTGGCGAGGGCCACTGCCGCCTTCGAGTCGAAGTAGAGGTAGAAGGTGGCCGGGGCCAACTCGGCCGCCTCACTGATGTCGGCCACCGAGGTCGACTCGTAGCCCCGTTCCCGGAACAGCGTCGTGGCGACCTCGACGATGCGGGCCCGGGTCTTGGCCTTCTTCCGTTCCCGGTGACCCACCGGCGATGGCCCCGGCAGCGTCGTTCGGTCCGGCTCCGGACTGGCTCCCTGAGACACAGGCGAATTATAGGCATAGACTATTAATGATGTTCCTCCAGCATCTACTATGTTCTCCTTGAGCAACCGGCATTGGGAGGACAGGACGTGAGGTGGCGGACCCCCGGCGGAGCGCCGTCGAACACCGTCCGACGTTGGCGTGGCTCTCGCTGGTACGGCGTGCGGGCCATGGCCGCCGGTATCTCGTTGTTCTTGATCGGCGCCATGATCCTGGTGGTCCCGGCCACGAGCGGCCCGGCCGGAGCGACACCCGCCCCCATCTCGAGCTGCGCGAACCCACCCAGCACCCTGGCCGCCGGGCAGGTCCTCTCGTCGGGCGCCTGCCTGGTCTCGCCAGCCAAGGACTACAAGCTCGTCATGCAGACCGACGGCAACCTGGTCCTCTACTACCAGAGCTCGGCCGATCCACTCTGGGATTCGCGCACGCAAACACACCCCGGCGCCTACGCCGTCTTGCAAGCCGACGGCAACCTGGTCGTCTACGCCGCCAATGGCGCCAGCCCCCTGTGGGCGACGACAACCTCTGGCCGGGCACCGAACCCCAACCTGGTCCTCCAAGACGACGGCAACCTCGTCCTCTACGGCGCCAATCCCGGCGGATCTCCTTTCGCCGCCTGGTCGACCGCCACCGAGAACCTGCGGGGCTACGAGCTGGAAGAGAACCAGGTCTTGGAACCGGGCCAGTACCTCGAATCCGAGAACGGCCAGTACGGTCTCGAGATGGGCGCCGGCGGGGTGCTCGTGCTGTTCCGTACCGAGAACGGGAACACCCAGGGCGCCTACCGCTGTCCCCTGTGGTCCGAGCCGGCGGTCACCGGGGCGGACCCGGTCACCTACGAGTACGACACCACCAACCCGATCGGCACCACCGTGGCGCAAAGCACCTCTTCGGTCGGCGCCTATCCCTACACGGACGGCGACACCACCACCGAGACACCCTCCCCCAACTCGTACCTGACCATGCAGACAGACGGCAATCTGGTGCTGTACGAGCCGAACTTCTACGACTTCGTGCTGTGGCAGTCGGACACGGTCACAAAGTCGCCTTCTACGGGCGCTGGGCACCCGTTCGTCGGACCCTTCTCGTTGAACGTCTACAACCCGTACCTGATCCTCCAGCGGTGGGGAACGACAGCGTCCTGGAAGGCGGATCCGGAGAACGTCGTACCGGCGGTGACGACCGTTGCCACACTGACCAACAGCACGGCCGGGTCATATGTGATCTCCGGCGTACACGAGACGCTCACCAACAACACCTTCAGCCTGCAGGACGCCCTCGAGAAATTCGGTTGGCTGTAGAAATCCACCAGGACTACCCAATTCGCGACCCGCCAGAAGGGATCGAGTAGGACCAATCGGTCCACCCACCTGGGCTCCCGCCGTCTGATCCTGGGCTCCCTCCGTCCAACAAGGACGTCGAGAGAACGAGCCTCCATCAGAACCCGGCTGCTACCACTCTCCACTACCAATCCACGCCGCGGGTCATCGGGTCGACACCTGACGACCGCCTCCCGCTCGGCTCGACCGCTTTGTGACACCCCTGACATAGCCTCCGGATCGTGAAGGAACCACACGACGCCGCGGGTCTCAGAGACGCAGGGGAAACGGCCCTGCAAGCTCTGGCCGGTCGAGAGGCCCGGCTCCGAGAGGACCAGTGGGAAGCGATCGTTGCCCTGGTGGCCGAGCGGCGCCGCGCCCTCGTCGTCCAACGGACGGGGTGGGGCAAGTCGGCCGTGTACTTCGTTTCGACGGCGCTTCTCCGTGCGCAGGGGGCCGGGCCGACCGTGATCATCTCACCCCTCCTGGCGCTGATGCGCAACCAGATCGCGGCGGCCGAACGGGCCGGGATCCGCGCCGTCACCGTGAATTCCTCCAACACCGTGGAGTGGGACGAGGTCTATCGCCGGGTCACCGGCGGTGAGATCGACGTGCTGCTCGTTTCGCCCGAACGGCTCAACAACCCCGACTTCCGGGACCAAGTGCTCCCCCATCTCGCCGCCACCTGCGGTCTGCTCGTGGTGGACGAAGCGCATTGCATCTCGGACTGGGGCCACGACTTCCGCCCCGACTACCGGCGGTTGCGTCATCTCCTTCCCGAGCTTCCTCCCGGCACCCCGGTGCTGGCCACGACGGCGACGGCGAACACTCGGGTCGTCGAAGACGTCGCCGAGGTGCTCGGACTGGGGCGCCAGCATGGCGACGTCCTCGTCCAGCGGGGCAGCCTCGAACGGGCATCGCTCCACCTCGCGGTGCTCCAGCTCACCGATTACGCCCACCGCCTCGCCTGGCTGGCCGACCACCTGCGCGACTGGGACGGGTCGGGCATCATCTACGTCCTCACGGTCGCCGCGGCACGAGACGTCGCCGGGTATCTGAGATCTCGGGGGCATGACGTCGTGGCCTACTCGGGCCAAGACGACGAGGCCGACCGCTTGGAAGCCGAGCAGGCCCTTCTCGACAATCGCGTCAAGGCGCTCGTGGCGACGTCGGCCCTCGGGATGGGTTTCGACAAACCGGACCTCGAATTCGTCATCCACCTCGGCGCCCCGCAATCGCCGGTGGCCTACTACCAACAGGTGGGCCGGGCCGGTCGAGCGACCGAGCGGGCCGACGTGATCTTGATCCCAGGAGGTGACGACGAAGCAATCTGGCGGTACTTCGACAGCGTCGGGTTCCCAGCCGAGGGTCGAGTCCGGGAGGTGCTCGCCACCTTGGCCGGTTCGGGAGGCGCGATGAGCACGGCGGCATTGGAATCCTCGGTCGATCTCAGCCGGTCACGACTCGACACGTTGTTGAAGGTCCTCGACGTCGACGGAGCCGTGAAACGGGTGAAGGGTGGGTGGACGGCGACCGGGCGCGACTGGGAATACGACACCGACCGCTACGAACGAGTCCACCTGGCGCGTCGAACCGAGCAGCAGGCGATGCGGGAGTACATCGACGCCGACTCATGTCGCATGGAGTTCCTTCGCCGACAGCTGGACGACCCGGGCGCCAGACCGTGCGGACGATGCGACAATTGCACCGGGAGGACGGTCGGGTCAGGCGTCGAATCTGCCTCGGTCGTAGCGGCCCGGGACCGTCTTGCCCGCCCAGGCGTCGTCATCGAGGCAAAGAAGATGTGGCCGACGAACATGGCCGCGCTCGGAATCGACGTGAAGGGGCGGATCGGTGCACCGGAGGCTGCGGAACCTGGGCGGGCAATAGGCCGCTTGGCCGGCGTCGGCTACGGCCCTCGGCTGCGTGAGCTCGTCGGACCCGGCGCAAAGGATGCCGATGTACCCCGGGAGATCCTCGACGCGGCGATCAACGTGCTCTCGCAGTGGAAGGCGGAGTGGCCGGAACGGCCAGCGGCCGTTGCCGCGGTCGGCACGACCATCGCCGCGAGTCCCGCGATCCTCGCGACGGCGAGCGCCGGCGCCGCGACCCCCACGGAGGCCGTGATCTCGCCACAAGACGATCTTCGCGTCGGAGAGCACCTCGTGGCCCGAGTGAAGAACGCCCGTACCGGAGAGATCAATCTCTTCATCGGTCAAAAAGAAGTAACCATCCACGATCGCAAGATCGCCGCCCGCCTCATTCGCGCAGCTCGTTAGAAAGGTAGCCACCCATGTCATCACACCGCGAAGCACCAGAGATTTCCAAGGACCCCGTCGCCGACAGCACGGACCTCTACGCCTTCATCAGTCCCGACAAGTCCAACACCGTGACCTTGATCGCCAACTACATTCCCCTCGAGTCGCCCGCGGGCGGCCCGAACTTCTATGAGTTTGGCGACGACGTCCTCTATGAGATCCACATCGACAACGACGGCGACGGCTACGCCGACGTCACGTACCAGTTCAACTTTGAGACGGTGAACACGATCCCCACGACGTTCCTCTACAACGTGGGACCGATCGAATCGCTCAACAGTCCAAGCTGGAATCGACGTCAGTTCTACTCCGTGACGAGGGTCTCGCACAACGGATTTCCCCAGATGTTGGCCCAGAACGTGCCGTGCCCGCCATGCAACATCGGCCCGCTGTCGACGCCGAACTACGCCTCGCTCGCCAGCGCGGCCGTGTACTCGATGTCGAACGGTCGGACCGTGTTCGCCGGCCAACGAGCCGAGGCGTTCTTCGTCGACCTCGGCGCGATCTTCGACCTGGGAGACCTGCGACCAATCGCCGAACTGCACAACACGTTCGGCTTGCCCGCGCTGACCGCGGCGCCGGGAGTGAATTCGCTTGCGTCCTCAAATGTGCACAGCATTGCGATCCAGGTGCCCATTGGGGACCTCACCGCGAACGGCGCCGCGCCCACCAATCCGGCACTCGCGAGTTCGTGTATCGGTGTGTGGACGACGGCGAGTCGCCAGAAGGCGCGGGTCTTCGACCCGAGCCACGGATGGGACGACGGTACCGGGCCATTCGTCCAGGTATCGCGACTGGGCAACCCGCTCTTCAACGAGGTGCTCGTCCCGCTCTCCCAAAAGGATCAGTGGAACGCGTCATCCCCGTCCCAGGACAAGTTCTTCGCGAACGGTGTCGCCCACCCGGAGTTGGCGGGACTACTCAACGTCCTCTACCCCGGGTACTTCACGAGCCTGGCGGCGTACACGAAGCCGCGCGCCGACCTCGAAGCGATCCTGCTGACGGGTATACCCGCGGGCGTCGTAAGTCCGACGTACTCCACGTTCACGGGTGCGACCCAAGCCGACATGTTGCGACTCAACCTCGCGATACCGCCGGCCAAGACGCCGAGTCCGATGGGTGTGCTCGGCGGCGACTTCGCCGGCTATCCCAATGGGCGTCGCGTCATCGATGACGTGGTCACCATCGAGTTGCAAGCGATCGCCGGCGCGACCATAACGCTGGTGGACAAGACGTACTCACCCGACGCCGCCATCGCCGACGTCAGTGACGGCGACACTGGTGCCGGACTCTCGCTGCTGTCGAGCTTCCCGTACATGGGTACGCCCTACAGCGGTTACAACACACCAAGCTGATCGGCGTCGCCGATGAGAGTCAAAGGAGCAGTACATGTTTATAGGTGAAATCTTCGGGCCGGATCTATTGATCGTGGTGATCGTTCTCGGCGTCCTCCTCTTCGGCGGTGCGGCGATTCCCAAGTTCGCGAAGAATCTGGGTTCGGCCAAGTCCGAGTTTGAGATGGGCCTGAAGACGTCGAAAGCTGCCAAGGCGGACATCGACGTCGCGATCGCTCGCGTCACGACTCCGGACACCCACAGTTAATTTTCGACGGGGCCGGTCGTCCGGACGATGTGTAATCGTTTCGGACGGCGGGTTTCGTCGTCGTTCCGACTTCGCGTTGCGCAGGACTAGATCAACGGTGCCGAGCGCGTCGGTCCTGCGGGACCCAGTCCAGCGCGGTCGCGGATGATGGCTTCGACACGGTCGACGTCATCGGGCGTGATGAATGGTTTGATGCGGGTGCCGAGCTCGAGGACCAGGCCTTCCTTCTTCGACGGTCGCTTCGGGTCGAGGTTGGCCCAGTAGCCCGGATTGGCCGTGCCCCAAATCCTCGCTCGGCCCCGCAGCGCTGCCAGGGCAACGCGCTGGACGCCCTTGATCGAGCCGTACGGCACCTTTTTGGATCCCCACAGGTAGTAGTGACGAATCTCGAGGGCCGCGTCGCGACAGACAACGCCCGGTTCTCGGTAGTTCTCGCTCATCAGTGCAATGTACCGCCCTGCGTCAACGGTCAGTCGACGAATAATCGTCTGCGTTAACGTCCGATGAAGCAGACGACATCCGTGGGGGTATCGATGAGTCAGGCAGAAGAGTCGATCGCGATCGAGAATGACGCCGACACGGTTGCCGGGGTGTTGCGCGGCGAAGTCTTCGTCTCCTTGGACGAACTGATGAACCGTGCACGTCGCGCGGCGACCGGTCTGCGATCGCTGGGCGTGGAACCAGGAGGATCCGTGGCACTGTTGCTGCGGAACGACCACGAGTTCTTCGAAGCAGCGTTCGCGGCTTCGGCGCTCGGTGCCGCGACGGTGCCCATCAACTGGCACGGCAGCGCCGAAGAGGTGGCCTACGTCGTGAATGACTCCCAGGCAGCCGTCGTTGTCGCGCACGCGGACCTGTTGCACCACGTACGCCACGCGCTGCCCTCGTCGGTCAAGGTCCTGGGCGTCGTGACACCGACGAGCATCGCCGAGAGCTTCAAGATCGACGAAGATCTTACTGAGCTGCCCAGTGACGTCACGGAGTGGGCGACGTGGCGCGACGATTTCGAAGAGCTGCACGACGCCTACATCGGCGATCCCTTGTCGATGATTTACACCTCGGGCACCACGGGGCATCCAAAGGGAGTTCGGCGACTCCCCGGGACGAACGACGGGTCCCAGACCGTCGACTACATGTCCGAGGTGATCACGATCTTCGGCGCCTGGCAGGGCATGCGCACGATCATCGCCGGGCCGATGTACCACTCGGCGCCGTACGCCTACGCCCTGGCGGCGGCGCGGGCCTACGGCGCGTTGCTGGTGTTAGAAGACCGCTTCGATCCCGAGGAGTTTCTGGCGCTGATCGAGCGCCACCAGATCACGTCGATGTACATGGTGCCGACGATGTTCGTGCGACTCCTTCGACTTCCTCCCGAGGTCCGAGACCGTTACGACATCTCCTCCTTGCAACACGTGTCCCACACCGCCGCGCCGTGCCCGCCGGACGTGAAGCGCGCGATCATCGAATGGTGGGGTCCGATCGTCCACGAGTTCTACGGCAGCACGGAGGTCGGATTCATCACCGGTTGTAACAGCGAGGAGTGGCTGGCCCACCCCGGCACGGTCGGTCGCCCGCTGCCCTCGAGTGACGTACGCATCATCAACGACGACGGTCCGGTCGCGACGGGGGAGTCGGGTGAGGTCTTCGTTCGCGCCGCCGCCAACTCGGACTTCACGTACTTCGGTAAGTCCGAGGCGCGTGCCGAGGTAGAACGTGACGGACTCATCACGTGCGGTGACATCGGGTTCCTCGACGCCGACGGCTTCTTGTACCTCTGTGACCGTGCGCGCGACATGATCATTTCCGGCGGGGTCAATATCTATCCGATCGAAATAGAGGCCTGTCTGTTGAAGCTCAATGGCGTCGCGGACTGCGCCGTCTTCGGCATACCCGACGATGAGTACGGCGAGTCGATCGCCGCTGCGATCAAACTCGACGAGGGGGTGACGTTGAGCGCTGACGACATTCGCGACCACGTACGCGCACACCTGGCCGGCTTTAAGGTCCCCAAGGTCGTCGCGTTTCATGAATCGTTGCCGCGCGAGGACTCGGGCAAGATGTTCAAGCGCAAACTTCGTCAACCGTATTGGGAAAACGCTGGTCGCTCCATCTAAACGCTGAGGTGCATCAAAGTGTGCCTTTCGACCTCCCCGAGTGATCGTGACGCGTCAGTAAAATTGATCCATGTCGGATTCCGGTTCTCCAACGCCGCACGTACCGAACCGCAATCGCCTCGAAGCCCTGGGACACGCCATCGAAGCTCGACAGGGCGGCCCGAAACACGGACAGCACGAAGGGCGTTCTCGCAAGAAGATTGTTCTCGTTTCTCTCGCGACGGTCGTCGTGGTGATCGTCGCGGCCGTCGTGGGCGACTACTGGTACATCAACCACCTGATCCATCACGTCGACATCTCGAGCGAAACCACGAAGACCTATAACAACACCGAGAACATCTTGTTGGTCGGCTCCACGACGCGCTGCGGTCTGAAGGTGCAGAACAAGGCGTACGGCCTGTGCTCCCAGGGTGTGACCGGCGTCAACAGCGACGTGGTCATGATTCTGCACCTCAACTTGACGACCAACCAAGTGTCGATCCTCTCGCTACCGCGGGACCTCTTCGTGCCGAACGCGCGCGTCGACGGTGCGAACAAGATTGACGCGGCGCTCTTCAACGGACCCAATCAACTCGTCAAGGCGATTCAAGAGGACTTCGCGATTCCGATCAACCACTACGTTGAGTTGAACTTCGACACCTTCGCCGACGTCGTGAACGTGCTCGGCGGGATCAAGATGTACTTCCCGATGTCGGTCTTCGATGCCTACTCGGGCCTCTACGTGCGCACGCCCGGATGTATCCAACTCGACGGCACAAGGGCGCTCCAAGTCGTGCGGGCTCGCCATCTCCAGATTCGCTACCCGGGCGACAGCACGAACTATCGCACGTGGCCCCAAGAGGCACTGTCGGACCTCGCGCGCATTCGCCGCGACCACGAGTTCTTGAAGGTCCTGGCCGACGCCGTGAAGGCCAAGGGGATCGCAAATCCCCTGACCGACCAACGTCTGGCCACGTCGGTGGCCCGATATCTGACCGTTGATCAGGGACTTACCACGAGTGCCCTGCTCAGTCTCGCCGAACACTTTCACGGCGTGTCGGTCGCGGCGGTGCCCGAATTGACGCTACCTGTCGTGCTGGTCGAAACACCCAATGGCTATCTCTACCAGGGCTACTACTACGGCGACGTCGAGTTCCCGATCGAACCGGGCGTCACGCAAACGGTCGATCGGTTCTTGGACCTCGGCACGGACGTCAACACGATGGATGGCAAAGCACTGCCCGCGAGTTCGACGATCACCGTCTCGGTGTTGGACGGGACGGGCGTCGCGAACCAACAACACGTCGTCGCGGCCGGACTTCGCCGACGCGGCTTCATCATCCACGGCGTCGGCACCGCGACACCCTTCGGGGTGCGCGAAGAGACAGTGGTGTACCACGCCAACAATTCAGCCGCGTCATTGGCCGCGGCGCAGAGTGTCCTTCGTACCATCGAAGGTCCGGCCGTCATGGCGCTCGGGCGCACGACGGCCGGCGCAGACGTGACCGTCCTCACCGGCTCGGACGTCAGCGTCATCGCCCCGGCGCCCAAGACGACGACGACAACAACCACGCTAAAGCGCAAGCACCACGGAACCGCCTCCACGACGACCACGAGGCCGGTGACGCAGATCACGGTCATCGATCCGTCGGCCGTCAAGCACGACACGGATCTGTCGGCACCGACCGACGTCACACAGGCGTTGCAACCGTGGGACCCTCGCTCGTGCGGACCCAACGGGACCGAAGGGCCGTAGGTCGTCGAGGCCTGCCATGGTTCACCGAGGATGCTCATTCAGCCGTTGCCCGGGGCGAGACGAGAGCCCAGCTCACCCTCAGTGATCGCGTCTTCGAATGCAGTAACTGCGAGATCACGCTCGACCGGGACGTGAAAGCCGCACGCAACATCCGCGATGAGGACATTCGACTCATCGCGGATGAAGCTTCGACCGTCGCGGGGCACCAACGCGAGACGTTAAACGCTGACTCGAGGGACCATGAGACTAAACCGCTGCGGCGCGGACGCGAGGACCGTCACCAGAGCAGAACCACGCAGCCGACATGGAAGTTCTTGCAGTTGGCATAGGCAGTGGAAAGGGCGGTGGCAACGCCGACCTCGACGGTCAGTGGCCCGTACGCTGACCTATCTTGTGTACATATGAAGCGATGGTTCCTCGGATCCGTGGTGTTAGTGGTGATCGTCGTGGCGATTGTCGTCGTCGCTAACCGTCACACACCGTCGGCGGCCGCGCCGCCGGCCGTTTCGCACACGATCAAGGCGACGTCATCGAACATGGGAGAGCTGCAAGCGGCATTCCTCACGTTCAAGATTCATAACCAAGAGATGCTTAGTTCCGACCGAATCAAATGGGGGCAGATCTTCTCACCCAAAGGCCCGAACAGGCCGGTCATCGCCTACGACGCCGTCGATCACCGCGAGTGGGCTCTCGCCGCTTTCAATCTGGTCCTTCCCGCGAGCTACAAGGCGGAAGTCTCGTTCCAGGACGGCGGCAGCATGGGCATCTTCAACAAGATTGGCTCCGGCAAGTGGTTCATGACCGGCTCGCCAGGATTCCCGCTGTGTGCCAAAGACGTGCCTTCGGTCGTGGCCCATCTGTGGGGTCTAAAGAACTACCCGGCCTGTGGCTGACAGATCGCACTCGACGCTTTGCCCGCGATTCCCCAGTTGATCAGCAATTCAACCGGGAGAAAAACCCATTATTCAATCCTGCACCTCGTGCTCTCGTTCAGTATGCTGAGAAAAATCTGACCTCAAGATCTTGGGTCAGCACAACATAAGGGGCCGCCGTGAGTGATGTACCCAGTAAGTCGTCTTTCTCGTTTGATATGAAGCGCTGGTCACAGGCCGAGCGCACAACGGCAATAGCGACGCTTGTGCTGTTCATATCGCTCTTCCTCCCGTGGTACACGTACGGTCCGTTCTCTCTGGACGGTTTGTGGCACGGATGGATGTACCTCGTCTTTATCTTGAGTTTGGCCATTCTCGTGTATTTGGTCTCTCTCGCCGGATTTAGCGAAGTGCCTTTCAAAATGCCAATCACCGGCGTTCAGTTGTTGCTGTTCGGGTCGGTAATCAATCTGGTGCTTGTGGTACTTGCCTTCATCGATAAGCCTGGTGGGATTACGTACAGCGGCATCGGTTGGGGATGGGGTTCGTTCGTCGGTTTGATCGCTGCAGTCGTGGCCGCCATTCCCTTGGGAGTGCCTGCTCTACGAGCCCGAAGGGGCTAACGGCGCAGAGGTTGCCTCTGAGAATATTGTCTATTTGACTTGGCAGGGGCGTAGAAATGCGTACCGATGACGGAGTCAGATTGGCGTGACGCCGTTCGTCACCTCAGCGGCGACCGATACGAAGTTCCTTGCGCCACACCATTTTGAGCGACGACCAGTCCTCGTCGAGGGCCGCGACCTTGATGTCGACGAGTCCCAACGGCAACGCCGCGCTTCGAACGACGTTGTCCGTAAGGTCCGACACGCGGCCCGTGGCTTTGCGGGGCCAGGCGATCCACAAGGCCCCGTCGGCGGTGATCGTGTTCGACAACACGACGATCTCTCGATTGAGCGACGCGGCGTCATGGAAGAAGGCGATGACCACATCGGCGGGCGAACCACCCCGACGGCGACTGACGCGGACAGTTTGTGGGAGGTCGTGGATCGACCACTCGCGCGCCGCGCCGATCAACAGAACGCGGTTTCCGGCCTTTATCCCGAGCTTCGATGCCAAGGCTGTTCCTGACGTCATGGCGTCGAGTGTACGGTGCGTGATCGCGTCGGCGACGGGTCGCTGACATTCCCTCGCGGCGCGCCTTAGTGTTTGTCAACCGTAGTTTTGTATCGGAGGTGGGCGTGCAACAAGGACTGTTCTTTCCCGCGTTCGACGGTGTCGCCGATCCCCATCGGCTCGTCGAATTGGCGCAAGCGGCAGAGTCGGCCGGCTGGGATGGCATCTTCCTCTGGGACCACCTGCTCTATGCCGGTGGTGTCACCGAGATACTCGACCCGTACATCGCGTTGGCGGCCATCGCGACCTCGACCTCGACCATCCAACTCGGGGCCATGGTCACGCCCCTCAATCGTCGTCGACCACAAGTCGTCGCGCGTCAGGCCGTGACGCTTGACCTGCTTTCAAACGGACGGTTGATCCTCGGATTCGGGATCGGCGACGACGGAGAATCGGGCGAACTCTCGAAGTTTGGCGAGGCAACTGACCCGAAGGTACGCGGCGCGATGCTCAGTGAAGGTCTTGAGGTGCTCACTGGACTGCTCTCTGGCGAGCGCGTCGCGCACGACGGCGAGCACTACCACGCGCGCGACGTCAGGTTCCTGCCGACCGCCGCACGTGACG
>Ga0208480_1000756_pt1 | contig 12137 bp, 11 predicted proteins | sample NGESurshal092012_4_FD_184485 | JGI IMG/M metagenome (GOLD analysis project Ga0208480, IMG submission 184485) | Arctic peat soil microbial communities from Barrow, Alaska - NGEE Surface sample F53-1 shallow-092012 (SPAdes) | ecosystem: Environmental > Terrestrial > Soil > Wetlands > Peat ... | reverse complement strand
GGCGGGGGGGCCGGGGTTGCCGGGGTTGCCGAGGGTGCCGGGGAGGGCGGAGTTGCCGGGGCCAGCGGGGCCAGCGGGGGCCGGGGGGGACGGCGGGGGCGCGCATGATCCCGAGGCCGCCGGTGGGGCCGCGTGATGTCGGGTGGTGTCGACGTTGCGTTCGGTCTGACGGCTGAGCATTCCGGTCGACCGGCGATTGGCGAACTTAGCTGAGGGGTGTGGACACTCGAACGAAAGTAGCTGCCTGACTCAGGCAGCTACTTTGCGAAGAAGCCGCAGCATCGTCTTCGACACGAGAGCCCGGGCCGATCACATCGCACGCCTCCGCGGACCCGGTTTGATCCCCGTGGTCTGACGCCTACCGCCGACCAGCTGCTGGCTTACACGCGGTCGAGCCTTCGCGACCAAATAGGGTCTCGGCGTGGCTGACGACAGCGCTCCACCGGCCGAAGACGAGCCGGCGCCGCGCCGGCCGTCCGGGAACCGGGCCGCCGCCGTCCACGGAGGGCTGGCCGCCCTTACACTCGGCGCGCTCGGAGTCGTCTTCGGCGACATCGGGACCAGCCCGCTCTACGCGCTCCAGACGGTCTTCACCGCCGACCACCACGCCGTTCACGCGACCCCGGGGGACGTCTACGGGGTGATCTCGCTGGTCTTCTGGTCGATCACGATGGTCGTCTCGGTGAAGTACGTGACGTTCATCATGCGGGCCGACAACGGCGGCGAGGGCGGCATCATGGCGCTGACGGCGCTCCTCCAGGGAGCCAAGCTCGATACCCGGCGAGCCAAGCTGATCCTCGTCACCCTTGGCGTGCTCGGGGCGTCGCTGTTCTACGGCGACGGGATGATCACCCCGGCGATCTCGGTGCTCTCGGCCGTCGAGGGACTCAAGGTGGCCGCGCCCGGCCTCGGGTCGTTCGTCCTCCCGATCACAGTGGCCGTGATCGTCGCCCTGTTCATGACCCAGCACCGCGGGACAGGGGCCATGGGCCGGCTGTTCGGTCCGGTGATGGCGCTCTGGTTCGGGATCCTCGCCGTCCTCGGCGCCGCCGAGATCGCCGGCCACCCCGGTGTCCTTCGGGCGCTCTCGCCGACCTACGGAGTCGACTTCTTCTCGGCTCACGCGGGTGTCGCCTTCATCGCGCTCGGGTCGGTCGTCCTCGCGGTGACCGGAGCCGAAGCGCTCTACGCGGACATGGGCCACTTCGGCCGCCGCCCGATCAGCCGGGCGTGGTTCGTAGCGGTCTTCCCCGCCCTCACGCTCAACTACCTCGGCCAGGGTGCACTGATCCTCCGCTCGCCCGGGAGCGTCTCCAATCCGTTCTACCTGCTGGCGCCCGACTGGGCAGAGGTTCCCCTCGTGATCCTCGCGACCGTCGCGACGGTGATCGCGTCGCAGTCGGTCATCTCGGGAGCCTTCAGCGTCACCAATCAGGCAGTCCAACTCGGCTTCCTTCCGCGGCTGTCGATCCGTCACACGTCGCAGAGCGAGATCGGTCAGGTCTATGCGCCGGGGATCAACTGGGCGCTGTTCGTCGCCGTCGTCGGGCTCGTCGTCGGCTTCGGATCGTCGGCGGCGCTGGCCAACGCCTACGGGGTCGCCGTCACCGGTACGTTCATCCTCAACACGATCCTCTTCCTCGCGGTCGCCCGCTTCCTCTGGCGCAAGCCCGGCTGGATGATCGGGCTCGGAGGAGGCGTGTTCCTGACGATCGAGGTCGCCTTCTTCGCCGCCAACCTCGAGAAGGTCGCCCACGGCGGCTGGCTTCCGCTCGCGCTAGCGGTCGTCGTCTTCACGCTGCTGATGACCTGGCACACCGGCCAGCGGATCGTCACGCGCAACCGCGAGCAGCAGGAGGGACCGCTGCTCGAGTTCATCCGCTCGCTCGAGGCGCACCGGCCGCCGGTCCGGCGGGTGCCGGGGACTGCGGTCTTCCCGACGGCCAACGCCGAGACGACTCCGCTCGCGCTGCGGGCGAACGTCGAGCACAACCACGTCCTCCACGAGAACGTGATCATCGTCTCGCTGCGGACCGAGCGGGTGCCCCATATCGCCGAGGCCGACCGCCTGGTCGTCGACGGGCTCGGCGACCCGGCCGACGGCATCGTCCGGCTGAGCGCCCACTTCGGCTTCCAGGACGCACCGTACATTCCGGCGACGCTCCGCCTGGCCGCCGCGCGCGGCCTGCTCGAGGGCGAGGTCGAGATCGGCGAAGTCTCGTACTTCCTCTCGCAGATCACGATCGTCCGGACCGGCGCCCCCGGCCTCCGGCCGTGGCGCAAGCGGCTCTTCCTGACGATGGCCCACAACGTCGCGGCCCCGGTCGACTACTTCGGCCTGCCGGGCACGCGGACCGTGATCATGGGCGAGCAGGTCGAGCTCTGAGCGCCGCTCGCGGTCGTCGCTGCGACCGTGGGGTTCGCCGGCCGGGGTCCGTCATCGGCCGCTGCTACAGTCGCGATGTCCTTTAACCGGGTCCCGCGAGACCAGGAAGGAACCGATGGGCACTGAGAAGGTCGTTCTCGATGCGGACGGAGTGCGCCGCGCCCTGATGCGCATCGCCCACGAGATCGTCGAGAAGAACTCGCAGGGCGAGTCGCCGGCTCTGGTCGGGATCCACCGCCGCGGAGCCCCCCTCGCGAGTCGTCTCCAGCGGATGGTCGGTGACCTGCTAGGCGAAGAGGTCCCGCTCGGCGATCTCGACATCACCTTCTACCGGGACGACGTCTCGACCCGGCCGGAGGCGCCGATCGTCAACGCGTCGAACCTCGACTTCGCAATCGACGGGCGGACGGTGATCGTCGTCGACGACGTCCTCTTCACCGGCCGGACTGTCCGGGCCGCGATCGAGGCGCTGTTCGACTACGGCCGGCCGTCACGCGTCCAGCTCGCCGTGCTCGCCGATCGGGGTCACCGCGAGCTGCCGATCCGGCCGGACTACGTGGGCAAGAACCTGCCGACCGCGCGCAGCGAGCGGGTCAACGTGCGCGTGTCGGAGCTCGACGGCATCGACCAGATCGCCATTGCCATCCCCGGGAGGAGCTGAGATGCACAACCTGCTGTCGATCGAGCAACTCGACCGCGATCAGATCGAGCGCCTGATGGACCAGGCGGCACGGTTCGCGGAGGTCTCCGACCGCGAGATCAAGAAGGTCCCGACGCTTCGAGGCAGACTCGTCGTGAACCTCTTCTACGAGGCTTCGACCCGAACCCGGTCGTCGTTCGAGCTCGCCGCCAAGCGGCTCTCGGCCGATGTCCTGAACTTCGCCGCCTCGGGCTCGTCGGTCGAGAAGGGCGAGTCGCTCAAGGACACGATCGCCACGCTGGGCTCCTACGAACCCGACGCCCTGGTGATCCGCTCGCCACACGTCGGCGCCGCGGCGCTCGTCTCGACGTGGACCGGCGTCTCGGTGATCAACGCCGGCGACGGGACCCACGAGCATCCGACGCAGGCCCTGCTCGACGTCTTCACACTGACCCGGCGGATCGGCCGGCTCGACGGGAAGAGCATCTGGATCGTCGGCGACGTCCTCCACTCGCGCGTCGCCCGGTCGAACATCCTCGCCTTCACCAAGCTCGGCGCTCGGGTCACGGTCTGCGGGCCGCCGACGCTGATTCCGCCGGGCATCGACGCGCTCGGCTGCGAGGTCCGCTACGACCTCCGCGACCTCGGCGGAGCCGACGTGATCTACGCCCTGCGGATGCAGAACGAGCGGATGCGCGAGGACTACGTCCCGTCAGTCCATGAGTACGTCTCCTGCTACCAGATAAACGCCGGACGCCTGGCCTCCCACCAGGTGCTGATGCATCCCGGGCCGGTCAACCGCGGGGTCGAGCTCTCAAGCGACGTCGCCGACTCGCCCCAGGCGCTGATCACCGCCCAGGTGCAGGCCGGCGTGGTCGTGCGGATGGCCGTCCTCTACATGGTGCTCGCCGGAGCCCGTGGCCCGGCCGGCGGAGCGACGGCCGCCGGGACGGCGAGCGCGACGGCCCAGCTCGCATGAGGCGGCTGTTCAGCGCACCGACGCCGCCGGCGACGATCCTGATCCGCGGGGCTCGGCTGCTCGACCCCCGCAGCGGCGTCGACCGCGAGGGAGATCTCCTGGTCAGAGCGGGCGTGATCGCCGAGATCGGCGAGACCGGTTCGCTCGAGGCGCCGGCCGACGCCGAGTCGGTCGACGGCTCCGGCCGCCACGTGTTCGCCGGCTTCGTCGATCCTCACGTCCACCTCCGGGTCCCCGGCCAGGAGCACAAGGAGGACCTCCACACGGGGACACGCGCGGCCGCCGCCGGCGGCTACTGCGCGGTCGTCGGGATGCCCAACACCGATCCGGTCGTCGACAGCACCGCGATCCTCGGGTCACTGCGCGACGCCGCGCTCCGCGAGGCCCGCGTTCCCGTCGGCTTCATGGCGGCAATCAGCCCCGGCCTGGCCGGTCACGGGTTGACCGAGATGGTCGAGCTGCGCGAGGCCGGGGCGATCGGCTTCACCGACGACGGGCGGCCGGTCGTATCGGCCGGGCTGCTCCGGCGGGCGCTCCAGTATCAACGTCTCTGCGGTGGTGTGCTCGCCCTCCACGAGGAGGATCCCTCGCTCTCGGGTGCCGGCGCGATGCACGAGGGCGCCGTGTCCGCCCTGCTCGGAATCGCCGGGATCCCGTCCGTGTCGGAGTCGACGATGGTCGCCAGGGACGCCGCGCTCGCCGGGCACGAGGGCGGCCGGGTCCACATGCAGCACCTCTCGGCGATCGAGTCGGTGCGGGCGGTCGAGGCCGCCAAGGCGGCCGGGGTCGCAGTCACCGCGGAGGCATCTCCCCACCATCTCACGCTGATCGACGAGGACGTCCGCGGTCTGGACACGCGTCTGAAGATGAACCCGCCGCTGCGCACCGAGGTCGATCGGACGGCGCTGATCGAGGCGATCCGGACGGGCGTGATCGACTGCATCGCGACCGACCACGCACCGCACGCGCGCGAGGACAAGGATGTTCCGTTCGAGCAGGCCGCGATGGGCACGACCGGGCTCGAGACGGCGTTCGCGGCGCTCTACACCCATCTGGTGCTCCCCGGGCTGCTGGACCTGGCGACGCTCGTCGAGCGCCTTGCCGCAGGCGCCCTCGTCGTCGACCTGCCGGTTCCGGCGATCAGCGTCGGCGAGCCGGCGAACCTGTGCCTGGTCGATCTCGCGGCCGAGTGGCAGGTGGGCGAGGCCGGCTACGAGAGCCGCTCGGAGAACTGCTGCTTCGCCGGAAGGCAGCTGCGCGGGCGGGTCCTGATGACCCTGGCGGCCGGTGGCGTCGCCTACCGGGAGCGGGCCTTCGCGATCGGTGTGGCCTAGCAGCTGTCGAGCCCGGTGACCTCCCGAACGCGGGCGGGGGGTGGCCGGTCGCCGGCGGGAGGGGAGCTGGCATGGGTTTGGGGGTCGGCGGCCGTGGACGCCGGCCGCGGGCTCGGCTTCCCGAAGCTGGAGCGGCGGGTGTCTTCCCGTTCCGGGTGATATTCCGTGGCGGCGGTGCTCACGTGGCGGGGCTTGGCGAGCGTGCCGTCGAGGATCATTCGGGCCGGCTCGGGAGGTCAGAGGCGGGCGGGCTCTCTGCGGGGGACCGGGTCGTGGAGAAGTGGACTCTCTCCAACGAAAGTAGTTGACTGCCTCAGTCAGCTACTTTCGCGACGAAGGTCTCGCATCCACCTCGGGCGATCGCAAACCCCTGCCTCGAAAGGCCATCACCGGGTTCCCAGGGTCCCCGGCCCTGCCAGCCGGCGCGGCGGCGGGTTGGCCGCACCGGCGGACGGGAGGCCCGGCGGTCGGCGGTCGGTCTCGCGCTATCGTGTCCGGCTTGGACGCCGCGACCGACCGCGGCGGGACGACTTCGAAGCTAGGGGCAATCGATGACCAGAGCAGGGCTCGCAGCATCGATCACGATCGTCCTGGCGAGTACCGCCGGGGTCGCCGAGGCGGCGGCCACGAAGGCGGCCTCGCCGAGCTTCGCCTCCCGGGCCGACAAGGTGTGCGCAGCGGCCGGCGCGAAGGTCGTCGCCCTACCGGTCCCGACCGCGGCCAACGTGGTCTCCGACATCCGCGCGAACCGGACGATCATCACCAAGCTCGTGAGCCAGCTCAAGGCGATCAAGGCGCCCGCCGCAAAGGCAAAGACATATGCGGCGTTCATCGCCTCGACCAAGGAGCAGGGGACGATCCTCGGCGAGACGATAGCCGCGTTCAACGCCAAGCAGGCGTCGAAGATCCAGCGCCTCAGCGGCGAGGCGACGACCGTCGGCAGGCGGAGCGACGCCGAGGCGAAGTCGCTCGGACTTCCTGCCTGCGCCAAGGACTACTCGCCGTCGGGCGCGTCGACCACGGGCACGACGACACCGGCGACCACCGCGCCGCCGGCGACGACCTCGCAGCTGACCGACCCGCCCCCGGCGACCGTGACCCCCGCGGCGCCGGCCGCCACGACGGCCGCCCCTGCCGCGGCGAGCGCGACGACGGGTACGTCCGCCGCGAGCGCCGGTTCGGCCGCGAGCCCGGACCAATCCGGCAACTCGTCGCAGGGCGGAACGCAGAGCTTCAACGGCTCGCAGAGCGGCGGCCAGAGCATCAACACCTCGGGCGGCGGATTCTTCACCACCGGCTGAGACAGCCCCAGAGCTCCGGACCGACGACGTCCGCCGGCCCGGAGCTCTGGCTGCCTAGAAGATGCTGTTGATGAGGTCCTCGCCGAGGCCGATCCCGGCGCCCATCTCCATCGCCTGGCCGAAGCCGCCGCTGAGGAAGTTGCCGAACATTCCGCCGCGCCGCTGCTGCGGGTAGACCTGCTGCTGCATCGGCTGCTGCATCGGTTGGGCGTAGACCGGCGGCTGAGGGGCCTGGTTCGCGTTGGCCACGAAGCCGTGGATCGCGCTGAGCAGGTTGTTGACCTGCATCTGCTCGTCCTTGATATCCAGCGCTACGCCCTTGAGGTCGAGTAGCCACTCGCGGGCGTTCTGGTCGCCGGCGTCGGCGGCGTGCTGCAACTTCTGGGCGAGCGCCTGAACCGTCTGGGCGACGTCCTGAAACTCCGTTTGAAGCTGACTGTATGCCTGGTCAATCGTTGCGGTATCCATGCCCTTCATCTTCGCACCTCGAGCGGCGGCCCGGGTCGGAGCCCTCGACTACTGCTGGTAGCCCTCGACGGTCCCGGCGTCACGAATCGACGCGTCGTCCGGGTTCAGGCCGGCCTCGCGGCGGGCCCGGCGCTGCCGGAGCAGGTCCCAATAGCGATCGAGCTCGATCTGAACGGCCTTCAGCCGCTCGTGCTCGGACGAGGCCAGACCGTGCTCGGTGTGGAGGAGGCCCTCCTCCTCGGCGACGAGATCCTCGATCTGCCGGTGGATCGTTCTGTCATCCATTCTCGACGCTCCTTGGTCGGCTGGAGGCCGCCGTCCGGCCGCCCGGTAGCCACGACTATATGGCGCGCCGGGCGGTCGCCGTGGGACGGTCGTCGGACTCTCGCGCCCGACGTCAGCCTGTTGCGCCGCCGGCCAAGCCGCCGCTCGTCGCCGTACTTATTTACTTATGCTAAGGTAGGAGATGTAAGTAAAGCCAAGTACCAAGGAGAGCGTTTTGGATACGCAAGAGACAACACCCAAGCAGGATAAGCAGGTCACGATCGAGGTCCCAGAGGACCGCCTGGCGGAGTTCTACGCCTTCTACAGCCGCTTCCTCGCGGTCGGCGCGTCACGCCGACGAGGCGGTCGCGGACATGGGCCCGGCGGGCACCACCGCGGCGGGCACCACCGCGGCGGACGCCACGGCGGCGAGCGCCGGTGTGGAGGACCCGAGGCGGCGAGCACCGCGGCCGCGAGCGCCAGGCAGGATGCGACGAGCGCGCCAGCCGTGCCGACCACGGACACCGAGCCGGTCGCCTGATGGCCGACAAGCAGGTCACCGTGCCGGTCCCGGAGGATCGGGTCGCCGAGTTCTACGCGTGGTTCGCGTCGTTCCTGGCGTCCGACCCGGACGCGGGGCGCGGCCCTTGGCGGCGGGGTCCGGGCGGCCCCGGCCGGCGAGGCGGGCCCGGTCGTCATCAGCACGACCTCGAGGTCTGGTCCGGTTCCGACGGAGATCGGGCGGCATGGCTCTACGAGCGTCTGGCGCCGGGAGCCCGCGAGCTCTTCGACCTCCTGGCGAGCTCGCCGGGCACACGGTTCTCGGGCAACGACGTCGCCGCGCGACTGAAGCTCGACAAGGGAGCCCATGGCGTGGCCGGCATCCTGGCCTGGCCGGGACGCTACTCGCGGCGCCTGGATCGGGCTCTACCGATCGCCACCGAAGGTCGCCCGGACGGCGGCACCGACTACTTCATGGGGCCTGAGGTGGCTGCGCTGTTCTCGGCGATCGGCGAGACCGCCCGGCTGTCAACCGACGGCGACCACCCGGAACCTCCGTCCCAGGCGGAAGGCGCGGCATCGTCGGCTTAGCCGCGTCCGCGTGAGCGGACCGTTGCGGCGTCATTTCGCTGGTTTGGGGACCACCACGACGAGTAGCGGCGTGATGCAGATGCCCGTCGAGCAGATGTGGCGGGGGAAGTTGATAACCGGTGCACCGGGGATCCCCGCGATCACGAGGCGTTTGGCCTGCGGCAGGATCGTCACGCGGTAGGCCGGCTCGCCCGTCGTGCAGCGCGTGACGACCGTTCGGAGCCTGGTCGCGCGGGACCCGGCCCGCACGCGGCCGCAACTGCCCGCCGTCACGTCGGTGACCAGCGACTCCGCGCTCGTGTGGGCCTGAATCAGCACGGGGTGTCCCGGGCTCGGTACGCCACAGGAGTGTGCGGTGTCGACGATCGGGCGGCCGTTTGCCAGCGGGCTGCTGTACGTCGAGGTGGCGCACTGCTCGCTCCCGGTCCCGGTGATCCGTAGGGAGTAGCTCAGCCCGTGAGAGGTCTTCGCCGAGACCGCCACCGACGGCTGCCTGCCTGCGCTCGTCCCTCCACAGCCGGCGAGTACGACCGCGAGCAGCACACCCCCGTGACTCAGACGTGTTCTCGACATCGCGCGCACGAGGCGATCGTAGCGGCCGAACCACCGCGGCGCACCGGCCCGGCACGCGCCCGCCCGGGTCACGAGGCCGCGGTGCCCGGCGGTCGGGGTCGATCCCTTTACACACCACCCTCGGTACGTATCCCCGCTCGTGCACCGCCGGCCGACTCGCTGCGTGCCGGGGGTGACTTCCACCACGCCACAGATAGAGTTTTCTCGTCTTCCGTCGAGTGAACTCTGGTGATGTCTATTGCTCGCCCACGTGGCCACTACATGGTTTACGTGGGGACATCACTCCTGTACACTCTCGCCGAGCCATCGAATACATAGCGTTGGCGTTCAGGGGAGGCACGGATGAGGGTAGTGGGCGGGGGACTGGTCCCTTGGTCTTCACGGATGGCTGGCTACGTGCGGATCGCGCGGCACGTGTCCACAACGCAGTCGGGTCCGATCGCGGCCCGCGCGTACCTGGTGGCCGCGTCCCATGGCGGCGTCAGCTGTAGGACTGCTCGGTGATTGGGGCGCCCGCGATCGGCCTGGGCCGGCGGGCAGCGGTCGCGGCGCTGGCGGCGACGGCCTCGGTGCTGCTCGGCATGCTGCTGGTCGCCGACCCGGTTGCCGCCGACATCAGCCCGCCGGGCTGCACCAACAACTCCTCGAGCCTGTCCCTGAACAAGGACAAGATCGTCGTGCGCAACGGCGACACGATCCACTACAGCGCGGACTTCGAGAACGACACGCCGGGTGGCTGCGACGTCACGAACGCGACCACGACGCTGACCGTCCCCGCCCCCGACGGGACCGCGTCAGGACCGACCACGACCTTGGCGACCGGCCAGAGCTTCCCGGAGGGGACGCCGCGTGAGCAGGTCGGGGCGACGGTCTCCTACGTCGTCAACGTGGACCCCGGGGTCACCCAGATCTTCGCGACCGACCAGCTGACCGGGACCCTCCACGACTTCCCCGTCGGCGGATCGCCGGACACCACGCAGAAGGCGAACACGGTGAGCGTGACCGTCACGCAGCCGCACACGACGCTGACCAAGTCGGCGAGTCCGACGTCGGGCAAGGCGCCACTGCCGGTGACCTATACCTACACGGAGACGAATGACGGGACGAACGCGCCGATCAACGGGGTGACGCTGACCGACTCGAACTGCTCCCCGGTCACGTTCGTCGGCGGCGACACGGGCGGCGACGGGATCCTCAGCGTGGGCGAGACGTGGACCTACACGTGCTCGAAGACGCTGACGACCGCCGGGATCATCCCCAACACGGCCACCGCGACGGGGACCGATCTCGAGGACGGCAACCCGGCTCCGGCCGAGACGGCGACCGCCAGCGTGACCGTCGCCCCGGCGACGCCGGGGATCACGACGCTCGCGTCGTCGGCCGCGCCCGTGGCGCCGGCCACCAACCCGACGATCTCCGACACGGCGACCCTCACGGGTGGGTCATCGCCGACCGGCACGATCCAGTTCCAGATCTTCGGGCCCGACGACACGACGTGCGGCAAGGCTCCGATCTTCAGCTCGGTCGTCGCGGTCGCGGGCAACGGGACGTACACGGCGAGCCCGTTCACGGTGCTCGCCCCCGGCACCTACCGCTTCGAGGCGAGCTACAGCGGCGACCCCAGCAACGCGGCGATCCCGGCGACGTGCAACGGCGCGAACGAGTCGGTCTCGTTCCCGCCGCCCGAGCTCGCGGTGTCGAAGTCGGCGGCGCCGCTCAGCCGGCCCGAGCCCGGCGGAGCGTTCACGTTCACCGTGGCGGTCACCAACCCGAGCGCGACCGACCCGGTCAAGATCACCAGCCTGCTGGACAACATCTACGGCGACCTCTCCACCCGGGCGGGAAGCACCTGCGGCGGCCTGATCGGGCTGACGCTCGCGCCGGGCGCGACCAGCCCGAGTTGTACCTTCACAGGGAACTTCACCGGCGTGGCCGGTGATTCGCAGACCGACATCGTGACGGCGACGGGGATCGACTCCAATGGCTTCACGCCGCCCCCGGCGACGGCTCACGCGACGGTGACGATCACGCCGCTCGCGGTCCCGGCGCTGGTGACGACGGTCGGCACGCCCGCCCCGCCCCACGGCGCGGTCACCGACGCCGCGAACCTTACGGGCGGGACGACGCCCAGCGGCACGATCACCTTCGAGGTCTTCGGCCCGGACGACGCCACCTGCGCGACGAGTCCCGCGTTCACGTCCACGGTGCCGGTCAGCGGCAACGGGACTTACACGTCATCGGCGTTCACCCCGCCGAGCCCCGGGACGTACCGGTTCGTCGCGAGCTACAGCGGCGACACGAACAACAAGCCGGTCGTCGGCACGTGCAACGAGGCCAACGAGTCCGTGACCCTGCCCCCGCCGTTGATCGGCGTGACCAAGTCCGCGACGCCTCCGAGTCTGCCGCAACCCGGGGGGACCTTTACCTTCACCGTGACCGTGAACAACCCGAGCACGATCGATCCCGTGACGATCACGAGCCTGCTCGACAACATCTACGGGGACCTCTCGACCCGGGCCGGCAGCACCTGCGGCGCGCTGATCGGGACGACCCTCGCTCCCGGCGCGACCAGCGCTCCGTGTTCGTTCCCCGGGCCCTTCACCGGCGTCGCCGGCGATTCGCAGACCGATATCGTGACGGTGACCGGGATCGACTCCAACGGCTTCACGCCGCCACCGGCGACCGCGCACGCGACCGTGACGATCACGCCGCGCCTCGTCCCGACCCTCTCGACCACCGCCGCGGGCCCCGTTCCCCCGCATGGCGCGATCTCAGACACGGCGAACCTCGGCGGCGGCGCGAACCCGACCGGGACGATCACCTTCATGGTCTTCGGCCCGGACGACGCGGGCTGCAGCAATCCACCGGCCTTCACGCAGACGGTTACGGTCGCCGGTGACGGCGGCTACTCGTCCGGCACCTTCACGCCGCCAGCCCCGGGCACCTACCGGTTCGTCGCCGATTACAGCGGCGACGCGGCCAACGCGCCGGTCCTCGGAACGTGCAACGAGCCGAACGAGCTCGTCACGGTTCCGGCGCCGGTGATCGCGGTTACGAAGACGGCGAGTCCGTTGACTCTGCCGCAGCCGGGTGGGACGTT
>Ga0208480_1000755_pt1 | contig 12141 bp, 9 predicted proteins | sample NGESurshal092012_4_FD_184485 | JGI IMG/M metagenome (GOLD analysis project Ga0208480, IMG submission 184485) | Arctic peat soil microbial communities from Barrow, Alaska - NGEE Surface sample F53-1 shallow-092012 (SPAdes) | ecosystem: Environmental > Terrestrial > Soil > Wetlands > Peat ... | reverse complement strand
CCTCGAAAAACGGCAACCCCTCGATGTCTCCCACCGTGCCGCCAATCTCCACGAGGACGAAATCGACCCCGTCCCCCGGGTCGGCGAGGACGAAGCGTTTGATCTCGTCGGTGACGTGCGGAATCACCTGGACGGTCGCGCCGAGATAATCCCCCCGACGCTCCTTCTCCAGAATGGTCTTGTAGATCTGTCCGGTGGTGATGTTGTCGGCCCGGGTGGCCGATACGCCGGTGAAACGTTCATAGTGTCCGAGGTCGAGATCGGTCTCGGCCCCGTCATCGGTGACGAATACTTCGCCGTGCTGATAGGGACTCATCGTCCCCGGATCGACGTTGAGATAGGGGTCGAGCTTGCGCAGCCGGACCTTGTAGCCGCGCGCCTGCAACAGCGCGCCGAGCGCCGCCGAGGCGAGACCTTTTCCCAATGAGGAGACCACGCCCCCGGTAATGAAGATGTACCGAGCCATGGGCGGTCAGGATAACACCGATTCGCGAGCCGCATAGCGCCCGCGCGAACGAACGGGTTCTACTGTGGCGCGGGCTGTTGCCCGGACGGGGCCGAGCCGCCGGTGATCGGCGGCAGGGCGAGCGGCGCGGGCGTGCCGAAGTTCGGCGTGGGAGCGGGAGCGGCGGTGGGCGCGTTTCGGCGAACCGGGGCCACGTGATGCCTAGGGCGAGGTTGCTCTGGCGCCGCGCCAGTCACCGGCGGCAGGGTCAGAGGGGCCGGCGCTGTCGCCGGCGCGGTCGCCGGAGCGCCGGTTGGCGGGGGCGGGGTCGGGTGGACCAGTTGGTCGGGATTGATGGAAGTGTTCTTGAGACGCTGGAGAATCGCCGCCGATGACCGGTCGTGACCGCCGATCAGGGTGAGCGCCAGGCTCAGTGTCAGGAACAGCGAGAACAGAACCCAGGTGGTTCGGGTCAACAGATCGCCCGCGCCGCGCGCGGTGACCAGGCCGGTGGGACCGCCGGTGCCGAATGCGCCACCTTCGGAGCGCTGCGAGAGCACCACCACGATGAGCAGGACGCAGATCGCCATATTCAGGGCAAGGAGAAGGGTCTGGAGCATGTCAGGAGATGTAGGGGCTGGGTCCGGCGCGGAAAGGGGGCGCTCTTAGCATTGCGTCGCACAATGCGCCAGCGCGCCCTAGACGGCGGCAAGAATGGCGGTGAATGACCCAGCGGAAAGCGAGGCGCCGCCGACGAGGGCGCCGCCAACTTCGCGCGCATGAAGGATGTCGCCCGCGTTGTCGCCCTTGACCGAGCCGCCGTAAAGAATTGGCGCGCCGTCGCCTGTCTCGCCGAACTTGTCGCGAAGGGCCGAGCGGATGGCTTCGTGGACAGCCTCGATCTCGGCGCGGGATGGCGTCAGGCCCGAGCCAATCGCCCAGACCGGTTCATAGGCGACCGAGAAGACGCGGCCCTGCAACGCCTCCGGCAAGGAGCCGCGAATCTGCCCCGACACCACGCCGATGGCGCGGCCCGAGCGGCGCTCCTCCAGGCTTTCGCCGACACAGACGATTGGCTCGAGGCCGACGGCGATCGCCACCTTGACCTTGGCGGCGACGTCGGCGTTGCGCTCGCCATGGCCCTGGCGGCGCTCGGAATGGCCGAGGATGACCAGCCGCGCGCCCGCGTCAACGAGCATGGCCGCCGAAACATCGCCAGTGAAGGCGCCGGACGCATCCGGGCTGCAGTCCTGCCCCCCCACCTCCACGCCGGTCCCAGCCATTGTCTGCGCCATGCGGTCGATGAGAGTGGCCGGCGGGCACAGCGCCACTCGCGCGCCGACCGGGTGAGCGTCCAGCCAGGAGGCGATCGCTCGGGCTTCCAAAAGCGACGCCTCCACGCCGTTCATCTTCCAGTTGCCGGCGATCATCGGTCGGAGCGGGATCAAGGACAGGGCCTCCGTTGGCTAGAACGCGCGTCCACGAGCTAAGGCGCCAGGACGCGCCTGTCACCCGCGCTTGCGGCGGTGGGCGCGCCTCAACTATACCGCCCACTCAATTGCAGGGCGCCTGAGCCCACAGCCGCCCCGAGATTTCACAGATGACCGGTTCCCTTCGTTCGACGGCCCGCAACCCGATCGCCATCGCGATCATGGGCGCGCTCATCCTGGTGTTCCTGGTGCTGGGCGTCGGCGGCGGCCGGTTTCCGGACGCCTTCCGCTCGGTCAACGCCGACTCGGTGGTGAGTGTCGGCGCCCACTCGATGAACGCACATACCTTCGAGAAGAAATGGGACGAACAGAAGCAGAAGTTCGAACAGCAGACGGGTCAGGACCTCACCAACCAGTTTCTGGTCGAGAATGGCGTCGACGCGCAGATGCTCGATCAAGCCGCTCTTCAAGAGTCGACTTTGGAAATGCTCGCGCGCGCCGGCATCGTGCCTGGCCCCAGCTTGGTGGACAATGAAATCAAAAAAATTCCGGCGGCCTTCGACAAGGTGACCGGCCAGTTCAGCCAGCAGCAGTTTATCCAAGTCCTGGCCGCCAACGGACTGACACCGCGTCAGGCGCAAGCCGAGATCACCGACGAATTGGCGATGCGCCACTTCATCTTCGCCATCGCAGGCGGAATCGAAGAACCGCTCACCTATGTCACCTTGGGCGCGTCCCAGGGCACCGAGAGTCGCGATGTTTCATACTTCATCATGGGGCTGAACGCCGTGCCTGCCCCAGTCCAGCCGACAGACGCCCAACTCACCGCCTTCATGAAGGCGCACGCCGCCCAGCTCATGCAACCGCAGATGCGGGTGATTACCGTGGCCAAGTTCTCCGCCAAGGACATCGCGCCGTCGGTGAAGATCGATCCGGCTCAGGTCGCCAAGGAATTCGCCTTCCGCAAGGATTCCCTCTCCACGCCCGAAAAACGGACGGTTATCGACATTCCGGTGAAAACGGCCGCGGACGGGGCGAGCGCCGCCCAGCGCTTGAGTTCCGGCGAGGATCCGTCGGCGATCGCCAAATCCATGGGCGTCGAAGCCGTCACCTATGACGACAAGCCGCAATCGGCCATCGCCGACCGCAAATTGGCTCAGGCGGCTTTCTCCGCCAAGGCGGGCGGAGTGATCGGCCCCGTGGCTGGCGACCTCGGTCTCGCGGTCGTGAAGGTGATCAAGGTTACCCCCGGGGCGCCCGCTACGCTCGCCAGCGCGACGCCCCAGATCGAAGCTGATCTTCGTCAGAAGCAGGCGGCTGACCAAGCCTATCAGCAGAGCGAGAAGTTTGACGGCGCTCGTCAGGCTGGCGCCAATGTGACCGACGCCGCCCGCAAGGCTGGCGTCGCGGCTATCACCCTCGGCCCGGTGACGGCCCAGGGAGTGGGTGCGGACGGCAAGCCCAATCCCATTCTCACTGACAGGATTCTGAAGGCGGCGTTCGCCATGCCCGCCGGCCAGGACGGCGACCTCGAGGACGCGGGTTCGGGCGAGTATTTCGCCGTGCGGGTCGAGAAAATATTGCCGCCCGCCCTCCCCGCCTTGGCCGATAAACGGCCCCAGCTCGCCAAGGCCTACATGAACGAGACTCTGATCACCGAACTGAAAGCCAAGGCCACCGCCCTGGTCGCGCTCTCCAAGAAGAACGGCAATCTGGATGCCGCGGCGGCTCAAGTCGGCGCCCACGTCGTCCACGAAAGTGGCATGACCCGCCTTAAGGCGCAGCAATACCAATCGTTCGGGCGGGAATTTCTGGAAGACGTGTTCGGCGCGAAGCCGGGCGACGTCTTCCCAGCCGGCGGCCAGACCGGGGTCTACATTGGCAAAGTCGACGCCGCCCACGCTGGCGATCCGCGTCAGACCGCCGCGCTCGCGGTGGCCATCCGCCAGCGCGCGTCGCAGGCCTATGCCGAGGATTTGATGAACGCGGTGCAAACCGCCGCGCGCAAGAGCCTGAAGGTGACCCTCAATCCTGCCCTGGCGCGCCAGGCGCTGGGCGTGGATGTCAACGCTTTGCCCAAGGCGGGCGCCAAGCCCGGCGCCCCCCTCGCCAAGTGAGCCTGACGCCGACTTTCGAGAGCTTCGCGGACCGTTACGCGGCCGGCGCGGCGCAAGTCGTCTGGCGCCGACTGATCGATGATCTGGAGACGCCGGTTTCGGCTTATCTGAAGATCGCCCAGGGGCGGCCCTACGCCTTTCTGTTTGAATCGGTGGAGGGCGGCGCGTGGCGCGGTCGCTATTCCATTGTGGCGATGAATCCCGACCTCGTCTGGCGCTGCCGAGGCGACACGGCGGAAGTCGCCATGGCCGGCGCCATCGGCGAAGGCCGTTTCACCGCCCAACCCGGCGGGGCGCTCGAGTCCTTGAGAGACGTCACTTCTCAGGCCCGGGTCGAGCTTCCCGATGGCCTGCCGCCCATGGCGGCGGGCCTGTTCGGTGTGTTTGGCTATGACCTCGTCAGACTAGCCGAGCACCTGCCAGACGAGAACCCCGATCCGCTCGGCTTGCCGGACGCCATTCTCATTCGACCGTCCGTGGTCGCGGTGTTCGACGCCATCGCCCAGGAGATCCTCCTGGTCACGACCGTTCGGCCAGACGAGCGCGACGCCCTGACCGCCTATGGTGAGGCCAGCGGACGGTTGGAGACGGTGATGAGCGATCTCGCCCGTCCCCTGCCCCAGCGACCGGACAGTGAGGTGAGGCGGAGTCAGGCGGATCTCACCTCGCCGACCGACCGCGCCGCCTACGGCGCGCTGGTCGAACGCGCCAAGGCCTATATCCGCGCCGGCGATATCTTCCAGGTCGTGCCCAGCCACCGCTTCGCCGCGCCGTTCGACCTCGATCCTTTCGCGCTCTACCGCTCGCTGCGGCGGGTGAACCCCAGTCCATTCCTCTACTATCTGAACTTCGTGGACTTTCAGCTCGTCGGATCGTCACCCGAAATTCTCGTCAGGCTGCGCGATGGCAAGATCACCATCCGCCCGATCGCCGGCACGCGGCGACGCGGCGAAAATCCGGCCGAGGACGCGGCGCTGGAAGCTGAGCTTCTCGCCGATCCCAAGGAGCGGGCCGAACATCTGATGTTGCTCGATCTTGGCCGCAACGACGTCGGGCGCGTGGCTTTGCTCAGAGACGCGGGACGCAACCAGGGCGCCGGCGAGAGGGTCATCCCGCGAGTCCGCGTCACCGAAAGCTTCGCCGTCGAGCGCTATAGTCACGTGATGCACATCGTCTCCAACGTCGAAGGCGACGCCCCCGAGGGTCTCGACCCGGTTGATGTGCTGCTAGCCGCCCTGCCGGCGGGCACGCTCTCCGGGGCGCCCAAGGTGCGGGCCATGGAGATCATCGACGAACTCGAGAGCGTCAAGCGCGGCGTCGCCTACGCCGGCGCGGTGGGATATTTCGGTGCCGATGGTTCGGTGGACACCTGCATCGTCCTGCGCACGGGGCTGATCAAGGACGGCGTTCTGCATGTGCAGGCGGGGGGCGGCGTCGTCGCCGACAGCGATCCCGACGCGGAGTACGAGGAAACCTTGCAGAAGGCTGGCGCTCTGCGGCGAGCGGCCGCCGAGGCCTGGAGGTTCGCCTGATCGCTTGGCGAGCGGCGGGCGTGGCCTTAAGAGCCGCCCATGATCCTCGTCGTCGATAACTACGACAGCTTTACCTATAATCTCGTTCATTACCTGAACGAGTTGGGGGCGGAGACCCGCGTGCATCGCAACGACGCCATGAGCGCCGCCGACGCCCTCGCCTTGAAGCCCGACGCGGTGGTCTTGTCGCCGGGGCCGTGCACGCCCAACCAAGCGGGCATCTGCCTCGAGCTCATCGGCAAGGCGCCGCCGGATTTGCCGATCCTCGGGGTGTGCCTTGGCCATCAGGCGATCGGCCAGGCGTTCGGCGGCCAGGTGATAGCGGCGAAGACCCTCATGCATGGCAAGACCAGCCCAATCCGCCATGTCAGGCGCGGCCTCTTCGAGGCTATGCCGCCGGGCTTCACGGCCACGCGCTATCATAGCCTTTCGGTGGCGCGGGACAGCTTGCCGGGTGAACTCGAAATCACCGCCTGGTGTGACGACGACGAGATCATGGGCTTTTCGCACCGCGCGAGACCGGTTCATGGCGTTCAGTTCCATCCTGAATCCATCGCCACCGAGGGCGGCCACCGGTTGCTCGGAAACTTCCTCAGACTCGCCAGGGTCGCCGCCTAGGGGCCGAGAAGCACAGTGTCCGAATCCTTCAAGCCGCTGCTCAGCCGGCTCGCCGATGGCGCGACGCTGGTCGGCGAAGACGCCGACGCCTTTTTCTCCGCCTGCCTGCGCGGAGAGCCGACGCCAGCCCAGATCGCCGCCGCCGTGACCGCCATGCGTCTGCGCGGTGAGACGGTCGGCGAGATCACCGCTTGCGCCCGAGCCCTGCGCCGCGCGGCGATGCAGCTCGATCATCCGCACGACGTCGTCGACGTCTGCGGTACGGGTGGCGACGGCGCCCACACTCTGAACATCTCCACGGCAGCGGCCTTTGTCGCCGCCGGCGGCGGCCTGAAGGTGGCCAAGCATGGCAATCGCGCCGCCTCGTCGCGCTCGGGATCATCCGACGTACTGGCCGCTTTGGGCGTCAATCTGGCGGCGCGGCCGGATCAACAACGGCAGGCGTTGGACGAGGCGGGCATCTGTGTGCTCTTCGCCCCCGCCCACCACGGCGCCATGCGCCATGTCTCGGCGGTTCGCCACGAACTTGGTTTTCGCACCGTATTCAATCTGTTGGGGCCGCTTTCCAATCCGGCCGGCGCGAGGCGGCAGTTGCTGGGGGTGTTCGACGGTCGCTGGGTGGATCCTCTGGCGCGGGTCCTGGGCGCCCTCGGCGCGACCCGGGCGTGGGTGGTCCACGGCGAGGGCCTGGACGAAATCACCACGACGGGAGTGACCCACGTGGCTGAATGGCGCGATGGCGGCGTGCGGCTGTTCAACATCACGCCCGAGGCTGTCGGCTTGCCGCGCGCGGCCTTGGCCGACCTGCGCGGCGGCGATCCGGCCGAAAACGCCGCCGCCTTGCGCGCGCTCCTGGCCGGGGCGCCGGGCGCTTACCGCGACATTGTATTGATCAACGCCGCGGCCGCCTTTCTGGTCGCCGACAAGGTCGAGACCCTTCGCGAAGGCGTCGATCTGGCGGCGGAATCGATCGATTCAGGCGCCGCGGCCGCCGCACTCGACAGGCTGATCGCGGTCACCGGCGAGGCTTGATGGGCGATATCCTTAAGCGGATCGCCGACTATAAGCGCGAAGACGTGCGCGCGCGCCGCGCCCGCTCATCCCAAGCCGCGATCGAGCTTCGCGCCCGGGATCAGACGCCGCCAAGGGGCTTTCGCGCGGCGCTCGAACGCGGCCACGGCCCCGGCCGGCTCGCCCTGATCGCCGAGATCAAGAAGGCGTCGCCCTCGAGAGGGCTGATCCGGTCTGATTTTGACCCTCCCGCCCACGCGCGGGCCTACGAACTGGGCGGCGCGAGTTGCCTTTCGGTGCTGACCGACGGGCCGAGTTTTCAGGGCGACGATGGCGACCTCCTCGCCGCGCGCCGGGCGAGCGCCCTGCCCTGCCTGCGCAAGGATTTCCTTCTCGATCCATGGCAGGTCGCCGAATCGCGGGCGCTGGGGGCCGACGCGGTGCTGGTGATCCTCGCCCTCGCCGATGATTCCCTGGCCGCCGAGTTGATTTCGGAAGCGCGCCGCTTCGGCATGGATGTGCTCGTCGAGGCCCACGACAGGGCTGAAATCCGCCGCGCGGACACGCTCGACGCCGACATGATCGGGGTCAACAACCGCGACCTGAGAACCTTCGACGTCGACCTTTCCTTGACCGAGACACTGGCTGAAGACGTCCCCGGGACGGCCCTGCTGGTCACCGAAAGCGGCATCTTCACGCCGGCGGACGCGGAACGGCTGGAACGGGCGGGGGCGGCGGCAATGCTGGTTGGCGAAAGTCTGATGCGCGCCGCTGACCTGGCGGCGGCCACGCGCGCCCTTCTCGGAGCGCCCGCGCGCTCAGCTTGACAACTCGAAAGAACACTCCGAGAACACCGCCGATTGTTTTTGATTTGTTCCTTGCTTCCCAAGGATGGCGGCGATGCTCACGCGCAAGCAACACGAACTGCTGATGTTCATCCACGAGCGAATCAAGGAGACAGGCGTCTCTCCTTCCTTCGACGAGATGAAGGATGCTCTGGACCTGGCCTCGAAGTCCGGAATCCACCGGCTGATCACGGCGCTCGAGGAGCGCGGCTTCCTTCGACGCCTGGCGCACCGGGCCCGCGCGCTCGAGGTTCTCAAACTGCCTGAACAGGCGACGACCGCCGCCCCGCCTCGGGGGCGCGGCCTGTTCCACCCGAAGGTCGTGGAGGCCGGCCGCTCGCCCGCGCCATCGGCCGCCAACGACGTGCGCGAATTGCCGGTGCTCGGCCGAATCGCCGCCGGCACGCCGATCGCCGCCATCCAGGAGGAGAAGGATCGCCTCCAGGTCCCCGAATCCATTCTTGGGGCGGGCGAACACTTCGTGCTCGAGGTTCAGGGAGATTCGATGATACAGGCCGGCATCCTCGATGGCGACTATGTGGTCATCCGCCGTGGCGAAAATGCCAACTCTGGTGAAATTGTCGTCGCGCTGGTCATGGGCGAGGAAGCGACGCTGAAACGCCTGCGGCGCAAAGGCGGCTCCATCGCCCTCGAGGCGGCCAATCCGGCTTACGAGACGCGCATCTTCGGCGCTGACGAGATCGAGGTTCAAGGCAAGCTGGTCGGTCTCATCCGCCGCTATCACTGACGCTCCACGGTCGCTGGCCGCGCAAGGGTTGCGACCACACCAGTCGCCAGCCCGCGCCGGCCGGAAACACTTCCGCCGCCCCGCCGCGCTGAAAGGCAGCCCGCCCCAGCACGCGAACATCGTGACAAGCCGACGGCAGGGGCGTGTCCGCGCGCATGATCAGAATATCCGCATTGGCGCATAGACGCGCCAGGCGGTCCGGCTTCGGCTTGCGCTTGGTCCACCACGCGGCGATGGCCGGGCGCGTGAAAGGGCGCGGCTGGCACGCCGACCGGTCGCAGTCGTAGAGCGCGTTCTCGGCCGCCTCGGGATAGGCGGGCAGGCGAAGATTGCGATGCTGCGCCCAGGTCTGAGTCGCGTACAGCCTGGTCAAGGGCTTGAGGGCCACGGCCTCGCCGTTGACGACGATCGCGGCATCGCCGCCGTCGTTGGCGATCCACGCGGCCGGGGGCGCGGGCCGCGGCCACAAGGCCACCGCGCCGGCCATCGGAATGCCAATCCAGCGCAGCTTGCCGCGCCACAAACAACCGAACACGATGCCGAGATAGGAGATCGCCAGTGCGATGGGCGGAGCGGACGACATGGTGATCGCGGCCCCTGGGGCCTCGGAAAACAAATGGCCGATGTAAATCACCGCGCGAGCCGCCCAACCGGCCGCCCAGAACAGAGGTCCGGCATGGCTTCCATCAACGCCCAGCGCCTGCGCCGCCAGGCACAGGGCGAGCGCCGGCATCAACACGGCGCTGGCCAGGAAGTCAGCGGTGAGATTGGCGAAGACGCCATAGTTGGCGACGCGATTGAAATGTTGGATCGCGAAAGGTCCGGTGGCCGCGCCCGCGACGAGACTGACCATGACCATGGCCACCAGCCAATCCCGCCCTTTTTGGATTGTCGCGATCGGCCACGCCAGGCCGGCGGCCGGCGCGCGCCTGGGCCAGATTTCGGCCATCGCCACCAGTGAGGCCGTGGCGCAGAAAGACATCTCGAAGCCTGGCTGCAGGACCGCTTCCGGTTCGACAAGGAGCACGATGAGCGCGGCCAGAGCCAGGGAATGAAGGCTCACCGCGCGACGATCCGCGAGAATGGCGAGGAAGGCGACGCTGGCGGTTATCGCCGCCCGTCGGGCTGGGGGGTGAGCGCCGGACAGGATGAGATAGCCGGCCACCACGACAAGCGCGGCCGCCGCCGCGAGCTTTTTGCCCGACACGCGCAGCGCCAACCACGGCCATGCCGCGATGGCGAGGCGGAAGGCGAAAAAAGCGAAGCCACTCATCGCGGCGGTGTGCAAACCGGCGATGGCCAGCATGTGCGCCAATCCCGAACCCCTGAGGGCGTCGCGATCGCCCGCGGCCAGCCAGTCCTGATGGCTGGTGGTCACCGCCGCCGCCAGACCCGCCGCACCGCCATGGGCGGGTCCCATGACCCGACGAATATTGACGGCGAGCTCGCTGGCCACCGACCAGCGCAAGGCGTTCATCGCCACTTCCAGGCGAAGCGGAAGCGGCGGCGCGGGAAGCTCTATCCGGTCGGGCGGTCTTAGAGCCAGGCCAACCCCGCCGACGCCTTCGAACCATGCATCGCGCGCGAAATCGAAGGCGCCGGGAGAAGCCGGCCCGGGCGGTGGGTCGAGCAGCGTGAGGACTCGAATGGCTGACCCCGGCGGCGGAGTCATTTCCGGACCGCCTTCTTGGGGGACCACGATCCTGACCCGGCCCGGCGTTGCTCCGGGCGCGAGGCGTGCGATGCTGGTTGGCGCGATCAAGAGGCGGGGCCCGCGTTCGCTTGGCGCCTCCACATCGACCACGAACCCTTCGATGGTGGTGACGCCAGTCGGCGCGATGGGCGTGGCCACCGCGTCGCTATGGAGCTTGGCGACGAGAAATCCGACGCACGCCATCGCCACCAGGACGGTGAGCGCCAACACCAGACGCTGGTGGCTGAGCTTGCGCGCGGCCACCGCGATCGCCACCGCGCCAACGGCGATCGCCCACGCGATCTCGACCCAAGGTTCACGTTTGAGGCCCAGATAGACGGCCGCTCCGAGCCCGAAGGCGACGGGCGTCCACAACAGAACGCGCTCCCATTGTGCGGCCGTTTCGCTCCGGAGGCCGGCGATCAAGCGCGTCAGGCTAGGACGGCGGCGAGCGAGCGTGATAAGAGCCGGCCGCCAGGGCCATGACCAGCCCGCCGGCGCAGCCGCGCCAGACCCCTCGATCGGATCGGTGATGTCCGCGCCCAAGCCTTCCCCCGCGAATTCGGTCGTCACCCGCATCGCCCCATCGCCCACGGGTGTGATGCATATAGGCACAGCGCGGACCGCCCTGTTCAACTGGCTTTATGCGCGCCATTGCGGCGGAAGCTTTTTGCTCCGCATCGAAGACACCGATCGCCAGCGGTCGACCGAGGGGGCGGTGCAGGCCATTTTCGACGGCCTCGCGTGGCTCGGCCTGACACCAGACGCGGCGCCCGTGTTCCAGCATACCCGGGCCGAGCGTCACCGCGAGGCCGTGCAGGCCCTCCTCGATCGCGGGCGCGCCTATCGCTGCTTCATGACCGTCGACGAGTTGGCTGTGGAGCGCGAGCGCGCGCGCGCCGAGGGCCGCGCGATCCGCTCGATCTGGCGCGACCGCGAACCGCCCGCGGGCGACAACCGACCGCACGCGATCCGCTTTCGGGGCCCGCTGGACGGTGAGACCGTTGTGCACGACCTCATCAAGGGCGACGTGACGTTTCGCAACAAGGAGCTGGACGACCTCGTCCTCCTGCGCTCTGACGGCGCCCCGACATACAATCTCGCGGTCGTGGTCGATGACCATGACATGGGGATCACCCACGTGATCCGCGGCGACGACCACTTGAACAACGCGGCCCGGCAGAGTCTGATCTACGCGGCGCTGGATTTTGCCCTGCCCGCCTTCGCCCACGTGCCGATGATCCACGGGCCGGACGGCGCCAAGCTATCCAAGCGACACGGCGCCCAGGCCGTGAGCGAGTTCGCCGACCTGGGTTATCTGCCGGAGGCCATGCGCAACTATCTCGCCCGTCTCGGCTGGGGTCACGGTGACGACGAGATTTTCAGCGACGTCGAGGCGATCGCCTGGTTCGATGTCGCCGATGTCGTGAGCGCGCCGGCGAGGTTGGACTGGAACAAGCTGGGGCACATCAACAACCACTATCTTCGGCTTGCCGATGATCACCGCCTGACGAACCTCGTCACCGCCGAGCTGGACCGCCGGGCGCTGGCTCTGCCGGTGGACGCTGATGAGCGACTGAGGCGGACAATTCCCTTGGTCAAGGAAGGCGCCAAGACAGTGCCGGAGCTCGCCGATCTGACACTGTTCGTGCTGCCTCAGACGCCCGTTTCCCTGGATGACAAGTCGCGAGGCCTCCTCTCG
>Ga0208480_1000754_pt1 | contig 12146 bp, 9 predicted proteins | sample NGESurshal092012_4_FD_184485 | JGI IMG/M metagenome (GOLD analysis project Ga0208480, IMG submission 184485) | Arctic peat soil microbial communities from Barrow, Alaska - NGEE Surface sample F53-1 shallow-092012 (SPAdes) | ecosystem: Environmental > Terrestrial > Soil > Wetlands > Peat ... | reverse complement strand
TGAATGCCGAACTTTTCTGGACCGCTCAGCGCCTCGCCGGAGAGCTTGACGATCACACGATGATATTTCGGCTTCGCCATGGGACTGTCCGCTCGCGATGCCGCGCAAACGCGGTGCATTGGATCGCCGCCGATTCCGGCCGCGATGCGCTAGGGCTATCGCATTTGCGCGGCAAACCCAACAGGCGGCCGCAAAGTCTCAGCGCGTGCCCGCAAGGGCCGCTACTTCTCCACCGAAATCGCCGGCCGGTCGATCCCATCGCCGAGCGCAAGGCGTACGAAGCCCGTGACCTTGATCGGACCGCCCGCCGTGCCCTCGTTCTCTTTGAGAGCCTGGGCTACGCTCTTCTTGTCGTCAAAAATGAACGGCTGATCGAGCAGGCAGACCTCCTTATAGAAGGTCTTGAGACCCGACTCGACGATCTTCTCCACGACACTCGCCGGCTTGCCCTGCGCCTTGGCCTTGTCGGCCAGAACGCCGCGCTCGCGCTCGATGGCCGCAGCCGCAAGGCCTGACGGATCGACGGCCTGCGGATTGGAGTGGGCCACATGCATCGCGACCCTGTGCCCGATAGCCTTGAGCTCGTCGGTCTTGCCGGTCGATTCTAACGCCACGATCACGCCGATGCGGCCCAATCCATCGGCCGGCGAATTGTGCATGTAGCTCGTGACCACGCCCTTCCCGACCGAAAGTGCCGCGGCCCGGCGCAGTGTCATGTTTTCGCCGACCTTGGCGACGGTTTCGGTAATGGCGTCCGCGGTGGTGCGGTCGCCGATCCGGGCGGCAAGGATCTTCTCGACGTCCGCGCCCGCGTTGAGCGCCACGTCGGCAATCATCTTGACCAGTCCCTGGAACAGATCGTTACGCGCCACGAAATCGGTCTCGGAATTGACCTCAACCAACACGCCCTTGTTGGCGCTCAGCGCGGTACCGATGAGTCCTTCGGCCGCCACCCGATCGGCTTTCTTAGCCGCCTTGGACAGTCCCTTCTTGCGCAGCCAGTCGACCGCAGCCTCGGAGTCGCCGGCGGTTTCGGACAGCGCGGCCTTGCAGTCCATCATGCCGGCTCCGGTCTTTTCCCGAAGCTCCTTGACCATGGTGGCCGTGATGTTTGCGGTCATTGGATGATCCTTATTTGGTCATTCCCGGGCCAAGCGGAGCGAGGCGCTCGGAATCCATATTCACAGCACACCTAATAATGGCTCGGTCGTTACCTAACTGCACGCTCAGCGGCATGGCTTCACGCTCAGCGCTATGGCTTCCGGGTTCACGCCTGCTCGGCGCGCACCCGGAGCGACAGTTATTCCGCCTCGGCAGTCAGCTGTTTCGCCTTGCTAACCCAGGCGTCGACACGGCCGGGCAGTCCGACCTCCTCGCCGATGTGATGCGTCGCGGTTGGCGACAATTCGGCGAGTTGCTGATAGTGGAAGATGCCGAGATCGTTGAGCTTCTTCTCGACCGCCGGTGACACGCTGGGCAGCTTCTTCAGATCGTCGGCAACGCCGCGCGGCCCCGACAGAGGTTCGAATCCGAGCTTGTTGGTTTCAGCCGGTAATTCCTCGGCGACCACGGGCTCCGCCTGAGCGCCGATGTCCACACCGTGAGAACCCTGCGCCCGCGCAATGCCGTCGATCGCCGCCTTGGCGATGAGGTCGCAGTAAAGCGTGATGGCGCGGCTCGCGTCGTCATTGCCGGGCACCACATACGTGATGCCGTCCGGATTGCAGTTGGTGTCGACGATCGCGGCCACCGGCACGTTGAGGCGCCGCGCCTCCTTGATCGCGATATCTTCCTTATTGGTGTCGATGACGAACACGAGGTCGGGCAACCCGCCCATGTCCTTGATGCCGCCGAGCGAGCGGTCGAGCTTATCGCGCTCGCGCTGCAGGGTGAGGCGCTCCTTTTTGGTATAGCCCTGCGCCTCGTTGGACGACAGCATTTCTTCGAGCTTGCGCAGCCGCTTGATCGAATTGGAAACCGTCTTCCAGTTGGTCAGCGTGCCGCCGAGCCAGCGCGAATTGACGTAATACTGCGCCGACTTCTTGGCGGCCTCGGCGATGGCGTCCTGCGCCTGCCGCTTGGTGCCGACGAACAGGATGCGGCCGCCTTGCGCCACCGTATCGCTGACCGCCTGCAACGCCCGGTGCATCATCGGCACCGACTGGGTCAAATCGACGATGTGAATATTATTGCGGGTGCCGAAGATGTATTCCGCCATCTTCGGGTTCCAACGATGGGCCTGATGGCCAAAGTGCACGCCAGCTTCCAAAAGCTGGCGCATGCTGAAGTCGGGCAGCGCCATATCTATTCTCCGGTTGATCCGCCGCGAACCGATGAGCCCACCCTCCGAAGGAAGGTGAAGGCACCGGACGGCTCCCTTGCGGGGCCAAGGTCCGCGTGTGAGTTGGGCGGCTTATACAGGCATCTGCCCGATTGACGCAACCTGAACGTGGCGCCGTGGGTCTCACGGCGGAGGCTTTTTCAATCAGCGCGCCTCCCGGCGCTTGAGCTTTGCGGCTTTTTTGGCGGCATAGCGCGCCTGGCGGGTGACAGCGTGCTCCCGGTCCAGGACGGCCTTGACGTCAGCCCGGTCGGCGCGCCCCCCAAGCGGTCGGGCGCCTGCTGTCTCGTCGTCCTGGGACGGCCGACTCCCTGCCCTGGCCCGCTCCAGCACGAAGCGCGCGTAGTCGTCCATGTCGCCCTTGAAGGCCTTGATATGACCGTCAGCCGTCAGCCACAGCCGGTCCGCCACAAGCTCAATGAGCGAACGGTCGTGGGTGATGATAATGACGGCGCCCTCGTAGTCGTTGAGCGCATCAAGCAGTGCCCGGCGGCTGTCGATGTCCAGGTGGTTGGTCGGTTCGTCGAGGATCAAGAGATGCGGCTCGGCCATCGCCACCAGATTGAGCAGGAGCCGCGCGCGCTCGCCGCCCGAAAGATTGGCGACCGTGGTGTCCTGCTTCTCGAATGCCAGCCCGAATTGCGACAGCCGCGAACGGCGCGCCGACTCAGCGTCCTCCGGCAGCGCACGCCGAATGATATCGAGCGGCGTGTCCTCGGGATCGAGCGCCTCGATCTGATGCTGGTGAAACCAGCCGACCTTGATCCTGTTCTCGCGGACCATGTGGCCGGATTGCAGCGGCAGCGCGCCGGCCAAGAGCTTGGCAAATGTCGTCTTGCCGGCGCCGTTGACGCCAAGGAGACCGATCCGGTCGTCGACGTCGAGACGCAGATTGAGGTTGCGCAGCACCGGTGGACCATCGTAGGCGACCGCGGCCGCCTCAAGCTGAATGAGCGGCGGCGCCAGCGGACGGCGCGGCGACGGCAACATGAACGGCGCGACGCGTTCTTCCACCGTGGCCGAGATCGGTTCGAGTTTTGCGAGCCGCTTGATGCGAGACTGGGCCTGGGCTGCCTTGCTGGCCGAGGCGCGGAAACGGTCGATGAAGCGTTGCAGATGCGCGCGCTCGGCTTCTTGCTTGACGCGCGTCGCGGCCTGGAGCCTGCTCTGTTCCGCGCGCTGCGTCTCGAAATCATTGTAGCCCCCCGTGTAGAGCGCGAGTTTACCGGCGCTCAGATGCAGGATCGCGTCGACCGAATTATTGAGAAGCTCGCGATCGTGGCTGACGATCAGCGCGGTATGCGGGTATTTCTTCAGTCGCGCTTCGAGCCACAGCGCGCCCTCGAGATCGAGATAGTTGGTCGGCTCGTCGAGCAGGAGCAGGTCCGGCTCGGCGAACAAAGCCGCCGCCAACGCCACGCGCATACGCCAGCCGCCGGAAAACTCCGCCATGGCGCGATGCAAATCGTCATCGGCGAAGCCGAGCCCGCTTAAGATTTCCGCCGCACGCGCCGGCGCGCGGTCCGCGTCAATGGCGTTGAGCTCGTGGTAGATTTCGGCGATTTCCTCCGGCGCCGCGGTTTCCAATCTGGCGTTGAGCGCATCGCGCCGCGTGTCGGCCGCTAAGATCGTCTCCAGCAGGCTTACGGGCGTCGCCGGATGCTCCTGATCGACTGAGCCGATCTGGGCGCGTTTCGGTAGCTCGATGTCCCCGCCCTGCGGGATGAATTCGCCTTTGATCAGCTTGAACAGCGTTGATTTGCCGACCCCATTGCGCCCGACCAAGCCGACCTTGGCACCGGCCGGAATCGCGACGCTCGCCGAATCGAAAAAGCGCCTGCCCCAGGCGTCAAAGACAAGATTATCAATCCGAAGCATTCCGTACCGCCTGCGCCGCCGCTTGACTGGGCGATGCGGTTAGCGCGCCGGGCGGCCGGCGTCAAAGTCTCGAGACTGCGAGCGGCGCCGACGTGGCTCTCCCAGCCGTAATCGGTTCACGATTCACTGCCTCGCAATGGAACCTTTCAGGCCTTTCCGCATTGCTCGGGTTGTATTACCTGCATCATTCGACCTTGTAAGAGGCTCGGCCCATAAGGTGGCACGAGAACGCCCCTATAGCCTGGGGCCGCCGACTATAGTGTTCGGCGGGGAGGCCTGTAGGATGAATGTGGACGTAATGGAGGGATATCCATGGCGCTGATCGACGACCAATCCCCGCTGGAAAACCGCCATATCAACTGCGAAGGCATTGGAGGTGGACGGGCCGACGGTGGGCCCATTTCGATTCTCGCCTACCCGCCACCGATCCATGATGAGTCCGGCGATCTTGCAGGCGCCGTCACCATGCTGATCGATATATCGGAACACAGGGCGACCGAGGACGCGCTGCGCGAAAGCGAGGCCCGGCTCCTCAACGAGCTGGGAGCGGTCAAGGAACTGCAGCGGATCAGCACTGAGCTCATCCGCGAACCGAACGTTGAGCGGCTTTACAGCAGTCTCGTCGATGCCGCCGCGACACTCATGCGCTCGGATTTTGCGACCATGCAGATGCTTCACCCCGATCGCGGACAAAAGGGTGAACTTCAATTGTTGGCATTCCGCGGATTTGATCCTGAATTGATAAAGTTTTGGGAATGGGTTCGCGCGGATTCCGGCTGTACATGCGGCATGGCCTTGAGCACCGGCCGGCGCGCCGTCGCGACAGATGTCCGGACATGCGATTTTATGGCCGGCACTCCCGACCGGGATGCGCTGCTGCAGGCTGGCGTTCAGGCGGCACAAAGCACGCCACTCATTTCGCGGTCAGGCCGGCTACTCGGGATGATTTCAACGCATTGGCGAAAACCCCATAGCCCCACTGACAGTGACCTCCAGCGTTTCGACATCCTAGCGAGACTGGCTGCCGACCTCGTCGAGCGCAGGCTGAATGAAGCTCAGATCAAACTTCTCGGCCGAGAAGCCGAACACCGCACCCGGAACTTGTTGGCGACCGTGCAGGCCATTGTGCGTCTGACCGATGCCGACTCGCTCGAAGACTACAAAAAGGTCATTGAGGGACGCATTGGGGCGCTGGCGAACACGCACTCTCTTTTTGCCGAGTCGCGATGGGCGGGCGCGGAGCTTCGAAGCCTCGTCCTGCAAGAGCTGTTGCCCTACGGGCAGGCACGCCTGGAAATTGACGGCGCAGAGCTATCATTAGAGCCGGTCATTGCTCAGGCGCTCGCATTGTGCCTGCATGAATTGACCACCAATGCAGCAAAGTACGGCGCGCTGTCGGCTCCGGCCGGCCGCGTGCGGGTGGAGTGGTCGCGCAGCGCAGAAGGCCGGCTGTCTCTGCGGTGGTCCGAGAGTGGCGGTCCTTTGGTTCAACGACCCACCCGTCGCGGCTTTGGGACTAGAATGCTCGACACTTTCATGGAAATGAAAGGCAACATACAACAGTACTGGCGTCCGGAAGGACTGCTCTGCGAGATCAGCGTTCCCTGCTTGGCCGTGGCGAAAAATGAGTTGAACGTCGAGCAAGTCGGCTAAGCTGTAGAGCCAAGCTGTTCAAGCGAACGTATCGCCATCGAAAATCGCTTCGCGATATTCAGTTCATCGAGATAAAAGGCGGCAAGGTTCGAAATGCGACATGAACATTATCGTTCAATGAGGCGAGTTTATATCCAAACCGATTCCACACCATTGCCAGAGCGTGCTTGGAGAAAAGTGAAATATGGCCGTTGCGTGGACCAACGTACCACCAATTGAGTCGCTGTTGGTCGAAATCCGCCGGCTGAACCAGCGTCGAGAAAACGACAAGCCCCGGCTCTGCCGAATATTTCAAAATGTCCGCGACACTTCCGACCGGATCAGGCACGTGCTCTAAGGTTTCAAAACTCGTCACGAGATCATACTTGCCTTCCGGCTGGATGGAGAATGACGAAACCATCGGATCGTAGGTCAACGCCGTCCGAAAGCCGTTTTCGCGAAGCGTTGCCGACAGCGTGCCGTTGCCGCCCCCATAATCCAGAATCCGCGTTTGCTCCTTTAAGGCTCCCCAGTGCTGCGCTATGAAGCCAGCATTGCTTCGTGGACGCTCAATCTCATAATCCGGATCAACAAGCTTGTATTCATTGTTGTAAACGTGAGTTTTGAATTGCGTCATGTCCCAATTATCAAACGCCTCGGTATAGAGGAAGCCGCAGCCCTCGCAACGCCGATAATAAATTGGCACACCTGACAGCGGGAGCTGGGCACCATGAGCTATGTCACACGCTCTGTGAAAATCCACGACTCCATAAAGAGGTGCTCTGCCGCTGCAAATCTTGCAGGCACAGATATCGCTCGAAACGGGCTTCAAGCTGTGCAACAAATCAAACATGGCGAGCCAAAAGCCCCCATCATTGCGACGCCCTACTAAAGGGTAAAAATATTTGCTTAATAATCGGTTACAGCGCACCAGGGCTGAACAATGAGCTTGGCGCCCGCCCGTGGCCGCGGCGCCTTTAGTTCGCAGCGCCGCGCACGCGATCGATCAGCGCCTGGGGATTATCGGGCGCGGCATCGGCGCGCCAGCACACGTGTCCGTCGGGCCGTATCAGGACGAGGCGCCGCTCGTAGAGCGCGGCAATCGCGGGATCGGCGATGGGAATTGTTTTGCACGGTACACCGCGCGAGCGCGCCGCCGCGAGGATCGGTTCGGCATCGCCGGCAGCGCCGTTAAAGGCGAGCAACACATGGCCATCGCCGAACAGGTCGAGCATCGAGCGGCCGCCGTCCAGCCACGCATGTGGCGCGCGCGAACCGGGCCGCGCCGCTGGCGTGTAGCGGCTCACCGTTTCCGCGGGCGGCGGCGTGCCGTCCGGGACGATCACCGGCGACGGGTCGTAGCGGCAACCCAGCACGAGTCCGTCCGACACGAACACCTTGGTGCGCTCGCGCAAGATATCTTCGCCGATGGCCCGGCGGGCGCTATCGCCGTTGGAGTTCGCCGCATTGATCAGCGCAAGCGCCGATGTATCGGCGAGCGGCGCCTGCCCTTCCGTCGCCTCACGCACGATGCGGCGCGCGACCGGTTTGCGCTCCAGTTCGTAGCTGTCGATGAGCGCCGTGCCGCCCCAGCCGTCGAGCGCGGCGGCAAGCTTCCAGGCGAGGTCGACTGCATCGCCCAAACCCGTATTCATGCCGAAGCCGCCCGACGGACTGTGCTGATGCACGGCGTCGCCGGCGAGGAAGACATTGCCGCGGCGCCAGGTTTCGGCAACGATGCTGCGGCAGGTCCACGGCAGCACCGAAATTTGTTCATATGGAATGTGCGGCCCGAGGAACTTTTCGATTAACCCGGAAATGTTCGCCTGTTCGGCCGTAACGGGTTTTTGTCCGGTGCTGAACCCGAACCGCCAGAGTTCGTCGCCATCGAGTTCGATGAGGCTTGGCCCAATTCCCTTCTCGTCGACGAAGAAATAAAATGCCGTCTTGCCTTTGTCATGCCGCGTCCACAGCTCCTTGATCTTGAGAAAGACATTGAGGTGGTAGGACAGGACCGGCTGGCCCTCCCAGCGGACGCCGAGCGCCGCCGGCACGGGACTGCGTCCGCCACAGCAGGCGACCAGATAGCGCGCTCTGATCGTCTCATGCCTGTCGCCCGCGAGATCGTGGACAATGCACTCGACACCGTCCGCAGTCTCGGCGAACGACTCAAAGCGGCAGCGATAGCGCAAGCGGACGTTCGAAAAACTTGCCGCGAGCTTGCGCATGATAGGATCGAAGAACAGCTGATTGCAGCGCTGCGAGCGTTCGGGCGTGGTCGGCAGCGGCCTGTGACCGCCGTAAGTCGGCCGCTCGACGCGCGCGAGCTGATGGCCGGCCAAGCCCGTGCAGAACACAATGTCGAGCGGGAAATCAGGTGGCGTGCCCGCCTGGCGGACTTCTTCGGCAATGCCCCAGCGCCGGCAGAATTCCATGGTGCGGGAATTTATGGTGTTGGCGCGCGGATGATAGATCGTACCGTCGGTCTGCTCGACGAGCGTGCATGCGATCCCGCGCCGCCCGAGATCGGCGGCAAGCGCAAGCCCCACCGGACCGCCACCGACGATGAGGACTGGCGTTTCATCCATTCCAGTCATGCCGCCGCCTCCTCTGCCGCCTGGCTTTGGTTGACACGATGATGCGCTGGGAACGGATACTCGCCGAGCGGCAGGAAGATGAGACAGGCGACGGCAAGCACGACCTCATAGAGCACGAAGGCCGGCAGATAGCTGTGCCAACGATCGAACGAATAGCCCGAGATGAACGGCCCCACGCCAGTCGCACCAGCGAAGATTCCGAACATTGTGCCGTAGATCTTTCCGTAGGATTTGAGCCCGAAATAACGGCTGACGAAAAAGCCCATAAGGTCGATTTCGCCGCCCAAGGCGGCGCCGCAAAGCAGCGATCCCAACAATGGCCAAGGTTCGCCGGCACCGCTTGCAAAGAACGAAATGCCGATCATCGGCAAGACGAAGAACGCGACCGCGATATACGGTCCATGATAGCGGTCAAGGCACCAGCCCGAGGCAATGCGTCCGACAAGAGCGGCGATGCCGGAAACGGCCAGGTCGCGCGCAGCGGCCTGCAGCGGCACGCCGCGGTCCATGAGAATTGGGACGATCTGCGTTATGATGCCATTGAGGGCGACAACGCCGAGCAGAAACGCGAAAGCGAGAGCCCAAAAGCGAACTCCCTTGAGCACGAAAAGGAAGTCATAGCCGGGCAACGCGCCGTTCACCACGGGCTGGATCGCCGCGCGCTCGCGCTCGCTCGGTTCACGGATCAACAGCAACGCGGGCAATCCACCCAGCAGCAGAATCAGAAGGCCAAGCCCGACATAGGCCGTGCGCCAGCCGTAATGCGCGGTGAGATAAGCGGCAAAGAGCGGCACTACTGACGTGCCGAGTCCGACGCCCGCCAGCGCCACGCCGAGTGCCAAACCGCGTCGCCGGTCGAACCACTTCGAGACGGCAAATGCATAAGGTACGGGAGACTGACCGGCGCTCGTTAGATTCTTCAGCGCAAACAAAAGATAGAGGACCAGTAGCGACGAGGTGATGTACGACTGCATCGCGGTCGCACCGGCAAACAGGGTGACGCCGACCAGCAGCACGCGCCGCGCACCGTAGCGATCAAGCAGCCAGCCGATAACAGGTCCGGAAGCCGCACCGATCCAGTTCGTCGCCAGCATCGCCGACGCGAAGGTGCCGCGGCCGATGTGAAGATCCTCGGTCACAGCGCGCACGAATACGCCGAATGTGAAGTTGTTGACGGGCCCGGCGCTGACCGTGAGGCCGATCACTGAGCCGACGACAACCCACCAGCGATTGCGAAAGACGCTCATTGCCGTACTCCCGCCCTCGTCGCTCCGTCTTTGCGAAATTGTCGACACCATACCTGCTTAATTAGCCGCCGCGATCGCCTGCGCGCGCGAGATGACACTGGGCGGCGAGCGATAGAGCCGCTCGATCAGCGCCTGCACGTCTTCGCCGGAGACGAAATTGAGTTCAAGGTCGATCTTTTTGGCGCCGGCAATCAGAGCCGGATCGTGCATGGCTCCGGCGAACGCCGTGCGCAAAACTGTCGCCACGGCGGGATCGAGACCGGGCGGCGCCAACAGCGGCCGGCCCATGAGATTGCGCGAGAAAATCAGGTCGAGCACCTGCCGGTCCGTGGAGTTTTTGACGAAATCGGTGACGAGCGGAACGCTCGGCAAGTCTGGGTGCTTGTTGAGCGCGACCTGCAGGATGATCTTCAGCGCGCCGTTGTCGAGCTGCTCCTTGTTGCCGGAGCGCGCCACGCTCCAGGAATAGCCGACGATACCGTCAAGCTCGCCGCGCTCGATGGCGAGCATCAGCTCCTGCGTGCCCGGATAGCCGGCGACGAGTTTCAGTTTGGTGCCGAACAGGACGTTGAGCGCCTGGGTGAACATCTGCTGATCGCCCCCGGCGCCGGTCGAACCGACCTTCAGCACCGTGCCGTTGAGCACGTCCCGAAAGTCCTTCACCGGTCCAGGCTCGCGCACAAAGAAGCCGCCGACTTCGTTATTCATGCTGCCGAGCCAGGTGAATTTGGTTGCATCGAACTTGGCCGGCGTGCGCGGCGCATCGAGAATCGGCTCCATGGCGATGCCACGGCCGACAATGGCAATCTCCGAGCCGTCATGCGGCGCCGCGTGCGCCATGTAGCTTGCCAGACTGAGCGAGCCCGCGCCCGGGCGATTTTCCGGCACGATCAGCGGGTTGCCCGGCAAATATTTGCCGAGGTAGCGGGCGAGCAGCCGGCCATAGGTATCGTAGCCGTAGGCGGTCGGCGAGAAGCCGATCAAGAGCCTGATCTGTTTGCCGGCGAAGCTGACGGGACCGCTTTGCGCGGGCGCCGCCGGCGCCAGGAGTCCAAGAGTCGCGCCAATCGCGGCGGCAAGCAGTGCAAGACGCACGTTGGCCGCAGATGTCCTACTCCGCGGCACGCGGCATGCTCAGCGAATCCAGATGCGCCAAAACCTCGTCGACGTGCATCACGTCGGCGTATTTGTGATGCATGTCGAACAGATTGACCTTGTGGGTCAGCTCGGCGCGATCGTAGGTGCACTCTTCCACGACACTGACGTGGTAGCCGCTCGAATAGCCGTCGACGACGCTGGCTCGGACGCAGCCGGACGTGCTTTCGCCGCAGACAATGAGGCTGTTCACGCCGAGGATCGATAGATGCGAGTTAAGCGGCGTGCCCTGGAAAATGCTGGCGCGCTGCTTGGTGATGAGGATGTCGTCGGGCTCGACGGAAAATTCGCGATAGATGGCATAGCCGTCGACCGGCACGCCGGCCTTGCGCCGAGTCGAGACTGCACCTGCCGGCCGATTGTTGGGGCGCGTCTCCTGGGTGCAGAAGAAAATCGGAATACCGGCGCGGCGCGCCGCAGCGAGGAGTTTTTTGGTCGGCGCGATGGCGCGGTGAGCGAAAATTCCGCAAGTGTTGATGTAGCGATCGTTGATCTCGGCCGGCGGCAACGGCCCGCCGCGATAGACCAGATCGTAGAGATCGATCGCGAGCAACGCCGGCCGCGGTCCGACAAACGTCTCGCGCCGCCAGCCAGCATAAAGCTTCAGGTCGCTTTCGGGAATGACGTCCTTCCAGCAATGGTCGTTGAATTTGTCGATCGGCGCCATGGCATGTCTCCGCGGCCGGTTCGAATGCCCGCTGTCAAGTATAGCCATGTGGATCGAAATGTCCCACTTGCGCACCTATCGGCAGGCGCGGCTTCGGGTAAACTTGCTGCATGACAATTCGCCGGCGTGAGTTCTTGACCCTGGCCGGGCGCGTCGCAGCGCTGCCCGCACTCGCTCCCTTGATGGCGCCAGCTCGCGCCGCCGCGCCCTACCCGTCGCGGCCCGCGCGCGTCATCGTCGGCTTTGCGCCATCGGGCGCCGCCGACATTCTGGCGCGGCTCATTGCACAGCGCCTGTCCGAACGCTTCCGCCAGCCATTCGTCGTCGAGAACCGGCCCGGCGCCGCCATGAATATCGCCACCGGCCTCGTCGCCAAGGCGCCGCCCGACGGCTACACCCTGCTCAATGTCACAACCATCAATGCCTGGAACGGATCGCTCTACCGGCATCTCGATTATGATTTCATCGGCGACATCACTCCGGTCGCCAGCATGTCGCGCGCGGGCGGCGTGCTTGAAGTTCATCCATCGCTGCCGGTGAAGACGGTTGCGGAGTTCATCGCCTATGCTAAAGCCAATCCCGGCAAGCTCAACATGGGGACCGGCGGTCCCGGCAGCGGACCGCACATG
>Ga0208480_1000753_pt1 | contig 12159 bp, 10 predicted proteins | sample NGESurshal092012_4_FD_184485 | JGI IMG/M metagenome (GOLD analysis project Ga0208480, IMG submission 184485) | Arctic peat soil microbial communities from Barrow, Alaska - NGEE Surface sample F53-1 shallow-092012 (SPAdes) | ecosystem: Environmental > Terrestrial > Soil > Wetlands > Peat ... | reverse complement strand
AGGGCCCGGTCCCGCTCGGGCCGCCGTGGTCCGAGCCGCTGCTGGCGGTGGACCGGGTCCGGTTCGTCGGCGAGCCGGTCGCGCTGGTGCTGACCGACTCCACCTACCAGGGCGAGGACGCCGCCGAGCTGGTCAGCGTCGACTACGAGCAGCTGCCCGCGGTGGCCTCGATCGACGCGGCCCTGGCGGGCGAGAGCCTGCTCTACCCCGACGCCGGCACCAACGTGTGCACCCAGGGCCTCGGCGAGTGCACCGACGACTCGATCTTCGCCGGCTGCGAGGTCATCGTCGAGGGCGACGTCGTCAACCAGCGGGTCGCCTGCCTGCCGATGGAGGGCAGGTCGACCGCGGCAGCGTTCGTGAACGGGAAGCTGACCGTCTGGACGTCGACCCAGAACGCGCAGATCTCCCGGCTGATCCTGACCGCCATCGGGCTGCCGCCTGAGGCCATCCGGGTGGTCGCGCCCGACGTCGGCGGGGGGTTCGGGGCCAAGATCGGCGTCGACCGCGAGTCGATCATCATCGCGTGGGCGGCCAAGCACGTCGGCCGGCCGGTGCGCTGGGTGGAGACCAGAAGCGAGAACCTGCTGGCGATGACCCAGGGCCGCGCGCAGCGGCACCACATCAAGATCGGCGGCAGCAGGGACGGGCACATCAAGGCCTACCGGCTCGACGTCATCCAGGACACCGGCGCGTACGCGCGGATGTCCGGCTTCCTGCCGATGCTGACCAACCTGATGGCGCCGGGCGTCTACGACATCCCCGCCGTTCAGGCGGGCTATAAGGTCGTCCTCACCAACGCGACGCCGATCGCCGCCTACCGGGGCGCCGGCCGTCCCGAGGCCGCCGCGACGATCGAGCGGGCGGTGGACTGGTTCGCCAGCGAGGCCGGGGTTGACCCCGCGGTGGTGCGCAAGCTCAACTTCATACAGCCGGAGCAGTTCCCGTTCGTCACCAAGACCGGCGCTCCCTACGACACCGGCGACTACGAGGCTGCCCTGGACAAGGTGCTCGTCGCTGCCGATTACGAGGGGCTCCGGGAGCAGCAGCAGCGACGCCGCGACGCCGGGGACACCAGGCAGCTCGGCATCGGCCTCGCCTCCTACGTGGAGATCACCGCGGCCGACGCCGGGGCGGGCGAGACCGCGAAGGTCGAGGTCCATGACAACGGCACCGCGACCGTCTACACCGGCAGCTCGGCCCACGGCCAGGGGCACCACACCGCGTTCGCGATGATCGTGACCGCGGAACTCGGCATCCCGATGGACAAGATCGAGGTCATCCACGGTGACACCGACCTGATCCCGGACGGCATCGGCACCTACGCCTCGCGCTCGCTTCAGCTCGGCGGCTCGGCCGTGCAGAAGGCGGCGATCGAGGTCAAGGACGAGGCGGCCAGGAAGGCGGCCGATCTCTTCGAGGCGGCCGAGAGTGACGTCGAGCTCGACTCCGAGACCGGGATGTGGCACATCAAGGGCGACCCCGACAAGTCGCTGACCTGGTCGCAGGTGGCCTCCGCGGCCGATGAGGGGCTGATCGTGGCTAATGTGCGGTTCACCGCTGACCGGCCGACGTTCCCGTTCGGCACCCACCTCTCGCTGGTCGAGGTGGACACCGAGACCGGGAAGGTCACGCTGCTGCGGCACGTAACGGCCGATGACGCGGGGCCGGTGCTCAACCCGATCCTGCTCGACGGCCAGCGGCACGGCGGCATCGCCCAGGGCGCCGCGCAGGCGCTCTGCGAGGAGATCCTCTACGACGTCGACGGCAACCCGCTGACCTCGACGCTGGCCGACTACGCCGCGATCACCGCGGCCGAGCTGCCAAGCTTCGAGCTGCTGCGAAGCGAGACGCCGACCCCGCTGAACCCGATGGGGGTCAAGGGCATCGGCGAGGCGGGCACGATCGGGGCCACCCCGGCCGTGCACAACGCGGTGATCGACGCCGTGTCGTACCTCGGCGTCCGGCACATCGACATGCCGATGACCCCAGAACGAGTTTGGACCGCTATCCAGCAGGCGAAAGTGAGCGCTCAGTGAAGGTCGAACTGACCGTCAACGGCAAGGACATCACCGCCGACGTGGAGGACCGCACGCTGCTGGTGCACTTCCTGCGCGACACGGCCGACCTCACCGCGACCAACATCGGCTGCGACACCACGTCCTGCGGCGCCTGCACGGTGCTGCTCGACGGCGAGTCGATCAAGTCCTGCACCGTGCTCGCCGCCCAGGCGGACGGGCGCTCGGTGACGACGCTCGAGGGCCTGGCCTCCGACACCGGCGAGATGCACCCGGTGCAGCGGGCGTTCCACACCGAGCACGGGCTGCAGTGCGGCTACTGCACGCCGGGCATGGTGATGGCGATCGTGTCGATGCTCAAGGAGAACCCGTCGCCGACCGAGGCGGAGGTCCGGGAGGGCCTCGAGGGCAACATCTGCCGGTGCACCGGCTACCACAACATCGTGCAGGCGGCGCTGACCGCCGCCGCCGCGATCGGCGCGCAGGAGGCGGCCCAGTGATCCCCCCTTCGTTTACCTATGTCCGCGCGTCGTCGGTCGACGAGGCGCTCGGGCTGGCGGCCGAGCACGGCGAGGACGCCAAGTACCTGGCGGGCGGGCACTCGCTGCTGCCGATGATGAAGCTGCGGCTGGCCTTCCCCGAGGTGCTGATCGACCTCGGCCGGATCACCGAGCTCTCCTACGTCCGCGACGAGGACGACCACGTGACGATCGGCGCGATGACCAGGCACCACGACGTGGCGACGTCCGCCCTGCTGACGTCCGAGGTCCCGCTCCTCGCGCACACCGCGGGCGAGGTCGGCGACCCGCAGATCAGGCACCGGGGCACGATCGGCGGCTCGGTCGCGCACGGCGACGCCGCCTCCGACCTGCCGGCCACGCTGCTCGCGCTGGACGCCCTGTTCGTGATCCGGGGCGCGTCCGGCACCCGGGCGGTGCCGGCTGCGGCGTTCTTCAAGGGGATCTTCGAGACCGCGATCGAGCCCGGCGAGCTGCTCATCGAGATCCAGGTGCCAAAGCCGGCCGTCCCGTCCGCGTGGTCGTTCCAGAAGTTCACCAAGCGGAAGATCGACTGGGCGATCGTCGGCGTGGCGGTCCAGGGGTCGTCGGTGGCCCTGATCAACATGGGCCTGACCCCGCTGCGCGCGTCCGCCGTCGAGGCGGCCCTCGCGTCCGGCGCGTCGATCGCCGACGCGTCGGCCCTCGCCGCCGAGGGCGCGTCTCCGGGCACCGACATCCACGCAAGCCGGGCCTACCGCGAGCACCTCGCCCGCGTCCTGGTCCGGCGCGCCCTCGAGGAGGCGGCCGCGCGCTCGTAACCCGCCAATGATCTTGGAGTCTTTTTTCCTGGCGGAGGATATGCGCGCTATGCGCGTGAAAAACTTCCGCGAAGAACAAAATTTCCAAGATCTTTGAGATGCAGGCGGGCGCGGCGGCCCAGGCGATGTCATAATTTCACTCATTGTCCCCGTGAAATGGCTTTGAGTATCCGCATGTCCTCGCTGAAGGAGCTGCCATGGAACGCCTGAGGTCTCTCGTCGCCACCCCGCTCGCCGTGGCCGCGCTGGTGGCGGCCGGCGGCGCGGTGACGGTCACAACGGCCTCATCGGCCGTCGCCGCCCCGGCCGCCAGGGCCGCCGCCGCCCTGCCGTGCCAGGCGTCGATGAGCAACAGCCACCCGCGCGACTACACGACGACCGATGTGCGGGTGCACACAACCGGCGACGCGTCGGTGACCACCATCGCTCACTACAAGACCACCAACCACAGGAAGACCGGCACGGCCGGTGTTCGCGGCAACGCCACCATCGCCTACTACATCAGCGGCGCGACGCCCGGCTACCGGGTCGTGGTCAGCGTCCGCGTGGTCCGCGGCGCCAGGTCCGGAAGCTGCTCGACCTGGTTCACCCCGCACCGCTAGCCGCCACGCCAGCAGCCGGCGAGCGACCGTCCGCCAACGGGCGCCTGACGCGATGGTCAGGCCCCTGCGTGACGCGACAGCTACATTCGGCGGACAATGGAAGCGTGAGGTTGCGCAGCGTGCTCGCCCGGCCTTTCCGGTACCCGGTCCGGTGGCTGGCGTTCTTGTCCGGCGGCGTTCCCGCCGTGCTGGTTTTCCCGGGGCCCAGCCTGTCCTATCTAGCCTGGTTCGCCCTGGTGCCCGGCATGGTGCTGTTCACCCGGGCCGCCACCACCAGGGAGGCCCTCGCCCGGGGCTGGTGGTTCGGGGCCGGCTACCTGATCGCGATCCTGCAGTGGATGACGCCCGAGATCGGGCCGGGCGTGCTGCTGATCGGCGCGGTCTTCGGCTGCATGTGGGGGCCGTTCGCGATCGCGGTCAGCCGCCTGCTCAGACCGCCAGCGTCGGGGCCGGGCGTGCTGGCCGCGCTGATCGTGGTGCCGAGCTGCTGGCTGATCCCCGAGTGGATCAGGTCCTACCAGGGGCTGGGCGGGCCGTGGGGGCTCTACGGCGCGTCCCAGTGGCAGCACCCGGCCGTCCTCGCGCTCGCCGCTATCGGCGGCATCTGGCTGGTGAGCGTCGCGCTCCTGGTCGCCAACACCGGGCTGCTGCTGGTGCTCGGCGCGCTCCGCCCGGCCCTGCTCGCCGGCCCGCCCCCGACCAACGCGGCCGCGGCCGGAGCCAACGCGGCCGGAGCCAACGCGGCCAAAGCGGCCCCCGGCCGCCGGATCGCGCTCGGCGCGCTCGGCGTCGCCGCGTTCGCCGCCGCCGCCGGGTCGGGCCCGCTCGCGTTCGCGCTGACCGCCCCGTTCCCCGCCGTCCGCCCGGTGACGATCGCCCTCGTCCAGCCGGGCGTCGTGCAGGACGCCACCCAGCGAGTCAACGCCTCAGTGGCGCTGACCAAAGAGTTCAGCGCCAACGGGAAGCTCGCGGCCGAACATCCCAACCTGATCGTCTGGGGCGAGTCGAGCGTCGCCGACGACCTGACGTTCGACCACTCGCTGCTGGGGCAGATCGAGATGCTCTCGGCCCAGGACCACGCCGAGATCCTCGCCAGCCAGGACTCCAGCGTCCCGGGCCCGAGCGACAGCCCGAGCGGCGGCAGCGACAGCACCACCGCCGGCGGCCAGGAGAAGGCCGCCGTGCTGGTCAGCCCGTCCGGCATCCAGGGCCGGTACGTGAAGACCCGGCTGGTCCCGTTCGGCGAGTACATACCGTTCCGCAACCAGCTCGGCTGGCTGACCGACATCAGCCACGCCGCGCCGAGCAACATGATCCCCGGCGCCGGCGCCCACACGCTGACCGTGACCACCACGCCCGACGGCAAGCCGCTCACGATCGGCGTGCTGATCTGCTTCGAGTCCGCGTTCCCCGACATGTCCCGGGTCGAGACCGACCAGGGCGCCCAGGTGATCGTCTACCAGTCGTCGACCTCGACCTTCCAGGGCACCTGGGGCCCCGACCAGCACGGATCGCTGGCGGCGCTGCGAGCCGCCGAGACCGGCCGCCCCGTCGTCCAGGCCGCGCTGACCGGGGACTCGGTGGCGTTCGACGCCCGCGGCCGCGAGCTCGCCTGGCTCGGCCAGGACAGCAGCGGCGTGGTCACGGTTCGCCTGGACCTCCCCGCCGCGGCCGACCGGACGTTCTACGACAAGGCCGGCGATTACGTCATGTGGACCGGCGTGGCGGTCACCGCGCTGGCCGGGCTGGTCCTGTTCATGCGTAGACGCGGGATTCTTGGCAATACCACTGGTGTCGATAGTGGCGCTACGGCAGAATATGACGAAGATACCGGGCAACCCGTGCGCAGCAAGTGAGCACGGAGCCCCCCGATGAGGCCGAGGTCGCAGGGGAAGGCGAACCTCGTCTCAGGGAGGCACCGGTGTCGGTTTACGGCATTCTGCAGGTTCACTCGGCGCCCCCGGCGCTGTGCCCGCACATTGAGTGGGCCGTGGCGGGGACGGTCGGGTCAACCGTCAGCATGCCCTGGGTCAGCCAGCCTGCTGCCCCAGGGTCTCTTCGTGCTGAGCTGACCTGGAAAGGCCAGCCGGGCATGGGCGGCGCGATCACGTCCGCGCTCGCGGGCTGGAACCGGCTGCGCTTCGAGGTGACCGAGGAATCGTCGCCCGGCTGCGACGCCGTCCGCTACAGCTACACGCCCAACCTCGGCATCTTCTCCGCCACCACCAGCGCCAACGGCGACATCCTGGTCCCGGAGAACAAGCTCAAGGCCGTCCTCGCGCTCGGCGCCAACGGCACCTCGGTCCTCGAGAAGGAGATCGAGCGGCTGCTGGGCGCCGCCTGGGACAACGAGCTCGAGCCGTTCCGCCGGGCCGGCGACGGCGCCCCGGTCCGCTGGCTCAACGCGACCGGCTGAGGGCCGGCCCGCCATGCCCCCCTTCGCCCCGTCCGACATCCCGGACCTGTCCGGCCAGACGGCGATCGTCACCGGCGCCAACAGCGGCATCGGCTTCGCCGCCGCAATCCCGCTCGCGGCCAGAGGCGCCCGCATCGTTCTCGCCGTCCGCGACATGGCCAAGGGCGAGGCGGCGGCGGCGAAGATGCCGGGTACGGCCGAGGTCCGCCCGCTCGACCTCGCCAGCTTGGACTCGGTGCGCGCCTTCGCGGCCGCCTGGCAGGGCGACATAGCCCTGCTGATCAACAACGCAGGCGTCATGATCCCGCCGCTGACCCGCACCGCCGACGGCTTCGAGCTGCAGTTCGGCACCAACCACCTCGGCCACTTCGCCCTCACCAATCTCCTGCTGCCGCAGGTCTCCGGCCGCGTCGTCACCGTGTCATCCGACGCCCACAAGGGCGGCGCGATCGACTTCGACGACCTCAACTGGGAGCGCAAGCGCTACCGCCCGTGGCGCGCCTACGGCCAGTCCAAGCTGGCCAACCTGCTGTTCACGAGCGAGCTCCAGCGTCGCCTGACGCACGCGGGATCGCCGGTCAAGGCGACCGCCGCGCACCCCGGCTACGCCGCCACGAACCTTCAACGGCCCCCGGCCGGCCAGTCGCACAGCGGCAGCCGACTCGCCACGTTCGCGATGGTGCAGATCGGCAACCGGGTGCTCGCCCAGGACGCGGCCGCCGGCTCGCTGCCCACGCTCTACGCGGCGGTGGCGGACATCCCCGGCGACAGCTTCGCCGGCCCGTCCGGCCCCTTCGGCCTCGGCCTGCGCGGCGCGCCCACGCTGGTCGCCCGCTCCGCCGCCGCCCGCGACGAGCAGGTCGCCCGCCGCCTCTGGGCGGTCTCGGAGACCCTGACCGGCGTCAGCTTCCCGGAAAGTCAAATTCAGAGCACAACCATTTGATCGAACGGTCCGTGACTCCGCCTCGCCCGGAGCGCTCGCACGCCGCCCGGCCGGCTGACGCACCCCGGGCGCCGGGCGTTCACCGAGGCGTCTCGCGCGTCAATTCGTCGTCACCGCCATTGGTGAAGTACTCCCGCAGCGTGTTACCCGAGCACTGATAGGGCGTGACGCCTGGCGCGGATTCCAGCGGGCCCGAGTTGTTGACGACCCCGTCGTCCCGCAGCACCACCGCGCAGGTTCCGTCTGGGCGCAGGGTCGCTATCGCGCCGGCCCCGGTGAACAGGGTCTGCTGCCCGTTGATGCTGGCGCTGAACTGCTGCTCGACCGCTCTCCAGGTGCCGGTCAGGCAGGCGGCGGGGTCTGACGGGGGCCCGTGCTTTTCTGGCTCGGCCGGGGTGGCGGAGCTCACCCCGGCCTGCCACGACGCGGACCCGGCCGTGCGGGGAGAGGCACGGGAGATCAGCGTAGGCTCGTAGGCGCGGATCACCCAGACGCTGAAGGCATGGAGTAGCACATGAGCATCGCCGAACTCACCGGCATCGACGTTCCGACCGGCCTGCTCATCGGGGGGGAGTGGAGCACGGGGGCCGCGACGTTCCCGGTGCTCGACCCCGCCACCGAGGAGCCCATCGCGGAGGTCGCCGACGGCACCGTGTCGGACGCGCTCGACGCGGTCAGCGCGGCCCACGACGCGCTGCCGGGCTGGGCCGCGACCCCGCCCCGGCAGCGGGCGGAGATCCTGCGCAAGGCGTTCGAGCTGATGACCGCCCGCTCCGAGCAGTTCGCGCGGCTGATGTCGGCCGAGAACGGCAAGTCGCTGCGGGACGCCCGCGGCGAGGTGACTTACGCGGCCGAGTTCTTCCGCTGGTACGCCGAGGAGGCGGTGCGGATCGAGGGCACCCTCATGCGCGCCCCGTCCGGCGCCAACAAGATCTTGACGCTGCACCAGCCGATCGGGGTGAGCCTGCTCGTCACCCCGTGGAACTTCCCGGCCGCGATGGCCACCCGCAAGATCGGCCCGGCCCTGGCGGCCGGCTGCTCGGTGGTCCTCAAGCCGGCCGAGGACACCCCGCTGACCGCGCTCGCGCTGGCCGCGCTGCTGACCGAGGCGGGCGTCCCCGACGGCGTGGTCAACGTGGTCACCACGGCCAAGCCGGGTCCGGCGGTGGCCGCGATGCTGAACGACTCGCGGGTGCGCAAGCTCTCGTTCACCGGCTCGACCGAGGTCGGCCGGCTGCTGCTCGGCCAGGCGGCCCAGTCGGTGATGTCCTGCTCGATGGAGCTGGGCGGGAACGCGCCGTTCATCGTCTTCGAGGACGCCGACATCGACGCCGCGGTCGAGGGCGCGCTGATCGCCAAGCTCCGCAACGGCGGCGAGGCCTGCACCGCCGCCAACCGGTTCTACGTCCACGAGGCGGTCGCCGACCAGTTCAACGCCGCGTTCGCGGCCAGGATGAAGGCCATGGTGGTCGGGCCCGGCCTCGAGGAGGCGACCGAGATCGGCCCGCTGGTCAACGAGGCGACCAGGTCCAAGGTGGTCGGCCTGGTCGACGGCGCGACCGGCGGCGGCGCCACCGTCGTCACCGGCGGCGGGGCGCCGGACCGGCGCGGCTACTTCTACACCCCGACGCTGCTCGACGGCGTGCCGTCGGACGCGGCGATCCTCGGCACCGAGATCTTCGGCCCGGTCGCGCCGGTGGTCAGGTTCGCCGACGAGGCGGACGCGGTCCGCTGGGCCAACGCGACCGAGTTCGGGCTCGTCTCCTACGTCTACACCCAGGACCTGCGGCGCGGGCTGCGGGTGTCGGAGGCGCTGGAGGCGGGCATGGTCGGCCTCAACCGGGGGCTGGTGTCGGACCCGGCCGCGCCGTTCGGCGGGGTCAAGCAGTCGGGCCTCGGCCGCGAGGGCGCCCACGACGGGCTGCTTGAGTACACGGAGACCAAGTACGTGGCGACCGACTGGTAGCGTGAAGCACGTCTCACTCAGGCCGCCTTCGGCGTTAGGCGGCCGCAGGATGCAGCTCGGCAAATACAATGAGCCGCCGCGCAACGGCAACGGCAACTAAGCGAGCATAAGCAAACATTAGTCATTGGCTGCCGACCGCAGCAAAAGATCAATCAGAAGAACGTCCGTGAACAATGCCGATAAGGTCAGTCCTTCGGCACCGATGACGTGCTTACAAGGCATACCAGGCATACCGGAGGGACAAGCATGGCGACACCGCCTTCCAGCGGCGAGTTCGAGCGGGACGTTGTGGTCATCGGCGGTGGCGGTCACGTGGGCCTGCCGCTGGCGATCGCCTTCGCTGACCGCGGTGCCCGGGTGGCCATTTACGACGTGAGCGAAGATGCCGTCGAGCGCGTGAACGCGGCCAAGCTGCCGTTCGACGAGCCGGGCGCCCTTCCGCTCCTGGAGCGCGCGGTCGCCTCCGGCCGGCTGACCGCCTCGACCGACCCGGCCGTCGTCGGCACCGCCGAGCACGTGGTCGTGGTCATCGGCACCCCCGTCGACGAGCACCTCAACCCCAACCAGACCGCGATACCGAAGGCCCTGGCCGGCTGCTCGCAGTACATGCGCGACGGCCAGCTGCTGGTGCTCCGCTCCACCGTCTTCCCCGGCGTCACCGCGCTGGTGGAGAAGATGATCGTCGGGCTCGGGGTCTCGATCGAGGTCGCGTTCTGCCCCGAGCGGATCGCCGAGGGCAAGGCGATGACCGAGCTCTTCGAGCTGCCGCAGATCGTCTCCGCGCGCTCGCCGCAGGGGATGGACCGGGCGGTCAAGCTCTTCTCGCTGCTGACCGAGACCGTCGTCGAGCTGTCGCCGGAGGAGGCCGAGCTCGCGAAGCTGTTCACCAACGTGTGGCGCTACATCAAGTTCGCGGCCGCCAACCAGTTCTACATGATGGCCAACGACCGGGGCCTCGACTTCGAGCGCATCCGCAAGGGGCTGTCGCAGGACTACCCGCGGGCGGCCGACATGCCCGGGGCCGGCTTCGCGGCCGGGCCGTGCCTGTTCAAGGACACGATGCAGCTGGCCGCGTTCAACCACAACAACTTCGCCCTCGGCCACACGGCGATGACGATCAACGAGGGGCTCCCGCTCTACCTGGTGCACCGGCTCGAGCAGAAGTACGACCTGTCGTCGATGACGGTCGGCATCCTCGGGATGGCGTTCAAGGGCGAGTCCGACGACATCAGGTCGAGCCTGTCCTACAAGCTCAAGCGGATCCTTGAGTTCAAGTCGGACGCGGTGCTGACCGCCGACCCGTACGTCACCGTCGACCCCCGGCTGCTCCCGCAGGAGGAGGTCATCGCCCGGTCCGACCTGCTGGTGATCGCAACCCCGCACCCGCAGTACCGGGGCCTGACGACGGACAAGCCGGTGGCCGACATCTGGAACGTGCTCGGGTCAGGTGTGCGCGTATGACCGGTGATCTGCCGCGGGTCTCCGTGGTGATCCCGGCCTACAACGAGGGGGACCACATCCTCCCCGTGCTTGACCGGATCTTCGAGGCAGTGCATCTGCCGTGCGAGGTGCTCGTGGTGGTGGACGCGCCCGAGGACACGACGGTTCCCGTCGTCGACGAGTACTCGCTCAAGGAGCCGAGGCTCCGCTGCCTCGTCAACACCTACGGGCGTGGTCCGGCCAACGCGATCAGGTTCGGCATCGACTCGGCGGCGGCGCCGGTCGCGGTCGTGACGATGGCCGACGGCTGCGACGACCCCCGGCAGATCGACGACCTCGCCCGGCTGGTGGACCGCGGCGTCGCGGTCGCGGTCGCGTCCCGCTACATGCCCGGCGGCCAGCAGGTCGGCGGGCCGGGGCTGAAGGGTTTCATGTCCAAGACCGCTGGCAGGTCGCTGCGGGTCCTCGCGCACATCGGGACCAGGGACGCCACCAACTCGTTTAAGGCATACTCGACGGAGTTCGTCCGCTCGGTCGGCATCGACTCGCGGGACGGCTTCGAGCTCGGCATCGAGCTCACCGCCAAGGCGCGCCGGATGCGGCTGCCGGTGGCGGAGATCCCGACCATCTGGCTGGACCGCCAGGCGGGCGTGTCGAACTTCCGGGTGGCCAAGTGGATACCCGGTTACCTGCGGTGGTACCGGTTCGCGTTCGGGCCGCGGCTGACCGCGGAGCAGATCAGGGCCTACGGGCAGCGTGCACGGAAGGAAATAGGTCAGTAAACATGCAGAAGGTTCTGGTCAGCGGATCCGCTGGCTTCATCGGCGGTTACATCGTCGAAGAGCTGCTTGGCCGTGGCGACGTCGTGGTGGGCATCGACAACTACTCCAAGTACGGGAAGGTCGTCAAGTCCTACGACAGCCACCCGAACTACCACTTCGTCGAGGGCGACGCCCGCGACGTGGAGCTGATGACGCGGCTGCTGTCCGACTGCGACCACTTCATCGCCGGCGCGGCGCTGATCGGCGGCATCTCGTACTTCCACACCTACGCCTACGACCTGCTCGCCGCCAACGAGCGGATCATGGCCTCGTCCTGCGACGCCGCCATCGAGGCGCACAAGAGCGGCCGCCTGAAGAAGATGACCTACATGTCGTCCTCGATGGTCTACGAGAGCGCCACCGAATGGCCGTCGGTCGAGGGCTCGGAGCGCGAGATCGCGCCCCCGCTGTCCTCCTACGGGTTCCAGAAGCTCGCGGTCGAGTACTTCGCCAAGGCCGCCTGGGACCAGTACGGCCTGCCGTTCACGATCGCGCGGCCGTTCAACTGCGTGGGCATCGGCGAGAGCCGGGCGCTCGGCGACGAGGAGATCCTCTCCGGCAACGTCAAGCTCGCGATGAGCCACGTCGTCCCCGACCTGGTGCAGAAGGTGCTCAAGGGCCAGGACCCGCTGCAC
>Ga0208480_1000749_pt1 | contig 12183 bp, 10 predicted proteins | sample NGESurshal092012_4_FD_184485 | JGI IMG/M metagenome (GOLD analysis project Ga0208480, IMG submission 184485) | Arctic peat soil microbial communities from Barrow, Alaska - NGEE Surface sample F53-1 shallow-092012 (SPAdes) | ecosystem: Environmental > Terrestrial > Soil > Wetlands > Peat ... | reverse complement strand
CACGCCGTTCCCGGGCGCGAAGCCGGCGGGTCAGGGCCAGCAGGTGCCTGATCTGGGCCGGGCTGGGTGGCTGAGGGTCCCGGGACGATCCCGATTGCGGCCCTGCCCTGGGTACCGCTGGCGGTTGCGCGGACCGAGGCGGCCGGAGTTCCGCCGGTGCTGGTTCTGGTGGCGCTGGTTCTGGCGGCGCTGGTTCTGGTGAAGCTGGTCCGGGCCCGGGTGGGCCTGACGAAGACGGATCTGGCTGGGGCGGGGCTGGCTGCGGCAGGCTATGAACGGCGTCGAGCAGGTCAGCGGCCCGGAACGGCTTAGCCAGGAAGGCGAGGCCAGCAGGACCAGCGTCGGCCGGGCCGCCGGTGATCACCAGGCACCGGCGGGCCGCCGCCGGGTCCGCCGACCGCAGCTCCTCGATCAGGTCGTTCCCGTGCTCCGACCCCAGATGGGCGTCCACCAGGACCGCTGAGTATCCGGCTGGGTCCAGGCTGCGTGCTTCCGCGAGCGTGGCCGCGACATCGACCTGGTATCCGTCGGCGCTGAGCACTCGCCGGATCAGGGTCCTCATCTCGGCCACGTCGTCGACGACCAGAACTCGTTTGGTCACCTGATTCCCGCCACTCTGTCCGGTCTTGCCGACCGTCCGCCGGGGGACCGCATATCCGCACCTACCTTACTAATAGTAGCAGTATAGTAGCTGAGAGTAATTCAGGCTGGCAGGCGGGCGTGAGTGCGCCGACCTTGGCCCTCACCCATCATGAGCGGTGCCTGGAAGGGAGCCACAGGATGAACGACACCAGCCCGCGGCCGGACGGTATGGACCAGTCGCAGATCACGGTGTTCCTCCTGGACGACCACGAGGTAGTCCGGCGGGGCCTGCGGGATCTGCTGGCCGAGGAACCGGACATCGACGTGGTCGGCGAGGCCGGGACGGTGGCCGCAGCACTGGCCCGGATGCCAGCCTTGCACCCGAGGGTGGCCGTGCTCGACGTCCGACTGCCCGACGGTGACGGGGTGTCGGTGTGCCGCGAGATCCAGTCCACCCTCCCCGGGACTGCCTGCCTGATGCTCACGTCATATGGCGATGACCAGGCACTTTTTGGCGCGATCATGGCGGGCGCAGCCGGTTACGTGCTGAAGCAGACGGCCGGCTCTGATCTGGTCAGGGCGGTCCGCACGGTGGCCTCCGGAGGATCCATGCTGGACGCCGGCATGGTGCAGCGGGTGATCGGAAGGCTGCGTGAGCAGCCTCCCGCTGACCCATTGTCGGCGCTTACTGACCAGGAGAAGAGAGTCCTGGAACTCATCGGGGAAGGGCTTGCTAACCGCCAGATCGCGGAGCGCATGTTCCTGGCCGAGAAGACCGTGAAGAATTATGTGTCATCCCTGCTGACCAAGCTGGGCATGCAGCGGCGCACGCAGGCCGCCGCGTTTGCGGCACGGCTGTCACCAGATAAGGGCGAATTACCAGCAGCAGCAGTACCACCCCGCCGCGGGCCTGCCTGAGGGGCTGGACGTTCAGTCCCGGACAGCCGCCTGTCACCACCGCGGCGGGTGCTACCGCCTGCACTGCTTAACCCGCGCACAGTGTCGTGCGCCTGCAGGACAGCGTCCTCCGCCTGCAGGACAGTGTCCTGCAGCTGGGGAAGGTGTCCTGCGCCTGCGGGACTGCCCACCTCCTGCCCTGCACCACGTCCCTGCCGTCTGCCCGCGGCCTGCCACGCCGCCCGGGAAATCCCGGGGGCCCCAGGCAGAAGTCCCGGGCCAGACGACCTATACGGGAAGGCTTTCCGGCCGCCACAATACCCTTCCCCGATAGGCATAATGGCCGGGCGTATTACCCCCTGACAATAGGGATAGAGCCTCTGGGGGAACACCCTGGATATGGCGCATTGTGGTCTCAGGAAACGAAAACATCAATTCTTCCAGGAGACTAAAATGCGTACCAACGACACCCAGGACGCCGCCCGCAACACCGGGCGGCCCCGCGGCCCGCTGGGCCGCACCCCCACCGCTGTCATCGCCGCGTCCGCGGCAACCCTGACCGGGGCGGCCGCGCTGGCTGCCTTCGCCCTGGCCGCCGGCCCGGCCGGCGCCGCGACCACCAGCACCGCCGCGGCCTCCAGCCCGGCCGCAGCGGCCACCGCCATCCCGGCCGGCTTCCCCGACGGCTCGACGACCGGCATGCAGGCCGGCACCTCCCTCAAGAACGTCCCCAGCCAAGTCAAAAGCGGCCCCGGCTGGACCTGGGTCACCGCCGGCGGCGGGTACGCCAACGTCACAGGCAACGGCGCTAACCTGTCCGGCCTGCGCATCCCCGGCAACGTCGACGTCTCTGGCAGCAATGTGACGCTCAACAACGATTCGATCACTGTGAGCGGCGGCGGCGGTGACACCTACGGCGTCGACCTCCGGCACACGGCCAACGTCACCATCGAGCACTCCAGCATCGAGGGCACAAACACCACCACAGGCCGGCTCACGACGGCGATCAAGGACGTCTACGGTGACGCCACCGGCACCCAGGTCCTGGCCAACAACATCCAAAAGACTGGCAGTGCCGTCCAGGTCTTCCAGGGCAACGTTCAGGGCAACTACATCCACAACTTCGGCATGATCCCCAGCGACCACGTCAACGGCGTTACGACCAACGGCGACACCCAGTCCCTGACAATCCAGAACAACACCATCCTCAACAAGTTCGGCCAGACCGACGCCATCGGTCTGTTCCAGGACAACGGGGTGGTGGCCAATGTGACCATCAACGACAACTTGCTGGCCGGGGGCTCCTACAGCCTCTACGGCGGCGAAGGCAGCCAGGGCCAGTCCTCCAACATCAAGGTCACCAACAACCGGTTCAGCACCATGTACTACCCCACCGGGGGCGCGGATGGCCCAGTCGCCTACTTCGACGCCACGGCGCCTGGCAACACCTGGTCAGGTAATACCTGGAGTAGCACTGGGAAGACCATCCCGGAGCCCTAAGAGGGAGCACCGCTAGCACAACCGCGGCAGCACCACAGCGCGGCGCCACCCGCCAGCAACCGGCGGGTGGCGCCGCGCTGTGCGCTGCAATCAATACCGATACCCAGAGTAAGCTCGCAGCTACTATTAGTCCGATGTCCTAGCAACGATCCCTGAACGCATGTGAGGTCACACTGAGAATACGTACAGTAGCCTCGGTGTTGGCCATCGTTGGCCTGGCCGTCCTTCTCTCCGCGGGGCTCCTCGTTCGCTCGCAGGGGGCGCACGATGTGGCATCCCCCGCGTCGGCCTCGACGTACCAGCCTGGCCGCCAAATCAGAGACTGTGCGAGGATCCCGCATCGGTGTGGGTTCCCGGACAGCACGAACGCGGGCGTGCCTGCCGGGGTGCGACTCAGGAAGGTGCCCACGCAGGTGACGAATGGGTCTGGCTGGCACTACGACCCCCGCGGCTTCGTCGTGGTGAACCACCCCGGGGCAGTGCTCCGCGATCTATCCATACCGTGCCCCGTCAAGGTCACCGCCTCCCACGTGACCGTCAGGGATGTGAAGATCGTAACGAGTGGCCAGAACTCCGTCGGGATCGGACTGGATAACACGAATGACGTGACCGTCGAATACTCGACCATCGAGGGCACCAACACCGGTTCAGGGCGTCTGATGGATGGGATCAAGGATGTCTACGGTGATGCCACCCGCAGCAGGATCCTGAACAACAACATCCTGCAGGCCAGCACCGGGGTCCAGATCTACCAGGGACTGATCCAGGGCAACTACATCCACCACCTGGGCATGATCTCCACCGACCACGTCAATGGGTTGACCACGAACGGGGACACCCATCCGCTGCTCATCCGACACAACACCATCTTTGACTCCTTCGGGCAGACTGACGCCATCGGGCTGTTCCAGGACTTCGGAGTGGTGGAAAACGTGACCATCGATGACAATCTCCTCGCCGGAGGCGGCTACGCTATCTACGGCGGAGAAGGGGCCAAAGGGCAGCCATCTCACATCGTAATCACGAGAAACCGGATAAGCACTAAGTTCTTTCGCCATGGTGGCCAGTGGGGAACAGCAGCATATTTCAATCGCCATGCGCCAGGTGATGTCTGGTCAGGCAACTTCTGGGATGGAACGGGCCACCTGATTCCCGCGCCCTAAAGACTTCCTCGTACCCCTGTGAAGTCGAACTGGGCGTCCAGGGCAGCCCGCCGTGGCCGCGCAGCCGCACCCTCAGATTGAGCATCTCTTCGCCATGCCTTCCGGCTTTGCAGTGATTCAAAGGACAGCGAATACAGACAGTCTTATGATACATACATGAGTCCCGATCTTGATATCGTAATTGTCGCTTATAATAGTGTCGAGGCTATTGGCGACCTACTGGACTCCATCCCGGCCGCGGTCGATGGCATCTCCTACGGAATCGTGGTCGTGGACAACGGGTCAACAGACGGAACACCCGAGATGCTCGCCGCACGAGGGGACTGCCAGGTCATCCATTCCGTCAACACTGGCTATGCCGGAGGAATCAACCGGGGGGTGCAGGCCGGAAAGTCAGCCGACGCGATACTTATCCTGAATCCTGATGTGCGGCTCCGGGAGAAATCGGTGCTACCACTGATGGCCGCACTCAGCGAGACGAACGCGGGAATCATCGTTCCACAGGTCCGCTCCCCGTCGGGGACCCTGGAGCGATCACTTCGCCGTGAGCCCAGCCCGCTGCGGGCGATCGGGCTGAACTGGACCAAGGTTCCCATCTTCTCCGAGTACCTCGGGAATACCTCAGACTATGACATGCCCAGAACAGTCGACTGGGCTCTTGGTGCCGTTATGCTCATGTCTCGCAAATGCTATGACGCGGTAGGCGGATGGGATGAATCGTTCTTCCTATACTCCGAGGAAACCGATCTCTGTCTGCGTGCCCGGGACATCGGCTTTCTGACCCGTTACGAACCACGCTCGGTGGTCGTTCATATCGGCGGCGGATCCGGGCGTGACCACAGGACGCATACCATGCAGATCATCAACCGCGTCCGCCTGTACCGGCGCCGTCATGGGGTACCTGCATCCTGGTGCTACTTCTATCTGGCCATCGCCAGTGAGCTTTCCTGGCTGCTGAGGGGCCGGGGCCGTTCCTGGCACGCGATACTGGCCCTGATCCGGCCCGCACGGCGGCCGACCGAGATTAACTGCAGCGACCATCTCCTGCCCCGGTAAGGAACCCGGCATAGAACCCAAGGGCAGATAAATGTCAGACTTTCTGCGTCGAGCCTCTTATTCTTCTTCTCCGGTATGGTTAGCATGACAAGTATCCGGACGACAACTGCGGTGATGGATGCCCGCCATGCCATTGATGGCAGCCCACCTGGACTGGCGACCAGAACGGTGCCGCTCCTCACCATTTACGTCATATTGCTAGCTTTTATTCCGTCAGCCTTGGTCGTGAAACCACTTGGCGGGGCAGGAAACCCCGCCACCCTGCTGGCCTTCGCACTGCTGAGTTGGTACGTGCTGCTCTGGGTTCATCCCCGGTTCGCGCTCTATCGCGGACATCAGCCGACTCGGCTCGCGGCCGCCATTTTTGCCTGCATCTTCGTCGCCGCGTACGTGTCGGCCAACCGGCACACCCTGAACACTACGGCCCAGAACGGAGCCGACAGGGGCATGATCTGCGTGGCGGGCTGGATGGCGATACTGCTGCTGGCCGCGGACGGTATCGAAGACTGGGACCAACTCCGTGCGCTGCTGCGGCGCAGCGTAGCGTGCGTTTCAGCCATCGCCGCGCTCGGGATCACCCAATTCGTAACTGGCTTCAATCTCGCTACTTATGTGGTTATCCCGGGCCTGTCCAGGCAGGTCGCATTCCAGGATCTGGGCACCAGGGATGGCCTGAACAGACCCTCCGCCACCACTGCGCAGCCACTTGAGTTCGCGGCTGTCCTGGCACTCGCGCTGCCCCTCGCGCTCCATCAGGCGCGGTTCGCTCCCCCGGGTGCCCGGTTCCGCCGTTGGCTGCAGGTTGCGCTGATCGCTGCGGCACTGCCCCTCACCATCTCGCGGTCGGCTGTGCTGGGACTGGCCGTCATCGCCTTCATGTTGGTACCGACCTGGCCGAAGCGCGACCGTCGGCGCGCTCTCCCGATCATCCTGGGGGCTATCGCCGCCATCTGGGTAGCAGTACCCCGCCTGGCACCACTCCTCTATCAGTTGTTTGCCGCGACCGGTGCGGAATCCAGCAGCACATCGCGGCTGGACGCCTACTCTTCGGCGACGCCGTTCATCACCGCGCATCCCTGGCTCGGGCAGGGGTTCGGTACGTTTCTGCCGCAGACGTACTTCTTCGTCGACAACCAGTACCTGACAGCACTGATCGAGACCGGGGTGCTGGGCCTACTTGTCCTCCTCGTCATGTTCGCCCTCGGCTATTACCTCGCACGGACCGCTCGCCGGTCCTGCGGTGACGAGAAGACTCGCGACCTCCTCCAGTGCCTGGCGGTTTCGGTGGTGACCGTGGCGCTGTCATTCTTCACGTTCGACGCCCTGGGCTTCGCGGCCTTCTCCGGGATGACCTTCATGTTGCTGGGGTGCATCGGAGCGGCCTGGCGGCTCATCAGGACACGGGGCCCGCGCACTAGATGAGTGATCCTTATGCGGTCAGTGTTCCTCGTGTATCAGGGATCGCTAGCTGCCGCCCCGATCCGCCAGTGGTGACAGCTCCTGGCCGGACGGTTTTCTTCGGCCGGCCCGCACGGGCCGGCTGGAGGAGAGCTCGTGATCGTCGACCCGCACCTACGTGCACCCACTCCCAGGGGGCACTGTCACTGCACGGGGAGGTCATCTCGGGTGGTGTTTGCGGCGAGTTCCCACCCCTCCTCGCCGACCGGGTAGTCACCAGTGGCTGGGTCAGCGGCCAGGTGCCGTCTTACCTGGGCGTCGAGCATCCAGGGCACGCCCAGGGCAATCAGCAGGCCGAATCCGGCGACGACAGCCACCCCGCGCACCGTGTGCGCGGTGTCGATAGATGGGCTCGCCGCGGGTGCTAGCACGGCCAACTGGATCCGGTTCGCCGGGCGCACCCCGGACTGCAGAGTGGCCAGGCTGGTACGGATCGCATCGATAACCCCGTTCAGCGTGTGCTGAACATCCCCGGCGCCGCTACTGGTGACTGTGACTAGCAGCACCGAGCCTGCAGTAGGAGTCGAGTAGGTCGGCATCGCCACGGTGTACGAGCCCAGGAAGCCGTGCGAGGCGAGAGAACTCGCTGTCTGGGGGTCCGTGACCTGGCGGCTGACAGCATCCGCAGCCAGGGCAATCGAGGCATTGAAATTAAGGTACGGGTTTCCACCGGTTGCTTCGGAGCCGTTACGAGAGTCCAGCAGGACGACGGATGCGCTTGCTTGATATGTATGCGGTAGGAAAACCATCGCCACGCCAACGCCAACGAGCGTCAGCAAGAGAAGTCCTCCCGTGAGCATCCAGCGTCCCCGCCAGATGGCAATCGCATTCTCTGGCTCCATGTCCCCTGCCTGTGAAGTGTACGCACGGGCGACCTACCACATAAAGGGGGCAACCCGTACTTGCATTCCAGTGTCTTGATGTCGGTCAAGCATAAGACCTCACAGCAGCGGCATGATTACACTTGTACATGAGATGGGACCGGCCGCTGCTTTTCGTGGTACTAGGCAGAGATCATTTGTCCGGTCTTGTCATGATATTCGCAATAATAGCGGATAAATAATCGGAGTGGCCATGGGAAGTGCAAATTGAGGTTTTCCGGCGCTGCGGCCCTCATGTTCCGTAAGACCATAGCCGTGTCCGTGGTTCTGATTATCTCAGCTGGTACCGCATATGACATCAAGAAAACTTCTGAGCTGGATTCCGATGGCGCAACCGTCATATTCTTCGCAGCCCATCAGCTGGCACAATCCCCGGAGCAGACCGATAGCATTGATGTGTCACTCATAGCTACCGAAGTGATGCTTGCCCAAACTACGATGAAGTACGTCAGCACCGCCGCCGGAAAAGTCCAGATCGTAGCTTTTCCGTGCAATCGCTCCAATCTTGAGTACCCGGATTACGAGGAGCAATGCGCCACCCTAACGGCCACCGCGCCTGGCGCGGTAGCCGTCCACCAGGCATTCTGGCAGGCGTACCGGGTCCTGAGATCGCGCTTGATGAGGCTGCAGATCAGGTCGGGAGTGCCACGCCGTAACCGCATCCGCACCTATCTTGTGGGGATAAGCGGCCCAGTCTCACAGCCGGGATCGAGGGTTCGAGTGCTCGCCGGACTCGGCGTGCTTACGCTCATCGGAATACTGACTGTCTTGCGGTTCTTCACGCTCCGCCGGGACCCGGCACGAACACGTCGCCAGTTCTTCGCACTGCGCGGGAACCGGAGACGGGCATACCGGGAACGGCCCAAGCGAAGGCACGCCCGCCGTCCCGGCATCTCCCGGTGGATGACGTGAGTGCATCACATCCGGTGCGCTATGCGCTCAGGCCCGGGCCCTCGCGGGAACGGTCTCGCCTGTTCCCTTGCCCGGCAGGATCCCAGCGCAGGAAATCCGCTGTGGCCTGGTAGAGCGGCGCCCCGGCCGCTCCAGCATCCTCCAGTCCCGGGAGGTTCTCGGTGACATCCGGTTCCCGTAGCAATGACCCGCTGACGCTGGGTACGAGGGTCGCAGGCGCGACCGGGACGGAAGCCGGAACGGGATGGGCCAGCCCCGGCGCGCCTTCCTGCTCGTTCCGTTCATTCCGTCGGTCCTGCCCGCGCTGCTTTCCTGTCTGTGCGTACCGCTTGAGCAGCGAGCCGACGATCCCACGCGTGCGAAGCAAGAGCAATCCGATAACGAGGAGGCCGCCCAGGGCGCCACTGAAGAGCGCCGTCAGGGCATTGGGCACTGCCATGGTCACGGCCGCGGCGGCCAGGCCAGCCAGGAGCGCCCCGACTATAGGAAAGCCGAGTCGTACGGCCAGTACCCGGCCGTTGCTGCCGATCCTGCGCAATTCCAGGAGGTACCAGGGAAACGGAACTACCACCGCCACCACCAGCTCGGCCAGGGCCACCCCGGAGATTCCGTGCACCCTGGCGCCAACGATCAGCCCTGGCACCAGGATGGCCAGCCAAACCAGCTGCAGGGTAAAGATCACCCGGGACTTGGCGAGAACCACGAAGTAGTCGAAGGTGAGCTGGAAGAAGATCTGCAGCGCAGCGAGCAAAGCCAGCCAGGTCAGCGGCTGGCCGGCCGGGAGCCAGCGCGAGCCGTAGACCAGCCCGACGAGCGGCGCCGCGCAGCCGGCTTCGACAAAGCAGACCGGCAGTGTCACCGCACTGACCAGAGCCAGCATGGCCTCGAAGCCGCCCCGCATGGCGGGCGGGTCATGCTGGAGCCTGGCGAGCGTGCTCGGGGCCACCCTGCTTATCGGTTCCGTGAACGCGGCCGCAGGCCAGTTTGAAAAGTTGGAGGCCAGCACGAAAAAACCCAGCGCCGTGACACCCAGCATCCGGCCGACCACAAGTTGATCCAGGTTAGCGATAGCGAACGCGATCCCCCCGGATCCGGCCAACGGCAGACCGAACCGCAGCAGCGCTCGTGCCTCACGGCGATTGAACCCGAACCGGAAGGGTTCCGGGGAGAAACGCACCAGCAAGATCACCGCGGCCAGGCAGCCCACTAGCCGTCCGAGGGCCAGGCTCATCGGCCCAAAGCCGGTCAGCGCCAGCGAAGCCGTCACGGCCGTGCCCAGCCAGATGTTCACCTGATCACTGATCATCCGCTGACCCTGGCGGAAGTAGCGCTGCAGCAGCCCGGCGGGGACGATGGAGAACCCGTCAATCACGACGATGAGGGAGAGCGTCCGGACTACTCCCGTCGCGGAAGGCGCTCCCATCGCGGCCGCGTACGTCGGCGCGCCGAAAAAGCAGCCGCCGTAGAGCGCGACACTCGTGAGCACTGAGACTGTGGTGACCGTCGGCGCTATCTCGCGGGGCTCCCCCGGCCAGCAAGTGATCGCCAGACCCACCCCGAGGTCGTTGAAATTCGACAGGATATTCAGGGCCACGGAGGCGACCGCATAGGTCCCGAACGAGTGTGGCCCGAGCAAGCGCGCCAGCATGATCCCGACGCCGACCGTGCCCAGCTTGGCTACCACGCTGTTGGTGAAGCTCCAACCAAGGGCGCGGCCTGCTTGGCCTGCCAGGCTCCGCCTGGGCGAGGGCGCCTGGCCACGGCCAGGCCTGATGTGCCGTCCCCCCGCCCAGACGGCACGGGCGCCACGCCGAACCCGGACGCAGACCCGCGCCGGGCATTTCCATTTCCCGGGAACCCTCATCCGGCTAAGGGATGACTTCATACATCTCGGCGGCGCGATTGGCCCAGCTGTGCCGGGCCGCCAGGGCTCGCCGCCGCGCCATGAGGTCCCGCGGTGGCCGCTCTCCCAGCAGGCGCTCAACGCAGCCGGCAAAATCTCCCGGCTCCGAGGCGATGGAGATCAGGTCGGTGCCCAGCCAGCGGGTGGCCGGCAGGTCCGAAGCCACCACCCCCCGTCCGGCAGCCAGGTACTCCAAGGTCTTCAGCGGGAAGCTGCCCCGATTGAACGGGCTGTCTCCGTACGGCACCAGGCCGACATCTATCAGACGGAAGTAGCCGGGCAGGGCATTGAAGGGCTTAGGTCCCACCCACTGCACGTTGGGCCGGCGAAAGAGAGCATCCAGCCGCTTGGGCTCGAAATCGGGATCCCTGGGCCCAACCATCAGGAGGGACCGGCCGCGGTCCGCCACCGCCTCGAGCAGGCGCAGGTCGATGCGCCGGTTAATGTGGCCGACGAATCCGGCAACTGGGCCGCTTAGCGCGTAATCGGATGGCACCGGGACAAGGTCGACATCGCTGTAGGCGTTTGCGTCAACCCCATACGGAATGAGTGCCGTTTCCAGGCCGCGCGTCCGCCATGTGTCGGCCACTACGGGATTAGCCGCCACCACGAGGTTCGCCGTGGCTGCCACCGCACGTTCGCGGACGTCCAGTAGCCCAGCATTCAGGCCGAGCAGATCTGCGCCGCCAACGAAGTCATCCTGTGCCCAGTAGATACGCGACGCCCCGGCACAGGCCCGGAAGACATCGTGCTGGGCCCACGCTGAAATGATCACCCTGACCTGGCCGCCGAGATGACTAACGGCCTTGCGCAGATGGTGACGGATGAGGGCACCGCTGATGGTAACCAGCCCCGGCTGGGAGGAAAAGGGCTGGACAAGTGGCGTGAGACGCGCGAGCCCCGGCATCTCCTCACGAAGTCCCGGATTCTTTGCGAGTCGGACAGACCGCTTATCCCGTGCCAAGGTGAGCCGCGACACCGGCGGATCCACGTACAGCACGGGCGCCAATCTGGATAGCTGCTCGGCCATGTGCTGATCCGCGAGCTTGATTCCGTCATACCTATTAGCAGCACAAAGCACAACCATCTGATCCCAGGAGCGGCCAGGGTGCGGGCTTGTGTGCACGGCATCCTCCAGATATCCGCTTCGTGTGCATTCTGCGGCTTCATGGGGCGGCCATACCGGGCCGCCCGGGCGCCGAAAGAGTACCGCAATGCGCCACACTCCGCGCAGAATCAACGTGGATTCTTTCCGGGTGGCCCATTCTTTTGGCGCACACGCTACGCTCGGCCTGCAGTAACCGAGTGAGACCTTGCTGAAAAGCTCGGGGGGACACTTGCGTACAGCAGTTCTACTGGCGTCGAAAAATCTAGACGACTGGTCAACTAAGGCTTTAACTGAACCACTTCCGGGCGGCGTTCTGCCATATGGCCTGCAGCACCTTGCGGCCAGTTTCCGGCTAACCTGGTCTACGACCCACCAGCAAGGACTATGGCGGACCCGCCTGCCGCGAATAGCAGGCGGGGTGATCAGGCGCCGGGCACCAGGGCTGCAGGGCGCACTTATTTCCTGCTGTTCCACTTCGCGACTGGCGGCCGCCGACGTCGCAGTCTCGGTCTTCGAGGATGCCGGCCTCGGCTTTGCCCGCTGGCAGGCTCTGTCACCGCGTATGTCCAGATCCTTCCCGCCGCACGTGATGATTGCGTGCTGGCTGGCTGAGGACAGCCAGCACATGACACCGACGCAACTCACCTCAATTCGCCGCTCAATACAGTCAATCTCGAAACTCGTCGTTTTCTCGGCGAACCAGATACCTATCCTGGCCAATTC
>Ga0208480_1000748_pt1 | contig 12183 bp, 8 predicted proteins | sample NGESurshal092012_4_FD_184485 | JGI IMG/M metagenome (GOLD analysis project Ga0208480, IMG submission 184485) | Arctic peat soil microbial communities from Barrow, Alaska - NGEE Surface sample F53-1 shallow-092012 (SPAdes) | ecosystem: Environmental > Terrestrial > Soil > Wetlands > Peat ... | reverse complement strand
TGCGAACCGGCGCGCGTCGCGGACATCCTCGAGCCGTGGGACAATGAGGACCAGCGCGGAGGCCCGCCGCGCCGAAAGCACCCTGGCCGTGCCAGTTTCCGCGGCCAGCCGCTCGATCTCGGCCAGCAGAGCTGACCGGCGCCGGTCGACCAGGTCGCCGTCCCCACCCGCCGCGTGCGCCCAGGATTCCAGCCCGTCGACGTCGATGAGCATGACCCGCAGTTTCCGCGGAAGAGCGTGCCCGAGGCGGCGGGCGCGGAGTGTGGCCTCGGCCGCGTCGGCGATCTTGCCTTCCAGGAGATCCCAGAGAAAGTCGCTGCGGACCTGGGTGCGGGCGTCGAGAACGGCGCGCTGTTTGGTGAGTTCAAGCGCGCAGACGACCGCTGCCTGCTGGGCTATCAGCTGGGTCAGCTCCGTTGGCGGCCGGTGGAGCCGCACGCACAGATACGCCATCCGCTCGTCTCCGGACGACACCTCGCAGATGATCAGTACACCGCCGTCGCCAGTACGGACGTCTGCGCCAGGGCGCCCGCTCCTGCGCGATGCCGCAACTTGCTCCCTGGCTTGCGCGACGAGGGCATCGTCGCAATCCGCGGTGACCGCCAGCGGCTCGAGTTCCGTGTGCAACACGGCGACATCGCCCCCGGTGTGCCGGGCGACCATATCGACCAGTGCCGGCAGCCCGCCGCCATCCAGAACCAGTTGGGTGAGTTCCGTCTGCATGGCGGTCGCCGTCTCTAGCACGTCGTACTGCTGTCGCAACGCCCGGTTCGCCAGTTCCAGCTGGTCAGCGGCCTCGCGGGCGTTCTCGTACAGGCGGGCGTTCTGGATGGCGATCGCCGCGAGGTTTGCCAGGCCCGCGAGCACTTCCTCATCCTGCTCGTCGAACGCAGCCGGATGCGAGGACCACGCCAGTACGGCGCCGATCACCTGGCCGTTGGCCAGCATGGGAGCGCCCAGCGCGGCCCGAATCCCCTCCTTTTCCGCGATGTCGCGGATGTGCGGCGATATCGACCCGGCCGATCGGAAGTCATCGAGGCGGAAGGACGCGCCGGTCTCGAAGACGATCCCGGCGACTCCCTCGCCCCGGCCCGCCTCGAACCTGGCTGCGGCGATGTTGCGATTGCCAGCGCAGGAGATCATCTTGAGCCGGTCATCCTCGGCGGACATGATCCCGACGATGTCGGCAGCGAGGACGTCGACTGCCGCGTTGCTGATAGACAGCAGCGTCGCGTCGAAGTCGAGGCTGCGGACGATCTCGGTCGCGACCAGTTGCAACGCCTGCAACCGGTCGCGTGTGCTGATCCGCCGCACGGCGCGCCCGGCCATGGCTGCCGACGTCCGGCCAAGGCTGCGATTGCCCACTTCCGGTCTTCCCACGTCCGATCCCTCGACTGCCACTTCAATACAACGTTAACTGCAGCGACGCCCGGCTAGCGGTGCGTACCCGTGGCCTGCCCCGCGGCCTCCGACTCGGCGGGGCTGGCTGTCATCGGCTGTCCCAGCGTCTGCAGGGTCCGCCATGCCCGGGCGGCGAGTTCGAGATGGAAGCGGGTGTCGTGGTCGGCGAGATCGTGCCCGGATATCTCGTGGACGCGCCGGAGCCGGTATTTGAGCGTGCTGCGGTGGACAATCAGCGTCTTGGCGGCCTGCTCGTGGTTGCCACCGCATTCCAGGTAGACCGCGAGCGTCTCGACGTACTCCGAACCACGGCGCGCATCGTGCCGGAGCAGCGCGTCCAGCCAGCTGGTTACCAGCTCCCGCAGGTTCGCGGGATCGGCGACCTGGCCCAGTAGCCGGAGCACTCCGAGATCGTCGAAGCACAGGCTGCGGCCATGGTGACCGGCCAGAGCTTGCAGGCCGAGAGCGAACCTCGCCTCATGGTAGGAGCGGGGGAAGTCACGCGGCCGTTCGCAGCGCCCGCCGACGCCGAGCCGGCAGGCCGATTCCCCGAGTTCCCGGCCGATCACCGCGTGCAGCTTCCCCCACTCGACGTCAGTGTGCGCCAGCAGGACGACGGAGTCGGCTCGCGCGACTACCAGTGAGCCGGCATTGCTGTTCCGCGCCGCCAGGCGCACGGCACGGAACAGTCGCTCCCCATCGATCTGGTCCGATGCATCAACGACGACCACCCGGTGTGGCCGGGCCAGGTCGTATCGCAGCCCGCGAGCGCGCAGGACCACGCTGCGTTCGTCCGTGCCCGACAACAGGTCCTCGACGATGTCGCGGCGCAGCCGGAGTTCGACCTCGGCGAGGCTCTGCATGTGCGCCAGCTCGATGGCCAGGACGGTCGCGCCGTACTCCAGAGCCATCAGCTCCGGTGCTCCCGCGCTGCGGTTGGGGTCAAGCAGGACCAGAATCCCGAGTATCTCCTCACGGGTCCTGGCCAGGGCAAGCCAGCGGCCGTCGTGCCACACGGAACGGCGGCATTCCAGGGCATTGTCGAGTAGCCGCTCGCGGCGCTGGCCGAACGGCACCGAGGGCTCCGCCTCCGCCCCCAAGCCGGCCATCGCCTGCTGGTGGCCGGCCCGGTCCTCGACGATCACGGGGAGTCCGGTGAGCTCGTGGACTACCCGGGTGATGCCCTCGACGCCGACGCCGGACGCCGCGGCCTCGGTGAGGCGCTCGTGTATCTTCATCCCCCGCCGGAGCGCGCTGACAGTCTCCTCCAGTCTCGCGTTCAGCGTGGCTTGCTCAGCCGCGGCCCGGCGCTCCCGCAGGCGTAGCCGGAGGGTAGTCAGCGCCAGACCGGTCTGCTGCGAGAGGAGGCGCAACTGGAATTGGTCATGTTCGTGCGGCGGCGCCGCCGCACTGACGACGACGAAGCCGACGCTGCCGGAGATACGGTACATCGGGTAGGCCCAGGCCCACGGTCGGACCGGGACGTCCACCGCACCGCCCATCCGGCCGAGAGTAGCCATGTGGTCCTGCAGGTACGCTTGCAGCGCGAGCCCGTTACAGGGCGTCATCGTCCGCCGCCACTGGCCGTCGCCGATATAGATTCCTTCAACGCAACAGGCGGTAAGGCTAGACACCGCGTCGGCGGCCAGTTCGACGATGTCGTCCTCGTCGGCAGCCTCGGCCATCAACATCGACAGTGCCAGCAACGCACGCAGATCGGACAGATACCCTCGGGCACTCGCTGCGGACGGCCGGGCGAACTCAAGCGGGTACACGACCATCAGGCGGCACCTCCGTCAGAAATCGCACGCTGCCGCCGGAGGCACCGGTGATACCGGTGTTGACTTCTGGTCGGCGAGGAACTCGTCGGGATCGAGGTAGTAGGGGTTCTCGAGCACCGTCCCGCTTAGCAGCACCACCGGGTGCGTGCGCATGATCGTCAGGAAGATCTTCCCGCTGAACCGATCGAGGTCATACAGACACAGGATCGTCTGCGGATGGCAGGGAGCGAAGCGGTTCAGTTCCGACTCATAGGCGAGGAACTCGTCCAGATCGGCCTGGTCGACGAGCGCCCGCGGCATCTCCCCCACGACGCGGACGAACCGATACCGCGACTCCGCCAGCGCCGATTCAACGCCGCGACGCCAGTACTCGAGCATCGCGGGCATCGAGAAGCGGCCCCCACGCAGGTAGGTCTGCTCCGGGGTCATCAGGTCGAGTCGTCCAGCGCGACCGCTTTCACCCGGTGCTTCGCCCAGAGCAGCCAACATCTCATCAGACCGTATCGACTCGATGACGCAGATGGACTTGTCCCCGTCATCGAGGCCCTGCCGCAGAAACGGCAGCAGGATCTCGTTCCGCTCGTTCTGCCCGCGATAGAAGGCACAGATGTGATCGCCGGCGGGCAGATCGATGCCGGATATGCCAACTACGTTGTTGGTCATCCCACGATGTTAACCCCAGCCGACGGCGCGCTGTTTAGCCCGTGTGGATGAAATTCGCCGTCGTCTTTAGCCATACGGTCTAGTGGCACGGTTCGAGGCGGCTATCTGACGGGTCATCGGCTTCCGGTCAGCGCCGCCCGGGCGAGATCGCGTCCGGCAACGATCGCTGAAAGCTTGGCCTTGGCCACATTTCGGCGCATCGAGGCAATCCCGCAGTCGGTCGAGACGCACACCTGCTCCGGCGGCACGGCATCGAAGAGCCGGTGCAGCCAGCCTGCGATCTGCTCCGGGGTCTCGACCCGCAACAGTTCGATGTCCACGACACCCACACCGAGGTCCTTGTCTGCCGGCCATCCGCGCAAGGAGTCCACTTCGGCGAACTCGTGGCTCGCCATCTGGAAGTGGATCTGGTCGCAGGCCAGATCGAACGCCCACGGGAACAGCCGGCTCCCCTTGAGGTCGAGGATGCCCGGCTGGCCCTCTTCGTGGCCGTAGCAGATGTGCACGACCTTGTAGGCCGAGATCCCGTCGAACGCGGTATTGATGGCCTCGATGATCCAGTCCTCCGGCTCGAAGAACGTCAGCGGCTCGGTGACCTGGATCAGGTCGACACCACGAGACTCCAGATCGCGGAACTCCGCGTTATAGGCCTTGGCGACGTCCTGCGACAGGGCCTTGAGATCGTGATAGTGCTGGTCGGTCGACAGCGCCGCAAGCGTGGCCGGACCGATCGAGGCGTTGACTTTCAACGGCACATCTGTGACTTCCCTTACGGCCTCAGCAATCGGCTTGAATACCGGCCGGCGCCAGGCGACGTCCGCGAGCACCGTGGGTTTGTAGATGGGCAAGTCGAACGCGCCCACCTGGATCCGGTCGCCGTAGGCGGCGTAACCATCCAGCCGGTGCGCCATGACGTGGAACAGCTCCGCGTACTCGTAACCGGTTTCGTTCTCGTAGTACTGGCCACCGTCGGTCACGATGTCCAGGCCGACGTCGAGCATGTCGCGGACGGCCGACTCCACGGCATGCCGGTACAGCTCCCGCGTCCGGTAGTCGGCGAATTCTGGCGCGTGCACGCCGATGGGGAGAACCCGGCCCTGCATGAAAATCGGGCGCGGGTAGGCGCCCACCATCGTGGCCGGCAAGAGCACGTCTTCGCCGCGAACCTTCATGGAGGACTCCTTCACTCGTCTGCGAACTGCGGGACTTCCGGGATGTTCCTATCAGGGACCGGGCTGTGCGGTCCCTGGCTGTGGTGGTCGATTCCGCGGCGGTTTCTAGTTACCTGCAGCCAGGCCAGGCGCGGCTATGCGCATACCGGTGCTTGTCCGTGCCGGCCGATCCCAGCGCCACTGTTAGCCGCGCGCAGACAACGACGGCGCCCCCGCCCCGGCTTACCGTGCGACATGGCACGTCCTAGATCCGCAGGCCGGAACCCAAACCGAGACTCACCCACGACCTTTCGCCTTCGACAGTGCCCGACTAAGGAGTTCCGATGCGAGTACGTGACAGCGAGATCCTGCTGCCGACGATGATGGTCGGTAGCTACCCCCGGCCGCCGTGGCTGACGGGGAAGGTCTTCGGGGAGTTCGACGAGCCCGACTACATCGATTACGGCACGAAGGAACGGTTCTGGGACGCCGTTCAGCTGTGCGTGGATGACCAGGTACGGGCAGGTATCGACATCGTCTCGGACGGCCAGCAGTACTTCGAGTCCGAGACGATGCACGAATACGGCCAGGTCTTCCATTTCTGGGGCCACCACCTGAAGGGGTTCAAGCGCTGGGGCGACCCGATCGCGATCGACCTCTACAAGAAGTTCCACGCGCCCGCGGCCGTGGGTGACATCGAGTGGGTCCGCCCGATCTACGCCCCGGCAGCCGAGGCCACGACGTTCGCCGCTGCGGGCCGCCCGGTGAAAGTCGCGGTCCAGGGCCCGCTGTTCCTGACGTTCTGCTGCACCGACCGGCACTACGGCGGTGACACCAAGGCGCTGGCAATGGACATCGCGCGCGCGTTCAATGCTGAGTTCCGCGACCTCGCCGCGCGGGGGGTCGACTGGATTCAGATCCATGAACCGCTGACCTACTACGGCGAAGAGGCATGGTACGTGGACGTGATCAATACGGCGTTCCAGGACGTCGACGCGCACCGGGTCTGGCACATCTGCTACGGCAACCAGGGCGGGAACCCGGGCGTGGCTGAGCCTCGCGGGCAGGACATGTTCCCGTTCGCCTTCGATGCCGACGTGGACCAGATCCATATCGAGGCAGGTCGACGCGGGCCGGGCGACCTGCAGTACCTGGCCGGGCTGCCAGACCGAATGAGCCTCGGCGTCGGGGTAATCGACGTGAAATGCACGGTAATCGAGCAGCCGGAACAGATCGCGGACCTGCTGGTCAAGGCGGCGGAGTTCGTCCCGCCGGAACGGCTGTGCGTCAGTACCGACTGCGGCATGCTCAACCTGAAACGCGAGCATGCCCAGCGCAAGCTGCAAGCCTTGGTCGAGGGCACCAAGTTGGCCCGCCTGAGGCTGTCCTAGATGGGTGAACCAGCAAACGACGGGCGTGTCGCCGTCGTCACCGGCGGAGCGTCCGGCATCGGCCGCGCAACCTGCATACGGCTAACGGCCGGCGGATATCGTGTCGTTGCCATCGATGTCGGGGACGGCGGCGCGGACGAGGCCGAACTGGCCCTTCGCGCGGATGTGGGAAATCCGGCCGACGTCGAGGGCGCGTTCGACGAAGTCCTTCGCAGGCTGGGGCGCGTCGACCTACTGGTCAACAATGCCGGGATCACGGGGTCGCAGCAGGCCACCGTCTGCCATACGACGCCGGTCGAGGAGTGGGACCGGATCCACACTGTCAATGTGCGCGGACCGTTCCTGTGCACCCGCGCCGCGCTGCCGACGATGCTGAGGCAAGGCTCTGGCCACGTCATCACGATCGCGTCGATCGCGGGACTCGTGGCCTTCCCCCAGCGGTGCGCCTACACGGCGTCCAAGGGCGCCGCGGTCATGTTCACCAAGTCGATCGCAGCCGACTACGCCGCCCGCGGGATCCGGGCCAACGCCGTCTGCCCTGGATTTGTTCAGTCCCCGATGACCCAGTGGCGCCTGGACATACCTGAACTTCGGGCGAGTGTCGAAGCCAGAATCCCGATGGGCCGGGTCGCCAGGACGGACGAGATCGCGCAGGCGGTCGCAATGCTCGCGTGCGATTCGCTGACCTACCTGACCGGGCACGCGCTCGTCGTTGATGGCGGCTGGACTGCGGTGTGAACTCTTTTGACCACTCGCAATCTGTGCGATGGGCAACACCTCGACCGGGCGTACCGGAAGCCGATAATCCGCTACGCCGCTCAATACCTCTCGGACTAGGGCGTCACTATGACCGCATCGACACGGATGCCACCACCCCGCGAGGATCTATCCCCAGCCTCGCGTCCACGCCCCCGCCGTCAGAGGCCTTCTTCGCAAGCGATCCGCTGGCTGTCGGCGTGCCACTGTTCGTCGCTGGGGCGGGGCGCTGGGCCTCAAACTGATCAATTATGTGCCCGTTACCGGCGTGCGCCTCGCGATCCTCGTCGCGGCCGCGGGGCTCGGCTTGCTCGTCGCGACGGTCTGGGCCGCCGGACTCGGCCAGCCAGCAGTCGCGGCGATGCTCCCCCTCAGCACACGGCGTCTGCCCTCGTCGTTCCGCGCGATCTTCTTCCCGGTCGAGCTGATCCTGGCGCTCGCCGCTGCCGGATACATCAACGCCGACGCCGGTCTGCTCAAGGCGGCTGGAGTCTCGGCGTTCGGTGCGATCGGCGCCTACGTCCTCTTCGATATCGCCTCACGGGCGGCCGGCGGGCCGGGGTCCCGCTCGGGCAGCCCATCCTCAGGAGTGGCCAATGAGCATTTCCATCAGGACGATCGACATTGATTATCCGAAGGAGGGGCTGCTGCGTCCGATCTCCGATGGGGAGCGCGCGGCGTACGACCGTGACGGCGCCGCGATCGTCAAGGGCGTCATTCCGGAAGAATGGGTCTATTTCATGCGCGCCGCCGTGACCCGTATCGTCGAGCGGGCAGACCCCTCGGCGCAGAACTACGCCGACGAGGGCGATCCTCAGTTCTTCTCCCAGACGTTCCCGTGGATGTTCGACGATGCATTCAAGGCTTGGGCCATCCGCGGACCTCTGATCGACGTGTCCCGGCAGGTCATGGCCGACGCGAACACGATCACGTTCTTCTACGACCAGATCTTCTCCAAGGCTCCCGGTGCCACCAAACGGACACCGTGGCACCAGGATCTGCCCTTCCTGCCGATCAGGGGCGACCAGTTGGTGCGGATCTGGGTTCCATTCGACCGGGTGACCGCAGACAGCGGCGCAATCCACTACCTGCGCGGATCACACAGGTGGGGCGTGATCTACCATCCGGTGGGCTTCAAGAAGACCCCGATGATCACCGACACCTATGTCAACTCGCCTTACGAGAACATGCCGGACTTCGAGGCGGACTACGGCAGCCATGAATGGTTGGTGGCGGAAGCGGAACCCGGTGACCTGCTGCTGCACCACCCGCTGACCGTCCATGGCTCGCTGGGGAACACCACGGGCGACTATCGGCGTGCGGTCGCCAGTTTCTACGCCGGTGACCAAGCGGTCTGGAACCCGCATCCGGCAAATATGTTCAACAACAAGAGCCTCACGGGGCACGTGACCGCGCCCGACCTGGAACCCGGTGCAGCGCTGGAGTGCGATATGTTTCCCCGCGCCTGGCCTTAGATCCGGTTGAGCAGCCGCGATGCTGCTATCCGTATCCGTTCCCTTTCGATACTCCGGAGACATTTCGCGAGGCGCCGAGCGAGCTAATCTGTGCCGTGCTGGCGCCTGCGGAGACGAACGCGATCATGCTGTTCTCAGTAACCACGCGGCCTGCCCGCGCGGCATCCAGGCGCCGCCGGTAGATATGCTCTCCACCTGCAGGAGCAGGCTATGCCGGATTCTTGAACGGGAAGTCGGCGGACACACCGCTAGCTGGTGGGATTAATCACCACGCTCCCAGGCGGGTTCGCGTGTCTCCCGACTGTGCCTGCACCTTGCATGCGTCGGGTAATGGCGAGGAAGCTCCAAGAGCCCGTGCGGCAACCGAGATAATCCGCGCCGAGCTGCCGGTACGCCTGACGATCCTTGGTCGCTAGCGCCAGCCAGCGCAAAGGCCGGGACCGCGGAGGCGCACGGCCCTTTGCGCCACGTGCCGGCCTGTGCCTACCTGGTAGCAAGCCGCTCTCGTGCAAGCAATGCCCCGTCAGCGAGTGAACGTATCTTTTGATAAGCAGTCAGGCGCGGCAGGTTCTTAAGCCCGCAGCCCGTGGTGAGGCCGAGACGCTCGGCGGGGACGACGTCCAGTACCCGGCCGATTCGGGCAGCAACCTCCTCTGGGGTTTCCACGTAGGTGGACTTCGGATCGATTACCCCGCACACGAAGTCCATGCCGTCTGGGAGTGGATTCTTGCGGAGCGCCTCAAGAACCCCCATCTCCGCCTCCTCGATCACTTGCAGGTTCAGAATGTCAATCTTCGCGTCGTACACCCTAGGTATGACCGACTCGTAGATGAGGGCGTCGCCGTGCCTGGCGTGGAGATCGAATGCGCCTTTGCCCGGCGAAGCCGTATCGTCTGCCCGGTAGCCCCGGCCGCCCCGGTAGTTGCCCACGCACAGGTGCACCATCACTCTGGCGTTGTGGACGCCCTCGACAGTCCGGTTGAAGGCCTCGATGCTCCAGTCCTCGTACTGATACGGCCAGAACCACTCGTCGAGCTGGAGGACCTTTACCTGATCGATCGCGTCAACCTCGAGAATGTCCTCGTTCAGTGCGGCCGCGATCGCCATTGCACGTTCCCGGTCGGTCCTGTAGTGACGGTCGGCGGAGAGGCTAGTGAGAGTACCTGCGGCCGTCCACTGGATCTTAAGTGGCGCATCCGTCAGCTCGGTGAGCATCCTGGCGATGGGCGCCATCATCGGAACGGCTCTGGTGATGTCGCCAACGCAGGTAGGAGAGTGGAGCGTGGAATACAGCGGGTAGGTGACATTCGGGCCGTAGGGCACGAAACCGGCAAGCCGGAAGAAGTAGTACACGACGACGTCAGAGTAATTCCCAGCCGCGAAGGTCCGGCTGTCCGCCACCAGGTCCAGTCCGGCACGCTGTTGCTCGCCCACTACCGCCCACAGGCCGTCCTTGAATACCTCAGTCTCGATCCGATCCTCGATGAAATCCCCGAAGGGAACGTTGTACGGAGCCGACACGAAGTCATACCACCGCGGGTTCGAGTAGGCCATGATCATTGTTGGCAGGGGGGTTTCCTGGTTTCCGATACGCATGAAAAGTCTCCTTGTCTGGCCGGGGGAGGAGGTTAGGCGCAACAGGAACAGCCGGAGGCATGCACCTCGGATGCTTCCGCGAACTCCGTCCCTGCGCCGCACACTTCGCACCGGCTTGCCCTGCGGAGTGCGTCGGCGTGCAAGGCCAAGGTCGCTCTCACGCAGCCGCAGGCGGGACATTTCACCACCAGCCGGACTGGTGGCCTCAGCCTGGCGAGCGGATCCAGGCGCTCCCCTTGGATGTGGCCCATGCCTTACGACGCTACGGAGCCTGGCACCGCAAGTCTTCGTCCATGCCAAGCAGAATGCGCCCGGTTACCTGCACGCTGGGGTCAAGACGGGCCCCGGCTCGGCTTGCGTGCCAGCGGGGTTTGCCGGTCGCGGGCAATAGAGGAGCCAATCTGCCTGCCGGGACGTGACCGCGGAGAGCAGGGGCGGCCTTGCTCATCCGGAGATGCGACCAGCATTGACCTGGTCCTGGGGGAGCTGACCCGCGCAGCTTGATCTCGCTTGTCGCAGAGCTTTAGCCCATAGAGGCCGCCGACCTGGTCACGCGGAAGCCCAGCATGTCGCCAAGCGGCTTGCTGCGCGGGCAGTCGCGGATGGCCGGAACCTGCTGCTGGATGCCACGATGGGCAGCGAGCCGCCCGTGCGGTCGTTTCTGGTGAACCTGGGTCTGGGTGCTATTCGTTGCACGTGGTGACCGTGTACACCAGCGGTGAAGACGCGGTCCGATGGGCAGATGCAGAGCATCGCAGGGCCAGGAGGAGTACCAGCGGAGGCGCGGCAGCGGCAGCGCTATGTGCCGGAGGAGGCGATCCGGACGAGAGTCCCTGACGTGGAAGTGCTGGCCGGGAGTGACTGGCCCATGATCCTCAGGCAAGTCGCCAGCCAGCCGGAAGTTGCATCCCCGGCGGCGAGTTCCTGGGCCTGGCCAGGGCCTGACGGGACGGCCAGATCACACTTGAGGACCTGGAGCTCAGTTGCGCCATCCGCCCGCTGCTGCCCGTGCCCCGGGCCCAAGGTCAGAGGCTGGCAGATCGTCAATACCGTCCCCAGGGCGAACCTGGTACCTCTTCCCAGCTCCGGAGACGCTCTAATGCGCCTCATTGCCATGGAAATGGCTGGTAGGCCAGCCCTCCGCAGCGTCCCGAGTGCCACTCGACTGCCACTCAGGGCGGGCGAGGTACCCGGTTCTATGTTCGAATGAGCTGCATTACCTCAGAGCCCCCTTACGGAATCGAACCGTAGACCTTCTCCTTACCATCCACACTTCCCTGGGTTCACTGCCCGGCAAGCACTTCCCACAGGCCGCCGGCGAGCGCCGATCTGGCTCTTGCCCCGGCCTGCGGCGTCTGCGATCGGGTCAAGTCCCGTGGCGTGGTGTTTCGCGGTTAGCGCGTGATCCTTTGTTGTTGGTTAGGCGCTGAGCGCCTGAAGGTCGCTTGCTGGGTTCACCTCCGTGCTGGTGCTGGCCGGGGCCAGGACGATGCGGGAACGGGCGAGGACGTCGAGGCCTAGGTAGCGGCGGCCCTCCGTCCACTCGTCGTGCTGTTCTGCGAGGACGGCGCCGACGAGGCGGATCAGGGAATCGCGGCCGGGGAAGATGCCGACGACGTCGGTGCGGCGGCGGATCTCCCGGTTCAGCCGCTCCTGGGGATTGTTGGACCAGATCTGCCGCCAGAGCTCCTTCGGGAAGCTGGTGAACGCCAGGACGTCGGCGCGGGCCGCATCCAGGTGCTCAGCCACCTTCGGGAGCTTGTCCTGCACGGCGTCGACGAGCCGGTCGTACTGGGCGTGCACCGAGGCGGCGTCGGGCTGGTCATAGACCGAGTGCAGCAGCGTCTTGACCCACGGCCAGGACGCCTTCGGGGTCGTAGCCATCAAGTTCGCGGCGTAGTGGGTGCGGCACCGCTGCCACGCAGCGCCCGGCAGGGTCGCGCCGATCGCCTCGACCAGGCCGCGGTGC
>Ga0208480_1000746_pt1 | contig 12198 bp, 11 predicted proteins | sample NGESurshal092012_4_FD_184485 | JGI IMG/M metagenome (GOLD analysis project Ga0208480, IMG submission 184485) | Arctic peat soil microbial communities from Barrow, Alaska - NGEE Surface sample F53-1 shallow-092012 (SPAdes) | ecosystem: Environmental > Terrestrial > Soil > Wetlands > Peat ... | reverse complement strand
GGCCTTCCTCGCCGCGCGCAGTCAAGACAAGATGACGCGCAGCGTGATGGGCTATCTCACGGTGACCGTGGTCACGATCCTCGCCACGTTCGCCGGTTCATTCCACGACCTGCGCTGGGTGCTCTCGAGCGTCGCGGTCGGGAGTTCGATCATCATCTACTTGCCGCAGCTCGCCCTCGTCATTCGACCGAAGGACCTCAGCGGCGTCTCGATCATCAGTTGGTGCCTCGCCACGCTCACGTCCCTCGGCTGGTTCGTCTACGGAATCCTCATACATCAGCCGCCGCTGGCAATTCCGAGTTTGGTGATGATGCCATCGGCCTTCATCATCTTCGTGCAGGCCTCACGACACCGCATTCAGAACAACTCCAAGACCGGCCTGCAAGCGCCAATCGTCGAATAGGACCTAACGCGTCGGCTGCGGCAGGGCCGCACGCACCGCGTCCATTCGGTCCGAGAGCGCTTCGGCCTTTTCGCGCGCGTCGGTCGATCCGCACTCTTCGAGCCAGTTGGCCAACATCCGGTATCCGTCTTGCGTGAGTACCGACTCCGGGTGGAACTGCACCCCTTCGAGGGGCAAGGTGCGATGGCGCACGCCCATGATGAGTCCGTGCGAGCGCGCCGTCACCGCGAAGTCCGACGGCAGGCCCTCGTCTTTCACGACGAGTGAGTGGTAGCGACCGACCACGAGCGGATTGCTGACGCCTTGGAAGACGCCGACGCCTTCGTGATCGACGAGGCTGGAGCGTCCGTGGAGCAACTCCGGCGCGCGGTCGATTGTCGCCCCGAATGCTTCGCCCAGGGCCTGGTGACCAAGACACACCCCGAACATGGGGATGCTCTTCTCGGCGCAGTAGCGAATTATCTCGACGCAGTTCCCGGCGTCGCGTGGGTGACCAGGTCCCGGGGACACCAGTACGCCGTCGGGCGCCATGTGCGCGACCTGTGCGGCATCGACGTCATCGTTGCGACGCACCGTCACGTCAGCGCCCAGTTCGATCATGTACTGCACGAGGTTGTAGACGAAGGAGTCGTAGTTGTCGATTACCAGGATCGAAGGCGAGCTCATCTGAGAATTCTAGGTCCGGTCCACTCAGTAATATTTTTCAATGGAGCCCGTTGACGTCGCCTCGTTTCTCGGGCTCGTCGCTCAGGACTTCAATGTCGTGCCGCTCTCCGAGACCCTCCAGTTGGACCGCGAGACGCCGGTTTCCTTGTACCAACGATTCAGTGATCGAGCGATCTTCCTGCTGGAGAGCGCCGCCCTGGGCGAAGCGACCGGTCGCTACTCCTTCATCGGTCTCGATCGTCGCTGGCGGGTGACGACGGAGGACGGCGCGACCGTCGTCGAGGGCACCGACGGTGGTGATCCATCGCTCGCGCCGCTCGACGCGATTCGCCACATCCTCGCCAGGTACAAGACCCACGCACCGCGACATCTCCCGGATTTCTTTGGCGGCGCTGTCGGCTTCGTGACCTACGACTACGTGCGCCGGCTCGAACGCCTACCGCGCGAAGCGGTTCCCGACATGTGGCCCGACGTCGACTTCTCGTTCCCCGGCGCGGTCCTGATCTGTGACCACGTGCAGCACTCGACGACCGCGGTGGTGAACGCGGTCATCGACGAGGGCGACGATCCATCAGTGGTCTTCGAACGGGCGAGCGATCAACTCCGCGAAATCGTCGACGTCCTGCTCGGTGCCGAACCGCCGAGTGACCCCGCGACCGAACGCCTGGTCGCTACGGCGCCGAGTCAACGCGCGGGCATCGACATTCGCACGATCGCCAAGGGGCTGTCGAACTTCACCGGCGCGGCCTACGGCGACGTCGTCGAGCGCGCGCGCGAGCACGTCTTCGCCGGTGACGTCTTCCAGGTCGTGCCGAGTCAACAGTTCAAACGAAACAGTGATGTCAATCCCCTCACGCTCTATCGCGTGTTGCGAGCCCTCAATCCCTCGCCGTACATGTACCTGCTCGATTCGGGTGCAATTCAGATCGTCGGCGCCTCACCCGAGATGTTGATGCGCGTGCACGACGGACTGGTCAGCTACCGTCCGATCGCCGGCACTCGGGCTCGCGGCGTCAACGAGACCGAGGACCTCGAACTCGAAGAAGAACTCCTGCATGACGAGAAGGAGATCGCCGAACACGTCATGCTCGTCGACCTCGGTCGCAATGACGTCGGTCGCGTCGCGAAGCCCGGGACCGTACGCGTCGACCGTCTCGCGCATATCGAGCGCTACTCGCACCTCATGCACTTGGTGTCCCACGTCGAAGGACGACTGCGGGACGGACTTGACGCCTTCGATGCCTTCGACGCTCTCTTTCCGGCGGGCACCCTGACCGGCGCCCCCAAGGTCCGGGCGATGGAACTGATCGACGACTTCGAACCGGTTTTTCGCGGCCCCTACGGCGGCGCGGTCGGTTACTTCTCACTCTCCGGCAACGCGGACTTCGCGATCACGATTCGCACGCTGGCGTTGCGCGGTGGCGTGGCGACCGTTCAGGCCGGCGGTGGTGTCGTCGCGGACAGCCAGCCGGAGTTCGAATACGAGGAGTCCATCAACAAGGCCTCCGCGCCGCTGCTGGCCCTCGAGATTGCGGATCCAACGTCGGAGTGACCGCGACTAGTCCTCGTCGTCGAAGGACGGCGCGGGCTTCGGTTTCGAGTCACGCCGTTTCTTCTTGCGTGACGAGACCTCTTGTTCGCGACTGAGTTCCTGTTGGATCATCTCGTCACGGATCGTGCGCCAGCTCTCGAGTCGCCGGGCCGATAGTTCGCCGCCCACGACCGCGGCCTCAACGGCGCATCCCTCGTCCCCGCTGTGCGAGCAGTCGGTGAACCGACAGCTCATCGCGAGCTCAGTGACGTCGGCGAAGGCGTCATCGAGTCCCTGTTGGCCGATCGTCAGGTCGAGCAGTCGAATCCCGGGGATATCGAGCAGTACGCCGCCGCTGGAGAGCCGGTAGAGCCGACGGGTCGTGGTGGCGTGGCGCCCTTCTCCACTGCGACTCACTTCCGCGGTCAGTTCGTTCGAGCCTTCCAAGGCGTTGAGTAGCGACGTCTTTCCCGCGCCGGAGGCACCGAGCATCACGGCGGTCACGCCCTGATGGAGGAGGGCGCGTAGCTCCTCGATGCCGTGACCGCTCTGTGAGCTCGTGGTCATCACCTGAACACCGGGAACCGTTTCTTCGGCTTCGTGAACGATCGAGTCAACGACGTCGGAGCCGTCGGATTTCGTGAGCACGACGATGGGTGTCGCTCCGCTGTCAAAGGCCATGACCGCGAGCCGTTCCAGCATGAGGACATTGAGCTCTCGATCGATTGGCAGGACCACGAGGACCACGTCGATGTTTGCCGCCAGCACCTGGACATCGCCGGGCGTGGCGCCGGGTCGCCGCAGCTCGGTCGTCCGGGGCGATACGGCGACGATGTACCCGTCGCGCAGGCTCACCCAGTCGCCGGCCACGGGACTGAGGTTGAGGGTCGTGGCGAATTGACTCGTCGACGTCGTCTCGCGACCGGCGTCGTCGCACCAGATCACGTCGGCCGTCGTGCCGTGCACAATGCTCACTCGCCCGGGACTCGAGTCCGCCGCGAAGTCAACGCCCGAAGCATCGCTCAGTCCAAGGGTCCGAAGGACCGCAAGGACCTTCTCACTCAACACTGTTTTCGACGACGATGATTCCAAGTTGTCCTTTGCAGTACACGTTCGAGGCCAAAGTGCCCTTCCACAAGGATATTTGACGGCTCACACGCGCTAGCACCCACTTTGGGGGTTCCCGATTGCATCCAACGTCGGTGGGATGATTTCACCATGAGCAAAGACGGTTGGCCCAGCTTTTGGCACCTGCATCCCGGCGTTCGCCAGCGCGAAGAACTCTCCCTCGGCGAGCGCGCCGCTGACCGGATGCGCAACATCATGGGCTCGTGGCCCTTCGTCTTCAGTTTCTTCGGCGTCATGATCCTTTGGGCGGCAACGAACACCTACTTCCTTCAACGTGTCGTCCACCACAAGGCCTTCGACCCGTATCCGTACATCCTCTTGAACCTGTTCTTATCGATGTTGGCCGGCGTCCAAGCGGCCGCACTCTTGATCGCCGCCAAGCGCACCGACTCCATCGCCTCGGAGATCGCACTCCACACGGTGAAGAACACCGACGACATCCGTGCACTGTTGGACGAGAACACCAACTTGACCAAGGAAGTGAAGAAGGCCACGGATCTGCTCGACGAGATCCATCGCCACGTCGCGGCGTTGAGCCCGAACGCCGGCAGGTTTCCGCCAGGAGGGTCACCACCCGATTCGTAGTCGCCGCTCCGACCGAAACGGCGACGCTTCCGAAGCGATCGCGTGACAGGCTGGGGCCATGAACCCAGAACCTGTCCATACTGAACTGATTGGCACGACGTTCGTCGTTGCGATCAATCGGCCCGACGTCCGAAACGCCGTCAACGGTGAAGTCGCCGCCGCTCTCGCCGAGGCGTTCCGCGACTTCGACGCGAACGACGACGCCAAGGTCGCCGTACTGGCCGGCGAGGGAGGAACGTTCTGTGCCGGCGCCGATCTACATGCCATTGGCACGCACGACGCCAATCGAGTCAGGAGCGACGGGGATGGTCCCATGGGCCCGACACGGATGATTCTGTCGAAGCCGGTGATCGCCGCGATCGACGGCTACGCCGTCGCCGGCGGGATGGAACTGGCGCTGTGGTGCGACCTGCGGGTCATGGAGGAAGACGCCACCTTGGGCGTGTTCTGTCGTCGATGGGGCGTTCCGCTTATCGACGGCGGCACGGTGCGGCTGCCGCGCATCGTCGGTGCGGGACGCGCGTTGGATCTGATTCTGACCGGACGCGCCGTCGGAGCCACCGAAGCCCTCGCCATGGGTCTCGTGAATCGAGTCGTCGAACGAGGTCACGTCCGCGCTGCCGCCTCGGACCTCGCCGAAGAGATCGCCGCCTTCCCCGAGGTCTGTATGCGAGAAGACCGGATGTCGATGTACGAAGGGATCGGTCGCCCCGAGGCCGAGGCGATGTCAATTGAGTTCGCCCACGGCATGACGTCACTCGGCGCCGACATGCGCGAGAACGTCAGTCGATTCGTGTCCGGCGAGGGGCGCCATGGAAGTTTCAACTAATAATCAATGCCACCCGAGCCCGGTTGGAATGGTCCGGAACTCGAGTGGCACGCTGATCGACATTACTAAACCTCGGGTGATGTCACCCCTGTCGACCTTTGCGGTACAACAATCGAGCCTGAGCAGTGAGCGTTTTTCGTGATGAGCCCACGGGTCCAATGAGTCGACCTCGCAGCGTTGTACATTCTCTGAGTGACTCAGCGTAAATACCAATGGTTGCGACGCTGCGCACTCCTCTCCGTCCTACTCAGTGCCCTCTTCGTCGCCACCACGGTGACAACGACATCGGCCGCGCACAATGGTCCGCAATTGGCGAGCACGACGACGTCGACATCGATTCCGACCTCGTGCTCACCGGCCACGCCGCCGACCACAACCACCACGACGACGACCACGACGATTCCGACTACTTCAGCAACGACGACCACGACCGTGCCAGTGACCACCACGACCAACCCGACGACGACGACCACATTGCCGACAACGACAACGACGACGACGACGACCACGACAACGACGACGTCCACCACGACGACCACGCTGCCGAAGAAGGTGGTCTACGCGTGGCCGCTCCACGGCAGCGCTGCGTTCGCCATACCGCGCCTCTGCGTGACCGCGACGTCGTCGTATCAACCGCGAGTTCCGATAGCGAGTCTGACCAAGTTGATGACCGTCTGGGTGGTGCTGCATCAACTTCCCTTGACGTTCGAGCAACGCGGACCGTGTCTCGTGGTGAACGCCCACGACGTTGCGCTCTACAACTACGACGTGGCAACAGGGCAATCGAACGCGCGCATCGTTCTCGGCGAACGGATCTGCGAAAGTACGCTCCTGCGCGGACTACTCGTGCATTCGGCCGGCAATTATTCACAACTCTTGCAGCGCATCATCGGTTGGAGTCCCGCCACCTTCGTGCGAGTGATGAACGACGATGCTAAGAAAATGGGTCTGACGCGAACCCACTACGTCGACCTGACCGGGATATCGCCCGGCGACCAATCGACCGCCGGCAATCAGGCGACCCTGGCGGTGAATCTGATGACCGCCGAACCGATCGTCGATCAGATCGTCGCGCTCACGCACGTGGCGCTCCCCTTCAACGGCGTCGTCCAGTCCTACACACCGTTGATCGGCGTGGCCAACGTCGTGGGCATCAAGTCTGGCTTCACGAACCCGGCCGGCGGCTGTGACATCATGGCCGTCAAGGTCACGATCGGCGCAAACACGTTTTTGACCTACGCGGTCGTCCTCGGTCAACACGGCTGGAACGCGCTAGGGATCGCGGGTGACGCCGCGCTGGCACTCTCGCGCTCATTGCGTCCGTCGATCAAACAGGTGCGCACCTCATCCGGCGTGCAACTCGAGTGGACCGGACCGGCTGCGGACGTGAAGAACTGACGCCGAGTTAGGACAACGCCTGACGCAAGTCCTGGAGCAGGTCGTCGGCGTCTTCGATGCCGACGCTGAGGCGCACGAGATTGTCCGGGATCTCCAACAACGAACCGCTTGTTGACATGTGGGTCATCTGCGACGGCAGTTCGATCAGACTCTCGACGCCGCCGAGTGATTCGGCCAGCGTGAAGACCTTGGTCTTCTCCACGAACGCCCTGGCGTGTCCGGCGCCACCCTTGACCTCGACGCTCACCATCCCGCCAAAGCCGCGCATCTGATCGAGGGCGACCTTGTGGTTCGGGTGTGTCTCCAAGCCTGGGTACCAGACCCGTTCGATCTGATCGTGTCCGAGGAGCATCTCGGCCACCTTCGCCGCGTTCTCCTGGTGCCGGTCCATGCGCACCGCGAGCGTTCGAACGCCTCGCATGATCAAGTAACAGTCCAATGGACCGGGGATGGCCCCAACCGCGTACTGGAAGAACTTCAGTCGCGCATTGAGCTCCGAATCGTTCGTGATCAACATTCCCCCGATGGCGTCAGAATGCCCGCCCAGGTACTTCGTCGTCGAGTGCATGACCACGTCGGCCCCGAGTGCGAGCGGCGTCTGCAGGTACGGCGTGGCGAAGGTGTTGTCGACCACCAGCCGCGCGCCGTGACGATGGCTCACGTCAGCCAGGGCCGCGATGTCCGAGATCCGCAACCAGGGATTGCTCGGGGTCTCGTTCCACACGAGCTTGGTCCCGTCACGCCATGACGACTCGACCGCGTCGATGTCCGAGAGGTCGACGACGTCGGTCTCGATCCCCCAGGGACCGAAGATCTTGGTCAGCATCCGAAACGTGCCGCCGTAGGCGTCGGCCGACAACATGACGCGGTCACCCGGCGCCAGCGTGCGCAGCATGGCGTCGGTGGCCGCAAGTCCCGAGGCGAAAGCGACGCCGAACTCCCCCACTTCGAGGCTCGCCACGACCGACTCGAGGGCCGCGCGCGTCGGGTTGTCGCCACGTCCGTAGTCGGCGAACTTGACGACGCCGACGGACTCCTGGGCGTAGGTCGAGGTCAAGAAGACCGGCACATTGACGGCGCCGGTTGCCTCGTCCGGCTCTTGTCCCACGTGGATGGCCCGAGTGGAGAAGTTCACGACAGTCCTTTCCGTTACGAATCAGGTGCGGTGTTCGAGAGGAACCGCAGCACATCCGAGGCCGTGATGACGCCGCGCGGTCGCCCGTCCGCGAGCACCAACAACGCCGGCGTGCTCGCGAGTCGTCGGGTCACCGATTCGAGTGGTTCGCCGACGCCGACGGTCTCGAGGATCGGACCCATGACCGCTTCGATGGGTCGATCGAGCATCGTGGGGTCTTTGAACCCGAGTTCCATCAGATCTAGTTCGATCGCGGTGCCGACTACCTCTTTGGCCGCCAGCGGCAACTCATCGGTGACGGCGATGACGACCTGGGAGACGCCACGCTCACGCATGAGGTCGGTCACCTCGCGCACGCTCTGGCCCGCCGTCGCCAAGATGAGGTCCGTCGCGTTCGCGCCCTTGACGTCGAGGATGTCGCCGGCGGTCGGGCCACTTTCGGTGGTCAAGAAGCCGTAGCCGCGCATCCAGTCGTCGTTGAAGATCTTCGAGATGTAGCCCCGTCCCGTGTCGGGTACGAGGACGACGACGCACGATCCCGCGGGCGCACTTGCCGCGACGCGCAGTGCCGCCACGACCGCGGTCCCGCCCGAACCCCCGATCAACATGCCCTCTTCGTGGGTCACGCGTCGGGCCATGTCGAAGGCGTCGGCGTCGCTCACCGCGATCACCTCGTCAACCAGACTTGGGTCGTAGTTCGCGGGCCAGAAGTCCTCGCCGACGCCTTCAGTCAGATACGGACGACCCTCGCCGCCGGAGTAGACCGAGCCCTCGGGGTCGGCGGCGACAATTCTTATCGCCGGATTCTGTTCCTTGAGGTACTTCGCCACGCCACAGATCGTGCCGCCCGTGCCGGCGCCCGCGACGAAGTGCGTCACGGTGCCGTCGGTGTCACGCCAGATCTCGGGACCCGTGGTCGTGTAGTGCGCGTAGGGGTTGGCGGGATTCGAGTACTGATCGGGCCGAAACGCGCCCGGCGTCTCACGGGTGAGGCGTTCGGCGGTCGAGTAGTACGAATCGGGGTCTTCCGGGGCGACAGCCGTCGGACAGACGATGACCTCGGCGCCGTAGGCCTCCAAGAGCCGGACCTTCTCGGCGGCCATCTTGTCGCTCATCACGAAGATGCACCGGTAGCCGCGCTGCGCCGCGACGATGGCCAAGCCGACGCCGGTGTTGCCACTCGTGGGTTCCACGATGACGCCACCCGGTTTCAAGAGTCCGTCACGCTCGGCGGCGTCGATCATCGTGAGTGCCGGTCGGTCCTTGGAACTCCCCCCGGGGTTCATCGACTCCAACTTCACGAGGACCTGGACACCGTTGGGCGTCTCGAGCCGGTTGAAGCGAACGAGTGGCGTTTCGCCGATGAGGTCCAGCAAGGAGTTCGCTACGCGCATGGCACCACCCTATTTGGGGAACGGAGGTTTCCAGGTAACCGGAGCAACCCTGGCCAGACGGACCGCGCCATACTGCCGTAACCTCACCACTACGCCGTCAGGAGAATATGAAACTGGTTCACGTCATCGCCGCCTCTACCCTGGTGTGCTCCGGTGCCGCTCTGTCCGTCGGCTCTAGCGCCTCCGCTTCGTCTCATTCACCGTCACTGTCGTTCTGCCGGGATATCGCATCAGCGAGGGAGGGGACCCCCGTCGCGCTACCGCCAGCGCCCAGTGGCGCCCAGGTGCGCATTTATCTAGGTGAGGTCAGGTCCCTCTCGGCCAAACTTCGAGCCGCAGCCGCTGCCGCACTGTCGCAGAGCACCCGCGCCAAGCTCAACGCTTCGGTCACCGAGTCGTCCGCTGTCGTTACGGACGCGAAAGCGCTTTTGGCCGTGTTGGATGGACCCGCACCCACCAGCGCCGCTCACCGCAAGAAGGTCGCCACAGATCTGCGGACCCTCGACGCCGCGGGTGCGTCATTTGTCGCGGTCTTCCAGTCCGCCACCGCACTCACCGGCGTCTGCCACGACTATGCCGTGGTCGCCGGGTTCGCCGGGTCGATCGCTGCCGCGAGCGTGTCGGACAAGAAGCCGAACAACTACGTCAAGACCGCCGTCAAGGAATTGCCCAGCACGGACAAGGTCACCGCGACTGCGATGGGCAAGAGCTGGACCGTGGCGTCCGGTGACTACGTCGGTTATGACGTGTGCCTGACTCTTCCTGCGTCGCCCCTGAGCGGGATATGGTCCGTGGTCTACGGCGCCTGCTGATCGGTTGGTTGCCGCGCGCAGCTCTCGGGGTGAGCGACGCTGCGCACACGTAGGCGCAACCCTCCGAATCCACACCGGCGATATTGACTCCCCATATTGGGGAAATGCCAGCGTCGTGGCGACGCCGGTCCGCGCCTCAGATTTCGCTTCCCGTCACCGTGGCCGGTCCAGTGGCGAGCGAATCGGTTTCGCGACGCGCTCGCCATTCGATGAGGGCGATGCTGATCCAACCGACGATGATGACCGCCCAGAAGGTCAGTAGTCGATAGATGAGTACGACGGCGAGCGCCGGAACCTTCTTGGCCCCGTAGGCGACGAGGATCACGGCCAAGCTGCCTTCGACGATGCCGAGGCCACCGGGGATGAGCGGCAGTGACGCGACGATCTGGGACACCCCGAAGGCCAACAGCAACCCACTCCACGGAATCGACGCGTGCACCGCGCCGAAGCAGCACAGGAGTATCAAGAAGTCCGTGAGCCAAAGCGCCGTCGCCATGGCGACCAGTCCGATTGCTTTGACGTTGGACAGAGGGATCTCACGCATCCTCTGCAACGTGGACTCGATGCGCCGCATCACGTCGCCGCGCGGGTGACCAGTGACGCGCCGACAGAGTCGCACGAGCAGACCGAGGAATCGCAACAGCAAGTCGCGTCGTATCAGAAACGCACCAGCGATCAATACCACGAAGAGTCCGACGAGCACCGTGCCCCTGGCCTGCACGCCGGTGTCCCCGGTCAACGCAACCAGTACGCCGACGAGAAGAAGGAGCGACATGCCGATCGCTTGGGCGATCAAAATCGTCAGGATGGTCCAGCCGGCGCTGGCCCCGCTCGCCCCGCGGCGCCGAAAGAATCGATACCGGTAGGCACTCGAGACCGCTGGTTCGCCGGGCACGGTGTAGGCAATGGCATTGTTGGCGAGCGAGACGAGCGCGAGTGACGGTAAGGACAACTCCGAGCCGCTCCAGCGCAACACCTTTTGTTGCAGGTAGCCGTATCCGACGATCGACAGTGCCTCGGCCACTACCGCACCCGTCTCCCAGGCGTAGTTGAGATGGTCCAAATGATGGAGCGCCCCGGTGAACTCGCCGCGCTTGCCGACGAGCAGGACCAAGATGAAGACGCCGATCCCAATACCGAGTGCGTATCGGATGATCATCCACGTGGTGCGACGACTCCGAGACGGCGCGCTCTCGTCGGTCACGAATTCACACTACTGATGACGAAATGACATTCCGATATGCGACGTCCACTCGGACCGGTCAAAGAACGCAACCACTACCATTTGCCATGGCCGAGAGCGATTCCGCAAAGGCATTTGCGCCAATTGAGCGACCCGTGCGCACCGCCATAATCGGCCTCGGACGTGTCTTCGATCTCAACATTCGCGCCTACATCGACAACCCCGACGCCGACGTCGTAGCGCTAGTAGACCCCAATGAAGAACGTCGAACGCGACATCAGGCCGAATGGTCCAAGGCCACGTCCTTCGCCTCCGTCGATGAACTGATTGCGAGCGGTGTCGCAATTGACGCCGTCGAGTTGTTACTGCCGACACAGCGCAATGAAGAGATCGTCATGTCCTGTTTGGCTCAAGGCTGGCACGTTAATCTGCAAAAGCCGTTCGCGAATGATCTCGCGAGCGCCGTGCGGATGTCGGAAGAAGCCGGTCGGCGTGGACTGCAACTGCGGGTGATGGAGAACTACCTCTTTTATGAGCCGCTCCTGAAGTTGAAAGAGACCATCGACAGTGGCGGGCTCGGACCGATCAGCGGCTATCACATGAAGATGGTGGCGAGCGGCCGCGGGGGCTGGGAGGTTCCCGGCGATTCCTACGAGTGGCGATTTCAACAGTCGGCCCACGGTCGCGGTCAACTTCTCTTCGACGACGGTTGGCACAAGCTCTCGACGGCGCTGTGGCTCTTCGGACCAGTCAAAGAGGTGCGGGCGTGGATCGGATCGACCGAAGTGATTCCCGGCATCGAAGTGGATGCGCCGACGACGTTGATTTGGGAACACGAGAACGGCGTGCGTGGCGTGTGGGACGTCACGTTGGCGGTCGACATGTACCTGCGTTCGGATTACTACACGAACGACGAACGATGGGAAGTCACCGGACGACGAGGATTCGCACGCGTGAATCGCTGCACCGGTCGAGGAATCCAGGAACCGAGTCTCGAGATCTATCTCGACGGGGAGATGCGATCGTTTCACGCTCTCGACGACGATTGGGCCAGCAGTTTTCGCGACTCGGGACGCCATTGGATCGAGACGCTGCGAACGGGCAAAGGTCCGCTGCTGTGGAACACGCATCAAG
>Ga0208480_1000745_pt1 | contig 12200 bp, 10 predicted proteins | sample NGESurshal092012_4_FD_184485 | JGI IMG/M metagenome (GOLD analysis project Ga0208480, IMG submission 184485) | Arctic peat soil microbial communities from Barrow, Alaska - NGEE Surface sample F53-1 shallow-092012 (SPAdes) | ecosystem: Environmental > Terrestrial > Soil > Wetlands > Peat ... | reverse complement strand
TGCTTTCGCGGGCGCCCTCGATGTCCTTGGCTGCGACCGCCTCGTAGATGGCTCCGTGTTCTTCCTTGTTGATCCGCTCCCGCGACGCCAAATCCACGCGTTCATTCGCCTCTGCGATGCTCGCCCGGACGTGCTCGGAGATAAAATTGATAAAGATCGCCACGTAGACGTTGTCGCTCGCGAGCGCGATTGCCTTGTGGAACTCCAAATCGGCCTCGACCGACTGCGGCGTCCCTTGACTGTCGTCGAGCCGCTTGAGCGCCGCCTTTATCGCGGCAAGATGCTTGCGCCCACGGCGCGCGGCGGCCAGGCTTGCGGCTTCACCTTCGAGAATTGACCGCAACTCGAACAGGGCGGCGAAGAGAGAGCGGTCGCGGAGCATCTCGGCGTCAAGCCGCAAAGCCGCAATTGCGTTCGTTCCCAGGACGAAAACGCCCGATCCCTGACGCGGTTCAACCGAGCCCTCAAAGGTCAGCCGCGCGATCGCTTCCCTGACCACGTTGCGGCTCACGCCAAACGTTTCCGCCAGTTCCCGCTCCGTCGGCAGCCGTTCTCCGGCCTTGAATCGCCCACCGACGATTTCGTCCGAAATCATGCGCGCGAGTTGAGAGGGGAGGTTGGGCGCGCGTCCAAGCGTCCTGATCGGGGCGCCCTGGGCAGCGGTACGTCGGGAGCGGCCGGGTGCGCGTGTCGCCGTCATGACGCGGACCTTGTGGCGCCGGCCGGCGAACGCGGCCGACCCTGACGGTTGCCGAGATACGTCTCCCGCACCAAGTCGAGACTTCGCAACTCTTCGATGGCGCCCGCGGCGACAATACGGCCGTTCTGCATGATGTAGCCGCGATCGGCCACAGCAAGCGCCAGCGCCGCGTTCTGCTCCACAAGCAGCACCGCCGCGCCGAACCTGTTGCGCACCGACAGAATGATTGAGCGTACTTCACGCACGATAATCGGCGCGAGACCCAATGACGGCTCGTCGAGGATCAGAATCTTGGGCTTCGCCATCAATCCCCGCGCAATCGCCAGCATCTGCTGCTGTCCGCCGCTCAACGCTGACCCCTTCGCGTCTCGCTTTTCAGCGAGTATGGGGAAGAACGATTCCATCACCCCGATGTCGCTCTCAACGCCGTCGGAATCGGTGCGCGAATATCCGCCGAGGCGAAGATTGTCGCGGACTGTGAGATCGGGAAAGATACGACGGCCTTCGGGGACGAGAACCGCGCCACGTCGCGCAATCCCGTCCGCGTAGATGCCCGTCACGTTCTCGTCCAGGAGACGGATCGTGCCGCTCTTGGGGCGCATGAGACCGGCGATTGTCTTCAGAAGCGTAGACTTGCCGGCACCGTTCGAGCCGATGATCGTGACGATCTCGCCCTCATCAACCTCGATCGAGACGCCGCGATTGACAACAATTGGCCCATACGCGGTCCAAACATCTTTGACGTGGAGTAGGCTCACTCCTCTCCCCCAAGATAGACTTCGATCACCTTCGGATCGCTCAGCACGTCATCCACGGGGCCATCGGCAATCTTGTTGCCGAAATGCAGGACGACCAGCCGCGAGCAGAGTTCAGCCATCAAGCCAACGTGGTGATCGATGATGCAAATCCCCACTCCAAGTTCATGAGCGCGCCGGAGCAGATGAATGAGTTGAACACTTTCTCCTTCGTTGAGACCCGCGGCCGGCTCATCGAGCAAGAGTTGCGCCGGGTGCCCGCCGAGAGCGACCGCGACGCCAAGGCGGCGCAGATTTCCAAAGGGCATGACGCTTGCAACTTCGTCGGCGAACGCCTCCAGGTCCACGAACTCCAGAAGCTCTTCCGGTGAAGACCATTGCGGCCCGGCGCCGTCTTCTCGCCGCGAGCCATGCTCGATCGCGATCTGCACATTCTCGCGCACAGTAAGGGCCGGGAAGGACATCGCCTGTTGGAACGTGCGCCCGAGGCCGAGACGACCGATCGCGTAAGCCGGCATGCCGGCAATGTCGACGCCGTTCCAATGGATGGTCCCGGTGGTGGGCCGATACACGCCGCAGACGGTGTTGAACAAGGTCGTTTTGCCCGACCCGTTTGGGCCGATGACGCCGAGAATTTCCTCCGAGCGGATTGTCATATCGACGCCTGCAAGCGCAACGACGCCGCCGAAGGTCTTGCGCAGCCCTGTGATCTCAAGAGTGGCCATCGCCGGCTGGGTCTTCAAACCTGTGCGCTGTGAGGATCAGCTGACCCGGCATGGGGCCCACGAAGGGTTCGCATCACCCATTGATAGCCGCGTCCCACAGCCGCGATCACGCCACCCGGGATCAACATCACAACGGCAATAAGGGCAAGACCGTAGGCGATACGCGAGTCAACCGGATCTATGCGCATGAACTCGGGCAGGAACGTCACAATGATCGCTCCCGCCAGGGGCCCGAAGGCGGTCCGCGGACCGCCGAGCATCACCATGAGCGCGAAATAGAGGCTGGTCGCGCCGCCGTAGAGATCCGGCGAGATGTGCCGAAAATTATAGGCCTGCAGATCTCCGCCGACGCCCGCGAACAGCCCGCTCAGCATGAAGGCGCCGACCTTGTACATGTTGGTGTTCACGCCGATCGACCTGGAGAGCTGTTCGTTCTCCCGGACCGATCGCAAGGTGCGGCCGTAACGCGAATTGGCAACGCAATAGGCGGCGAGCATGCTTATGAACATGAAGCCCGCCACCAGCATGTAGGCGTTCGACAGTTTGTCCAGCTTGACGCCGAGCACCGTCCCGATAGGCGGCAAATCGAGCCCGCTGGCGGCCCCGGTGAACTTGCCCCCGTTGATGAGAGCGATGCGCAAAAGTTCGCACATGACATAGGTCGTGATGGCGAAATGGTGCCCGCTGATGCGCAGCGAAGGCAAGCCGAACAGCCCCGCGCAAAGCGCTGCGACCAGCGCCGAGAAAGGCATGGCCTCCCACATGTTCAAGCCGAAATCGCGGGAGAGTATCGCTGCGGTGTAAGCGCCAAAGCCCATGAGTCCAGCGTAGCCGAGCGACATGATGCCTGCTTGGCCGAACGGGATCGCCATGCCGTAGAGCACGATCGCGGTCACACCCGTCGTGACTGCAAAAGAAAGCGCCCTGTAGCCAGGATTCAACCAAGGAAAAGCGAACACGCCGATGACAACAACAGTCGTCAGGATCAGCGCCGCGGGCGAAGGCCATGCGGAGTTCGTCCTCGGGCCCATGGGCGGGCGCTTATCGGCCATCGCAAACCCCTGAGCCGCCGACGCGTCCTTATTCAATCGCTGGCCCCATGGTGCCGCCGAACAAGCCTTGCGGCCGGAAGATCAGAATCACGATCATAAGTCCGAAGGTGTAGGCGTTCGTCCATTCAGGCGTGCCGTAGGCGCCGCTGAACCCGGTGACCAAGCCGAGGATCAGACCGGCCCCAACGACGCCCGGGACGTTGCCGAGACCGGCAATGAGCGCGACCGCGAATCCGAGCATGATCATCTCGGATCCGACAAAGGGCGTCACCGGGAAGAGCGCGATCGTCAGCGCGCCACCCAGTCCCGCAATCGCGCTCCCGTAGGTGAAAACGACTGTAATGTATCGACGGATCGGAATACCCATCAGCGCCGCTGTCTGTCGATCTGCGAGGCTTGCGCGAAGCGCAAGGCCATAGCGACTGCGCGAAATCGTGAGGAACGTGACCGCGACGACGAGAGCGGTCACCAGCACAACCACCACCCGCATCTTGATGAATGTAATCTCGCCGATCTGCCAGACCCCGGGCAGCGGTTCGGGGATACTCTTCGAAAACGAATTCCAGATGCGGATCACGACGTGCTGGAGCACTATGGAAAGGCCGAGCGAAGCCATGAATCCGTTATTTGGGCGGGTAAGCGTGAATTGAAACAGACCTCGCTCGAGCAGAAACCCGATAAGGCCGACGACGGCGACGGCGATGAGGACAGCCGGAATGTAGCCGAGACCGTAGCCCATCAGAACCCAGACGCCGATCGCGCCTAGCATCAGGAACTCGCCGTGCGCGAAATTGATGATCCCGGTCAGCCCGAAGATCAGCGTGACGCCAATCCCCATCAGGATGATGACGCTCGCCACGGAGAGGCTGTTTACGAGCTCCTGAAGAAAGGTGACCACGACACGTCGCTCCTCGGTCAGCACGGCAGTTTTCCAAGCCCCGCTGGCGAATGATCCGCAGATGAAGGTTCAACGAAGCAGGGTTAAGCCGATCGCGTTTCCTCTCGGCGGAGAGGCCAACCGACTTCTTCCGCCGAAACTTAAGAGCGAGGAACTCTCCTAGTGAGACGAGCCTCAGCCGCCGGGATCGCCCGGCGGAGGATTGGCTGGCGGCTGCTCGACCGCGCACTTGAACTTGTCCGACGTATTGGGCTCAACCAGGCAAACTTCCGTCGCGAAGGTCACCTGATGCCTGTCGTTGAAAAACAGCGGGACCTGCGAGACGACGCCCTGGTATTTCATCTTCTCGAGTTCGGCCGCGATCTTGTCGGTGTCATCGACAGTTCCTGCGGCCTGCATCGCTTTCACGAACATGCCGACATAGTCGTAGTAGAGCAGCGAGACAGACGACTGGACTCCCTTGGGCGCGCCCAGCGCGAAATATTGGTCGAAATAGTCCTTCGCGGCCTGGAACGGCGGGGCTCCCCAACAGACCGGAACGCAGCTTAGCGTGATCGGGACCGCCGACTTAAGCCCCCGCTCCTGCCATACTCCAGGGTCGACACCGAACAGGAAATATGACGGCGCGACATTGAGCTGGACCGCCTGCGGATAGGCGATCATTACGATGTCGCCGTTGTACCAAATGTGCACGACATCGGGTTTGTCGGCTTTCACGCGCGTGAGCAGGGGCGTGAAATCCTTTGTGTCCGGCGGAAACTTGATGAGATCGGTCTTCTGACCTTCCGCCTTGAGGGCAAGATCGTAGTGCGACGAAAGATACTGGCCTCCGGCGTCATCCTGGACAAAGACGGTCGAGCTATTCGGCTTGTGGCCCAGCGCCTCCGTTAAAAGGGTGATGACGCCCTTCGCTGTGCTGCCGCTGCGCTGGAACTCCTGCGGCTCCGTCTGGAATGTGTAGTGAAGATCGCCGCCAGGCTTGGTCGAGTCCGGGCTCAGGCAGCAGCCCAGCGAGCTGTTGCCGGTGAATTGCAGCACCTTGGCCGGATTGGTGATCTTGGTCATGGCGATCGAGAAATCGTGGCTCTCGGTGCCCCAGATCGCCTTGACGCCGATGTCCTCGACAAGCTCCCGCGCATTCGCAATCGCCGTGTTCACGTCGGTGCGATCGTCGCGGTAGACGGGTTCGAGCTTATAGGTCTTACCGTTGACCACGAAGCCGCCGGCGTCGTTGATCTGCTTCACCGCCAGCTTGACTGCATTGTGGATGGTGTTGCCGGCGGAGACGAACGATCCCGTAAGGGCCGCATTCACGCCGATCTTGACTGTGTTCTCTTCAGCTGCCGCCCCGCTCGCGACGAATAGCGCCGCGGCCGCGACCAATCCCCAAGGTCCTCGCCTCATTGGGTTCGTCCTCCTCCTTGGCTCGCCTTAGTGGCGAGTTCAAGTCATCCTATGACCCGATAATTGTCCCTGTCAATTCATCGCTGCCCGACAGAAAACACGGCCGGATGTGCCTGCCTGTTATTCAGCCTTGAGCCTTCACCATCGCTGGTGCACCGAGGGCTTGATGCTCGTCTCGTAGATCGATCGAATGCGCGCCATCTTGTCGGGCGACAAAGAAGCGAGAGCCGCAGCGCCGAGATTGATGCGCGCCTGCTCCGCATTCTTCGCCCCCGGAATGACGACCGAAATCGCTTCGTTCATCAGGATCCACCGCAAGGCAAACTGCGCCATTGTCGTTCCTTTCGGAACAAGTGGCCTCACCTCCTCGACCGCGCCTAAGCCTGCTTCATACGGCACGCCCGAGAAAGTCTCCCCCACGTCGAACGCTTCGCCGTGGCGATTGAACTGACGGTGATCGCTTGCGTCGAACTTGCTGTCGGGCTTGAATTTGCCGGCCAAGAGACCGCTCGCAAGCGGCACCCGCGCAATGACGGCGACCTGACGTTTGTGCGCCTCCGCCAAAAACAGGTCATCCGGCCGCTGACGAAAAATATTGTAGATGATCTGGACGCTGACGACGCCGGGATATTCGAGCGCTTTCAGTCCCTCTTCGACTTTCTCGACGCTCACGCCATGGAAGCGAATCTTGCCTTCCCGCTGAAGACGATCCATCGCGTCGAAAGCCTCGGGTCGGTAGTAGGTTTCGATCGGCGGGCAGTGCAACTGCACGAGATCGAGCGCGTCGACCTCCAGCGCTTTGAGGCTATCCTCGACGAATGGCGCAAGATTCGCGTAGGTGAACAACGCGGCGTCTTGCGTCGGCAGTCGGCGGCCGATTTTGGTTGCGACGATCGGGATGCTTTTTCCCTGCTTCCTGCGCTCCTTGAGGATGCCGGCGATCAGACGCTCCGACGTGTGGTCGCCGTAGACGTCGGCGGTGTCGAGGAAATCCACGCCCTCATCCAGACTTACGCGCAGAGCATCTAGCGAATCGGAGTCCTTAACTGGCCCCCACGCGGACCCGATCGGCCAAGTGCCGAAGCCGATTTCCGAAACCATCCACCCTGTTCGTCCGAATGGTCGCTGGCGCAACGAACTCTCCTCCCGAAACCTGGGCTGCAGTGACTGCCCGTATGCCCTTCGAAGTATAAAAGTTATCATGCCACCTGATAACACGGCAACTTGCAGCAATTGCGGTGCGGTCGGGATCGGCAATGTGGTTTTCCATAAGCACGCTGCTCTTACTGGCTTTCCTCGCGCCCGACCTCGTCAAGGGGATTGTCGACAATCGCATGCCGCGGGGGGATCGGTCTCAACCCCCAAAAGACCGATCAGCGGTAGTTCGGCAGGTTTCGAACTGGTGACCTGTGTTCGCAATTCAATGTTAGGTACGCCTAGCCGCAACAAGCTAAATCTCCTCATCTCGTCGTGAATGTGTTTGTTTCCAGAGCTTCAAGAAGCCAGAGCGGAGCACATGTTCTTACGATTCAGCGCGAAGGACCTCGTTCCAGTCGCCTCCCTCGATAGGAGGCCGAAGCCGTGCGAACGGGATGCCGAATTTTTTCGCGAGTGATCGGTGCCGGTCGGCAAAGCGATCGCCCGGTCCATTGGCGTCCGTTGCGCTGCAGATGAGCGCGGCAGGAAGCCTTGCAATATCGACGAGCAGCGCCTCAAGCGCGGCGATCGTGCCCGGCCCCATGCCGCCGCCGGTTGCGGCGTAGAGCGTGTCTCCACGAAGATTCTCAATCGCCGCGAGACTCAGGGCATCGATCGCCGCCTCGGTGAGAACCAGTCTTGGAAGAGGCGGACCCTTCAACGGCAATCGGAAGAGCGACTTTACGCCCCCGGTCAGCGAACCTTTATAAGTCGGACCACGGGCATCCACATGCGCAACGGCGCCGGCGCGATCGAAGTGGGCAAACCAGGCGCTGCCGACGGGACCCTCCCGCAGAACGCCGGCCACGGACGCCGCCTCAATGATCGCTGCCGGCAGCCCGCGCTGTCGTTTGAGATAGCGCCAAGCCGGAGAGATCGGCCAAACCGCCCTTCGCTCGGCCCAGCGGGCGGCTACGGCTCTGTCCGGCTCCTTTCGGCCCCCTACCCTATTTGCCGACGGAAAACATGGCGACAGTCCGGCGAACGCTCGCAGGCGCTTGCGGACATGTCCGAAGCGAAGCCCTGGCTCGAGCCTTTGCACGAGGCGAAAAACATCGCCCTTAGCGTCGCTCGTTGGATCCCACCAACCGCGCCCAGCATGGCTGATGATGAGGATCTCGCGCTTGCCCCGTCGGTATTTTAGGCTGAGTTTCGTGCTCTCCTTCCGGTCGAGCTTCCAGAACGGCGGTGTTTGCTCCAGCACGACAGCGCAATGAACCTTCTCTCGTAATTCTTCGATTTCTGGGTCGTGTCGGGTCATATCCACTCCTCGCGTTTGAGCGCAGGAGCTGGGCTGTTTGGCCGTGGGCTTGTTTCGCCCCTGCCCTGCGCCCAAACCGCGAGACCGTCGGGCTGCAAGGGCGCGCGGAACGCGCGGGAGCCTGCGACGAACCCTTGTAGCGCGACCGGCGCTAGCGGTAGCCATTCCCGCTCCTTCGCTTCTCACGCGAAGGTGGGCAAAGCCGGCGCGAACGGGAAATCCGGCCGAAAAGCAGGGACGATCGGCGGGCCAAACGACCCTGACATGTGCACCGAGATTTTCCCTCTCTAAGGACCGAGCCGTTTCCCCCGTTATCGTGACCGGTGCGGATCAGATCGGGAACTTACCTTCTGCACTTGGGGGTCAATCGGTAACCGGGACGCCGTCTCTTAGAACTGTTAGCCAACCATGCCCATCAAGCGGATCGCCGCTCGCGGTTCCTGGCGTTAATTTGGGCCATGAGTATGGGTCCGAGCGAGAACTCTCCCTCCCCAGCCTTCCGCGTCAATTCGCGCAAATAGCCCCCTGCCGATTGAATCGTAGAACTTCGCTGCAGCAGGCAAGCCACCACCACCGCCGCCTCCGCCTCGCCCATCACCGTTCGCGCCTCCTCCCAGGCGCTCGGACTAATTCCCAGCATGGGCCGGACGACTGCAGCGGTTGCGAGAAAGTCGCGCCAATTCGCAATCCCGCCTTTGGCATAGTCCACGATATCGGGGCAGGCGCTCAGCACCATCCCGAGCGGATAGGTCCTCTCCGTTGCTGCCGACGTTTGGGGATTTGGCTTCGCCGTCGCCACCCTGCCTTCTGGAAGGCGAGGTTCAAGTTCAATTGGGGAGTTTGGATTTGAATTCTGTTTGTGGCGCTCATTGAGAGACTCATTGGCGCTCATATTTGTGTCTTTAGCCTGAATTTCCAGCAGGTTGAGGACATCGTCAGCGAACACGGACAGAGCATCCGCCGCAGACTCTAGTTCTTCCCTCCTCGCTGTCCGCGAAACGCTTTCTACCAGCCCCCGAAAGATCGTGTGAAGCTCCTCCCAGCTTGCGGGTCCCTGCCCTCCCCTGCGCGTCGGAACCCCTTCCTCGATACCGGTAGCGATCATTTTCGCGATGTCGCGGCGGCAAAGCGTGATCCTCTCCTTTGCAAGTTTGATCGCCCGAGTCTCGGCTTCGATCTCTTGCGCCATCCCTTCGAACTCCTCGGCGCGGACCACCAGCGGCGCGAGGTCGAAACCAAACGCGAGCTTGATCTCCCCTCCCCTGCCCTTTCGTGCGTAGCGTTTGCCATTCGGACTGTCACGTCGAACGATCAAGCCTGCGTCCACCAGCGCAGCCAATTGTCGCCGTAAGGTCGACGCCGGCATGCCATGCGTTCTTAGGCAGAGGAGCTCATTGGATGGGAAGACGATTAGGTCATCCTCTCCAGTGAGTGTCGTATCCGGATGGAAACTGATAAGGGCATTCAGGACGGCCAAGGCGCGCTCGGACACTCCTATGCGTGGCCGCGCGACGCAAATCGCCTTGAAGACCTTCCATTTGTGGACCACTTTGTCTGGCGGTCGTGCAGATGCGGCCATCTGCGTCGCCACATGGGCAAGCGTCAGCGACCGCCGCCCAAAGGGCGTCGTGGGTTGATGGGACTGCATACCTTTGCCTTTCAATCAGGCAAAGAAAATCTGCTCGCCAAAACGACGATCGTCACGAGACACTTGACTGTGATTCGCGGAAGTGGGATTCTCTGAGTTGCCACACTACAGAGAAGGGCTTCCGGGACGGTGACGTTTCGGGGGCCTTTTTTCTTTCCTGTGGCTGCTCCTGTATAATTGCGAGATGAGGCCGCTCAGGCCTCAGTTTTACCCGCACGGGTCGCCGCCCGAGAAAAGGCGTCAAACAACGCGGGAATCTGCTCCACGAGAAAATCCGCAAAGGCCGAAGAGGCACCCGTATCGATTGTCAGCTTCAATTCGCGGTCTCCAAGGCGCGCCTGCCCGATCTTGCTCCCCGACGTGGACACAATGGTCCTACTCTGATCTCGCGACGTGGCGTTCCGGGTTTCGTCTCTGCGCTGCGTGGCCGCAAAGACTGCTAGAAACCGCTTGTCGGACGGTCGATCTCGAAACTGAACCTCTCCAATTGCGATATTCGCGCGTTTTACGGTGGAGTCGTCCTTGAACAAATCGGCAAGGGCCTGCCAGCGTCCGCGGCCGACTTTTGGCGCTTTGCCGATCGCCTGGACGATGACGGAGGGAACTGCTCGTGCCACAGCGAGAAGTTTCGAGGCCTCCGCCCTATCTATGGAGAGCGCATCCTGGATGACTGACCGAGTGTGTCCAGCATCCTCGATATGCATTGCGAAAACGGCGCGCTCGATGAAGCTCAGGTCTTCGCGCGGAGCATTTTCGAGTCCCTGCGCCACCACAAGATTTTCATCCGAGAGTTCTCGGATGGTGGCCTTGACCAGAACCCCCAGTTCCCTGGCGGCGCGAATGCGGCGATGGCCATAGGCGCTTTGATACCGCCCGGACGCTTTAGGGTGAGGTCGCAGCAAGACCGGCACTTCCTGCCCGCGTTGCGCGATCGATTGCTTGAGCGATTCGAAGGAGAGGTCGGCGTCCTCGCGGAGGCGGTCTGAGAGCGGCGACGGGTCTATCAGTGCTGGGTCGATCTCGAAGACTCGCGCCCCGGTTTCCATCTGCTTTCGAAGCGCTTCATTTTCCTTTTCGACTTCGGAGAACGTGTCCCGGACCGACCGCACGCTGCCGGCTGTTACTCTTGGCGGCGCCATTAAGGCGTTGTCCGCTGACAACGGCGTTGCCGCACGCGCCGCAAAAAGGCTCTTGATTGTGTCGGTCCGCTTGCTCATCGTCCCCACACCTGCTTCAGAAGCCCCGCGACCTCCTTGTTGACAGAGTCGACTGATTCCAGTGCCCTGTCATAAGCGCCCCGCCCCACAGCGCCGCGCTCCAATTCGTAGAGCGACTGCTTCGTGAGGCCCGCGTTCGCGATGGCCGTCGATTTCCAAACAGTCGCGTTAAGAACGTCCGGACCAAACATGCTTCTCAACAGCGCGACGATCTGATTTTCCGGAACGTCATTGGGATCATGCCGGGTAACAACGTACCGAATGAAATCCTGCTCAAGCCGTCCGCCGGCCTCCTCGATCACCGTCATGAGATCAGAGGTCATCAACAGAAACTGGCTCATCGAGGCGACGTCGACCATTTGTGGGTGAATCGTGACGAGCATGGCGGTAGCGGCGTTTAGCGCACCCATAGTCAAGTAGCCAAGTTGGGGCGGGCAATCGATTACGACCACATCGTAATCGACTGAAACTTGATCGATTGCCTTCGCGACACGGCGAAAGAACAGGTCTCCGCCTCGTGCAGTTCGATCGAGCATCGCGCGCGGCGTATGATGCTCGAACTCCATTAGCTCAAGATTGCCCGGCACCAAGCTGATGCCATCGAAATAGGTTTGCCTGATGATATCCTTCAGCGGTCGCCGCTCTTCGTCGTACCGAATCGCTCCGTACAGTGTCTCGTTCCCGCTAAGGTCGAACTCTGGTTGATAGCCAAACATTGCGGACAGCGACGCTTGCGGGTCCAGATCGATCGCCAAAACCCGGAATCCGGCCAAGGCCAAGTATTGAGAGAGGTAGAGCGCGGTAGTCGTCTTTGCCGATCCACCCTTGAAATTCGCGACCGCGATGATTTGCAGTTTTTCGCCGCCCCGCCGCCGCGGTAGGAAATCAAGTGCCTCTTTGGGACGAGCTTCAGCCAGGTATTCGCGAAGCGCGTTGACTTGCGTGAGAGTGTAAGAACGGCGCCCGGCGTGAGCGATTTTTGGAGCAGGGCCAAGGCCATCAAGAGACAGCTGCCGAAGGTAGCCGTCCGAAACCCCAACGACCTTCGCGACCTCCCCCGAGGAGAAGGATCGCAGCGTCTTGGTAGCAGCGGGAGGAAAGAGCGATGTGGACAGCGAGCGCAATTGACCAGATAATATGCGCGCATGACCAGAAATCCGCGCGCAGGCAGATCCCGTCTCAGATGCTATCCGAATCTCGACCGTCATTGGCGGTTCCCGTGAGACGGTTTTCTGACGCTAGACGCCGTAAAACCGTCTTACAAGAGAAGCCATGATTCTCAACATTGCGCAAGGGAATATGGGTTAACGAAACGTAAACGGAAACGACCCCCAGAGCCGACA
>Ga0208480_1000743_pt1 | contig 12219 bp, 11 predicted proteins | sample NGESurshal092012_4_FD_184485 | JGI IMG/M metagenome (GOLD analysis project Ga0208480, IMG submission 184485) | Arctic peat soil microbial communities from Barrow, Alaska - NGEE Surface sample F53-1 shallow-092012 (SPAdes) | ecosystem: Environmental > Terrestrial > Soil > Wetlands > Peat ... | reverse complement strand
CCTGCTCGATGTGGCGAAGAGCGGCGGTCTGCATATCGATGGTTGACCGGCCATCTGCCGGGTTTGAGATCTTGAACAGGAAGCGCCGACCATCCGCCGCGTCCACCCGGAAGTTCTGGTCCCGTTCGCCCGCGAGGGGAGTAAGGGACGCTTCCAGGCCGAAGCCGTCCCGAAGGATCCGCCGGACTGCCTCCATGTCAAAGGCAGGCGGCATGCTTACCAGAGGATCAGGGCGATTCACCATAGGCCCGAAGGCTATCTCGCGTGATCGTCGTCAAACGGGCCGGGTGATCCGCATGGCGACGAAGAACTCGACGTAGGGGCACCGGCGCGTACAAGGTGAGACCTTCCTGTCAGAGCCCTCGAAGATCACTTCCTACTTCGGCGGCTAAGCGAGGCCGCCGGGCCGCACCGCGAACGAGACGACCGTGCCCATGACCTGCTCGGCGTGGGTGCGGACCGGCCGCTGAGGGGCACCGGGAGCAGGGTAGCCCGCGCGGGCCAGCGAAGTCGGCACCGGGGGGCAGCCGAGGGACGATGGACGCGCACGCTCACTTGAAGTGCAGCTGGTCGAGTGCGGCCTGGACCGAGGTGGCGTAGGCCTGGCTGGTGTAAGTCGCCCCGGACACGGCGTTGATGTTCGTGCCTTGGGCGGACAGCACCTCGTTGCGTAGCACCGGGATGGCCTGGCTGGCCAGCTGCTGGGAGAACGGCTCAGCCGTCCTGATCAGCGGCACGGTCAGGCCGGTGATGCGGCTCCCGCGGATCGTGACCCGGACCGCCAGTTCACCGTACCCGTACTGCTCGGCGGGCCCGGTGACGGTGGTCGCCGGGCCGGTGGCGGTGACCGGGCCGGTGGCGGGCCCGCTGCCGGCGCTGCTGGCCGATGGGCTGGCCACCGGGCTGCTGGCCTGCCCGCTGGCGGCGCCCGGGGTAGCCCCGCTGGCCGGCGTGGCCGGCTTGTGCAAGCCGAGCACACCCAGGAAGCCAGCCACGGCGCCCGCCACCATCAGCCACGGTGCCTTCGTCATACCCCTCCCCAGTCTCTCCTCGTCCACGGCCGGCCTGCACGTGCGGCCGGCTCAGAGGGCAAACGCCTCATGGTGGATGGACTCGTGTGGCACGCCCAGGGCCCGGGCGACCTCGACGACGTCGGTCACGAACCCTTCCGGCCCGGACACGTACACATCGCGGTCCTGCAGGTCAGGTACGAGCCGGGGCAGCGAGACCGGATCGATGGCGGCCTGGTCCCGGGGGCCGGTGAGCTCGTGGATCTTCCCTCGGCGGTGGCGGACGAGTTCCCTGACCTCCGGTGCCAGCACCAGGTCCTCCGCCCGGGTGGCGCGGAGCACGACCACTGGCGCGCTACCCCGCGGCAGGTCCTCCAGCAGGGACCGCAGCGCGGTGACCCCGATCCCCCCGGCTACCAGCAGAGCCTTGGGCCGCTGCTGCGCGTACGTGGTGAACGCCCCGTACGGGCCCTCGATCGCGACCTTGGTGCCGGGCCGCAGGCGGGCCAGCGCCCGGGAGTGATCACCGCGGCCCTTGACGGTCAGCCGCAGGTAGGGCGGCTGAGGCAGGGCAGACATCGAGTACGGGTGAGCCTGCCACCACATGCCGGGGGTAAGGAAGCGCCAGAGAAAGAACTGGCCGCCAGAGACCGCCAGCCGGTCCAGATGGCGGCCGGCGAGGATGACCGACACCACGCCCGGCCCCTCCGCACGCACCTCGGCGACGGTCAGCCGGTGCCGCAGGCTGCGCAGCACCGGCAGGCCGAACCGGTAGCAGAGCACCAGCCCGGCCGTGCCCGCCCAGCACAGCGACCAGACGAGCCGGGTCAGCGGGTGCCCGACAAAGGCCGGGCCCAGCACGATCACGTGCGCGAACGAGATGGCCAGGGCCAGGTATATCCAGAGGTGGATCAGCCACCACGTCTCCCGGGGCAGCCGCAGCCGCACGGCGCGCACCGAGATCACGCCGATCAGGCACATGATGCCCAGCGCGGCGGTGGCGGTGGGCATGTCCGGGTACCGGTTCAGCAGCACGCCCAGCTCGTGCCAGAAGCCGGAGCGGGCTGCCTCGGCGTAGCCGAGCGTGAGCAGCAAGGCGTGCGCGGCGATAAGGCTGATCGGCCACGGGGCGAGCGCCCGGTGCCAGCGCACCAGCCCATCCTGGCCCGCCACCCGCTCGATCAGCGGGATCCGGCTGACCAGCAGCACCATCACCAGGGCCAGATAGGTGCCGACCATGCCGGTGAGGCTGCCCGCGAAAGTGAGCAGGCCGCCCGGCACCGCCAGCTGCCTGGCCGACTCGCCCGTGATGGCGAGCGCCGCGACAGCACCCAGGCCTGCACCGGCCAGCACCACGGCGGCGCCGGCCAGCCGGGGGTGCGGCCGCGGCGCGGGCACAGCCCGCGGGGCCTGCCGCTTCCGGCCCGCCCCCGCGGGCGGCTGCGGGGACCCGAAACCCACCTGCGCGGCACTCATGGCGGCCACCCTGGCAGGGCAAATTATCCGCCGGGTAGCTGTTTCTTCTGTCTTTCCTCTGGATATCCAGAGGAAAGACAGAAGAAAGCTTAAGAAGCCGCTAAGGCCGTAGCTGCGCAACTGGGCTGACCCGCGCCTAATGGGACGGCCGCCAGCCAGCGCCGGGATCGCCGTGCTCATCGAGCAGCTTGTCATCGAGAACCCCAGCGGGGGATACAAGAAGATCCAAGGAATCGATGTCAACCCCGGGCGGGTTCAGCTGGGCACCGCCAGCCGGCCGGGCGCCACTTGCTGCCGCCGTGCCCGGCCAGGTCCGGGGCTGGACCCGGGATTTCATCGCTGTACTGGTCCTGCCGTGACGCTGCTCACCTGCCTGTACCGCTCGCGTGTGTCCTTGGACGAAGCGTTACGAGTCAGCTGCGCCTGGGATCTGCAGGGTGACCACGGCACCGCCGCCGGGATGGTTGCGCGCCGCTGCCTGGCCGCGGTGGGCGTGCGCGATGGCGCTCACGATGGCCAGGCCCAGGCCGGCCCCGCCGTCGCTCCTGGTGCGCCCGGAATCCGGGCGGGCGAACCGCTCGAAGGCGGTTGGCAGGAACTCGGTGGGGAAACCGGGACCGTGGTCGCGGACCTCGATGACCAGGTCGGGGCCGGCTGCCCCGGCAGAGATCAGGATGGGAGTTCCGGCAGGGGCGAAGCGCAGCGCGTTGTCGATCAGGTTATCGATCGGCTGGGCTACCGGTCATGGCGGGCGGTGCACAGGCTCGCCTACCTGGCGTTGGCCTGCCGCGTTCATTCACTCCCTGACCGCAGGCGGCGACCTGCGGATCTGGTGGCTGGCCCTGATCGAGTGGGGATCCGCCGCCGCGGTAGCCACCGCTGTCCTCGCACGCCTGCTGCAGCGCGCCAGGCACACCACGGCCGCCTGCCAGATGCAAGCAACCTCGGCGCCGGTCACCTCCCCGGCAAGCACCCACCGGTGATGCGCGGCGCAGAAAGCCGTCAGCACCACGCCGGGGCGGCCGGGACGCAGCGATGCGACCGCCTCCCCCGGCTGCTGCCAGCCGGCCTCGCGGATGGCCCCGCCAGCCTGGCCGGCCACTGCGCCCGGTACGGGCGCTGCCGCCGCCTGGCTCAGGCCATCCAGGGATGACCGCGCTCCTCGGGGAGGTGGAACGGTCCGGGCTCACCGGCCGCGGCGGGGCCGGATTCCCGGCCGCCAGGAAGCTGGCCGCGGTTGCGGCACGGCAATCCCCTGTCGTGGTGGCCAACGGCACAGAAGGTGAGCCGGCCAGCGCGAAAGACAAGGTCCTGCTCGCCCGCTCGCCGCATCTGGTACTCGACGGGGCGGTGCTCGCGGCAAGGATCGTCGGCGCCAGCCAGGCAATAATCGTTGTCCATCATTCCGTGCGTGAGATCACCGACGACGCAGTCGCCGAGCGCAGACGCGCCGGATTCGGGCGGGTCCGGATCCGCGTCGTGACCGCCGCCGACCGGTTCGTGGCCGGCGAGGCCAGCGCTGTCGTGCACTGGATCGGGCGCGGTGTCCCGGCTCCCACCCCGGCGCCGCCGCCTGTCCGAGCGCGGGCTGGGCGGGAAGCCGACACTCGTGCAGAATGTCGAGACCCTGGCCCATCTCGCCCTCATCGCCCGCCACGGCGCATCATGGTTCCGCGCGGTCGGCACACCAGCCGAACCAGGGTCGATGCTGGTCACCGTCCTGGGCGCCGTGCACCAGCCCTGCGTGCATGAGGTCGCGATCGGCACCCCCGTCGGCGAGGTGCTCGGCCTGGCTGGCGGCGCGTCCGCGCCTCTGCAGGCCCTGCTGGTCGGCGGCTATTTCGGCACCTGGGTCAGCGCTGCCACCGCAGCAGCCCAGCCGTTCTCGTCGGCCGGCCTGGCGGCGCTGGGCGCGAGCCCAGGCGCCGGCCTGATCGCGGCCCTCCCCAGCGACGCGTGCGGGCTCGCTGAAACCGCGCGGGTGGTGCGGTATCTCGCGGACGAGTCAGCGGGCCAGTGCGGCCCGTGCCTCTTCGGTCTTGACGCGGTCGCCGGCGAATTCCTGCGGCTCGCCGAAGGCGGCACGTCCGACCTCGCCACGCTGGGCCGCTGGCTCGGCCAGGTCGAAGGCCGGGGCGCATGCCGCCATCCGGACGGCGCTGTCCGGCTGATCCGCAGCGCCCTCGCCGTCTTCAGGCCCGAACTGGAACAGCACGCGCACGGCTGGTGCTGCGACACCAGGACCGCCCCCGTGCTGCCCGTCCCGCCGCGGCGGCAGCGATGACGTCCCGCTCAAGACTCCGGGTCGACCCGATCGCGTGCGACGGCCGCGCACTGTGCGCCGAAATCCTCCCCGAGATCATCACCCTCGACGACTGGGGCTTCCCGATCATCCGCGCCGGTGACGTACCTGACCACCTGCGCGATGAAGCCCGCGAAGCCACCCGGATCTGCCCCAAGCTCGCCCTGCGCCTCGAAGACCCCCGCTAGCGCCGCTCACGGTGGATCGCGAGAGATTCAAGATGATCTCGGTCAAGCCAGCGACTCCCTCACTTATGGCTGTCCTCACCTTGCGGCCTCCGCGGCGGGATGGCGATGAACGCCGCACCGCCGAGGCCATGAGATTCCTGATCCACGATCGCGGCTCGAACTTCACCGCCTCGTTCGACACCGTTTTCAAGGCCACCGGTGCGAGGATCCTGCGCAGCGCTGTCCAGACTCCGGATGAACCCGATCTGCGAGCGCCTGGCCTGCACCCTGCGCCGCGAGATCCTGGATCGCGTGCTGATTCGGCGAGGCACACGTGCGTGCCGTCCTGTCCGACTACCAGGCGCACTCCAACATGGCGCGGCCGTACCAGGGCATCGTCCAGCGCGTCCCCGCTGACGGACGTGACGCTCACTCCGCGACGGTGACCAATGTCGACCCAGGGCAGATCCGCCCGAAAACCCGTCCCCAACGGCCTGATGAACGAATATGCGCGCGCCGCCTGACGCTCAGAAGACCTGCAGGTCAGCTGCCGAATTCTATTTTCGAGCGGGGCGGGGCCCGGGCCTTCCCCGCCAGATCGGCGCGCTCGGTAAGCCCCGGCCGTGACGCGGCGGCCATCCCGTAGATGCGGGGCCGGGCCTGAGGAGGGGATGACTTATGCCATCCCCGAGCAATATGCCATCCCCGAGCAAAGAGAACCGTCCTTCACGGTCCTGTCATGCCTAGTCGGCATCATCGGACGGGTGTCAGCATCGCGCGGGTCCCTGACAGGCCGACGGCAGCAGCCGGCGGGGCACCAGGTGCCGGCCCGCGTCCGCCGCAGACGCGCCGCCGCCGTACTGGCCGTGCTGGCTCTGGTCGGTGCCAGCCTCGCCGCCTGGATCGTGGGCCGCCCGGACAGTGTGGCGGGCACATCCAAACGGGCACTCTCGCCTGCGCAGGCCATCGCCGCGCCACGTGGCCTGCCAGCCGCGGAGTCCGGCCTGATGCCCTGGCACCTAGCGGCGCCGCTCAGCCGCGAGGTGATCGTATCCGGCGCACGGGGCCGGCTGATCGTTCTCGGCGGCCTGACGGCCGGCGGGACCTCGGCGAACGGTGTGTACGTCCTCCGCACAGCCACGGGGGCGGCGCGTCGCATCGGTGCGCTCAGCGCTCCCCTGCACGATGCTGCGGCAGCAGTGCTGGGCGGGCGCGCCCTGGTGTTCGGGGGAGGCTCGCCGGCCACGGTCCCCACGGTCCAGGCGTTCCGTCTTCCCGGCCCGCACGGCGGCGCCCCTGCCGCGACCGCCGCCACCGCCGGATCGCTGCCCGCGCCGCGCTCCGACGCCGCGGCGGTCACCATCGGCCTCACCACCTACCTCGTGGGCGGCTACAACGGAACCCGCCCGGACGCACCTGTGCTGGCCACCACCAACGGCCGCACCTTCACGACGGTCGCCGCGCTCCCGGTGCCGGTGCGCTACCCGGCTGTCGCCACGCTCAGGGGAAAGATCTTCATCTTCGGCGGCCAGGCCATCACCGGCCCCCACGCCGGCACGCCGCTGGACGTCATCCAGGCCGTCGACCCTGCCCGGCACACCGCAGCCGTTATCGGCCATCTCCCCGAGCCCCTCGCAGGCGCCGCGGCGATGACCGTGGGTAACGAACTGTTCGTGGCCGGCGGCGAGAGCTCCGTCCCGCAGCGCATAACCCCGGGCCTCGGCACGACCCAGCTCGCCCCGGGTCAGCCGGGCGCCGGAACCGGACCCCAGGGTGCCTCATCACCGACTTCCACCGTCTCGGCCATCTGGGCGTTCGACCCCGCGACCAGGCGGCTGCTTCCGGCCGGCCATCTCCAGGTACCGATATCCCATGCCGCGGTCGCCGTGACCGGCTCCACAGCCTGGATCGTCGGCGGCGAATCCGGCGGCGCACTGGTCGCGACGGTCCAGATGCTGCGCCCCAACCGGGCCTTCGGAACCGCCGGCGCGCCCGGGGCCGGGTCACCCTATTTCGGGGCCAGGCTCCTCATCGCCGACCGCGGCAACAACCGGCTCCTTCTCCTAGACGACACCATGCACCTGGTGTGGAAGTACCCCTCAGCCCATACTGCGCGGGACCCCTCGCGCTTCTACTTCCCCGACGACGCATTTTTCACCGACCACGGCACGGCCATCTTGTCCAACCAGGAGCAGAACGAGACGATCGTCAAGATCGCCTACCCCTCGGGGAAGATCATCTGGTCTTACGGCCATCCCGGCCACTCAGGCACCGCCCCGGGCTACCTCTACGAGCCCGACGACGCCTACCTGCTGAAGAACGGCCAGATCACCGTGGCCGACGCCAACAACTGCCGGGTTCTGGTGATCAACCCGGACCACACCGTCGCCCACCAGATCGGCACCAACCGCGTCTGCACCCATAACCCGCCGGCCTCGATGGGCTCACCCAACGGGGACACCCCCCTGCCGGACGGCAACCTGTTGATCTCGGAGATCAACGGGTCGTGGGTCAGTGAATACACCATGACCGGGAAGCTGGCCTGGACAACTCATCTGCCGATCAGCTACCCCTCCGACCCCCAGCAACTCGGCCCCGACCGCTATCTCATCGCCGATTACGCCTCGCCCGGGCAGATCCTGGAGTTCAACCGCGCCGGCCGCATTCTCTACCGCTACCATCCAGCGTCCGGCCCCGGAATGCTGAACCATCCCTCGCTGACCGAACTGCTGCCCAGCGGCGTCTTCATGGTCAACGACGACTACAACAACCGCATGGCCGCGATCGACCCGGCCACCGGAGCGCTCGTGTGGCAGTACGGCGTCACTGGCAAGCACGGCACCGCACCGGGCAAGCTGCACACCCCAGATGGCTTCGACCTGCTGCTGCCCAACGGGACAACGCCGACACACCCCACGACCGGATGAAAGACCCGGAGGCGGCCGCCGTCGCCGGGTCACCTTGAAGTCGCCCCGGAGACCAGCGCCGGCGGCATCTGCTTCGGCGACGCGCGGTACGAACCGCTGCTCGCCGAACTCAACGACCGGCGAGCGGTAGTGCTCGTTAACCCCACCTCTCCGCCCTGCCACGACAAGCTCGCCCTCGGCAGGCCTCGGCCGATGCTCGAGTTCATCTTCGAGTCGAAGCGAACCGCGAGCAACCTGGTCTTCTCCGGGACGCTTACCCGCGACCCGGACATCGAATGGAGCTTCACCCATGGCGGCGGCGCGCTGCCTCTGCTGGCTGATCGCATGGAGTCGTTGCGCATCGCCATGGCCGGCGGGCCAGGGCCGAGCGTTCAGCAGCAGATCGCCCGGCTCTGGTTCGACATGGCTGGCATCCCGTTCCCGAACCAGGTGCCGTCACTGGTACGCGCCTTCGGGTGAGAGGGCTGCTGTACAGCAGCGACTGCAAGGGAAGCACGGGGAGCGACCTGCAGCCTCAGGAAAGATGGCTGGTACGTGGTGATCGCTTTGCAAAGTCGTTACGTATTCCGTTGGGACACTGCGCCGAACTCCGCAAACGTCAGTAAGAGCCGACATCTCTTGAATTGCATAAGACCCGGATGTAGCGTGAGCAGTGACACGGTAGGCAAATCCCGTAGCCGTGCCGGTCTCTGCTTAAAAAGCTTGAGCAGCCTCCGGGAGCGTTGCTCCGGACCCTGGTAGCGCAGGCTTAGCAGATTGACCCGTGAGACGCATGGTTCCGAGCAGGACGACCGTTGCGGCCTGTCGCCCCGTACGGGCTCGGCGCCTCTTCTGAGCAGTCACAAAGCCGGGAGGCGGGATGGACATCATCCGGGTTAAGTAGTAGTACCGTTTGCGTTTGTGGCTCACCATTTTTCGTGACCGGCGCCGTCTGGCGCTTGCTCCGTGGGGTGTGATCCAGCCCCGGACACTTGACCGATGATGAGGGTCAGGCCGCCGCGCCAGCACCTTTTCCGTTGCGCTGGTAAAGGCTCTTTTGAGCGATGCGCCGAGGCGTCAATGGCTGAATTAGAGCAAGCTCCAGTGTACGTTACAGGGCAGTTGTTGGGATAGTTTCCCAGCGCAGGCCGAGGGCGCAGGAAACACCGCCGGAGCAACCCGTTCCCGGCGAAAGCACCTGGTGAGGAAAACCGATGCGACATCCAACCCTCGTTCACGGGCGCCAGCATCAGCTACCACCGATACCGACCGTTCTGGATAGCGCGGCCCGGGCACGTCAGCGGGTGCTGGCCCTGTTCCTTCCCGTCGCCGCTGCGCTGTATATCAGTGCCGAGGCGCTCAACCCCCACGGCACCGATCAGCCGATCACCAGCCGGGCCACCGCGCTTCAGGAACTGCCGATTGCCGTACATCACCCGTCTCAGCTCTACGTTTCGGGCTCGCTGACCCTCCTGGCGTTGGGGCGCTGGCTGTCTCCTACGCAGCGATCGCAACCCTGGCCAGGAACCGAGGTTCGGCCATTGCCACCGTCGCCGCGCTGATCGGGGGAATTGGTGCCTTCTGCGGAGCCCTCATCAACGTCCTGGTCGGATACAACCTCGCGGCCGCTGCGACGGCACACATGTCCCCGGACGCAGCCGCGAAGTTCCTGGTCACCACCTTCGGCTCCCGGGCCTACCAGGTGTTCGCCGCCGTCTACTTCATCAGCATCTTCGCCGGGCCGGTCCTCATGGGGTTTGCCCTATGGCGCAGCCAGAGCGTGCCGCGCTGGCTGGCGGTCCTGTTCTTCGCCGGACTGGAACTCGCCCAGCAGCTGGGGTCAATCGGCCCGGTCCGCGTCATCCTGCTCACGCTGCCGTTTGCGGTGGCAATGGTCCTGCTGGCCGCCCGGATCTGGCGGGCAGCGGCGCTGCCGACCAGCCGCATCCCGGAGCCCGTCGCCGTGCCCATGAGCAGCCCGTGAAGATGTCCCGGCCACAGCAGAAGCCTCCGCCAGCCTGGCTGGCGGAGGCGCTGATGGCCAGCAACCTCGGCGGCACCCGGCTGAGCGCGCATCTGTACAACCTGGCGCACAGCACGGTCCTGACGGCCAGCGTCAGGGGATACCCGGCCTGCCGTCCCTCGAGACCTGAGGACGCATCGGCCGCCGGGCATCACTGCGCTTCCCCCGCCAGCATCCGGAAAGTGATCATGCTATGAGAGGCGAGCGTTCGATGACGAAGACTTCGCTGTCATGCACTCCGAAAAGGATCAGGCGCGGTACACGACGCCGGGCTCGACTGATCGGCGCCGGCGTCGCCGCCGCGGCCCTGGTCTCTGTACTTGTTCCAGCGCTCGGGGCCGGCCCGGCAGGCGCCGCAGACACCTCGGGCGCGGTGCCGCCCGTCGCCTGGCATCGGTGTCCCACAGACAGCGCGGCCGCCATGGCGGGCGGGTTCGTGTGTGCCACGGTGGCGGCCCCCCTGGACTACCGGAATCCGTCCGGGCCGCAGATCAAGTTGGCGGTCGTAGAGCACGTGGCCACCGGACCGGCCCGCCGTGGCGTGATCTTCTTCAACCCGGGCGGCCCGGGCGGCCCGGGCACGGTAGACCTCCCGGCGTATATCGGGTTCTGGCCGAAGGAACTGCTGCGAGATTACGATCTGGTGAGCTGGGATCCGCGTGGGTCCGGGGCGAGCACTGCGGTCCAGTGCTTCCCGAGCGCGGCCGCGGAAAGCGCGTTCCTCGGCAAGTACTTCTACTTCCCCACAGGCCAGGGCCAGGGGGGCGCCTACATCCGTCGCTGGCGTGAGTTCGGCAGGATTTGCGCCGCGCGCAACGGCGCCCTGCTCAGGCACGCCTCGACCGCGGACTCCGCCCGCGACCTGGATCTGCTCCGCCAGGCGCTCAGCCAGGCCAAGCTGAACTACCTCGGCCTCTCCTACGGCACGTTCTTGGGCGCCACCTACGCTAACCTGTTCCCCCGCCGGGTGGGCCGGCTGGTGCTGGATGGGAACGTCCCGCCCGAGGCCTGGACCAACGGTGGGCGGCCGGACCCCCGGCTGAGCACCTACCTGCGCATGGGCAGTGACAAAGCGGCCGCCAGGGCGCTTGCTGCGTTCCTGCGGATCTGCGGGCAGCGCAGCACCCAGGCTTGCGCCTTCTCGGCCGGCACCCCGGCCGCGACCACGGCCAAGTGGGACGCGCTCCTGGCCCGCCTCGGGAAGGCGCCTATCACTCTCGGCGGTGCGGCCTACACTTACGCCGAGGTAGTCACGGCCGTCAGCGACGCGCTGCCCTATGTGCAGCCGCACACCACACCGGTGACCGGCGGCAGTTTCCCGGGCTGGCCCCAGGCTGCCCAGGGACTTCAGCAGCTCTGGACCGCGCGCAACGGCGCAGCGATCGGCACACCAGCCGCCCCGCTGGCCACCACGGCCAGCGGCGAGCAGTACGACGGGGTCGAGCAGGATTTTGCGGTCCAGTGTGACGAGGCGCCGAGCCCTCCTGCGAGTGCCTACGCGGGCCTGCAGCGTCTGGTGCTGCGCCGCAGTGGCGTGATCGGCCTGCCGGATCTGTGGAGCAACGACGAGCCGTGCGCCACCTGGCCGGTACGCGGGAGGGACACCTACAGCGGGCCGTGGAATGCCCCCACCAGTCCCATCCTGGTGATCGGCAACACCACCGACCCGTTCCTTCCGCTCGGGGACGCCATTTCGATGACCCGCCAGCTGGCCAACGCCCGCCTGCTGGTCGTCCATGGCTACGGCCATACCGCCTTCCTCAACCCGAGCACCTGCGCCAGCACCTACATGACCGCCTACTTCCGCACCGGTGCCCTCCCGCCCAAGAGAGCCGTATGCGGCCAGAACCTGCCACCTTTCCCGCTCCCCGCCGGGTGACACAGGCTGCGCTGCGATGGGATAACCCGGGATGGTACGAAATCCGTCTCAAGGGGCACGTCGATTCCCGATGGGCTGCGTGGTTTGACGGACTGTGCCTCACCAGCGAGAGCGACTGCACCACCACCATCCATGGCCCAATAGGCCGACCAGGCCGCACTGCATGGCTTGCTCCAGAAAGTGCGCCACATAGGGCCGCCAGTGGTCTCGGTCACCCAGGTCCAACCCGGCCGCCCCGAGTGCCTGCCATCGAGCCCGGTAACTCATCAATCCAACCCAGGAGGACCAACATGACAACAACGACTCTGCGAGCAACAACGAAAAGCTGGCGAGCGTGGCGTCGTGATATGAGGCGGCCACCGCGTGACCCTCTCGAGTTCCGGCCAAAGACCTCGATGAGAAGGAGCCACGCGATGGCCGCAGGACCCAATATCGATAGCCGCCGTTGCATTCTGC
>Ga0208480_1000742_pt1 | contig 12222 bp, 11 predicted proteins | sample NGESurshal092012_4_FD_184485 | JGI IMG/M metagenome (GOLD analysis project Ga0208480, IMG submission 184485) | Arctic peat soil microbial communities from Barrow, Alaska - NGEE Surface sample F53-1 shallow-092012 (SPAdes) | ecosystem: Environmental > Terrestrial > Soil > Wetlands > Peat ... | reverse complement strand
GCGCGGCCGCCGCATCGAGGGCGGGCGGGGGCGCAGGCTTTCGCAACACCGCCACCGCCACGATCATGGCCGCCGCGATCAGCGCGCCTGCAAGTACGAGAAAAGCCATGTCCATCTGTCTATCCTTGACCCCGGCTTGGGCCTCGCTTATCTCCCCGGCCATGGCCGTACGCCCCATCCTTACCGCGCCCGATCCGCGGCTGAAAGCGGTCTCCAAGTCCGTGGCGCGCGTGGACGGCGAAATCCGCAAGCTGATCGACGACATGCTCGAAACCATGTACGCCGCCGATGGCGTGGGTTTGGCCGCCGTGCAGGTGGGCGTGGCCAAGCGGCTGCTGGTGATGGACATCGCGCAGATGAAGGGCGAGCGCGAGCCGCGCGTGTTCATCAACCCAAAGATTTTATGGGCATCGGACGAATTGGCCACTTCGGAAGAAGGCTGCCTGTCGGTGCCGGAGATCTGGGAAGAGGTGAAGCGGCCCGCGAAAATCCGCGCCGAATATCTCGACCGCGAGGGCGTGCGCCAGGAGCTGGAGGCTGATGGGCTGCTTGCCTGTTGCCTGCAGCATGAGATGGATCATCTCGATGGCGTGCTGTTCATCGATCACATCTCGCGGCTGAAGCGCGGCATCCTGATGCGCAGACTCACCAAGGCAAAGGCAAAGCGTCTGATGGACGCTTCTTAGGCCATGCTCCGCCTTATCTTTATGGGTACGCCCGATTTCGCGGTGCCCACGCTTGCGCGCCTGATCGCGGACGGTCACGAAATCGCAGCGGTCTATTCGCAGCCCGCGCGCCCGAAAGGGCGAGGGCTTGCGAGCGAAGATTCGCCTGTTGCGAAATTGGCAGCGGCGCATGGATTGATTGTGCGAACGCCCGTTTCGTTGAAAGGCGAGGCAGAGCAAGCCGAATTCGCTGCGTTGCATGCCGATGCCGCGCTTGTCGTCGCTTACGGATTGCTGTTGCCAAAACCGGTGCTCGATGCGCTGCGTCTCGGCTGCTTCAATCTGCACGGCTCGCTGCTGCCGCGCTGGCGCGGAGCCGCTCCCATCCAGCGCGCGATCATGGCGGGCGATGCGGAAACCGGCGTCGAGGTGATGAAGATGGAAGAGGGCCTGGACACCGGCCACGTGCTGTTTTCGATGCGCACGTCCATTGGGCGCAAAACGACCGGCGATTTGCAAAACGAACTTTCGGAATCTGGTGCCGATTTAATGTCGAAGGCTTTGAATGCACTGGAACGCGGCGAAGTGGAAATGAAACCGCAAACCGGCGAAGCGACTTACGCGAAGAAGATATTGAAGGAAGAAACCAAAATCGACTGGACGAAATCCGCGCGCGAACTGGATTGCCTCATTCGGGGTTTGTCGCCCGCGCCCGGCGCGTGGTGCGAAATGCGCGGCGAGCGTGTGAAAGTGCTTTATGCCGAACCAGTTGATGGCAAAGGCGTGCCCGGAGAAATTCTCGGCGACAATCTCGCAATCGCCTGTGGCGATGGTGCGCTGCGTTTGATGCGACTTCAGCGCGCAGGAAAATCGGTGATGGAAGCGAAAGATTTTCTTCGTGGCTTTTCCATCGCGCGCGGATCGCGTCTCTGATGCGCTATCGCATGATTGTCGAATATGACGGCACGCCGTTCGCGGGCTGGCAGCGGCAGGACAATGGACCGTCGGTGCAGGGCGCGCTGGAAGAGGCGATCTTCAAACTCTCTGCGGAGCGCGTGACGGTTCATGGTGCTGGCCGCACCGATGCCGGCGTTCATGCGCGCGGACAGGTCGCGCATTTCGATCTGGAAAAGGAATTCCCCGCCGACAAAATCCGTGATGCGCTGAATTTCCATCTGAAGCCCGCGCCCGTTGCGGTGGTGGATGCACAAATCGCAACGCCGGATTTTCAGGCGCGGTTTTCAGCGACCGGCCGGCATTATCTCTATCGCATCGTCAACCGCCGCGCGCCGCTGGCGCTGGAACGCGATCAGGCATGGCTGGTGACACGCGATCTCGATGCCGATGCGATGCACGAGGCGGCGCAAAGTCTGGTCGGCAAACATGATTTCACGACATTCCGCGCCATCGAATGTCAGGCCAATACGCCGGTGAAGACGTTGGATCGTCTCGATGTGCGCCGCGTTGGCGAAGAAATTCGTGTCGAAGCGTCCGCGCGCTCGTTCCTGCATCGGCAAGTGCGCTCGATGGTTGGTTCGCTGAAAATGGTTGGCGAAGGCAAATGGAAAGTGAGCGATATGGCGCGCGTGTTGAAAGCGTGTGATCGTGCACAATGCGGCGCGCTGGCGCCAGCGTGCGGGCTCTATCTGATGCGCGTGGATTACTAGAAGGTCTTGGGTTGAGTTGGCGCATCGAACCCACGGTGTCATGGCCCGCCGGAGTGCGGGCCACCCAGGTGAAGTCTGCGCTTTTCGACAAAAATTAAACTGAGCAATTCCTTCGACATGGACTTGGTGTCACCTGGGTGGCCCACACTAGGTGGGCCATGACAAGTGAGGGTGCGATTTCGCTCTTTTTCAAACCGGTCTAAGCGAAATTGCTCGAACTTAAATCGCCCTAGGACAGCGGCTTGGCGAAATAGAGTTCAAGTGCTATTGCGTAAATATCCACCAACCGGTGGATTTCCGCGACAGGCACGCATTCATCCGTCTTGTGCATCGTCGTGCCAGGCAAGCCCATTTCGGCGACGGGGCAATAATCCTTGATGAAACGCGCGTCCGATGTTCCGCCGCCGGTGGAATAGCGTGGCCGCGTGCCGGTGATCTTCTCTGCCGCGTCGCGCAGAAGCTCGGTGAATGGTCCCGGTTTTGTGAGGAACGCAACGCCGGTTGCATTGCCTTCGACAGCAATCTCGCAGCCGGGTTCGCGTGCGATCTCTTCGACCACGGTTTCGATGCGGCGCAGCAGCGTTTCGGGCGTGTGCAGATCGTTGAAGCGGATGTTGAACCGTCCATGCGCCGCGGCGGGAATGACATTGGTGGCGGGGTTTCCGACATCGATGCTGGTGAATTGCAAGGTGGAAGGTTCGAAATGATCGGTACCATTATCGAGCGGCGTTTCGCTCAGGCGTGTGACAAGCTGCGCCATCGCGGGCAAGGGATTAAGCGCATTCTGCGGATAGGCCGAATGCCCCTGCATGCCGCTGACGGTGACGTGAAAATTCATAGAGCCGCGGCGTCCGTGCTTGATAACATCGGCGGCATGCGCCACCGATCCCGGCTCGCCGACCACACAATGATCGATGCGTTCGCCGCGCGCGGCCAGCCATTCCAGAACTTTCTTGGTGCCGTTGACGGCAAGGCCTTCTTCGTCGCCGGTGATGAGAAGGCTGATGGTTCCGTTTGGCGCGCCTTTCGCAAGCGTGCGTTCGGCAGCCGAAACAAACGCCGCAATCGCGGACTTCATGTCGGCGGCGCCGCGTCCGTAAAGCGTGCCGTTGCGAATTTCGGCGGCAAACGGCTTGCTGCGCCACAAATCCACATCGCCCGGCGGCACGACATCGGTGTGGCCCGCAAAACAGAAATTGAGGCCGCCCGTTCCGATGCTCGCATAAAGATTATCAATGTCTTCGAACGGCAAACGATGGCATTTGAAGCCCAGCGATTTGAGCGTGGCCTCCAGCACATCGAGCGCACCTTCATCCTGTGGCGTCACCGAAGGACAGCGGATCAATGATTGGGCCAGTTCAACGGCATCGATCATGCGCGCAGCAATTCGTTGATCGAGGTTTTGGCGCGCGTACGTTCGTCCACGCGCTTGACGATCACAGCGCAATAGAGCGACGGCTTGTCCGCACCTTGCGGCAGCGAGCCCGACACGACAACGGAATAGGGCGGCACGCGGCCATAAATGATCTCGCCGGTCGCGCGATCCACGATTTTGGTCGATTGGCCGAGATAGACGCCCATTGAAATCACGGAGCCTTCGCCCACGATGACGCCTTCGGCCACTTCGGAGCGCGCACCGATGAAGCAATTGTCCTCGATGATGACGGGCGAAGCCTGCAACGGCTCCAGCACGCCGCCCAAGCCGACGCCGCCGGAGATATGGCAATTGCGTCCGACCTGCGCGCACGATCCAACAGTGGACCACGTATCAATCATCGTGCCTTCGCCGACATGCGCGCCGACATTCACGAAGCACGGCATCAGCACCACATTTTTTGCGATGAATGCCGAACGGCGCACAATTGCGCCCGGCACGGCGCGGAAACCCGCTTCGCCGAAGCCAACATCATCGAAAGACAGAAATTTGGAATCGACCTTGTCCCACCACGCGCTCCCACCCGGCGCGCCTTCGATGCGCTTCATGGGCGAAAGCCGGAAGGACAGCAGCACGGCCTTCTTCAACCATTGATGCACATGCCAATCGCCGCCCGCCTTTTCGGCCACGCGCAAGCGCCCGGAATCGAGGCCGTCCAGTGCGGCCTCCACCGCCTCATGCACGGGGCCGCTTGCGGTGGGGTTCAGCGTTTCGCGCGTGTCCCACGCCGTGTCGATGATCTGCGCAAGCTCGTTCATAAAGGCCGGTTCCCTGTTTCCGGCGGGACCATGAGGGAACAAAAAAGCTTAGGCAAGCGGGGTTTAGCCGCCCGCACGGATTTCGCTAACCATTTCCCTTCAACAAACCTTAACGGCGCGGCAACGATGATGGCGGGGCGGCAGCAGGGCATGAAAATGACGGCGAAGGAACGCGCGCAGGCTGATCTGCCCGACAAACTGTCGCGCGACGACATTCTCCAGATTCTGGAGGAGCGCACGCAATCGGCGCAAAACGAACTGGCCGGGCGCAGCGATGCCGGGCCGGATGTTCTTTATTATCTGGCGTCGAAGGGCGCCGCCGCCATCCGCCGCGCGGTGGCCGCGAATATGGGCACGCCCGCCCGCGCCAATCGCCTGCTTGCCGATGATGACGACGATGATGTGCGCGCGGAACTGGCGCGCAAGATCGGCCGCCTGATGCCGGATCTTGCGCGCGAGGAAAGCGAAAAGCTGCGCGCGCTGACCATCGAAACACTGGAGAAACTCGCAGCCGACCAATTGCCGCGCGTGCGCGCGATTCTGGCGGAGGAAATCAAGGCGCTGGATTGCGTGCCAAAGCGCGTCGTGAAAATGCTGGCGCGCGATACGGAAATGATGGTGGCAGCCCCCATCCTCGAATATTCGCCGCTTCTGTCCGATGGCGATCTGATGGAAATCATCGCCACCGCCAAAGCGAATGAAGCGTTGTCTGCGATTGCGCGGCGCAGGTTTTTAAGCGCGAATGTTTCGGATGCGATTGCCACGTCGCTCGATATTCCGGCAGTGGCGGCGCTCCTCGCCAATCCCAACGCGCAGGTGCGCGAGAAGGCGCTCAACCGCATCATCGAGCAAGCGGAGAAAATCCGTTCGTGGCATCGCCCGCTTGCGCTGCGTGCGGAGCTTTCGAAGCGCGCCATCAAGCGTATCGCGTCGTTCGTCGGTGCGGCGCTGATCGAGAAATTGTCGCAACGGCACAATCTGGATGAAGACACGCGCCAGCATCTCAATCGCCAACTTCGTTTGCGCATCGAGGCAGGCGATGAAGCAGGTGCGGCGGAAGATAACGCGCGCGGCATGGTGGCGGCGGCGCTCGCGTCCGGGCGGCTCGATGACAATTTCGTCGAAAACGCGGCGGAAAACGGCAGGCGCGATGTCGTGGTGTCCGCGTTATCGGTTCTGGGCCGCGCGCCGGAAGAAATCGTGCGGCGCATTTTGCAATTCGGTTCGGCCAAGCCGGTGACGGCTTTGGTCTGGCGCGCAGGATTGCCCATGCGCTCGGCGTTCAAGATTCAGCGTTTCATTATGAAATTGCCGACAGATCAATTGCTGCCGGCGCGCGACGGCGTGCGCTTTCCGCTTACGGATGATGAGATGCGCTGGCACCTTGGCTATTTCGACGTGCCGGTTTAACGGGCGCGGGCGCGATCAATCCCGTATTGCCGATCTCCGCCGCGTAACCTGTGTGGCCTTTGGTGTGCGTGTCGGCGAAGCCCGCTTCCGCCAATCCGCGCTGTTTGCACTGGCCGGTTCCATGAATTTCAAATTCTATGTCGGTGACGCAGAATTTGTTTTTGCCGCCGACCAGCGGCTTGCCGCCCTGTCGTTCGGCGAGAAGATAGATGTGGTCGGCTGCGAGCGGGGTTGAAAGCGCGGTGGCGCAATTGCCGCCGGGGATTTTCCACCAGCCGCGCGAAACCCAATCCTTGTCCTGCTGTAGCGCAATCGCGGCCCACACTGCATCGCTGGAGTGATTGCAGATGGAATAGCCTTCGGGGGCGGCGATGGTGGCTGCCTGCCGTTCCAGCGCGATGAAAACATCGGCATCGCTTGCGCCTGTGGCGAGTTTCATGCGCGCGCGAAACGCCGTCAGCGCATCGTCGGCGCGTTTATTGGTGCTGCCATCGGCCGGGCCGGCGTTGTAGCCATTGTCGTTGAGCAGACGCTGGAAACCGGCGCGCTTGGCGGCATCGAGGCTCGGATAGCCGGGCGCTTCGGTGAATGTCACACTCCAGTCACCACGTTTGCGGGGCTGCACGGTTGAGAACGGCAGCGTGAAGGAATCCGCCGCCTGACAGGACGGCACCAGCACCGGCGTGCGCAATGAGAAATTCCCATGCGACACGCAAAGTCGCGTCGTCCCGCCCCAGGCATGCGACGGCCCGGAATGGGAACGCGAGGTTTGTGCATACACATAATAAGGTGGGTTTTTCAGCGCCGCCGCCGCGCAATCGCCGGGTGCCAACCGCGTCCAGCCTTGCGTCACCATGCTGCCCGCGTCCTTGGCGCCGGTCGCGGCGTAGAGAATGTAGCTCGTGCGGTTACACAGATTGAGTGCTGCCTGCGCGCCATGCGCCGCGAACGCCGCTGTCATCAGCACCAGAACGCCCGCGAAGCGAAGCGCTTTCATTCCGCCGTGATCAGCGTGCCCGCGCCATGTTCGGTGAACAATTCGAGCATGAGCACGTGCGGAATGCGCCCGTCGAGAATGACGGCCGCTTTCACGCCGGATAGCACCGCTTCCATCGCGGTTTCGATTTTCGGAATCATGCCGCCGGAGATCGTGCCGTTCGCGATCAACGTACGGCATTCGGCAACGGTCAGGCGCGGCATCAATCGCCCGTCGCGGTCGAGCACGCCTTCGACATCGGTGAGCAGCACAAGGCGCTCGGCCTTCATCGCGCCCGCAACCGCGCCCGCAACCGTATCGGCATTGATGTTGAACGTCTCGCCTTTGCGGCCCGCCCCAATAGGCGCGATCACGGGAATGAGCTCCGACGCCATGATCGTGCGCAACACTTCGGTATTCACTTTCTCCGGCACGCCGACAAAACCCAGATCCACTTCCTTGCCGGGTTTTCCGTCATGGCTGTTGAGGCGGTCGAGCTTTTTCGCGATGACAAGATTGCCGTCCTTGCCGGACACGCCAACCGCGCGCCCGCCCGCGGCGTTGATGCCGGAAACGATTTGCTTGTTGATGGAGCCGGTCAGCACCATCTCCACCACTTCGATGGCGGCTTCGTCGGTGACGCGCAGCCCGTCGACGAAGGTGGATGGAATCGAAAGCCGCGACAGCATCGCGCCAATCTGCGGCCCGCCGCCATGCACGATGACGGGGTCCATGCCCGTCTGTTTCATCATCACGATGTCTTGCGCGAAATGCAGCGGCACGCCGGCTTCCATCGCGTGACCGCCATATTTCACGACAATGGTCTTGCTGTCATATTTCAGAATGTAGGGCAGCGCCTCGACCAGCACGCGCGCGGTGGAGCGCCAGCGCGCCATCATGCGCAAATTGCGGTCCTGCCCGGTTTCGTCCTGCAACGCCATGCCCATAACGCCTTCGAAAGCGCGCGCCTTATAGCGGAAAGCTTAGGGCCGGGCCAGCGCGGCCAAATGCTGGCGCAGCGCGTCGATTCCATCGCCTTTTTCCGCCGATGTGGCCACGATTTCGGGATAGGCGGCCGCGTGGGTTTGGGCCTCCGCTGCCACGCTTGCGGTGATTTCGGCGCGTTCCGTTGCTTTCAGCTTGTCGGTCTTGGTCAGCACCGGCACGTAGGAAACGGCGGCGCGGTCGAGCAGCGCCATCGCCTCGCGGTCGATGGGCATAATCCCGCGCCGCGCATCGATCAGCAGCACCACACGGCGAAGATTGGCGCGCGCCGTCAGGTAGCCGGTGATCTGCCGCTGCCATTCGGCGGCCAGCGATTTTGAGGCGCGCGCATAGCCGTAGCCGGGCAGGTCCACCAGCATCAGCGCATCGCCAAGACGGAAGAAATTGATTTCGCGCGTGCGGCCCGGCGTGTTCGACACGCGCGCCAGCGTGCGCCGGTTCACAAGCGCATTGAGCAGGCTCGATTTGCCGACATTGGATCGCCCGACAAAGGCCACTTCCGGCAAAGTCTGCGGCGGCAGATTTTCCACCGCCGGTGCGCCGCACACGAAGTCGCAAGACTGCGCAAACAATTTGCGCGCAAATTCTGGGCTCATTGCCCTGCTTTAACGTCGGCGCTGCTGCTGCGGAAATTCTGGAGCAGATCGAGCTTCACGCCCTGCCGGCGCATCATCAGATATTGCTGCGCGACCGAAAGCAGGTTGTTCCACGTCCAGTAGATCACCAGTCCTGCCGGGAATGTCGCCAGCATGAAAGTGAACATGATCGGCATCAGGCTGAACATGCGCGCCTGTATGGGATCGGCGGGCGCGGGATTCATTTGTGTTTGCAGCCATTGCGTGCCGCCCATCAGGATCGGCCAGATGCCGATGCTGATAAAGGCCGGAATGAACGCGGGCACGCCCCACGGCAACAATCCGAACAGGTTGACGATCGAGGTCGGATCGGGCGCGGAAAGATCGTGAATCCAGCCGAAGAACGGCGCGTGCCGCATTTCGATGGTGACAAACAGCACCTTATACAGCGAGAAGAAAATCGGCACTTGAATCAGTACGGGCAGGCAGCCGGAAACCGGATTCACTTTCTCGCGCTTGTACAGTTCCATCATTTCTTGTTGCTGGCGCAGGCGATCTTCGGCGAATCGTGTGCGGAGCTTTTCGACTTCCGGCTGAAGTTTCTTCATCCGGCTCATCGATTTGTAGGACGTGTTGGCCAGCGGGAAGAAGATCAGCTTGATCGTGACGGTGAGCAGCAAAATCGCCACGCCGAAATTGCCGACGAAATTGTAGAAATGGTCGAGCAGCCAGAACATCGGCCGCGTGAAGAACCAGAACCAGCCCCAATCGATCGCCATGTCGAAACGCTGAATGCCGAGCTTGTCCTGATAATCGCGCAACGTCTGCACGACCTTGGCGCCCGCGAACATGCGATGCGTCACGGCCAGCGTGCCGCCGGGTGCAAGCTTGCGTCCGTCAAGCCGGTAATCGGCCTGATAATCAGTCACGCCGTTCGCTTGCGAAGCAGCGTAAGAGCCGTCGAAGCCCGAATCCTGCGGCGGGATCACGGCCGCCATCCAGTATTTGTCAGTGATGCCCACCCAGCCGCCCGTGGAATGGAATGTCTGCGGCGGCGTGTTGTCTTTGAAATCGCTGTATTTCGCGTCTTTCAGCGTGCCGTCGGCCACGCCCACGAAACCTTCATGCAGCACCCAGTAATGGGTGACTTTCGGCACGCCGTCGCGCGCGACATAGGCGTAAGGAAAAAGCGTGAGCGCCGCGGACGTTTTGTTCGCCACGCTGTCCGACACGGTGAACATGTATTGATTGTCCACCGCGATCTGCCGCGTGAAGACGAGGCCATGACCATTATCCCATGACAACGTCACGGGATGGCCGGGCGAAAGCGTTGTGCCCGCGATCTGTTTCCATTGCGTGTTGTCGTCGGGCACGCGCACGGAATTGTTGGCGCCGACAAAACCGAACACGGCATAATAGGGATAATCCGTGCCTTGCGGGGCGAGCAGCACGATCTCCGGACTCTTGGGGTTCACCGTCTCGCGATATTTCTTCAGCCGCAGATCGTCGAAGCGCGCGCCTTTCAGCAGTAGCGAACCGTCCACTGTCGGCGTGTCGATGGCGATGCGCGCGCCGCCGCGTTTCAGCGCTTCGCCACGCGCGAGATGCGACGCGCTGTTGGCATTGGCTTGCGGCGCGCCCAATTTTTCCTGATGCGCGAGTTGGGCCTGTTGCGCTTTCTCGGCGGCCAGTTGCGGGCGCGCGATGAAATATTGCCAGCCGAAAATCACGGCGAAGGACAGGACAATGGCGATGATGAGATTGCGGTTGTCGGTCATCGTGTCAGCGAACCGGCGGCACGGGATCGAAGCCCGACGATCCGCCGAGCCATGAAATGGGATGGCAACGCGACAATCGCCTCGCCGCCAGCGCGATGCCTTTCATCGGCCCATGCTGATGCAGCGCGTCCATCGCATATTCCGAACAACTGGGTGAGAAACGGCAGGCCGGTCCCACCAGCGGCGACAGGAACAGACGGTAAAGCCGGATCGGAAAGACCAGCGCCGCCACGCAAACCCGGCGCAACAGATTATCCAAAGCCACTCACGGATCTCCCGTCTTGGTTCGGCCGAGCCTGGCATTGGCCGCGTGAAGCGCGTCCGTGAGGTCGGCAAGCAGGGCCTCGAAAGGCCGATCTATTGTCGCCGTCCGCGCGACCAGAACATAGTCATTGCCCGGCAACCCATAAAGGGGAAGCAGCGCATTCGCCGCAGCGCGAAGCCGGCGCTTGGCCCGGTTGCGGGCGACCGCGTTGCCCACCTTCTTGCTGGCCGTGAAGCCGACCCGGACACCGTCCCCGGCTTCCGGGCTGGCGCAGACCTCCAGCGTCAACGAGCCGGATGAGCGGCGGACGCCCCTTTGAGCACGCAGGAAATGGGCGCGGGATTTGAGGGTTTCCATGGCCGGACCGCCCGGCCCCGCAGCCTTCAGGCCGACAGCTTCTTGCGGCCGGAAGCCCGGCGCCGTGCGATGACCTTGCGACCGCCCGCCGTCGCCATGCGCGAACGGAAGCCATGCCGGCGCTTGCGGACGATCTTGCTGGGCTGAAAAGGGCGTTTCATGGGTCTGGGCCGTCAAAAAGAGCCGTGCTTCTAGGCATTGGCCCCGAACCTGTCAACCGAGCTAGTGGGGCACCTATGCCGTGGGCGAAGGACCACCCCTAGCGCGCCTGCGGCTTCAAATTTGCCCCATCTTAAGGCTCCATGCAGCCGTGGCTGGCCCCGCTCGCTCGAAATTGGCCGACGCCCTGGGGCTTGTCGTGCACAGCCTGTCCGGGCGGCTGCTTCTGCTCACGCTTTTATATGTGATGGTGAGCGCCACGCTGATCTCCGCGCCTTCCATCGCGCGCTTTTATTACAGCCTGCTCGATATGCACATCGAATCCGCCGAGATCGCGATATTGCCGTTCACCGAGCCGGGCGGCGGGCAATTGTCGGCGGGCTTGCGCGCGCAATTGCTGGAACGCGCGGGCGCGGGCGCGGTAATGCTCAAGCGGCCCGACCAGCGCGAATTGTTTCTCGTGCACGGCATGCCCGGCCGCATCGACCGCACCATCGATCTGCGCCGCGCCAATCTGATGCGCGAGATGGAAGACGCGCTCGATTGCGTGATAGCGCGCGACAATCGCGTGCTGCATGTCATCGCGCCCACGCACATCGAAGGCGCGCAAACCGTCGAAGTGATCGTCAACGAAAAACCGATCCGCGCGGCGCTGATCCATTATTCGATCCAGACCTTGCGGCTGGGCTTGTTCATTTCCATCGCGGCGGCGGTGCTGGTGTTCTTGAGCCTTTATTTCGTGCTTGTGCGGCCAATGCGGCGCATCACCAATGCGATGATTTCGTTTCGCGAAAATCCGGAGGATGCATCGCGCATCGTAACGCCGTCGCGGCGCAGAGACGAGATCGGCACGGCGGAACGCGAACTCGCCACAATGCAAAGCGACATCTACGGATCGCTGCATCAGAAAGCCCGCCTTGCTGCGCTGGGCGAAGCGGTGGCGAAAATCCAGCACGACCTGCGCAACATTCTCGCAAGCGCGCAGATGGCGTCGGATCGGTTGGTGGCGGTTGACGATCCCGTGGTGAAGCATCTGACGCCGCGTCTCGTGGCTTCGCTCGACCGTGCTGTGGCGCTCGCCACCAACACGCTGCGCTACGGCCGCGCCGATGAACGCCCGCCCGAACGCAGGCTTATTCCGCTTTGTCCGCTCATCGCAGAGGCGGGCGAAA
>Ga0208480_1000741_pt1 | contig 12258 bp, 13 predicted proteins | sample NGESurshal092012_4_FD_184485 | JGI IMG/M metagenome (GOLD analysis project Ga0208480, IMG submission 184485) | Arctic peat soil microbial communities from Barrow, Alaska - NGEE Surface sample F53-1 shallow-092012 (SPAdes) | ecosystem: Environmental > Terrestrial > Soil > Wetlands > Peat ... | reverse complement strand
GGAAGGAGCAGAAACCCGGCGCGTACCGCCGCCCGTGACGCGGTCCGCCAGATTCCGTGCGCAGGCAGGACGGCACGTGCGACCACCCCGGCGTTGCCGGACACAGCCTGGCTACGCCAGCCCGTCTCCAGCCGCGGAGCGCACAGCTTCCCAGGATCCCGCGCAGCCGTCCCCGCGGTCTGCCGCCTCGGCGGTCCGCCGCAAGCCGGCGGCCTCGGCTTCGACGCACTACAGGCCCCCGCCCGCCGGGGCGCCGGCCACCACCGCTCCGTCCAGGATGGCCCTGTCCTCTAGCGGTACGGGTCCCTCTTTAACCTCGCCGATGACCGGGCGGTCACGCAGGAGTTCCTCATCACGGTGGTGACCGGCGGGAGCCAGAAGTCCAGGTTGCGGGCCAGCAGCCGGAGGGGGTCTGAGGCGGAGAAACCGCGCAGCGGCGAGCCCAGGCTCAGGTGCCGCCACACGGCCGATGCCCACCGCCGGGTCACAGATCGCGGCCGGGGGACGGTCCTCAGCCACTGCGACTGCGCTCACCGGCTTATCTCCCAGCTGGCGAATTGGTAAAGATCGAATGCCGGGCGGATGGCGCCGGGTGACGTTCCTGTCGCCCGCTCAATGCACGGTGCCGGGGATCGCCTCCGCCGCCGTTCCCGGCCTGCCGCTCTGCCCGCAGGTGCCAGCCATGCCCGTGCACGGGCAGCTTCGCCGGATGCACCTGCACCGCCGTGACCGCCACGGGACGCGTCGTTATGCCATGCCAGCCGGGCCAGCCTGCTGCGCCGCCGGATCCCCGGCGTTGCTGCGGTGCGCCTGCGAAGCCAGCCAGCGCGCGGAAGGCCGCCGGGAAGGCTCCGGTGGTCTCGGGGAAGCCGAGGTTACTCACCCGGCGGCCGGATCCAGCCTCCACGCCGTTACCACGGCGGCTTCACGCGAGTTCCGCTGCCGCAGGGTCTCATGGGATCTGGGCACACCGCCGGCCCGCGGATCGCCAGTCAGTCCTGGCCGGGCGCGGGCGGCTGCCGGAAATGACGGCGCTGACCTGGCCCAGCGAGTGTCCCTAGAACAGATTCATTGATTTTTACAATTTTATTGTGAAAATGGATAGAGGGAGAAGGAGGACGGCATGACGATCATCCAAGAGGTACCTGAACGTCAGACCGGACGCCGGGCCGGCTCAGCGGCCGGCAGCTCGCCGCTGACACTGGCGGATGAGCACGCGCTACTGCTACGGCAGGTGGCCGTGCGGGCCGGGGACCTGCTGACGGCGCTCGCCGCGGACCGATGGCCTGCCCGGGAGCTGCAGGCCCTGGTCGGCTACCTCCGCGCGGAGATCCTGCGCCAGGCGGCGGACCAGGAGCGGCTGTTCCCTGCCCACCAGGAAGCTGACGGCTTCGCCCGGCTGGCCCTAGACCATGTGCGGCTGCGCGCGGGCACCGACATACTCGCGCAGGCGGCCGAAGAAGGCACAGGCTCCCGCACCCAGCTCGCCACCGTCACCCGTGACCTTCTTGCGCAGCTCGGGAGTCACCTGACCGCCGAGGAACGATTGCTGGCGCTGGTCGGCCGGCCCGGCACGGCGCCGGGAATCACGGCGGCGGGCAGACGGCACGAGTGGTACCCACTCACCGAGGGACCTGTGATCGACCTGGACGTGCTGCCCTCCGGGCAGGTGACCGACGCTGCCGTGGACCGGCTGCTGCGCCTGCGCCCCGGGGAGCAGGTTGAGCTGCGCTCCGGCCGCGACCCGTGGCCAGTGTGGCAGCAGATAGACGGCCTTTCCCCTGGCGGGTACGGCTTTGCCTACCTGCAGGAGGGCCCGCAGCACTGGCGGGTACAGGTCACCCGGCGGACTGCCGCGTGACCGGCTGCCACGCGGCAGGCCGCGAGAGCCGCCCGGGCAGGTGGCACATGCGGGATGTGCCGGGCAGCAGCAGTGCGAGGCGGCAGGCACAGCGGGTGCCACGGGTTCGCCCTGCCAGCTCCTCAGGATCGTCTTCCTGCTCGCCCGGTGCCGGTCCCGGAGGCAGGGCATGCGTAAGCCGATGACGGAAGACGCGCGGAGCGCGGGGAAGACAGGACAGCTATGACAATCGCAGAGCGGACAGCAGAGACGATCTGGGAAGGCTCGCTGGCGGGGGGAGGCGGGACCATAGCCGGGGGAAGCGGGGCGCTTGACGGGCTCCCCGTGACCCTGGGCGGCGCGCACCGGGGAGCCGGGCGGGAAGACAAGCCCGGAAGAGCTGGCCGCGGCCGCCCACTCCTCCTGCTTCGCCATGGCGCTTGCCCTGCGCCTCGGCGAGCACCACACCGCTGTGCAGCGGCTGGCTGTCGCGGCAACCGTGACGCTGGACGAGGTGGACGGCGTGCCCACGGTCGTCTCCTCCGCCCTGCGGGTCCGCGGCCGGGCGCCGGGCCTCGACGCGGCCGGCTTCCAGGCCACGGTCGATGAGGCAGCGCTGCTCTGCCCGATGTCGCGGATGTTCGCCGGCGCCCAGATCACCGTGGAAGCCGTGCTTGAGCCAGCCTGACCCACCCGGAAAGGACGATCGTGGCAGCGAGGTCATCGCGCGCCCCTCAGCGTCACCAGGGTGCCGTGGCCGGCGCCGAGCTCACGCCGTATCTCGCAGCCGGCCGAGTGGGCAGGCAGCCAGATCACGCGGGCGGGCATGTCCGCGGTCTGCACCGTGACGGTCACCGATCCGCGCCCGGTGATCACGGTGACCGGGCGCCCGCCAGCCGTTCCCGCCTCCGCCGCGGTGGCCGCTGACATCCGGGCCGCCGGCGGCCGTGCCGTGCCGGCCAGGAACGGCTCGCCGTCCTGCATCCGCCCGGTGTCCAGGAGCTGGTGCCAGGTGGCCAGCACGGCCTGGCCGGCGGCAGGCTGGACGGGTGGCAGGCCAGGCACATCGGGCGGGGCAGGCCTGCTGCCCGCCCAGGAGCCAAGCGCGGCGATCTCACGGCGCGCGGCAGCAGCGTCCGGCAGCCCGAGGTGGATGTCCATCTCATCGGCGATCCGGCCCAGCACGTCCAGGTCGGACCCAGGGCCGGGGATGCGCAGGGCGGCCCCGAACGTGCCAGGCCGCCCTTCCCAGTTGACGAATGTGCCCGCTTTCTCAGCGGTAGCGGCCACCGGCAGCACCACGTCCGCGCGGTCGGTCACTGCGCTGACCCGCAGTTCCAGGCTGACCACGAACTCCGCCGCCGCCAGCGCCCCGAGCGCGGCTTCGGGGTCGGGCAGGTCCCCGGGATCTGCCCCGGCCACGAGGAGGGCACCGATGTCCCCGGTCACGGTCGCGCTGAGGATCCGTGACGTGTCGCGGCCCGGCTGGGCCGGCAGCGTGGCCACTCCCCAGGCCCGCGCCACCTTGGCCCGGGCGCCGGGGTCGGCTACCGGGTGCCCGGCCGGCAGCAGGTTCGGGAGCGCGCCCGCCTCGACCGCGCCCCGCTCGCCGGCCCGGCGGGGAATCCAGGCCAGCCGCGCTCCGCTGGCCGCGGTCAGACGGGCCAGCGCGGACAGCGCGCCGGGCACCTCCGCCAGCCGCTCGCCGGCCAGGATGACCGCGCCGGCGGCGCGCAGTGCCCTGGCCGCGTCCCGCCAGATCCCGCCGGGATATTCCAGGTGGCTCCCGGCAGGGCCGGAAGCGGGCGCGTGACCTGTGTGCCCGGTGGCGAGCGCCTCCAGCGCCGAGGCCTCGGTTCCGGGCACCACGGGCAGCAGCACGCCGCCCAGCCTGGCCAGGCCCCGGCTGGAAAAAGGAGCGGCCGAGTAGACAGCCAGCGTGCCAGCCCGGGCCGCCTTGCGCAGCCGCAGGAACACGAGGGGTGATTCCTCCTCCGGCTCGAACCCGGCCAGCAGGACGGCCGGGGCGTGTTCCAGGCCGGTGTAGCTGACTTCCGCGTCCTGGCCGGCGACCATGGCGGCGAGGAAATCTGCCTCCTCAGCTGAATGCGGCCGGGCCCGCATGTCGATGTCGTTGGTGGCCAGGGCGATCCGGGTGAACTTGGCGTACGCGTAGGCGTCCTCCATGGTCAGCCTGCCACCGGCCAGCACGCCGGCCCGCCCCCGGGCGGCCGCGAGCCCGCGGGCCGCCGCGGCGAGCGCTTGCGGCCAGGACGCCGGGGCAAGCACACCGTCCGCACCACGGACCAGCGGCGTGGCCAGCCGGTCTGGCTGGGTTGCGTAGGCGAACGCCCACCGGCCCTTGTCGCAGTTCCACTCCTCATTGACCTCGGGGTCGTCCGAGGCGAGGCGGCGGGTAACCGCGCCGCGGCGGTGATCGGTCCGCTGGCGGCAGCCGGACGCGCAGTGCTCGCAGACCCCCGGCGTGGAGACCAGGTCGAATGGCCGGGCCCGGAACCGGTAGGCGGCGCCGGTCAGCGCGCCCACCGGGCAGATCTGCACGGTGTTGCCGGAGAAATAAGAGTTGAACGGGCTGCCCTCAGCGGTGGCGATGTACTGAGCGGGTCCCCGTTCGTCGAAGTCGATGAATGGGTCACCCGCGATCTGCTCGGAGAACCTGACGCAGCGGGTACACGAGATGCACCGCTCCCGGTCCAGCAGGATCTGGGCCGAGATCGCTACCGGCTTGGCGAACGTCCGCTTCGCCCCGGTGAACCGGGTCTCCCCCCGGCCGTTGGACATGGCCAGGTTCTGCAGCGGGCATTCCCCGCCCTTATCGCACATCGGGCAGTCGAGCGGGTGGTTGATGAGATGGAACTCCATCATCCCGCGCTGCGCCTTGCGGGCCACCGGCGAGGTGAGCTGGGTGTGCACCACCATCCCGTCGGCGCAGGTGGTAGCGCATGCCGGAGGGGGCTTGAACTGGCCCCGGATCTCCACCAGGCATTGCCGGCAGGCTGCGATGGGTTCGAGCAGCGGGTGGTCGCAGAATCGCGGGATCTGGATGCCAAGCAGCTCAGCGGCACGGATCACCAGGGTGCCTCGTGGCACGGCGATCTTGAAGCCGTCGATGGTGACAGTGACCGTGTCATCGAGCCGGGCTGGCGGCGGGCCGGCGCCAGGTGCCTGGAGGGTCACCGGCCTGCCCTGATCGCGTGCGCGGTGACCGCTGATCCCCCGGTGCGGGCCCGGGGGATGGCCAGCCGTGGGATGCCCTTGCCCGCGGGCCGCGGCCATGGCAGGTGATGTCGCGGGACGGCATGCCCGGCACGCGTTACCGGCCCGCACGGCGGCAGGGGAGGTGCCGCCCGCCCGGCGAGCCAGGCTGCGCTTATGCCCGGCCCGGCACGCGTCCCGGTACTGAATGGCGCCATAGGCTCTGCTCACCCCATCGCTCAGCACTGCCCGCGTCCGCGGGCCGCATCCAGCCCGCCGGTCCGGGAAGGCTGGTCCCAGCCGGGCATGACCTGCCCGGTCCCGTGACGGCCCACCGGGCCTGGCGAGGACCGGCCGGCCCCTGCGGGTGCCGCAGCCCGGCCTTGCGGGGAGGGCGGCAGGTGACCGCCCGGCTTACATCCATGGTGCCTGGCTGTGATAGTAAAAACAAGTAAGCAAGAAGTAAGCCGGGTCACGCAGTGGTGGCCGGAACCGGTGATACGCCATCTCCTGCGGGGCTGCTGGACGTCGCCAGCCGGGAAGGGGCTAGCCATGGGGAGCATGCGCGCGGCCAGCGGCCGCGGCACGGTGCCGCCGCCCGCGGGGCCATGCACCTTGCGGGGGAACGGCCACGATCGTTTGCGTGCGTGGCCGCTGCCGTTCCTGGACCGGTGACAAGCGTGCGGTACCGGCTCGAAGTCCGGCTCACGCCCGCGGATGCCGGCCAGCGGGTAGTGATCCGCTGGCGCCGGCCCGCCCCAGATGGCAGTGAGCAGACCGCCGACATCCTTGGCAGGCTTGAAGAGTGCGATGCCTCTTCCTTCACGGTCCGCACGTCCGGCGGGCGGCTGGTCGTGATCCCCCGCGCGCGGGCGCTCGCCGGGAAGGTCGTGCCGCCAGCGCCGCACCGCCGGCCGCCCGGGGACCCCGCGAGACGTTGACGGCGCGGTCCGGGTGACCGCTCAGCGCATGGCATCGTCCCGCCACGGCCTGGCGAAGCTCCGCAGCGGGCCCTGCCGCCCCGCGGCCTGACCCGGGGCCTGGCGCGGCCGGCACGGCCAGGCGCGGCTGGATCGCGAGTCCGCAGGACGGTCACGGGCGCTCCGGCCTGTTTTTTTCAAAGATTGTTAGTATAAATAACAGGAACATATGCGGGCGAGGCTGCGAAGCAGGGAACGGAGCGGTACGTGACCAGTACCAGCCTGCGGCGGGCCGCGCCTGCGGGCAGGCCCGTCTTTGCCGGGCACGCCGCGAAGGCCAGCTGTCTGCTGCTGCCGGTCCTGACTGGATGTGCCGGTCCGGCGGCTCTGCTGCCCTCCGGGGACCACCTGGCAGGCTGGCGGTGAGCGGCCCCGGCCCGGCCGCTGGCAGCGGGGTGCGGGCCTGCGGTCTGGACGAGATCGGCGGCGGCCGCCCAGTCCACCTTGACCTCAGCGGCTGCCCCGTGTGCCTGGTCCGTACCGCTGGCACCGTCTATGCGCTGCGCGATGAGTGCACCCATGAGCCGGTGCCACTGCCCGAGGGTGAGGTGGCCGGCGGCACCATCGAGTGCTGGCTGCACGGCTCACGTTCTGATCTGGCGGAGGGCCGGGTGCTCTGCCTGCCGGCCACCCGCCCGGTGGCCGTCTTCGCTGCCGGCGTGGACGGCGGCGACGTCTGCGTTCGCTTGCCGCCTGGCCGGGAAACGGCCACGGGATAAGCGGCCGGGCATCCGGTCGTCTCATGCAGGCTGGTGGCTGGCCGGTGAGCGGGCTGCGGAAGGGCAGGGATGGTGATGCGGCGGGCGAGGACGGGAGAGACCCGGCCGGAGAGCCTGATCGTCTGCATGCACTGGCTGTGGCCGGGCCGTAACCTGCTGCGGGGCGCCATCGGCCGGGCCGGGAGCGCCGTTCTGGTCGTGGCTTTCCTGGCCGGGGCTGCGCTGGTGGCACTGGCCGCGGGCCGCTGGGCGGACGCTGCGGGCTTGCGCGCAGAGCATCCCGGGTCGCCCTGGCGCCGGGTTCACGCGGTCTTGCGCCAGGAGGACCCCAAGACAGCCCGTGCCCTGTTCCAGCCGCCGCCCGGGGTCCCGGTCCGAGCCGGATGGGCTGCGGCCAGGGGACTGCATTCTGGCGCGATATACACGCCGCCGGGGCCAGGGCGGGCCGCACGGTGATCGTGTGGATCGACGGGTCGGGACGCCCGGCTGCGGCTCCGCAGCAGCACTCCGATGTGGCCGGGCAGGTGATCCTGGCCACGGCGCTCGCCCCGGTTGCGCTGATCCTGGTTGCGCTGATCCTGGTGCTGGTGGCCGCGGGGGCGCTTGCCCGCGTCCATGCTGGACCGGCGGCGGCTGGCGGCCTGGGACGACGAATGGGCGCAGCGGACCTGGCGGTGAGGGCGCGGCCTCAGGACGGCCACGGCGCACGGCGGGGCCCCGGTCCGCCTGAGCCTGGGTAAGGGGGTATCTCAGCCGCCGGCCGGCCCTCAGCCCGGATCGCGGGGAACCGAAGCTGACCGGTCCGGCCGCTGCCGGTGCCGCTGAGCCCTCTCGCGGCGGCATTTCTGGGGCTCGCCGCCAGTGGCCTGGCCCCGGTATGGGGCCGCGGACCGCGAGAGTAGCCGATCCCAGCGCGGACGCCGTTGCGCCCGGCCTGCCTTGCCCGTGCCACGTTCGCAGGCTGGCTGGCCACACTCTGGCTGCTGCCATCAAGGTCGTGCCCGGTCAGCCTGTCACCGGTCCGGCGCGGACTGCGGCACGCCCGTGCCGGGCGCGGGGGCCGCCGTCAGCCGCGGCGGCCGCAGCCGGGATGATCACACGCTTGACAGCAAGCTCCGTGGCGCGCGTGTTTGCCGCGCCGCAGTATCGCCTGTCATCGTGGTCATCCGGCGAGCACCGCCCCGAGGGCCAGGAGCGCGAGGCTGAGGGCGGCGATGAGGGCGCGGAGGATGCCGGCGCTGATCGCTTCCCGCCGGACCTGGCCGGCCAGCCGCGGGCTGCCGGGATGGCCCAGCGCGCTGCGCCGCAGCCGGGTCATCCGCCGGGCTTGCAGCACGCCCGCCACCGTGACGGCGACCAGGGCTCCAGCGACCGCCGTGGCGGCGGTGACCTGGCCGTTCCAGGGGTGACCGGACAGCAGCGCCGCCCCGCTCACCAGCGCCACGGCAAGCGCCAGCCCGCCCACCGGCCCGTACGCGCGGCCCAGGCCGCGGAAAAGCTCAATCCGTTCCGCTGGCCGCAGGGTCCGCGTCGCTACCCGCGCCACCACGAAGATCACCACCAGCCCGCCGATCCAGACCGCCGTGGCGAGCATCAGGACGCCTGCTAGCGCGGCGCCAGCCTGCGGCGCCAGCGCCCATGCTGGTGCCGCTGTCCCGGCCGGGATCACGTGCCTGGCTCGAGCGCGGCCACGACGCTGATGGTGGCCCCGGCGAACAGCCGGGATACCGGGCATACCGCTGCGGCCTCTTCCACCGCGGCCTGAAACCCGCTCGCGCTGAGCCCCGGGACCCGGCCGCGCACCTGCAATGCGGACGAGGTTATCGTCGGCACCCCGCCGGCCTCTTCCAGCGTCACGGTGGCGGTGACGGCCAGCACTTCCGGGACAGCCTGGCGGGCTCCGAGTTGGCGCGCCAGCGCCATGGCGAAGCAGGCGGAGTGCGCCGCCGCCGCCAGCTCCTCAGGGCTGGTCACCCCGTCCGGGGGCCCGGTCCGGGACGGCCACGTCACGGCCAGCACGCTGAAAGCCCCGGTCGCCGGGCGTACCGTGCCCAGGCCGCTGCCGAGCGGGCCTTCCCAGACAGTTTCCGCGGCGCGTTCCGCGATCGCCATCGCCTTCTCCTCTGACCCGGGTTCTGCCTGACTGATCCCACTATGCTGTTCGTCCGCCTGGCCGGGGCATTGGCTCACCCCTGGGGCTCCGTCTGCCGGGTGACCTCAACGGCCCAGCGCTCCGGCCCCTCCTGCAGGTAAACGAGGCTGTAGCCACCGGGGGCGAACTCAGCAACCTGCCTCCACAGCCGGTACGGGTCGCTGCGGGAGCGCAACTCCACGTGCTCACCCCGGCTTAGCCGCAGCAGCCGGTCGACAGCCGCGTCGGCGGCCTGGCCAGCAGGAAGAACGTCGAGGTCGATCACTGGTCCCTCTGTGAGCGGATACCACCCATCCGGGCTCCCGCCTGGCGCCAGGGTCGCCGGCACGCGGCCGGGCACGCCCGGTGCCGCGGGCAGGGCCTCCTCCGCGCCGAGGTGGCGTCCGGGCTGGCCGGGGAAATCCCGGGTGCCCGCCAGACCGTGCTCATCGGGCAGGGTGCACACCGGTGCCTGGGCCTGCGCAGCCGGCTGGGCGGGATCTGATGTGGTCACTGGCGCGGCCTGCCACTCGCATGGCCGATGCGCACCCGCCATTCCGCTGGCCCGGCCTGAAGGTATTCCCAGGTGAACGCCCCGGGGTACTCGGCCTCGAACTGGTACCGCAATGGCAGCGGGTCGTGGTCATTGACCAGCACGATGGCTGCCCGCGGCGAGAGTGCCCGGTAGGTGCTGAAGATCACGTCGTGCCGCTGCCAGTGCGCAATCTCGCGCACATCCAGCTCCCGGTCATCCCCGCTCCCCGGTCCGCCTGCACCCACCGGGGCGCGGTCATCCGCGGCCAGCCGGCCGATGCGCACACGCCAGGCCTCCGGCCCGGCCTCGAGCGAGTCCCAGGTGAACTCCCCCGGGTGCTCGGCCTCGAACTGGTACCGCAATGGCCTGGGGTCGTGGTCGTTGACCAGGACGAAACCGGCGCCGGGGACGAGGGCCCCGTAGGCTGCGAAGATCGACTCGTGGCGCTGTGCTGGGGCGAGGTCGCGGACATCCAGATCGTGATCGGCCGTCTGGCCACCCGGACCGGCCCCCCGCGCGTGGCTGGCGGCCAGGCTCGCGGTGGCCGGCCCGGCGGGCACCTGGCGGGCCAGCCCGTGCAGTGCCGCGGTCACCCGGACCGCGAGCTCAGGCCGGGGCTCGCGCAGCTCGGCCCACGCTGACGCGGCGAGCTGGCACGCTCTGTCGCCGTGACCCGCCCGGGCCAGCTCGGTGGCCGCCTTCAGCAGCAGCGACAGCACCGCGGCCTGCGGATCTCCAGCCGCCGGGTCTCCCGCCCGCGGGACGTGCCTGGCCTCTCCGGTGCGGCGGTGCATCTCCCCCAGCAGTGCGGTGAGATCGGCTGCGGGCTCGGCGAGCAAGGCCGGCAGCAGGATCTCGTTTTCCTTGGCCACGTGCGCGGTGAAAAGCACGGCGATCTGTCCGGCTTGCTCCGCCGCCGAGGCAGCGCCTGCTGCGCCGGCGAGCCGCCCGGCTGCCGCGGCGAGGGCGCGGTGCTCGGCGGTCATCTCCCTGACGGTGCCGGCCAGGCCGCCATCGGTCCCGGCGGCCCGGTAGAGAGTGTGTTCCTCCGCTTCCGCGTGCGGGAGCACCTCATCGGCCAGGTAGGCGACCAGCGCCGCGGCGGCCCGCTCATGCGGGCCGCCGCCCGCGGCGGCCCTGTCCAGGGCCTCCACCTGCGTCCGGAGCCCATCCTCGAGCGCCCGGTGATGCGAGCGCATGGCCTCAAGAGCCTCGGTCTCGGTGATCGTCACGGCATCTCCCTCCTCAGGATGTCCACGCACGATCACAGTAGTATTTATTAGTGTTCTCTGTAAAATCGTTGAGGGCGGGACGCCGGCCGCCTGGCCCTGACGGGCGTCCGTCCCCGCAGCGCTGGCGTGACCACGAGTGCCACTGCTCAAGGGATCCCCACGGGGACATGGCGCTCCGGCTGCGGGAGCAGGGCGGCAGGCGGAGGAAGGCCCGTCCTGCCGCCTGGATCGGGACCGTGGCACAAGTGTGCAGCCGGGCTGGAGTCAAATATACCAATATGAGTCGTTTAAATCATGGTGGGCATCTTGACTGGCCGCCGGGTGCCGTCATCCCCTGTACCCGGCCGCCCTGGCGGACGGCCCGGGCCGGGCGGCGGTGACCTGGCCCGGATCTGCGCGAGTGCGCCCGGCCATCGGGCCGGATGTGCACCGGCATCCCGGGCATGTCCCCGCAACCTCACCGCGCAAGCACTGCCGCAGGCGCAACAGCCTGACCTGCCGGCTTGGGCAGGCTCAGCGCAGGGGGGAGGGCCGGCCTCGCTCTGCTTCCGTCCTCGGGCCAAAGATGCGCCGGTCAGCCTCGGTGATGGGCACATCGTTGATGCTGGCTTCCCGTCGCTTCATGAGCCCGTCCTCGTCGAACTCCCACAACTCATTGCCGTAGCTGCGGTACCAGTGCCCGCTGGCGTCATGAGACTCGTACTGGAACCGCACGGCGATGCGGTTGCCGAGAACAGCCCAGAGATCCTTGCGCAACGCGTAGTCCCGTTCCTGGGCCCACTTCCGGCGCAGGAACTCGATGATCTCGGCCCGCCCGGTAATGAACTCATCCCGGTTGCGCCAGACCGACCCCTCCGTATACGCACCCGCCACCCGCTCCGGGTCGCGGGTATTCCAGGCATCCTCCGCCGCCTGCACTTTCTGCCGCGCAGTCTCCTCGGTGAAGGGCGGCAGCGGTGGTCGTTGGGCCACCAGATCCTCCTCCTGGCGCAACGTGTGCACGCCAGTCGCGGTGATGCGGGCCCCAGCAGGCGCCCTGCCGACGCTACGGTGCCGCTGCCTGGTCTACCCCAGCCAGCCCGGAATGCACCATGGCGGGCCAGGATCACGTTGGTTACCAGCTGAATGCAGGCGTTTTGACCGTCGGGGCATTATTTAATGTGCCGACCATATCAATATCTGACGGCAGGGCGATGGCAGAACCTGTCAGCGACCACGGCGGCTGCACTTCCACCAGAGAGATACCGAACGGCGAGACAAGCCACGATGCCAGCCGCAGGTCACCCTGATCGTCAAGCTTGTCGTTGCGGGTCTCCGGTATCGCCGCGGCACAGCACGCGCCCGCCCGCCGCACGATGGGGTGGCGGTGTCCGGTGCCCTGGCAAGCGTCAGCGCTCTGGCTGTGCAGTTTCCCCGGTGTGCCGCTGGGGCTGGCTCAGGCCCGGCCAGGCGCGCCGGTGGGTAACTGGCCGCTGGCAAGCGGTAACAGGAAGCTGATCATGATTCTGGGAAGATGACTCCCGGCGATAGGCGCCGGCGCTGACGGGCAGGGACGATCCATGGGGCTCACGGCTACGGCCAATCAGGGACCTCCACCCTGGCTAC
>Ga0208480_1000740_pt1 | contig 12268 bp, 9 predicted proteins | sample NGESurshal092012_4_FD_184485 | JGI IMG/M metagenome (GOLD analysis project Ga0208480, IMG submission 184485) | Arctic peat soil microbial communities from Barrow, Alaska - NGEE Surface sample F53-1 shallow-092012 (SPAdes) | ecosystem: Environmental > Terrestrial > Soil > Wetlands > Peat ... | reverse complement strand
CACGAGCCCCTCCCGAAGCGGAATCCATTTCCTTATCAGATCATGCGATCCGATAGGGATATCCGGTATTAGCACCGGTTTCCCGGTGTTGTCCCAGTCATCGGGGCAGGTTGCTCATGTGTTACTCACCCGTTCGCCACTCACTCTTCATCGGTATTGCTACCGAATGGAGCGCGTTCGACTTGCATGTGTTAGGCACGCCGCCAGCGTTCATCCTGAGCCAGGATCAAACTCTCCATCGAGACTTCCGGTCAGCCCGTTCTTACTAAGAATGGACCTTCCAAAAATCAGAGAGTCACCATGTATGACTCTTCCATGGTAACAACAGACCGTCTTGTCACTAAGGATTGCTCCCTAGATCCAACGAGGCCTGCCTTACTGCTAATTGACGTACAACCCAAACGTACAAAAGTACGTGTGAATTGCCCGCACTGGCTTTTGGCTCTCATCTCTTCCGTTTTCAAGGAGCGACCGGGCACACACCACTACTGCCGGTGTTGGTGCCGGGTGTCCGAAGGACTGTTCCGGACAGATTGCTCTGCTGGAAAGTCTCCTGCGGCAGTCGGAGGGCCTTTGGGAAGCCGTTCCGACGGGATGGTCACTGTAGCAGTTGCGCGCGTGACCGTCAACGCACTGCCCGGTTGCCGCAGCTGCCTGCGTAGTGCCCAAACATCTGCGGCCGGAGGCGCCCGTAATTGTACCGGGCCCGCCTTCGCACGCCGCGGATAGGCGGACGCCCCTGCGGGGCACCGGGTCGGCTCCAACTCACCGATACCGGCGTGACGGGGCCAGGCGATCCCGACCGGCCTGCCTTCAACCTGGCTCTGCCCATCCACGAATTGTCCGGATTGCCCATACAGGAACTAAGTTGCCGGAAAAGAGCAGTTCGGCCCATGTCGCGGGCCGCCTCCAGGCTCACACTGGTAGTTCATCGCCGCCTCGCTCAGTTGTGGCGAGTGTCACGCGGAGGGGACACGTTGAGAGCAGGAACGAGGGGTGCAAGGGCCATCGGGGCCGGGCTCGTGGTCGCCACGCTCCTGGGCGCCCAATTGTCGCTGAGCGCCCTCGCCGCTTCGACCGCTTCGGCCGCCGGCATCCTGCCGCCCTCCAACCCGCCGGCCAACATCACCTTCGACGTCGCTCCCCCGTGCTCCTCCGTCGGCGACCCCAGTGCGGCCTGTCTCGAGACCCTCCTCCATGACATCAACGCCGGCCGGAGCAGCGAGGGGCTGCCCTCCATGGTGCTCCCGAACGGCTTCGCACAGATGAGCGGCGCCGAACAACTACTTGTCCTGGCCAACCTGGAGCGGGGCGCCAGGGGGCTGGCCCAGTTCGCCGGCCTCAGTCCCACCCTCGATGCGGTGTCGGCTCTCGCCGCTGCCGCCAACGCCGACCCCTCGCCCCCGGCCGGGTATCCGTTCAGCCAATGGGGCAGCAACTACGCCGACGCGGTTGATCCCCTGGAATCGGACTTCCTCTGGATGTATGACGACGGAGTCGGTGGCACCAACTACGACTGCCAGGCCGGGAACTTCTCGGGCTGCTGGGGTCACCGCATCAACATCCTCGGGCCATGGGCCAACTCGGGATCGGAGTCCACGGCCATGGGTGACGCCGCCACAGCCGCCGGCGCTTTCACGGAGATTTTCGCCAACAAGTGGGGAGCGCCCGACGGAGTGATCGTCCCCTACTCGTCGGTGACCTACCCCGGCTCGGTGGCACCCCAGGTGGTGCAGGTCTCCCCCGCCGGAACCACCGCACCCGGCACCGGGACCCAGGTCACCATCGCCGGCAATTACTTCTCCGCCTTCAGCGCCGGTCAGGTTCCCACGGTTGACTTCGGTTCGACGCCGGCGACCAACGTGCACGTCAACTGGGACGGCCAGCTCACGGCCGATGCGCCGCCCGACCCACTGGGAGGACAGGCCGACACCGTGGCCATCACCGTCACCACACCGGCCGGGACGTCGGCCACCGTGGGCCCGGGCACCGATGCGTTCACCTACAGCGCCGCCCCGGCGCCATCGGTGACATCGGTCAGCCCGGCGGTCGGCTCACAGCATGGCGGGACCCAGGTCACCATCGCCGGGACCAACCTCGCCTGGGCCACCGGTGTCGCCTTTGGCTCGACCCCGGCGGCGACGTACACGGTCAACTCGGCCACCAGCATCACGGCCACGGCTCCCGCCACGACGGCCCTCGGCCCGGTCGACGTGGTCGTGACCACCTACGGCGGCGCGTCCGGCCGGTCAAGCGCTGACCACTTCGACTACAAGCTGAACTCGACCACCACCCCGACGGTCAGTGCCAACCAGAGCACTCAAGGTGCCGCGCTCACCTACTCGGCCATAGTCTCCGGCACCGGGGCAACACCCACCGGCACCGTCACCTTTCGGGTCGGGTCGACCACGTTGTGCACCACACCCGCCCTCATCGGCGGCGCCGCCTCCTGCCAGACCACGGCGACCCCACCGGGGTCGGACACGGCCACCGCCACCTACTCGGGGGATGCCAACTTCGCCCCCTCCTCGGGCACGAACAGTGTGGTCGTCACCTCCGGCGACTTCAGCCCACTCGTCCCAACCCGGATCTGTGACACCCGGTCCGGCAACCCGTCCTCGCTCTCCGGACCAGCCGCCCAATGCAACGGGCCCGGCAACGCCGGAAGCCCCGTCGCTGCCAATGGTGCGAAGACCATCAACGTGACCGGCAGCTTCGGAGTCCCGGCCAATGCCACCGCCGTGCTCCTCAACGTCACGGTGGTCAACCCAGCCGCTCCTGGATACCTCACCGCCTACCCCACCGGAGCCGCGTCCCCCAATACCTCCAACCTCGACTTCGAAGCCGGCGGCGTCGTGCCCAACCTGGTCGAAGTCGGCACCGGGACCAACGGCGACATCTCGCTCTTTTCCTCGGCGCAGTCCAACATCGTGGTCGACGTCGAAGGCTTCGTCAGCCCAACGGCGTCGAGCGGGGCCGGGGCCGGCCTCTACAACCCGCTGCCCGCTCCGACCCGTGTCTGTGACACCCGGGCCGGGAACCCTTCTGCGCTCTCGGGCGGGAGTGCCCAGTGCAACGGTTCGGGTGGCGGCGAGCGGCTCGGTGCCGGGAGCACCATCACGCTCCAGATTGCCGGTGTCGGCGGGGTACCCGCCAACGCGTCCGCCGCCGTCTTGAACGTGACGGCGGTCGGCCCCACGGCCGCCGGCTACCTGACCGTCTTCCCCCAAGGGGCCACGCGACCCACCGCATCCAATGTCAACTACGCCGCCGGAGAGGTCACCGCCAACCGAGTCACCGTGCCGCTCTCGAGCGGCCCGTCGCCCGGTGAGATATCCATCTACAGCTCATCCTCGGCCAACGTGGTGGTCGATGTCTCGGGCTACTACACCGCCGCCGGGGGGACCGGGAGCCAGTTCACCACCGAAGTCTCCCCGGTGCGGGTCTGCGACACGCGAGCCGGCGACCCGTCCCAACTCACCGGGACCGACACCCAGTGCGACGCCAAGACGATCGGCGCCAACGGCACCCTGACCCTCCAGGTGGCCGGGCTGGCCGGCGTCCCCTCCGGCGCCAAGGCAGTGGTGGTCAACGTCACCGCGGTCTCCCCCTCGATGCCGACCTATCTCACCGTCTACCCCGGGCCGACGAGGACAACCGCCTCCGACCTCACCCCGGTCCCCGGAGAGGTCAGGGCCAACCTCACCGTGGCCACCGTCAACGCCAACGGCACCATCACGGTCTACAACAGCAGCGGCAGCATCGATGTGGTGGTCGACGTCCTCGGCTGGTACGCGTAGCAAGTTTTCGTTCTCGTCGCTGGGTTCTCAGGCCGTGTGTCACCCCGGGCGCGAGACGCCCCGGTCCCCAGCCACCCACCACCGCCAGCGCCGTTCCGCTCCGACGCTGAGGCCGATCCGGGTGCCGCGGCCGGGACGCTTCGGCGGCGGCGTCCCGTCGTCGAGCAGACGAACCGACCCGCCCTCGTCTCCTGTCGCACCTGGCCCGGGCCGGCGCCGCACCAGGTCGGTGCCGTTGTCCGCCCCCGTTATACCGAGGGCCTGGCACAGCTTGGCCGGACCGTTGCAGAGATCGCGGTCTTGTCGAGCGGCCGTTCGGGCCCGTCGCATCTGCTCCAGCCCACCGATGGGAACGAGGGCCCGGATCAGCACGGCTCCCGCCTCGCCGTCGGGCCGGCAGACCACGTTGGCGCACCAGTGCATCCCGTAGGTGAAATACACGTAGAGGTGGCCCGGCAGGCCGAACATGACCTCGGTCCGGCGGGTCAGTCCCCGGTACGCATGCGACGCCGGATCGGACTGGCCCCGGTAGGCCTCGACCTCGACGATCCGCCCGGACCTGTCCCCCCGGACCAGCACCTTGTTGAGCAACCAGGGCGCGACGACGACGGGATCACCGGCGAGGTCGCTCCGGCGCAGCACATGACCTCTGGCCGTTCCACCCGCTGGCCGAGGTGACGGCTCACTCACCCAGGGGCAATCCCGGCCAAACCGGTCAGTCCGGTGTGACCGGTTTGGCCGGTTTGGCCGGTGTGACCGGGCAGCCATTGGGCCAGGCGGGCCCGGTCCACCTCACGACGCCGTTCGAACCGCTCCGTCTGCTCAGCCACGGCAACCGGGCCGGCGCTCCCCGGCGTGCGGCGGCGGGTCACCGCCACCCCGGGCTCGAGCAGCTCCACCGCGGCCTCGCCCAGCTCGGGGTGGGCCTCCACCAGCTCGGTCAAGGGCACATGACGCTCCAACGATTCGCGCACCAGTCCCCCGATCAGCGCGTGGGCCTGGCGGAAGGGCATGCCGCCTTCGACCAGCATCTCGGCCAGGTCGATGGCGGCCGCACCCGGGCCGTCCGCTGCCGCCTGCATCCGCTCCTCGTTCCACGTGACCGTCTCGTAGACCCCGCGCAGGGCGATGAGCGCCCGCGTCACCTGGACCACGGCATCGAAGAGCGGCTCCTTGTCCTCTTGTAGGTCCCGGTTGTAGGCCAGGGGGAGGCCCTTGAGGGTGATGAGCACCGCGTTGAGGTGACCGATCAATCGCCCCGCCTTGCCACGGGCCAACTCGGCCACGTCGGGGTTCTTCTTCTGGGGCAACATGGAGCTGCCGGTGGCGTAGGCGTCGTCGAGGGTGCAGAAGCCGAACTCTTCGGTCGACCACAGCACGAGCTCCTCGCCCAGGCGGGACAGGTGCACGCCGATCAGGGCGAGGTCGAAGAGGGCCTCGGCCACGAAGTCGCGGTCCGACACGGCATCGAGCGAGTTCTCGAAGCGCCCGTGGAAGCCGAGCTCGGCCGCCACGTAGTCGGGATCGAGCGGGAGCGACGAGCCGGCCAGCGCCCCCGCACCCAGCGGGGAGACGTTGAGACGGTCGACCGTGACCAGCAGGCGGTCAACGTCGCGGGCCAACGCCCAACCGTGGGCCAGCAGGTGGTGGGCCAGCAGCACAGGTTGGGCCCGCTGCAGATGGGTGTAGCCCGGGAGGTAGATCTCGGCGGCATCGAGGGCGCGCTGGGCCAGGATGTCCTGGAGCGCCATGATCTCGCCGGCCACCTCTATCAGCGTGCGGCGGCACCACAGGCGCAGGTCGGTGGCCACCTGATCGTTTCGACTTCGCCCGGTGTGCAGTTTGGCGCCGACGTCGCCCGCCAGCTCGGTGACCCGGCGTTCCACCGCGGTGTGGATGTCCTCATCGTCGGGGGCGAAGACGAACGTCCCCTCGGCGAACTCCTCCTCGACCAGGTCCAGGGTCTCCACCAAGGTGGTCACCTCGCTGTCGCTCAGGATCCCGGCTTTGCCGAGCCCCTTGACGTGGGCCCGCGACCCGGTCAGGTCGTCGAGCGCCAGGAGCCGGTCATAGGGCAGGCTCACCGTGAAGGCCGCCACGGCATCGGCCATGCCGGTGGAGATGCGACCGTGCCAGAGCGTCATGATTCCCTCGCCCCGGGCGGGCGCGGCGGCGATCCCGGGCCCTGGCGAGCCGACCAGGTGGCCACGCCCAGGCCCCAGAGCCGCACGAACCCCTCGGCATCCTGGTGGCGGAAGGTGTCCGAGGCGTCGTAGGTGGCCAGGCCGTGGTCGTAGAGCGCCACCGGGCTGCGGCGGCCGACCACGGTGCAGGTGCCCGGCGCGGCAAAGCGCAGCCGCACCTCGCCGGTGACGTGACGCTGCGACTCTGCGATGAACGCATCGAGCGCCGACTTGAGCGGGGAGAACCACAGGCCGTCGTAGACCAGCTCGGACCAGCGGGGCTCGAGGCGGGCCTTCTCATGATGGAGGTCACGCTCGATGGTGAGGTCCTCCAAGTCGCTGTGGGCCATCATCAGCGCCAGCGCGGCCGGGCACTCATAGACCTCACGGCTCTTGATCCCCACCCGACGGTTCTCCACCATGTCCAGGCGACCGAAGCCCCGACTGCCGGCCGCAGCGCCGATCCGGGCGATGAGGTCCTGGGGCTCGAGGCCGACACCGTCGAGAGCCACCGGCACGCCGGCCTCGAAGCCGACGATCACCTCCACTGGTTCCCGGTGGGTGACCCGGGTCAGGGTGTAGACGTCATCGGGAGCGGGCGCCCACGGGTCCTCGATGGCGCCGCACTCGATGGCCCGGCCCCACAGGTTGTCGTCGATGGAGTACGGCTTCTCCTTGGTCACCGTGATCGGGATGTCCCACTTGGTGGCCAGGTCGACACAGTCCTCACGACTCAGACCCCAGACCCGGGCCGGGGCGTAGATGGAGAGGTCTGGCGCCAGCGAGCGGGTCCCGACCTCGAAGCGCACCTGGTCGTTGCCCTTGCCGGTGCACCCGTGGGCCACGGCGGTGGCGCCGTGGCGCCGGGCCTCGGCCACCAGGTGGCGCACGATGACCGGGCGCGAGAGAGCCGACACGAGCGGGTACTTGCCCTCGTAGCGGGCGTTGGCCGCCAGGGCAGGCACGCAGAAGTCCTGGGCCATCTCGGCTCGGGCGTCGACCACCACGGCCTCGACGGCCCCGGCGGCCAGGGCGCGCTGGCGGATGGCGTCCCAGTTCTCGCCCCCCTTGTCGGCCGCCTGCCCGACGTCGACGGCGACGGCGATCACCTCGACGCCCTCGTTCTCGATGAGCCAACGGACGGCCACCGACGTATCGAGGCCACCGCTGTAGGCCAACACCACTCGCTCAGCCATCTTCAGTCCTTCCCGTGCAAGGCGATTCTGCTCTCTCCGGATGTACTGCTGGCCGCGGCTGTAGTGCTCTCTCCGGCGTGCCTGCTCTCTCCGGCGATTCCGGCCACGTCACTCAGTCGGTCGGCCATGGCCCGGCCCCCCACCTCCTCATCGACGATCACCAGGACGGTGTCGTCGCCGGCCACGGTGCCGACGACCGCGTCCAGTCCGCTGCGATCGAGGGCCGAGCCTACGACATGGGCCGATCCGGGGGGCGTGCGCAACACCACCAGGTTGGCCGAGGAGGCCACCTCGACCACCCACTCCCCCAGCACCCGGCGCAGGTGGTCCTCGGGAGCGATCTGGTGCACCGGGAGTTCGGGCAGCGCGTAGGCCGTCTCGCCACCGGGCAGGCGCACCTTGACCGCCCCCAGGTCCTCCAGGTCGCGCGAGACCGTGGTCTGGGTGGCCTCGACCCCCTGGTCGGCCAGGAGGGCCACCAACTGGCCCTGGCTGGTCACCGCCTGGGCCTCGAGCAGCCTGGTGATGCGGTGCTGGCGCTGCGGCTTGGTCATGCGGTTCGGGCGGGTGGTCTCGGTCACGATCCGACGCTCCCGGCGGGGGCCTCGATGGACACCGGGGACTCGATGGACCAGGCCAGAATGCCCCGCATGGCCGTGCGCCGGTGGGCGGCCTGGCGCCACACCACGCTGCGGGGCCCTTCGAACACCGACGCCGAGATCTCCTCACCCCGGTGGGCCGGCAGGCAGTGCATCACCACGGCGCCCGGCGCGCCCAAGCCGACCAACGCGTCGTCGATGGTGAAACCGGTGAAGGCCTCGAGCCGGGCCGCCCGCTCCTCCTCTTGGCCCATGCTGGTCCACACGTCGGTATAGAACGCGTCGGCACCGGCGGCCGCGTCCTTGGGGTCGTTGGTGGCGCGCACGGTCCCGCCCCGCCCGATCCGATCGGAGAACGCCTGGAGGCCGGCCAGTTCCTCGGCCGAAAACGAGTAGGCGGCGGGCGAGGCCACCCTGAACTCCATGCCCTCCATCAGCGCCGCCTTGGCCAGGGAGCGACACATGTTGTTGGCGTCACCGATGTAGGCCAGCGAAAGACCCGGCAGCGGCCCCAGCGTGTCGCGCAGGGTGAGGACATCGGCGATGGCCTGGCACGGGTGCGCCTCGTCGGAGAGGAGGTTGACGACCGGCACGTCGAAGCCGCTGGTGTCGAGGGCGCTGGCCATGCGCCGCAAGACTGCGTGGTCGAAGACCCGGGCGCAGAGGATCCGGTGGTAGCAGCCCAGGGTGCGGGCGACGTCCTCGGCCGACTCCCGCGTATCGAGGCCGACTTCGGTGCCCTGGATGTAGACCGGATGGCCGCCCAGGCCGTCCACCGCCATCTCGGTGGAGTTGCGGGTCCGGGCCGACGGCTTCTCGAAGAGCAGTGCCACGCCATGGCCGGCCAGGACGCGCTCGAGCTGGTCGGGGCCGGCGAGATGAAGCACGCGGGCGAAGGCGGCCGGCGAGAGATCGTCGATATCGAAGAGATGGGGCACGGCGTCATGCCTCCGCTTCGGGCGGCGGGGGGGCCTGGGTCTCGGCCGTGGTCTCGGCCGTGGGCTCGGCCAGGAGCCCGGTCATGACCTCGGCCAGGATGGCCAGGGCGGCGTCGATCTCGTCGTCGGTGACCAGCAGGGGTGGGGCCACCCGCACCGCGTCGGGTCGCACGGCGTTGACCAGGAGGCCGCGGCTGAGCGCGGCGGACGACACCTCTTTGGCCAAGGGCTGGCTGAGCTGGGCGGCCAGGAGGAGCCCGGCACCACGCACCGAGACCACGCCGGGCAGGCCGGCCAGGCCCGTCCTCAGCCGTGCACCGGCCCGAGTGGCGCGGGCACACACGTCCTCGGCTTCCATCACGGCCAGGGTGGCCCGTGCCGCGGCCAATGCCAGGGGCTGACCGCCGAACGTCGAGCCGTGATCGCCGGGACCGAACGCCGCCGCCACCTCGGCCCGGGCCCAACAGGCGCCCACCGGCATGCCATTGCCCAACGCCTTGGCCATGGTCACCACGTCGGGCTTGAGCCCCTGGGCCTGGAAGGCGAACCAGTGGCCGGTGCGCCCGAGGCCGGTCTGCACCTCATCGAGCATGAGGAGCGCGCCCCGCTCGGTGCACAGCTCCCGTACGGCGCCCAGGTAGTCCGAGCTCGGCACGTTGACGCCGCCCTCACCCTGCAGCGGTTCCATCAGGACGGCGGCAACCGTGTCGATTGCCTGGTCGAGCGCGGCGGTGAGCGCGGGCACGTCGTTGTAGGGCACGTAGGCGAAGCCCTCGGGCAGAGGCAGGAAGGGCGTGTGCTTCTCGGGTTGCCCGGTGGCCGTCAGCGTGGCCAGGGTCCGCCCGTGAAATGAGTTGTCGGCCGTGATGACGACGTAGCGGCCCGGGCCGGCCCATCGACGAGCCAGCTTCAGGGCACACTCATTGGCCTCGGCGCCCGAGTTCGTGAAGAACACCTGGCCGCCGGCCTGCCCCGTCCCGCCGTTGATCAGCCGGTCGATGGTCATCGCCACCTCGGGACCCAACTCGTTGCCGTACAGGTTGGAGACATGGCTGAGGGTGCGCGCCTGTGCCGCCACGGCCTCAGCGACCACGGGATGGGCATGACCGAGGGACACCACGGCCAAGCCCGTGATGAAGTCCAGGTACTCGGTGTCGTCGGCGTCGTAGAGCTTCGTGCCGCTCCCCCGCACGAACGTGGCGGGCGGCTCGGCGTAGGTCCGCATCAGGGCGCGGCGATCGGTGGTGGGAGTCGTGGCGGTGCCGGGAGTCGAGGTTGTCACGGCAGCACCATCGTTCCCACCCCCGAGTCGGTGAAGAGCTCGAGTAGGAGGGCATGGGGCACGCGACCATCGAGGATGTGCGCTCGGGCCACGCCGCCCCGTACCGCCCGGGCGCACGCCTCGACCTTGGGCATCATGCCGCCCTGGGCCGCCCCGCTCCGCAGGATGTCGTCGAGCACCTCGAGGCTGGCCGAGTGGACCAGGGTCGATGGGTCGTCGGGGACCACCCGGAGCCCCTCGATGTCGGTCAGGAAGATCAGTTTCTCGGCCCCGAGGGCCTCGGCCAGGGCACCGGCCACGGTATCCGCGTTGATGTTGTAGGCCTGGCCCGCCTCGTCGGCGCCGATGGTGGCCACCACCGGGACGATCCCCTCGGCCACCAGGCGCTGCAGCATGGTCGGATCGACCACCTCCACGCTGCCGACGAACCCGAGGTCGACGTGGCTCTGGGCCGCCGTGATCAGGTTGGCGTCCTCACCCGACATGCCCACCGCCAGTGGCCCATGCACGTTGATGGCCGAGACGATGTCGCGGTTGACCTTGCCCACCAGCACCATGCGGGCGATGTCCAGCGTCTCGGCGTCGGTCACCCGCAGGCCGTGGCGGAACTCCGCCTCCTTGCCCAGCCGGGCCATGAGGTCGCCGATCTGGGGCCCGCCCCCGTGCACCACCACGGGCAGGATGCCCACGGCACGCATGAGCACGACATCTTGGGCGAACGAGGCCAGAGCTTCGTCGGCGGCGCCGGCCGAGCCGTTGAGCGCATTGCCGCCGTACTTGACGACCACGACCTTGCCCAGGAAATTCTGGATGTAGGGCAGCGCCTCGACGAGGACCGAGGCGGTGTTGCGGGCGGCCGCCTTCTGCGCGGCCGAGTTGCGGGGCGGCGGGGCGGCCACAGGCTCGGGTGAAGGTTCGGGCGTGGTCACGACGTGGTCCGGTTCTCGTCGATGTAGCCGTAACCCAGGTCGGTCCCCAGGACGGCGGCGGTGCCGGACCCGAGTCCGAGGTCACAGACGATCTCGATGTGTCGTCCGGCCAGGTGCGCGGCCAGGGCCGAGGCGTCATGGGCCGCGGCCACGCCACCGGCGCAGACCACGACATCGCCGTAGGCCACGGAGACCTTGTCCATGGCGAAGTCCACCCCGGCCGAGCCGAGCTCGCTGACCACGCGGCCCCAGTACGGGTCCTCCCCGTTGAGGGAACACTGCACCAGCATCGAGTCGGCCACCTTGCGGGCGGCCTGATGCGCCGCGCCGTCGCTGGCGGCCCCGACCACCCGGATGTGCGACACCTTGGTCGCGCCCTCGGCGTCGGCCACCATCTGCCCGGCCAAGGAGGTGCACGCTTCGGTCAGGGCGTCGGCGAGCGCGGCGGATGAGGGCGTGGCCCCCAATCCGCTGGCCAGCACCAGCACCGTGTCGTTGGTCGACGTGGCGCCGTCGACCGTCATGACGTTGAAGGACGCGTTGACGGCGAGTCGCAGGGCAGCCTGCAGGGTGACGGCGTCGACCGCTGCATCGGTGGTGCACAGCGCCAGCATGGTGGCCATGTTCGGCGCCAGCATGGCCGCGCCCTTCGCCATGGCGCCCACGGTGAAGCCCTCGGCCCGCACCAGCGCCTCCTTGGGCACGGTGTCGGTGGTCATGATGGCCCGGGCCGCCGCCGCGGCCGACTCCGGCCCGCCCGCCCGGGTCCCGACGATCCGGCGGATGTTCGGCCCCACCTCGATGATGGGGAACGGTATGCCGATCAACCCCGTCTGGCAGATCAGGACCTGTTCGGGCCGGGCGCCGATGCCCAGGGCGGTCAGTGTGCACAGGTGCGTCGCCGCCTCGAGGCCCGGGTGTCCGGTGGCCGCATTGGCGTTCCCCGAGGTGAGGACCACGCCGGCCACCTGGCCGGCGGTGGCCTGCAGGTGACTGCGGCTCAGTTGGACCGGCGCGGCCGCAGCCAGGTTGGACGTGAAGACCCCGGCGCCGGGGACCGGCCGGCCGTCGGCGGTGGCCACGACGGCGACGTCGGGCACCCCGCCGGCCTTGATACCGGCCGAACCTCCGGCGGCCACGAACCCTGCGGGGGCGGTGATGCTCACGGGTACAAGCCTGCGAGAGGCAGCCCGGTTGTCTCCGGGAGGCCCAGGGCCACGTTGGCGCATTGGACGGCCTGGCCCGATGCCCCTTTGACCAGGTTGTCCAGCGCGCACAGGGAGAGCACCCAGCCCGTGCGCGGATCGACCCGGGCCGTGACGTGGGCGCAGTTCGACCCGG
>Ga0208480_1000736_pt1 | contig 12289 bp, 8 predicted proteins | sample NGESurshal092012_4_FD_184485 | JGI IMG/M metagenome (GOLD analysis project Ga0208480, IMG submission 184485) | Arctic peat soil microbial communities from Barrow, Alaska - NGEE Surface sample F53-1 shallow-092012 (SPAdes) | ecosystem: Environmental > Terrestrial > Soil > Wetlands > Peat ... | reverse complement strand
ACCGGCGAGAGCCTGCGCCGCACCCGAGGTAAACAATCCAAAACGGCTTGACCCGAAACCCTGTAAGGGGAGAAGAACTTCCTTAAGCCAACAAGCGCGGCGCCCCGGGCGGGATCATCTCGTTACAGGGGGGCGGCATCATCCAGGAATCCCTGGGCGCAATCATCCCGTTAAAGACGGGCGGCTTCATCGGAATCGGCAGGCGTACCGCCATTCCGCCGGAGTGCCCCAGTTTGTTCCGAAGTGGCGCGCCCTAAAAGCTTCGAACTCCTGGCCTCCACCCTCGTTCGTCATCCTCCGACGTGCCTTAATCGGTGCGGCCGATAGCAAAGAAACGACTGGCGTTTGGTTCGAAATCGAGCATGTGTGTGCACGTCCGCGGCGTCGAGATTGACCGGCGGACGCCCTCCGCCCCGATCATTGTTGATTCGGGGCTCGTGTCAGTGAGGCGCCTGGATTGTCCGGGCTCCCATGACGACACGAAGGGTCATGTTTATGTCCACCAAGCTCACTGATGCGCAGATCTTCATGCTGAGCGCCGCCGCGCGGCGCGACGACCGATGCCTTATCGCTCCTCGAAATCTCAAGGGCGGCGCAGCTCAAAAGGTCGCGGCGAAACTCATTGCCGGTGGCCTTGCTAAGGAGATTAAGGCGAAGCCCGGAGCGCCGGTCTGGAGGCAAGACGAGCAAGCTGGCCTGCGCGTTGCGCTGAAGATTACGGCCGCAGGCCTCAGGGCGATCGCCGTCGAAGACCGGTCCGCTTTGGATGACACAAGGGCTGACGGTGGCGAGCGCGTGCAGGTCGCGGCTAGTTCGGAGATCATCCGGCCGACCGCTCTCGAAAATCCGGCAACGGACGCCCGGCGACGTTCCGCGCCGCGAGATGGAACGAAGCTGGCGCAGCTCGTCGAATTGCTCCAGCGCGATCAAGGCGCGACGATCGCCGAGCTTGTCGCGGCGACGGACTGGCTCCGGCATACTACGCGCGCTGCCCTTACGGGACTGCGTAAGCGCGGCTATGCGGTGACGATTGACCGATCGGACAAGGAACGAGGATCGACGTACCGAGCACGGTTGGACGAGACCATTGCCATTGGAGGTGGGGCGGCTCATAGCGACGATCCGCCGGCAATCTGCGCTATCCCAACATCGACGACCGCTCGGCGCGCGGAGAAACTGCCAGCGCAACAGACCGCGTGATGTCACTCGGACAGCATTCTGGCGACGCAGAAGAAAGTCTCTCTCGCCAACGGTCGACGAGCCGATCTGAATCGCTCGACACGACGATCGCTTGTTTTACCGATCTCGACACCGCCCAGCTTTGTCTTCAATGGCGCAATCAAATGGGCGGGACCGTTCCCGCCCATCTGCCGCGCTGGCTGCTCCTGAGGGTACTCGCCTATCGGCTTCAGGCGGCTGCGCTAGGCGACCTCGACAAGGCGACCGCGCGTTCTATTCGCGCTTCGCAAGGCGACGCGATCGGTTCCCCCGGCAGTCCCTTCAAGGCACGCAGGCCAAAGACACGGGACGGGGTTGGCCTCAATCCGGGTGCGCTGCTCGTCCGCGAGTGGAAAGGCAAACTCGAAAGGGTGATGGTGCTCGACAACGGGTTCGCCTGGAACGGTCGTACCTTCGGCAGCCTTTCCAAGGTCGCTAAGGCGATCACCAGCACAAATTGGAATGGTCACCGTTTCTTCGGCTTGAGATCCGCAAAGGACCAGGGCTCTGCAATAAAAGAAAATCATCCGAAAGCGGATGAAAACAGCGGGCGTGGGGCTGCCCGGTCCCAGGAGCTCGGTCGAGCCAAATCTAATGACGACAAACGAAAAGAAGCGAAAGGCATCGGATCTGACGAATCTGAGCAGGCGGCAGTCACCGCGAACCGCTCCGGCGTTCACCTCGCGCCGCGGCGCGGCCGCAACCCGGAAGCGAAAATCCATGTCCGCGTCGAGAACGAACCCGGCCGGGACGGAATGGACGTCCGCCGATGAAGCAGGATGGGCGCAAGGCGAGCTTACGCTGCGCCATCTACACTCGTGTCTCGACCGAGAGTGGATTGGAACAGGAGTTCAACTCGCTCGATAATCAGCGCGAGGCGTCGGAGGCTTATGTCAGGAGCCAGGCCCACGAAGGCTGGAAGCTGATCCGGGATCGTTATGACGACGGCGGTTTTTCTGGCGGTTCCATCGACAGGCCCGCATTGGCAAAGCTGCTAGATGATGTTCGGGCCCGTCGGGTGGACGTCATTGTCGTCTACAAGGTCGACCGGCTAACAAGGTCGCTGGCGGACTTTGCCAAGCTCGTCGAGCTCTTCGACGAACACAACGTCTCATTCATTTCGGTAACGCAAGCTTTCAACACCACCACCAGCATGGGACGTCTGACCCTCAACATGCTGCTGTCTTTTGCGCAGTTCGAGCGCGAGATTACGGGCGAGCGCATCCGGGACAAGGTTGCTGCCTCGAAAAAGAGAGGCATCTGGATGGGCGGCGCGGTTCCATTCGGATATCGGGCCGAAAACCGCGCTCTTCATATCGTTGAGGAGCACGCCGAATTCGTTCGCGACATCTTCCGGCGCTACCTTGAAGTTGGCAGCGTTGTTCGACTGAAGATCGTTCTCGATGGCGAGAACGTTCGAGTGCCGGTTCGAGTGGTCGGCACGGGCAGAGCGACGGGTGGCGGCCTTATGTCTCGTGGCCACATCTACTGGATCCTCTCGAACCCGATCTATATCGGACGACTTCGCCACAAGGGCCAAATCCACGACGGCTTGCATGCCGCGCTCGTCGACCAACAGACTTGGGACCGCGTCCAACGCCAGCTTGTGGAACAAACGCAACCAAGGGCGGATCCCCGCCGAAATGCCGGGTCCTTTCTTGCAGGCAAACTTTACGATGATCGCGGCAATCGGATGGGCCCGAGCCATGCCGCGAAGGGTGGACGGCGCTGGAGGTACTACATCTCGCGAGCGATCCTCACGGGTCGCAACTCAGACGCCGGATCAGTTACGCGGGTCTCGGCAGCGCAAATCGAGAAGCCGGTGTTCGATGCGATCAAAAGCGTCCTCGCGTCCAGACGCTCGATCGATGGACTGGGTGCGCTGCCTCACGTGGATGTTTCCGGGAGAACAGTCGGCTCGCAGCCAACGGCGGGTGAGCCCCAAGAGCTCTCCCTTCACGACAATATGCTTGACGCGATCGAGCGAGTCACAATCAGCACAGAGAAAATCGAGATCCGACTCAGTGACGCCGTTGCCGCGGACGGTCGCGATCGAACATTGACCCTTCCGTGGATAGCGCCCTCTCACCAACGCCGCGGGATCTTCCAAGGCGAAGGTGAGCCGCGCTCTGCTATTCGCCCAATGCGGGTTCGAGCGCGCGCGGTCTTCGCCGAATCCTTGCGCAACGCGCATTGCTGGCTGGACGAGCTGATCAAGGATCCCGATCAAACCGTCGCGGGTATCGCCGCTCGCGAGCAGAAGAGCGAACGCTCAATCCGCATGACTTTGTCGCTCGCCTTCGTCGCCCCGCCCATCGTCGCTGCAGCAATTGAAGGCCGCCTGCCAAGGGGATTCGGATCCAAGCGCTTGATGGATTTACCGATGGTGTGGTCACACCAATGGGATGCGCTGGGGCTCAAGACTCCGCCTTAAGCCGAATCGAGGGTCGAGCGGTTCACGAACCGCGTCTTACCAAATCGCGATTTCGGAATGACCAGGACGAGTTCCGCTGCCCTCAGACGACAGCATTCAGTCAGTTTGGGAAACGGAATTTTGCCGGTAGAGACTGGCCGGCGCTTCCAGCCGCAAAACGGGTGCAAAACACAAAGTCTCGAGCGCAGACCGCATTTTAATCCGCTCAAGCCATTGAACTCACGATTTTTTTCGTAAAACGGGAAACCACCTCGATTTTCCAGGACTGGATGGTGGGCGATGCAGGGATCGAACTGATGGCCATCGCAGCTTGGCATCCCTACAAACCGAGGCGGCGTGTCGCGGATTTCGTGCGAGAAACGAGCTGACGCAGCGAATGTCAAAGTAAAACTGACGGCGCTAACTACGAATCGCCGTCCTGCCCCTAAGCCTCAGATTTCACTCGCTTTCGGCCCGCAAGAGAGCAATGGTCGTGGCGTGCTCAGGATCGACCCGCCGACAGGTTGATCGGCGAATTCTTCGGCCCCGCCCGGCTCGTTTCCGGTCCGGGGCTCGCGGTGGTGACGGCGATAGCGCCGTTAAACCGAGAGGATGATCCCGATGAATTCCCTTGCCAAACTTTCTGATACGCAATTTGCGATTCTGTCCGAGGCGTCACAACGCAAGGATCGCCGCCTCATTGCGCCGAAGACCCTGAAAGCCGCCGCGGCGCAGAAGGTCGCCGCCAAGCTTCTGACGGCCGGCCTCGTACGCGAGATCAAAGCGAAGGCCGGAATGGAAGCTTGGCGACGCGATGACGAAACGGGCCAGGCGTATTCGTTGAAATTGACCGACGCAGGACTGAAGGCGATCGCGGCCGATGAGCGCGAGTCTCAATCCGCGTCAAGCACGGTCGTTTCGCCGAATACGAACGAAAGTCCGCCGAAAGCGAAGAGCGCACCGAACATCGCGGCGAACAGGAGCACAGCGCCCGCGCCAACTTCGTCGACGCCCCGCCAAGGCACGAAGATCGCGCGCGTGGTCGAATTGCTCCAACGCGATCAGGGCGCGAAGCTGGATGAGCTTATTGAAGCCACGGGGTGGCTGCCGCATACCGCGCGAGCAGCGCTGACCGGCCTTCGCCACCGTGGCTACGACGTCCGCCTAGAGCGTGGCGAGAACGGGCGCGTCTCGTCTTACCGCGCCCTCACGCCTCGCGCGCTCGCTTCGTAGTCGCGATGCGATCGAGCGGGAGGTTGGCTCGGCGGCCGAAGAACCAATCGGCCTCCGAGCTGCATGGAGAGATCGCCGAGTCCGGCGGTCTCGACCGGAACGACTCCGAGGCGTCGCCGAGCAGCGCTGACGCTGAGGGTCGAGCCACGGCGAGCGCGCCGGACAGCGCGAGCGGGCGGTCGGATCGCCTGAGGGCCTTAGCTGAGCTCAGTCTGGGCGAGTTGCGCCTGGAATGGCGGCGGCTCTTTCGGGTCGACCCGCCAAGGCTGAGCCGCGATACTATGATCCGGGCCATTGCCTACCGGCTGCAGGAGATCGCCCATGGCGGCGCGTCCAAAGCGACGCAGCGCCGACTAAAGACCTTGGCCGCGGAGTTCGAAACGGGCGGAACGATTGCGCCGCCGCCAGGGCCCAAGATCAAACCCGGCTCGCGCCTCGTTCGCGAATGGCATGGGCGAACCCACACGGTCTGCGTCACTGATGATGGCTTCGAGTTCCAGGGCAAGAGCTATCGTTCGCTGACCAAGATCGCGCGCGACATTACCGGCGCCCAATGGTCGGGGCCCCGATTCTTCGGGTTGACGAAGAGGGCGGCGACCGCAACAGCGTCGGCCGACAATCTCTTGATCAGCGCGGAATGATTTCGGAGAACTTAAATGGCTGAACTCCGTCAAAACAACTCCTCGGCGCGGGCAAAAGTCCGCTGCGCCGTCTACACCCGTAAATCCTCGGAGGAAGGTCTCGAGCAGGAATTCAATTCGCTCGATGCGCAGCGTGAAGCATGCGAGGCTTACATCACCAGCCAGAAGCACGAAGGTTGGACTGTCCTCTCGACGTTCTACGACGACGGAGCTTATTCCGGAGGCACGATGGATCGACCGGCGCTGCAACGGCTGCTGGACGACATTCGCGCCGGCAAGGTCGACGTGGTCGTCGTCTACAAGGTCGATCGGCTGACGCGATCGCTGGCTGATTTCGTCAAGATCATCGAGGTCTTCGACGCCCAGCGCGTATCATTCGTGTCGGTCACCCAAGCGTTCAATACGACCACAAGCATGGGTCGCCTCACGCTCAACGTGCTGCTCTCCTTCGCCCAGTTCGAGCGCGAGGTCACGGGAGAACGAATCCGCGACAAGATCGCCGCGTCGAAGAAGAAGGGCATGTGGATGGGCGGGCAGCCGGCGCTCGGCTACGATGTCAAGGAACGCAAACTCGTGGTCAATGAAGCGGAAGCAGAAACCGTACGCAACATCTTTCGGCGTTATCTTGAACTCGGGACGGTGCGCGCCCTGCGAGATGATCTCGCCGCCGCAGGCGTCGTCAGCAAGCATCGCGTGGCATCCGATGGAAGCGCCTATGGCGGCCAGCGGTTTTCGCGTGGCGCCCTTTACCTCATGGTGAAGAACCGGATCTACCGGGGCGAGATCGTTCACAGGGGCAAGGCGTTCCCAGGAGAACACACAGCGATCGTCGACGAAGATCTGTGGCGACGGGTGCAAAGCCATCTCGAAGAGAACCGGATGGAGCGGCGGGAAGGCGACAAAGCGCTCGAGCCAAGCTTGCTGGCCGGCGTCGTCTTCGACGCCAGTTCCGAACCCATGACCCCGACCCACGCGGTCAAGAAGGGAACGCGGTATCGCTACTACATCTCCCGCCAGCTCATCACCGGCCCCGCGGCGAGCGGTTCCAGCGGTCAGCGGGTCCCGGCGGCAAATCTCGAAGCCCTCGTCATCGGCCGCCTGCGCGCTCTCTTGGCCGATCCCGTCGAGTTCCTGAATGCGATCTCGAATGGGGAACGCGATGCGCCAATGCAGAAGAGGTTGAGGGACGCGGCGGCTGCGCTCTCTGCCCGTTGGGAACATCTGCCGACCGAGGCGCAGCATGATTTTGCGCGCTCCATCCTCGTCAGGGCGCAGGTTCACGCGAATCGCATCGATCTTGATGTCGGCTCGCCGCGTTTGGTGAGGTGGCTATTGAGCCAAGGCGCCGACGAGGGGATCGTCTTAGGGAATCGGACGTCGAGCGCGAACGCGGATGGCTCCGAACAATCTCTGATTAGGCTCAGCATCCCTGCGAGCCTGCAGCGAACTGGCAAAGAAATGAAGTTCATCGTCGATGGCGTCACGAACTCCGCCCCGCCGGATACGACCCTGATCCGGTTGCTCGTGCGAAGTCAGAAACTCGCCAAGCGAATGTTCGAGCCGAACTGTCCGCCGCTCGCGGCCATCGCGCACGAGGAAAGGATCACGGCTTCTTATGCGACGCGCCTTGTGCGGCTGGCCTTTCTCCCCCCTGATATTGTCGCCGCGATCCTTGCAGGGAAGCAACCGGCCGGCTTCACCGCCAACAAGCTGATGGCCGACACCCGATTTCCCCTCGATTGGCGGGATCAGCGAGCCGCGCTGGGGTTCGCGTAACCCTCTGGTCCATCCCTTAAGATTCCATCCCGGCCCCAATCACCCCGCGGCGATCGCCGAAGCCCCGTCGTTCCGAAGCAGAATTGCCGCCTTGCGCGGAGACGTGAAGACCGAAAGATGGTTCCCTGGGACCGTGCAGTCAGAGACACCCGTACCACCGAAAGTCGACTTCGAGACTCGAGGACCGAAAACGGCAGAGAACGGCCGGGAAATCGTCTCTACGGAGTGAGCGAAAAATGCATCCGCCACAAGCCTCGGGAAAGAGGCAAGAATTCGACCCCTAGAAAGTATAATTCATATGTAATATCAATGGCTTAGTTCGTGGCGGAGGGGGCGGGATTCGAACCCGCGATACGGTTTCCCGCATACACACTTTCCAGGCGTGCGCCTTCAGCCGCTCGGCCACCCCTCCGTCGCACGCGCCGTCAAGGAGCGCGGGCGAGCGCGATAGCACCGCCCGCTACGCGGGCGCAAGCGGCTCTGGCGCTTGCTGGCCTCAGCCCCGCCCGGCCCCGAACAGCCCGACCCGGATCGCCTTCTCGAGTTCAAGCACCACGATCAGGCCGATCGCGGCGAGCGCCGTCACGCCCATGTCCGGCCAATCGATCGGCCTCGTGTCGTAGAGTGTCTCGAACAGGGGCAGATACGTGAAGAGGATTTGCAGCACGACGACGACGCTGATTCCGATCAGGAGCGCGCGCGTCAAACGAATGGCGCGGAAGTCGAAGGGCGCGCTGCGGCGGAGCCGGACGCTGAACAGATAGGCGATTTCGAGTCCGACCATCGTGTTGACGGCGAAGGTCTGCGCGTGTTGGAGTTCTTCGCCCCGTTGCAACGCCCAGAAGAAGACCGCGAACACCGAAACGCAGAAGAGGGCCGACACGAGCGCTGTTCGCCAGACCAGGAGAGGCGAGAGGATCGGCGCGCGCGGATCGCGCGGCGGCCGCTCCATAACGCCAGGCTCCGCCGGATCGAAGGCGAACACAAGTCCAAGCGCGACGCCGGTGACCATGTTGACCCAAAGGATCTGTGCTGGCGTCATCGGCATGGTGACGCCCAGGAGGACGGCGGCCACGATCGCCATCGCCTGGCCGCCATTGGTCGGCAACGTCCAGCCTATGACCTTGACCAGATTGTCGTAGACGATGCGGCCTTCGCGCACGGCGGCGGTGATGGTGGCGAAATTGTCGTCGGCCAGCACCATTTCCGCCGCTTCCTTGGCGGCCTCCGTGCCTTTATGGCCCATGGCGACGCCGACATTGGCCCGTTTCAGCGCCGGCGCATCATTGACGCCGTCGCCGGTCATCGACACGACGGCGCCGTCCGCCTGCAACGCCTCGACCAGCCGGAGCTTATGTTCGGGGCTTGTGCGGGCGAAAACCGACGTCGTCGGCAGCGAGCGGCGAAGGGCGGCATCGTCCATCGTATCGATCGCGTGGCCGGTGAGCGCGTCGACGGAGCCCTTGCCCAAGCCGAGCTCGCGCGCGATCGCGGCTCCGGTCGAGGCGTGGTCGCCGGTGATCATTTTGACGTCGATCCCCGCCGCCTTGCATTCGGCGATCGCCTGAACCGCTTCCGGCCGCGGCGGGTCGATCAGCCCGACAAGGCCGAGCAGCGTGAGCCCGCCCTCTTCGACATCGGCCAGTTCGAGACTCTCGGCGCCGGCCGCCGGCTTCGAGGCGAAGGCGATGACGCGCTGGCCTCGAGCCGCGAGCCTGTCGATTGCGGCGCGCCACCGCGAGGCGTCGATCTTTTCGTCGCCTGTCGCAGCGGCTTGCGTCGCGCAGAGCTCGAGCACGCGCTCGGGCGCGCCCTTGAGGGTGATGAGATTACTTGCGCCGACGGGGTTGAGCGTCGCCATGAATCGATGTCGCGAGTCGAAGGGAATCTCTTTTAGCCGCGGTGAATCGCGTTTCGCAGTCTCCGGGTCCACGCCGGCCTTGATCGCGAAGGTGATCAGCGCCCCCTCCATCGGATCGCCGTCGACGATCCACTCGGCGCCAGACTGTCTCAAGGAGGCGTCGTTGCAAAGGAGCGCCGCGCGGGCGACAGCGCCAAGATCGGGATAGGCGGTGGGGTCGATAGCAACTTGCCCATGAAGGAATTCGCCGCGCGGCTCATAGCCCGTCCCGGTCGTCTCGAATTCGGCCGATGCGGTCAAAACCGCGCCGACCGTCATCTGGTTCAAGGTGAGCGTGCCGGTCTTGTCCGAACAGATCGTCGACACGGCTCCCAGCGTCTCGACCGCGGGAAGGCTGCGAATAATGGCCTTGCGATCCGCCATTCGCTTGACGCCGATGGCGAGCGTAATCGTCATCACCGCGGGCAGACCTTCGGGGATCGCGGATACGGCGACGCCGACCGCGGCCATGAATGCGTGCTCGATTTCGTAGCCGCGCGCCTTGAAGGCGAAGACGCAGACGCAGGCGGCGAGCGCCAGAATGACAATCGTCAGACGCTGGGCAAAAACGTTCATCTGACGCAGGAGCGGCGTGGTCAGCGTTTCGATGCCCCCGACCATCGCGCTGATGCGACCGAGTTCGGTCGCGGCGCCCGTTGCGACCACGAGACCGGCGCCTTGGCCGCTTGCGACCATCGTGCCGGAATAGGCCATCGAGGCGCGGTCGCCGAGCGCTGCGTCGGGCGCGACGGAATCGATCGACTTGTCGGACGCGGCCGCTTCGCCGGTCAGCGCGGCCTCCTCGATCTTGAGGCTTGTCGCGCGCAACAGCCTTAAGTCGGCGGGAATGCGGTCGCCGGCTTCCGTCAGCACGACGTCGCCGACCACGAGACTTTCGGCGGCAACGGTCAGTCGCCGTCCATCGCGCAGGACCGAGGACTCGCGAGTGAGCATCGCGCGAATGGCCTCGAGCGACTTTTCCGCGCGCCCTTCCTGGATGAATCCGATCGCCGCGTTGATGAGGACGACGGCGAGGATGACCACCGCGTCGAGAGCGTGACGCAGCAGGATAGTGACGAGCGCCGAAGCGAGGAGGACATAGATCAGGAGATTGTTGAACTGAGCGAACACGCGCGCGAACAAGGAGCGCGGCTTGGCCGCCGGCAGGCGGTTCGGCCCGTCCGCCTCGAGGCGCCTTGCGGCCTCGTCGGCGCTCAATCCTTTGGCCGAGGACTGACAACGCGCGAGTGCGGCCTCAGCTGGCTCGGCGTGCCAGGCCGGTTCCGTTGTCGCGGTCAGATCCTGCATCGCTCGATCAAGCCTCTTTGACGTTCCGCCCTGCGCGCCGTCGTTGTCGAAAGCGAACGCGTCAACCTTGTCGCGCCTCAAGGCAGACAAGCTTGCCTTGATCGACCGCCCGCGTCTCGCTGAACACGCGCGTTCCGCGCACGTCGACATAGTCCAACGTGAGCGGATTGTCGCGCAAGGTCATCTTCGCGAGGCCCTTGTGGCCGACGACCAGGCCGAGCGCTGACGAGCTTCCGCGCGCGAACGGGGCTCATGCGGCCGGGCATGCTTTTTCTGATAGGAGACGAAGGCCGAGCGCGGCAGTTCGCGGAGATCCAGGAGATCTTGCGCATGCCGTGCGGCCGTCGCTCGCCATTCGGGCGCGGCGGGTCGTTTCCGCCCGCGCTCATCGATGCAGTCCTCGCTCAGCCGACCACGGCAGCGATGTCCTTGGCGCCAAGCCCCTTGGCGTCAGCCCGCGCGAACGCTTTCACCGCGCCCTCGATCATGCCGGCGGGCGCGCCCAGAGACTGGGCGAGCGCCGCCGCATAGCGAGCGTCCTTCAGCATGAGACTGAGCGCGAAATCCGCCGGCTCGAAATCCTGCGCCAGCATACGCGGGAGCTTGAGCTTGACGATCGGGCTCGCCGAGGCGCCGCCCAGGATGAGCTCGGAGATTTGCTCGTTCTTGAAACCGGCCTTTTTGGCGACCTCGAGCGCCTCTGCGAGCGCGGCGATCTGACCCGCGGCGAGCTGGTTGTTGATGAGCTTCCAGGTCGCGCCCGCGCCGAGCGGCCCGAGCAGATCCATCTTCTTGCCCACAGCCGAAAGTGCAGGGCGAGCCGCCTCGAAGGTTTGGGGGTCGCCGCCGACAAAGAACCTCAGTTCGCCGCCCTCCGCCGCCGCACGGCTGCCGCCGACTGGCGCATCGAGGAAGCCGCATCCCTTGGCTTGCGCCTGGCGGCCAAGCTCGCGGATCCAGTCGGGGGTCAACGTGCTGGATTCAACACCGATCGCGGCCTTCCTGACTCCGGTGAGCGCGCCGTCGTTCCCGAGCCAGACGCTCCGCGACGCGTCGTCGTCAGCCACCATGGCGAAGATGAAGTCCGCGCCCGTCGCGGCTTCGCGAGGGGTTGCCGCGGCTTTGGCGCCCTTGCCAACCAGCGCTTGGGCCCTGGCGGCCGTGCGGTTCCAGACTGAGACTTCGAAGCCCTTGGCCAGCCAATTGGCGGCCATGCCGCCTCCCATAATGCCAAGACCGAGAATCGCGACGCGTTGCATAAGCATGCTCCTTAACGATTGAACCTGTTTCAGGCGATTGAACGCGGCCTACTCAAAAGCGCGCGAACTTGGCTACAGCACATGCGAACCGTCGCCGGCGCGCTTGGCGGCTTTCTGGAATTTCTTGATCACCCGGTCGCGCTTGAGCTTCGAGATGTGGTCGATGAAGAGAACGCCATCGAGATGGTCGATCTCATGCTGCAAAACGGTGGCGAGCAGGCCCTCGGCCAGGATCTCGCGTTCCTTGCCCTCGCGGTCGAGGGCGCGGGCGCGCACGGACGCCGGCCGCTCGACCTCGGCGTAATATTCCGGGATGGAAAGGCAGCCCTCCTCGTAAGTCGAGCGCTCCTCGGATGACCACACGATTTCGGGATTGATGAACACCTGCGGGTCGGGCGTTTCTTCCTTCTTCGCGGTGTCGACCACCAAAAGACGGATGGGTTCGGCGACCTGGATGGCCGCGAGTCCGACGCCCGGCGCGTCATGCATGGTTTCGATCATGTCGTCGATCAGCTTGCGCAGATCATGATCGACGCGCTCG
>Ga0208480_1000734_pt1 | contig 12301 bp, 13 predicted proteins | sample NGESurshal092012_4_FD_184485 | JGI IMG/M metagenome (GOLD analysis project Ga0208480, IMG submission 184485) | Arctic peat soil microbial communities from Barrow, Alaska - NGEE Surface sample F53-1 shallow-092012 (SPAdes) | ecosystem: Environmental > Terrestrial > Soil > Wetlands > Peat ... | reverse complement strand
GGGCTGCCCCCCATGAGCACGCTTCCGTCATCGAGCACCGTCGTCATCGGGTCCACGGTGAGATGAAAGGAGGCGGGAAGGGGCGTGGCGGCGCCATCGGGAGGGGGCTGGATCGGCGCCGGAGGACCTGTGTCTTCCCTGCTCGGAGCGATCATGAAGCAATCTTGACAGGGAGGGGCACCCCAGCCGTGGGCGATAGGCTGGCCGCTGACGTGGAGGAGCCCATGACGCTGGCTGAAGAGGCCGAACGGCAAGACACCGACGACCTGGTGGACGAGGACATCGACGATCTTCTGGTCGAAGAGGTATCGATCGACGGCATGTGCGGCGTCTATTGAGCGAGACCGACGTGAGGGTGACAGCCCCCGCGGAACCGATCGCGTTGGGCAGAGCGTGGCGGCTCCATCCCAACGTTGCCCTACGGGAGGAATCGTTCGGCGCGTTGGCCTATCACTACGACACCCGGCGGCTCGTCTTCTTGAAGTCCAGGGCCCTGGTCGAGTTGGTGGCGTCGCTGGAACAGTTCGAGAGTGCCGACGCCGCGCTGGTCGCCCTCATTCCCGAGGCAGAGCGACCGCAGTACGCCCGCGCCATGGCTCGGCTGGCCGCGTCCGAGGTCATCGATGTCGCCTGAGGTGACGCCGGCCTCCGTTCCCCTGCGCCAACGATTCACCCGGGGGCTGGATGCGCCCATCTGCCTGACCTGGGAACTGACGTATGCCTGCAACCTGGCCTGCGTCCATTGCCTGAGCTCCTCGGGCCGACGGGACCCGATGGAGCTCACGCCGGCCGAGGCGCGGCAGATCGTCGACGAGCTGGCCGCCATGAAGGTGTTCTATGTGAACATCGGTGGCGGCGAGCCCATGCTGCGCCCCGACTTCTTCGAGTTGTTGGGCTATGCCGTCGAGAAGCGGGTGGGGGTGAAATTCTCCACCAACGGAACCCGCCTGACGGCGGAGAAGGCGCGCCGGCTGGCGGCGATGGACTACCTCGATGTGCAGATCAGCATCGACGGTGCGGTGGCCTCGACCAACGACGCCGTCCGAGGTGAGGGGGCGTTCGGAGCGGCGCGGCAAGCCATGGAACATCTGGCCGATGCCAACTTCGGCCAGTTCAAGATCAGCGTGGTGGTGACACGAGACAACGTCAGCCAGCTGGACCAGTTCTCGGAAATGGCACAGCACTACGGGGCCCAGCTGCGTCTGACCCGTTTCCGGCCTTCCGGTCGGGGCGCGGAGACCTGGGAGGCTCTGCACCCCACGGCCGGGCAGCAGCGCACCCTCTACCTCTGGTTGCGCGATCACCCGGACGTGTTGACCGGCGATTCCTTCTTCCATCTCTCCGCCCTGGGCGAACCGCTTGACGGTTTGAACCTCTGTGGAGCCGGCCGCGTGGTCTGTCTGATCGATCCGGTGGGCGACGTGTATGCCTGCCCGTTTGTGATCGACCGCGAATTCCTGGCCGGCAACGTGCGCCGGCCTGGTGGATTTGCCGCCGTCTGGCGCGAGAGCGAGCTGTTCCAGTCGCTGCGGGAGCCGCAGAGCGCCGGTGCCTGCGCCTCGTGCGGTTCGTACGATGCCTGTCAGGGCGGGTGCATGGCGGCCAAATTCTTCACGGGCCTGCCGCTGGACGGACCCGACCCCGAATGTGTCTTCGGCCACGGAGAGACCGCATTGGCGGCGCGACCCGCCGACGCGCGGCCGGGGTTCACCGTCGGGCACTCAAAAATCGATGCGAGCGGCACGCCCATCGCCGTTCCGACCCCTGTTCGATTCCGCCCATCAGCCCGGGTCTAGCGCGGCCAGGTAGGTGGCCGGCGATGTCGCTCGAGAGTGCCACTTGGCCCGAGATCGAGGCCGCCGGTCGAAGCAAGCTCCTGGCCATTCCCATCGGCTCACTCGAACAGCACGGACCCCACCTGCCGCTGAACACCGATACGCGCATCGCCACCGACCTGGCCGCTCGACTCTGTGCCTTGCGTCCCGATGTGATGATGGCGCCGCCCCTGCCCTACGGGGCCAGCGGAGAGCATGCCGGGTTTCCCGGGACTCTGCTCCTCAACCATGAGGTCCTGGCCGGCATCCTGGTCGAGTTGGTGCGATCGGCCCGAGCAGCCTTCGCCGGAGTGATCGTGATCTCGGCCCACGGCGGCAACGGCCACGGTCTGGCTCTGCTGGAGCAGTCCTGCCGGGCTGACGGCGATGCCGTGCTGACCTGGGAAGCCCACGCCACGGGTGCCGACGCCCACGCCGGGAGGACCGAAACGTCGCTCATGCTGGCCATCGACGCCACCGTCGTCCGGCTCGAACGGGCCGAAGCGGGTTGCACCGAACCCTTGGCCACTCTCATGCCCCGTCTGCGCGCCGAAGGAGTCAGACCGATATCGTCCAACGGCGTGCTGGGGGATCCCGATGGAGCGAACGCGGCCGAGGGTGAATTGCTTCTCCGATCGATGACGGATGACTTGGCCGCCGCGGTCGCAGGCCAGTGGCCGGTGATGGCCGAGCGGGGCACGTGAGCCGGGTCGCCGTCGTCACCGGTGCGGCCCGGGGGATCGGCGCGGCCACGGTCGACCGGTTGGTGGGCAGCGGGTGGCAGGTGGTGGCCGTCGACGTCTGCGCCGACGACCCCGCCCTGGACTACGCCCTGGCCACGCCGGGCGATCTGAGGGCCGTCGGGGAACGCCACGGCGACCACGTGCACATCCTGACCGGTGACGTGCGCCGCCGACCCGACATGGACGCGGCCGTCGACGCGGCTCTGGTGAAGTTCGGCCGCCTCGATGCGGCCGTTGCCGGGGCCGGCGTGGTCTTCGGCGGGCCGCCGCTCTGGGAGACCGCCGACGCTCAATGGAACGTCCAGTTCGACGTGAACGTCAACGGCGTGCGCCATCTGGCCGCCGCCGCGGTTCCGGTCCTGCTGGATGCTCCGGTGCCCCGACAGGGTCGGGTGGTGGCCGTGGCCTCGGCGGCGGGGATGCTCGGACTGCGTCGCCTGAGCGGGTACAGCGCATCGAAACACGCGGTGATCGGATTGATGAAGGCGCTGGCCGCGGACCTGGCCGGTACCGGCATCACCGCCAACGCGGTGTGCCCCGGCTCGACCCGGACACCGATTCTCGACGCCTCGGCGGCCGTCTACGACCTGTCGTCACCCGAGGAGTTCGCCCACCAACAGCTGGTGGAGCGGCTGCTCGAACCCGATGAGCCGGCCGCCATGATCGCCTGGCTCTGCGGGCTCGAGTCCAGCGGTGTCACCGGAGCCGCCCTGCCCGTCGACGGTGGCCTGACCACCTCATAAAGTTCATAAAGTGGTCTCATGGCCGAATGCACGCACCTGGACCAGATCGCCGACGTGGAGCCCCAGACCCCAAATGGCTGCACAGCCTGCCTGGCGCTGGGCGACACCTGGGTGCACCTGCGCCTTTGCCTGAGCTGTGGCTTCGTGGGGTGCTGTGACGATTCGCCAAATCGGCATGCGACCCACCATTTTCAAGAGGTGCACCACCCGCTGATCCAATCGTTCGAGCCGGGCGAGGACTGGATCTTTTGTTACATCGACCAGGTGGCGATGGAACCTTCATGACGGTGCGGGGGACGGCTCAGGTGCTCTGCCCGTAGGTGGTGGACCGGTCTTCCGTCCTGGTCATCCCCACCGCCTTGACGGCACGCCGTAGGTCGTCGATGAGGAACGGGACGGTGGCGGCGCTGCCCGCGTGGACCGTGGCATGCAGGGAGTCGGGACGGTGCTGCCGGTCGAGATACCAGCCCTCGGCGTGCAGGCGTTCACCCACGGCGAAGATGTCGAGCGACGCAGGGTCCTGAGCGCCGAAGGCGATGACCGTGGCCGGCGGGTCACCCCGCACGCCCAGGCCGCCGATCGATTCGATGCCGGCTCGAAGGGCCAGTGCAGCGTCGTGGGCGGTCCGGGTCAGCTCGAGATACCCGTCGATCCCGATGTGCATGAGCGCGGCCCACGCGGCGGCGATGGGACCGGCCGGTCGGGTCCCGGCCATGGCGGTCGAGGCGTAGAAACCGCCCAGCCAATCGGCGGTGGCGAACACCTGGTGTCGGGCCAGGTCGTGGGTGCGGTAGAGGATGACCGAGACACCCTTGGAGGCGTAGCCGTACTTGTGGACGTCGGCCGAGATCGACGTCACGCCGGGCACGCGGAAGTCGAAGGGCTCGGTGAACCGCCCCAGCTGGGTGAGAAACGGGAGCAGGAATCCGCCCATGCAGGCGTCGACATGGCACAGGATCCCCCGCTCCGACGCCAGCGCCGCGATGTCGGCGATGGGGTCGACCACGCCCTGGGGATAGGTGGGCGCCGATCCGACCACCATGATGGTGGTGTCCGTGCAGGCGTCGGCCATGGCGTCGATGTCGACCCGGAAGTCCGGACCGACCGGGACCCGGATCAACTCGACGTCGAAATAGTCCGCCGCCTTGGTGAACGCGGCATGGGCGCTCTCGGCGGCCACCACCCGGGGGAACCTGATGCCCCGGTCGTGGCGGGCCACATCACGCGCTGTCTTGACCGCCTGCAGGAGGCTCTCGGTGCCACCTGAGGTGAGGTAGCCCTCGACGCCACCGCCACTGGCCGGATCATCGGCTCCGAGCAAGGTCGCCGTGATGGAGACGATGTCGTGCTGCATGGTGCCGATGCTGGGGAAGGCCAGGACGTTGAGGCCGTTTTCGTCGCTGTAGAGGGAGAGCGCGTCCTGCAGCAGTTCATGGACGTCGTCGCCGGCCGAGTAGACCAGGCTGAACACCCGACCGCCCCGCCAGTCCTGATCGCCTTCCTTCATGTGCATCAGTTGCTGCATCACCTCACCGCGTGGCAGCCCGTTTTGGGGCATCGGGGTGTGGGGGAAGGCGGCCATGGAGCCCTATTCAACCAAGTTGTAGAGGGTGGAGTCGCCCTGGAGGGCAATGCTCGGGCGTCCGTCCAATCCTTCGATGCTCGTCCCCGCCGTGGTGACCCGCTGCATGCGCCGCCGATCCTCGCCGTAGTCGTAGATGGCGTAGTGCTGGGTGGCCCGGTTGTCCCAGATGGCCACGTCGCCTTCTTCCCAGGTCCAGCGCACTGTGTTTTCGGGACGGGTGACATAGGACTGGAGGATGCGGATGAGATCCACCGATTCGGCGGCGTTGTGTCCCACCAGGCGATGGGCGAAGCCCCCCAGGAGGAGAGCCCGTTCTCCAGTCTCGGGATGGACCCGGACGACGGGGTGCTCGGTCTCGAAGACCTCGGAGACGAAGGCGGCCAGGTTGGCCAGGCGCACCTCGCCGAGCTTGGCTCTGAGCGCCACCACGTCGGGCCGACTGTAGTCGTGGCCATTGGAGTGCACGGCCCGCAACCCATCTGCCAACTGGCGCAGGTCGTCGGGCAGATCGGTGTAGCCGGCCACGGTGTTGGCCCAGAGGGTGTCACCGCCGACTTCGGGCAACACCATGGCCCGGATGATGGAGAACATGGGGGGTCGATCGACGAAGGTGACGTCGGTGTGCCAGTGGTTGGCGGCTCCTCCGGCCAGTGAGTCCAGATCGAGAATGAGCTCTTCACCGTCCACCACGGGGAGCGTCGGGTGTCCCTGGGTCAGCGGTCCGAGGCGGCGGCCGAAGTCGATCTGCTCGCGGGCGCTCAGGTCCTGGCGCCGGATGAAGACGACGCGGTGGGCCAGCAGAGCGGCCCGCACGCCGGCGATCTGGTCGTCAGAGGCCCGGCGCAGCGAGACTCCCGAGATCTCGGCACCGATCCGAGCGCTCAGACGGCGCACCTTGGTGGTGGTTGCCGCGGTGCCGATGGCCATCTCTCCCTCCTTGCTGTGGTCCCAATGGCGGACCGGGACCCGGGGGTACCGATCACGGAATCTCTACCATTCCGGTCTGATTTAAAGTGTAGACACGGATGCCGGACCACGGACAGCGGCGGCCATCGGCGGTTGCCACTAGCTTGGCCGCCGTGCCAGGTGAGACCGCATCAAATTCGGTGTGACGTGAGCCTTCTCGGTCTGGAGGGGAAGGTCACGCTGATCACCGGTGCCGCGGCCGGCATCGGGGCGGCGACGGCGGCCATGTTCGCGGCACAGGGCGCGACGCTCGCCCTGTGTGACCGAGACTCGGCCTTTGCCGATGGTCAGGGAGCCTTTCGTCGGGTGCTCGATGTGCGCCACGGTGACGCGGTCAGCGCCTTCGTGGCGGAGGTTGTGGAGTCCTTCGGCCGGATCGACGTGGTGATCAACAACGCGGGAGGCACCTTCGCCTCACCCATGCTCGACGTATCCCCCAAAGGCGAAGCTGCCCTCATCGCCGAGAACTTCACGCAGGTGACACATCTCGTGCGCCAGTGCGTACCGCACATGCCCGACGGCGGGTCCATCGTCAACGTCACCACCATCGAGGCACACCGGGCGGCCCCCGGGTTCGCGATCTATGCCGCCATGAAGGCCGGTCAGGCCAATCTGACCAAGACGTTGGCCCTTGAGCTGGCTCCGTTGGGGATCAGGGTCAACGCGCTGGCACCTGATGCGATGCAGAGTGAGGGGGTGGCGGTTCTCGGCGGGGCGCTGGCGGAGAGTGCGGTGGCCTATCGAACGGGTGGCATCCCTCCGATCGGCCACTACGGCACGCCGGTCGACGCGGCCGGGGGGATTCTCTACCTGGCCAGCGATCTGGCCCAGTTCGTCACCGGCATCACCCTCCACGTCGACGGGGGCAATCTGGCCGCCGGCGGCTGGATCCGCACCGATATCCCGTAGCGGCGCGAGCGCCGGTGTCCCGGTCCGCGTCAGTAGGGTTCGCTCAACGAGAGACCGAATCGACTGGCCAGGCGCGCCATGTCCAGCCGGTCTTGATCCCGCGGTGCGTAGCCGCCGTGATGCTCGAGCTGCAGTTCCGGTGTCAGGCACGGCACCACCCGATCGAAAATCCGGCCCTCACCGAAGCCCCCTGCCGGGTAGGGACAATCTGATCCATCCGGAGAAGCGCCGCGCTGCCAGCCCGTTCCGTCCTCGGCGAAGGTGACGGGATGGAGGTCGACCTGGAGGCCATCAGACGAGCGCAGGACCACCCGGACCGGGGCAAGGTCCTCGGTCACCGAGAACCCGAGCGTCGCCAGGGCATCGAGCACGGCGGGGAGCGCGTCGAGTTCCACCACGAGGTCGACGTCGTCATGGGGGCGCGTCACCTCCCCGAGCAGTGCGTCAACGCCCCAGCCGCCGTCGAGCCACACGCGCCACCCCCCTCGTTGGAGGGTGTCGAGGACCACGAGCACCTGGTCGGCCGGGAACACCGCGCCAGGATCAGGACGTCCAGATGATGGCCTGCGGCTCCGAATAGGCCAGGATCCCGAAGTCACCGCCGTCGCGTCCGACCCCGCTCATCTTGAACCCGCCGAACGGAGCGTCGTGATTGCGCTGGGCCGTGTTGATGCCGACGTGCCCCGCCTGGAGTTGCTTGGCCGCTCGCAGGGCCCGGGCGCCGTCCTTGGAGAAGACGTAGTCGTACAGCCCGAACTCGGTGTCGTTGGCGATGGCGATGGCCTCGTCCTCGTCGTCGAAGGGGATGAGGGTGATGACGGGCCCGAAGATCTCCTCGCGGGCCACCCGCATGGAGTTGTCGCCGGTGATGAGCGTCGGTGCGACATAGAAGCCCGTGGGCAGATCGGTGGGGCGCTGGCCGCCGATGATGACCTCGCCACCGTCCTCCGCCGCCGTGGCGACGTGGGCCTCGATGCGGCCGCGCTGCGCCGCCGAGATCACCGGGCCGATGATGGTGGCGGTGTCGGTCGGGTCACCGACTTTGAGCGCGCCGGCCATCTGCACCAGCCCGTCGCACACGTGCTCGAAGATGCTCCGGTGCACCACGGCCCGGGTCGGGGCCGTGCAGATCTGGCCCGAGTGGAAGGTCCACGTGGACCCGATGCAGCCGATGGCCGCCTTCACATCGGCGTCGTCGAACACCACGCACGCACCCTTTCCGCCGAGCTCGAGGAGGAGCCGTTTCATGGTCCGGGCCGCCTTCTCGGCGATCGTGACACCCACCTGCGTGGAACCGGTGAAGCTCAGGCAGTCGACGTCCCCGGAGTCCACCAGCGCGGCCGATGAGGTCGGGCCGTTGCCGTTGACCAGGTTCACCACGCCGGGGGGGAAGCCGACCTCATCGAGGATCCGGACCAGTTCCACAATGGCCAGCGGATCCTGGGGCGCCGGCTTGACCACGACGGTGTTCCCGGCGGCCAGGGCGGGCGCCACCTTTCCGGCCATGTTGACCATGGGGAAGTTGTACGACGTGATGCAGGCCACCACACCGACCGGCTGGCGGTTGATCATGCCGCCGATGATGCCCCCCGGGGCCAGGGGCGTGGCTTGCGCCGCCTGGGGCAGCAGGGGAGTCTGGAGCACCGGGCGAGGATCACGGGCGTACCGCTCGAAGCGGTCGGCGGCGACGGGCACCTGCATGCGTGAGCCGACCGTCGCCGTCGCACCCGTCTCGGCGATCACCAGCGGCAGCAGGTCGGCTGACTTGGCCCGGATGGCGGCTGCTGCGGCGCGCATGAGGTCACCCCGCTCCTCGACCGACAGCGCAGCCCAGGACGGCTGCGCCTCCTTCGCCGCGGCCGCGGCGGCCAGGGCATCGGCCGCGCTGGCGTTGGGAGCCTGGCCCACCACCTCTTCGGTCGCCGGATTGATGATGTCGTAGGTGCCATCGGTGGCATCGACCCACTTGCCCCCGATGAGGAGTTGGTGTTCGTCGCGGCGGGTGTTCTCGGCCATGTGTGCTCCCTGTCGGGCGGAGTCAGGTGATCTGACGGTGCGTCACATTGTGATCCGCCGTGCCGCCGGTCGCCAAAGGAGCAGCGTGAGCGCCTCGCGAGCGGTGACGCCAGCGGTGATTCGGCTCCGGTTGGCCGCGCCGGTGGCCGGGCGGCGAGACTGGGGAGATGGCGACCGGGACCGCACCATCGGGAACCGATGGGTTCCTCGTCCCGTTGGGGGATGAGGAGTCCGACGGCTTTTGGGAGGGCACCGCCCGGGGGGAGCTCCGCATCCAGGCCTGCAGCGCATGTGGGGCATTTCGGTTCCCGCCGCGGGTCATGTGTCCGCATTGCCAGTCCACCGAACGGGAATGGCGTGCCGTGTCCGGCCTGGGCACGATCTGGTCCTATGTGGTGGTCCACCCGCCACTGCTCCCGGCCTACGCCCCGTTTGCTCCCTATCCGGTCATCACCGTGACGCTCGACGAGGATCCCCAGCTGCGCCTGGTGGGCAACCTGGTCTCGGGGCCCGACGGCGCCATCAATGAGATCGACCCGGCCACCATCGTCATCGGGGAGCCGGTCCGGGTGGTGTTCAGCGTGCGTCAGCGCCCCGATGGATCCAGGGTGTTCTTGCCATCGTGGGTCCGTAGGCCGGGCTGAATTCGTTGCTGGGAGACCCCGAATACGTCTCGCGGACGCAAGATGGACGGAATCCTGCGATTCTCTTGGTATGAGGGAACGGAAAGCTGCCCAGTCTGTCGCCATTGACGGCGCATCTCCGGCCGGAGTGAACGCCGCGCCGGGCGCCCAGCCCAACGCCCACGCACTCTCGGGCGTGGTCGGAAATACCATCATGGGGACGGCCGACGTGTCACGGGCCCAGGAACGCCGGCGGCGGATCCGCCTCCGCCGCATGGTCGCCCTGCTCGATCTGGTCGGGGGCTGGGTGGCCATTCGCCTGCTGATGGGTCGTGCCATCGTCCCGGACCTCCATGCGCCCCACTGGGTCGGCACGGTGATGCCCGCCCTCTTGCTCATTTCGTTGCTTGGCCTGGTCATGGTCGGGCCGTTCCTCGGGGCGGGCCGATCTCCCCACACGCTCATCCGACCCGGTGAGACCAGCGTCGGACTGGAAGACGTGGTGGGGATTGACGGGATCAAGGCCGAAGTGGTGCGCTCGATCAACCTCTTCCTGGCCCATCAGACCTTCCGCGACACCATGGGCGGTTCGGCGCGGCGGGGCGTGCTGTTCGAGGGGCCGCCGGGGACCGGCAAGACCTTTGTGGCGAAGGCGATGGCCAAGGAGGCCCACGTCCCATTCCTCTTTGTCTCGGCGTCGGCCTTCCAGTCGATGTTCTATGGCCAGACCAACCGCAAGATCAGGTCCTACTTCAAACAGCTGCGCAAATACGCCCGCACCGAGGGCGGTGCCATCGGCTTCATCGAGGAGATCGACGCCATCGGCGCCTCCCGTCGCGGCATGGGCGGCAGCGGCGGCGAGGGAAACAGCGGCGTGGTCAACGAATTGCTCGTGCAACTGCAGTCCTTTGACAACCCATCCCGAGGACAGCGGCTGAGCGGTCTGTGGATTGACGTGTTCAACCGCTACCTGCCCAGCGAGTGGCAGATGAAAAAGCCCACGGTGGTCCCGGCCAACGTGCTCATCGTCGGTGCCACCAACCGGAGGGACGACCTGGACCCAGCCCTGATCCGGCCCGGGCGGTTCGATCGCTCGATTTTCTTCGGACTCCCCGGCCGTCAGGCTCGGGCCGAAATCGTGGCGTACTACCTGGGCAAGAAGTCACATGCCGAAGATCTCGACGCCCATGGTGCGACCGACAGCGTGGCCGGCATGACCTTCGGTTACTCACCCGCTTCGCTGGAACGACTGATGGATGAGGCGCTGGTCATCGCCCTGACGCACGGTCGCTCGGCCATGACGATGTCCGATGTGGCCGAAGCCAAGATGCTGGTCGAGCTCGGCGTCACGGAGGTCTCGGTCTACACGCCCGAGGAGAAGGTCCGGGTGGCCACGCACGAGGCGGGTCATGCCACCGTCGCCTACTTCGTCGGTCAGAGCCGCCAGCTCGATGTGCTCTCCATCGTCAAGCGTCGCGATTCGCTTGGCCTGCTCCAACACTCCGACACCGAGGAGCGGTTCACCCAGACCCAGGACGAGCTCGACGCCCTGCTCCAGATCGCCATGGGCGGTCTGGTGGCGGAGGAGCACTGGTTCGAACACGTGTCGACCGGTCCGGCCGGCGACCTGGCTGCGGCCACCAGCATCGGGGCCCAGATGATCGGCGCCTGCGGGATGGGCGAGTCGCTCATCTCGGTGGCGGCGGCCGGCGAAGGCCCGTTGAGCGGTGGGCTGATCGACAAGGTGCTGGGCGACAAGGCCGCCCGGGCCGAACTCGATGCGCTCCTGCTCTCCTCGCGAGAGATCGCTCGTCAGATCGTTGCCGACCACACCGACGTGGTGGAAGCGCTGCGCGACGCGCTGCTGGAGCGCGACGAGCTCGTCGGTACGGAAATCAGCGATGTGATCGAGGCGAGACTGGTCGAGGTCACAACGCCACGATGACCTTGCCGGTGTTGCCGCCGGTGAAGAGGAGGTTGAGCGCATCGGGAGCGGACTCCAGGCCGTGGACGATGTGTTCGGCCTGGCGCAACTTGCCTTCGGCCAACCAGCCGAACATGGCAGCCTGCGCTTCGGGGAAGCGGCTGACATAGTCGAGGATGATGAAGCCCTCCATGCGGCCCCGCCGGGCGATCAGGGCGCGGTAGTTCCCCGGGCCGGCCACCTTGCCCTCGGTGTTGTAGGTGGAGATGGCGCCGCAGAGCACCACCCGCCCGCGCAGGGCGATCTGAGCCAGACAGGTGTCGAGGATCTCCCCACCCACGTTGTCGAAATAGAGGTCGATGCCCCGGGGGCAGGCGGCGTGCAACCGCTGGGCCACCGGCTCGCTCTTGTAGTTGATCGCCTCGTCGAAACCCAACTCGTCGACGATCCAGCGGCACTTCTCGTCGGTGCCCGCCAGACCGACCACCTTGGCGGCCCCACTCAGCCTGGCGATCTGCCCGACGGCCGAGCCGGTCGCCCCGGCCGCCCCCGACACGACAACCGTGTCGCCCTCAGCCATCGCGCCGACGTCGAGCAGGCCGAAGTACGCCGTCATGCCGTTGACGCCGAAGAGGTTGAGGGCCAAGGTCGGCTCGACGCCCGCCGGGATCACCTGCAAGCCGGGCTCGCCTCCCCCCGCAATGGCGAAGTCCTGCCATCCGAGCATCCCGAAGACGAGATCGCCCACGGAATGGTTCGTCGAGTTGGAGGCGACCACCTCCCCGATGCCCGCGCCCCGGATGACCTCGCCGATGCCGATGGGGGGTAGATAGCCGGGGGCATCGTCCATCCAGGTGCGGATGGTGGGGTCGATGGAGAGGTACCGCACCCGGACCAGCGCCTCACCGTCCGCTGGTTGGGGCACCGGGCCATCGCTCCGGCGAATGGTGGCGCCGTCGACCATGCCGGAGGGTCGAG
>Ga0208480_1000733_pt1 | contig 12313 bp, 10 predicted proteins | sample NGESurshal092012_4_FD_184485 | JGI IMG/M metagenome (GOLD analysis project Ga0208480, IMG submission 184485) | Arctic peat soil microbial communities from Barrow, Alaska - NGEE Surface sample F53-1 shallow-092012 (SPAdes) | ecosystem: Environmental > Terrestrial > Soil > Wetlands > Peat ... | reverse complement strand
CTTCGATCGGCCTGCGGCCGATCAATGCGCTGGTCGATATCACCAACTTCATGACTTACGACCGCGGCCGGCCGCTGCATGTGTTCGACGCCGCCAAGGTGACGGGGCATCTTGCGGTGCGCCGCGCCCGCGACGGCGAGACGCTGCTCGCGCTCGACGGCCGCCTTTATACGCTCGACTCCGGGGTCTGCGTGATTGCCGACGACCACGGCGTCGAATCGCTGGCCGGCATCATGGGCGGCGAAGCCTCCGGCTGTTCGGAGCAAACCACGGACGTGCTGATCGAATCGGCGCTGTGGAACGAGATCAACATCGCCCACACCGGCCGCAAGCTCGGCATCAATTCCGACGCGCGCTATCGCTTCGAGCGCGGCGTCGATCCGGCCTTCATGGTGCCGGGACTGGAGATGGCGACCAGGCTCGTGCTGGAACTGTGCGGCGGCACGGCCTCGGAAAACATCGTCGTCGGCAACGCCTTCGGCGACGATCGCGTGATCGATTTTCCGCTCGCCGAGGTCAAGCGCCTGGCCGCGATCGACGTCGCGCTGCCGGAGATCAAGCGCATCCTCGGGCATCTCGGCTTCATGATGGCCGGCAGCGGTCCGGTGGTGAAGATCGCGGTGCCGTCCTGGCGCACCGATGTGCACGGCAAGGCCGACATTGTCGAGGAGATCGTGCGCATGGTCGGCGTCGACAAGGTGCCGATGACGCCGTTCGAGCGCGGCGAGGCGCCACGCAAGCCGATCCTGACTCCAATTCAGCGGCGCACTCGCCGCGCCAAGCGCGCGCTGGCCGCGCGCGGCATGGTCGAGGCGGTGACGTGGTCGTTTATCGCGAGGCCGGCGGCCGAATGGTTCGGCGGTGGCGGCAGCGACCTCACGCTCGCCAATCCGATCGCGTCGGACCTGTCCGAGATGCGGCCGAGCCTGCTGCCGGGGCTGGTTGCCGCCGCGCAGGCCAATAGCGACCGCGGCTTTTCCGACCTGGCGCTGTTCGAGGTTGGACAGATCTTCAAGGGCGACCGACCGCAGGATCAACTGACCGCCGCCGCCGGCGTCCGCCACGGCTTTGGCTCGAGCCAGGGCATCGGACGGCACTGGTCCGGTTCGGCCATGGCCGATGCGCTCGACGCCAAGGCCGATGCGTTTGCCGTGCTGGCATCCACCGGTTCGCCCATGCAGGCGCTGCAGATCGTTCCCGGCGGCGCCAACTGGCTGCACCCGGGACGTTCCGCCACCATTCAGATCGGTCCGCAAAACATCCTCGGCTATTTCGGCGAATTGCATCCGCGCACGCTGGAAGCGCTCGGCGCCGACGGCCCGCTGGTCGCATTCGAGGTGATCCTCGAGCGGATTCCCGACGCGAGGCAGAAGCCGACCCGCGCCAAGCCGGTGCTCGAACTGTCCGCGTTCCAGCCGGTATCGCGCGATTTCGCCTTCATCGTCGATCGCAGCATCAGAGCCGGCGATATCGTGCGCTCGGCGCAGGCCGCCGACCGCAAGCTGATTACGGACGTCACGGTGTTCGACGTCTATGAGGGCAAGGGCATCGGCGACGGCAAGAAATCCGTCGCCATCGCCGTGACGATACAGCCGCGCGAAAAGACCCTGACCGATCAGGAGATCGACGCGATCGCCGCCCGGATCGTCGCCGAGGTGACCAAAAAGACCGGCGGCGCGTTGCGCGCATGATTCCGGCGTCTGACCGAAATGGAGCCAATAGAATCACGAAGATCGTCATGCCCGGGCATAGCCGTCCGAAGGACGGCGTCGCTTCCGCTCGCCTATGTCCCGGGCATCCACGTCTTTGCGGCAACGAGACAAGAAAGACGTGGATGGCCGGGACAAGCCCGGCCATGACGGCCGCGTTCGGTCTGGTTCCCGGTGATATCAGCGCCAACGTCGCGGTTGCGATCTGCGCCATCGCGTTTCTGTCGGGAACGGCGCGCGGATTTTCCGGCTTCGGCTCGGCGCTGATCTTCATGCCGCTCGCCAGCAGCATCGCCGCGCCGCGGCTGGTCGCGGCGCTGCTGCTGATCATCGATTTTGTCGCCGCCGCCCCGCTGCTTCCGAACGCCTGGCGACATGCCGACCGCCGCGCAACAGCGGTCATCGTGCTGGGCGCGCTGGTGGGCGTGCCGCTTGGTACCTATTTCCTGAGCCGGCTCGATCCGGTGACAACGCGCTGGATCATTTCCGGATTCGTGTTGGCATTGCTGGTGCTGCTGCTATCGGGCTGGCGCTACCGCGGCCAAGACCATCCGGCCCTTTCCGTCGGCATTGGCGCGCTGGCGGGCTTTTGCAGCGGGCTGGCGCAGACCGGCGGCCCGCCGATTGTCGGCTACTGGCTCGGCCGGCCAATCGCGCCGGCCACCGCGCGCGCCAACATCCTGCTGTTTTTCGGCGCCTCGGATTTCTTTTCCCTGGTCAGCTACGCGTTCACCGGGCTCGTCACCTCGGATGCGATCCGGTTCTCGCTGCTGGTCGGCCCGGTCTATGCCGTCGGCGTCTGGTTCGGCACAACGCTGTTCGGCCGCGCCAGCGAGCGGCTGTTTCGCACCATCTGCTATGTGCTGATCGCGGCGGCCGTCATCATCGGCCTGCCGCTGCTGGACCGCGTGCTGCGGTGATCCGGCCATGACGACGGGTGACCGGTGAGGGCCTCAACGCTCTCGAACCAGCAAATCAAGCGGTACCTCCAGCACGTTAGCGATGAGCCGAAGCGCCGCCGCCGTGCCGGTACGTCGGCCGTTTTCGATATCCGAAATATGACCCTGGCTTAGATCTGTCTTGAAAGAAAGATGCATCTGGGTGATGTCGCGCCATTCGCGCAAGACGCGCACCGGGTTCTCTCCATTGGCCATGCGATCGACAACGTCCTTCGGCAGCAATGGAGCACCACCTGAAATCTCCTTGCGCGCCCGCGAGACAATCCGTGCGGAACCCGCATCTTCATCCGCTTCAGATGCCCTGGCCACCAAAAGCTCGTAATCCTTCTTTGGAAGAATTGCGACTTCGCCACGCGGCGTCTTCTGGAATCGAACAGTCATGGCGTCCTCTTAAAGCGTTTTCAGGTTCACTTGAATTGCCTCTCCCGAGGCCTCGTGGTTCGAGACGCGCGAAGGCGCGCTCCTCACCATGAGGGGCTGAGACCTTATCCTGAGGAGCGTCGCGAAGCGATGCGTCTCGAAGGATGAAGCCATCAAGGTGGAAATGGCGCTAGTCATATATTTCTCGCCGATGTCCTGCCGCGGCAACAATGATCGTTCCCTTGTCCTCGTATATTTGCGTCAACGCTTCATCACCAGATCGCAATACGCGTAACCATCGCGGGTGACGCGCTCGCCGGTGGCGATGGCGAGGCGGTGGGTGAAGATCGGGGCGGCCACCACACAGGTATGGAATTCGCCGTTCTCGCCGCAGGGATCGATGCCGCCGGGAAAATCGGCCAGCAATTGCCGATCGAATTTGCGGCCGGCGAACTCCGCCGGCAGCTTGTTCAGGTCGACGGTGGCGAGATAGGCCTCGAAGCCATCGGCGATCATCGCCTGCGCCAGCGGCAAGGTCGGCCTTTCCCAGAGCGGGAACACCGGCGTGATGCCGGTGCCCGCGAGTTTCTGCTCGCGATAGGCCCTGATGTCGCCAAGAAACAGATCGCCGAAGATTATGTGGGTGATGCCGTCCCCTACGGCGGTGGCGATCGCCTCGCCCAGCCGTGCCTCATAGACCTCATTCGGGCAGGGATAGGGGATCGGCACCATGCGCGGCGGCAATCCCGCCGCTTCGCATTGCGCCAGCAAGATCTCCTGCCGCACGCCGTGGATCGACACCCGGCCGAACGTCTCGGTTACCGTCGTCAGCGCGCCGACCACGTCGAGTTCGCCCGCGCCCCGCACGGCATGAAGCGCGTAGGCACTGTCCTTGCCGCTCGACCACGAAATCAGCGCCTTCGGCCGCGACGGCGTCACCGCAGTGGATACCTGGGTATCGCGGACCTGACCGGGGGCGCCCGGCGACGGCGTTTGGCCGCCGGCGCCGGTGCCGGTCCGGTATCCCTGAGCGCGCCGATCTTGCGCAGCGCGGCGTCCGCCGCGCGCTCACCGCTTTCCCACGCGCCGTCGACCGTTCCCCACAGCGTTTCATGGGTGGCCTCGCCGGCCAGGAACAGGGAGCCAACCGGCTCGGTCAGAATCCTGCGCGACGGCTGCCAGCCCGGCGCGGCCGATGACATCGCGCCGAGCACATGGGGCGCGGCATTCCAGTTGGTGGCGCTGGCTTTCGTGACCCCGGAAATGAGCTCGCTGCCGAACAGTTTGGTCAGCCATTCCCGCGCAAATGCCGTCATGGCCGGCTCGCCCTGCGCGGCGAGATCGCGGCCGAACGCGCCGGCGACATCGATGATGCACAGCGCCGAGCCCGCCCGGTTGGCGAACATCAGCGCAGTTTTCGTCGAGTTGCTCTGCTCGATCAGGACATCATCGCGCGCGAGCCCGAGCGGGTTGCCCGGCAGTTGCAGGGCGATGCGATCGTAGCTGCCGAGGCTCAACTTCGCGGCGGCATCGAGCTGACGCCTGGGTATGTCGGGCGTGAACCTGATGTTGCCCGCGGCCAATACATTGCTTGATACCGTAATGATGGCGGCGCGCGCGGCAATCCTGCCGGCGGGCGTTTCCACCGTGACGTCGCGCCCGTTCCAGCTGACGTGGCTTGCCGGCGTCGACAGCGCCAGTGGCAGCTGCTCGCCGAGCCTGGCGATCAGCGTGCCAAGGCCCTGGCGGCAGGCGATCGCGGCGGTGCGATCCTGCGCGCGGGCCTTGTCCATGACGGAAACGTCCTTCAGGTCCTTGCCGGTAAAGCTGGCGCCCAGCACGAACTCCGCTGTGCCGGCCCAATCGCCGAGATCCTTCGGCAGGGCCGCGGCACAGGACATGTCGGCCCTGCCATGCGAGGCGTCGTCGATGGCGCGGTTGGCGCGCACCAAAGCGGCGAGAAATTCCTCGGTTTCGCCGGCCCGTGCAAAACGGCGGCCGATGCGGATTTTCTGGCCCAGTGGCGCCGGAGAGACCTCGAGCCCCGCACTGCGCGCGAACCGGACCATCGGATTGGTGTCGGGGCTGTGCAGCCAGCGCGCCCCGCGATCGAACGGCACCTCGTAGGTCGCGGTGTCGGTGAGGCAGCGACCGCCGATCCGTGCGGTCGCCTCGACCACGATCACGCTGCGGCTGGCGGCCTGGATGCGACGCGCCGCGGCAATGCCGGCAGCGCCCGCACCGATCACGACAATGTCAGCCTCGCGCGGCAGCGGCGCCGCCCACGCGCGGGAACCCAGCGCCGGTGTCACCGCAAGGGCCGCGGACGCCGACAGGAAATCGCGGCGCGTCATTGTCATGTCATGGTTTCCGGAACTTTGAAAAATGCGGGAACGTCCAGTGAACTTGCCGCATCCAAGTCGGGGCAGCAACCGTCATGGTAAATCAATCATGATTGATCCAGCGAACCCATGAACCAAATTGCAACGGCTTTCGACCATGATAAAGAGCAGAAAAAGCCGGCCGGAAAGGCCGTTGGGGGAAACATCATGGGCTTCGTGCTCGATACCGTCGGCCAGTGGATCGCGGGCTACCTCCAGAAGGAAGTGCCGGGCTATGAGCCGTTCACGCCGAGCGATCCCGAGCACCTGCGCGGCATTATCGAGCCCGGCGACGTCATCCTGGTCGAGGGCAACAACCGCGTCTCCGGCATTATCAAATACCTCACCCAATCCACCTGGTCGCATGCCGCGCTGTTTGTCGGCCCGATCGACGGCGCGGCCGAGCCCGACGGCGAGCCGCATGTCCTGATCGAGGCCAATATCGGCGAAGGCGTGACCTCGGCGCCGCTGTCGAAATACTTCCCCTATCACACGAGGCTGTGCCGGCCGGTGGGGCTGTCGTATGAAGACCGCTACACGGTGTGCCGCTACGCCATCAACCGGATCGGATTCGGCTACGACACCAAGAACATCCTCGATCTGATGCGCTATCTGATCCCGCTGCCGATACCGCAACGCTGGCGGCGGCGGATGATCGCGTTCGGCTCCGGTGATCCCACCAAGATCATCTGCTCGGCGCTGATCGCGCAGGCGTTCGACGCCGTGCGCTACCCGATCCTGCCCAAGATCACCCGCGCCGGCAGCAAACAGGCGCGGCGCGAAATCCTGCATATCCGCGATTCATCGCTGTATATGCCGCGCGATTTCGACATCTCGCCCTATTTCGAAGTCGTCAAACCCACCATCGTGCGGGGTTTCGACTACACCGCCCTGCACTGGGCCGACAAGCAAAAGCCGCTCCGGGAGGTAGCGGGCGAATTCGGACCGTTTCCAGAAACGGTCCGTTCGCCGCCGCTTGTTCCTGAAAAGACTGACGAAGAGGCGCCGTTTCCGGCTCCAGAAGTGACGCCTTCTGCCGCACTCGTCGAGCGCGTTACGGTGTCTGAACATTTCATGGTCGTCGAATATGTTTCCGCGTGCCCGCCCGAGCCGCGCGACCCGGGGCCGGTACTGGCGGCTTAAAGCAGGAGGCCTTTACTCAGGCCGCCGCCGCGGAGGTTGCGCATGGCAATCCGGCGCGCGCGAGCCCGCCATAGAGCTGCTCATCGGGCATTTCCGAGCACAGGATCGCGCGCACCGCGACCAGCTTCCCGATATCGATGCCGGTGGCAAACCCCTTGCTTTCGCACAGAAAGGCCAGATCCTCGAACACCACATTGCCGGTGGCGCCGGGCGCGAACGGGCAACCGCCGAGACCGCCCAGCGAGCCGTCGAGGATGCGTGCGCCCGCATCCAGCGCCGCCGACGCATTGGCGATGCCCATGCCCCTGGTATCGTGCAGGTGAACGCAGATCGGCTTCGATCCGGCGAGCCTGACTGCCGCTTTGGTCAGTTCGCCGACCTGCTTCGGGCCGGCATAGCCGACGGTGTCGGCAATGCCCACCGCGTCGACACCGGCCTCGAAGCATTTCGCGACCAGCCGGATCACCTCCTGCGGATCGACCGGCCCGGCGATCGAGCAGCCGAGCGCCATCGAGATCGCCGCGTGAACGATCGGCCTGTGCGTGCTGCGGTCGCGCAGCTCGGAAAGCCGTTTGGCATTTGCGATGGCCTCCTCGCGCGAGCGGTTGGCGTTGGCCCGGCTGTGCTCTTCAGTCGCCGAGACCACCGTGGCAATCTCGGCAACGCCTGATGCCAGCGCATCGTTAACGCCGCGCGCGTTGAGTGCGAGCGCGATGCCGTGCGCTTGCGGAAGCGATCCGACGGTGCGGACGATCTCGCGCACGTCGGCAAATTGCGGGAATGTCTTGGCGGGCAGGAACGAGCCAACCTCGAAATGCCGCACGCCGGCGGCATATTCGTCGCGGACCCAGCGCTGCTTCGCCGCCGTCGACGGGAAGGCCTTTACCAGTTGCAGGCCGTCCCTAAGCCCCACTTCGCGCAGGATCACTCGATCTTCGGGATAGACGGCAGAAACGCGGGTCATGCGAGCCTCACAGTCGCGTTGGCGGTTGCAGCAACTTCCCTGGGCGAGGATTCCCGCCGCTCAAGCTCGGCGCGAACCGCTTCGGTGTCGGCGCCGAGCGCCGGCACTTTCAGGCCTTCGCCGATACTCGCCCCGTTCCACTCGACCGGCAGCGCCGGAACGCGGAACGGCTCGCCATCGACATTGAAATTATGGACGAGGCCGCCGGGCCGCAACACATGCGGATCGCTCAGCAGATCCTCGGGACGATTGATCGGGGAGAAACAGATGTTCAAGCGGTCGAGCGTGGCGGAAAGCTCCGCCGCGTTGCAGCGCTTGATCTCTTCGGCGACGCGCGGAATGATCCTGCCGCGCGCCATGATCCGGTCGGTGGTGTTGCGCAGCGTTGGATCGTCGACAAATTCCCTGAGCCCGAACTCGCGGCAAAAACTCTGCCAGTGACCTTCGGTGACGACGCCGATGAAGATGCGTTCGCCGCCCGCGGTCTCGAAAATATCGTAGATCGGCCACGCATGTTCGCGCTCCGGCATCGAGCGCGGCCGGCTGCCGGTCATCTCATATTCGACCATGTGCTGTGCAACCAGGAACATGCAGTTCTCGAACAGCCCGATCCGGATATCGGCGCCGCCGGCGCCGCCGCGCTTCCGATAGAGCGCGGCGAGAATGGCGATCACCCCGAACATGCCGCCCATGATGTCGTTGGCGGACGATCCGACGCGCTGCGGCTTGTCCCTGGTGCCGGTCATGGCGGCAAGCCCCGACATCATCTGCACCACCTCGTCGAGTGCCGGACGATGTTGGTAGGGACCGGACAGGAACCCCTTATGCCCGGCGATAATCAGATGCGGATATTTCCGGCGCAGTTCCGCAGCGCCGAGGCCCTGTCTGTCGAGTTGCCCGTCGCGGAAATTCTCCAGAAACACATCCGCGCTGGCGAGCAGGCGGTGCATGGTCGCGCGGTCGTCGGCGTTGGCGAAGTCGAGCACGACACTGCGCTTGCCGCGGTTGAACAGCGGGAAGAACGATGTGCCCATGCCGCCCAGGCTGCGGGTCTTGTCGCCGGCCGGCGGTTCGACCTTGATCACTTCGGCGCCAAGCTGCGCCAGGATCATGCCGCAGGTCGGACCCATCACCATATGGGTCATTTCGACCACCCTGACGCCCGCCAAGGGCAGTTCCGTCGCCATCATTGCTGTCTCCGTGCTTCGGCCCTCGGCTATCGGCCCCCGGCATCACACTAGCTCTCCGGACGCCATCTGAAAACATGCTCTGACGAAGCGCCTGTTCGCTGTTCCAGAACGCCGTTACATGGAATCGCGCGGCTCTTGCCGAACCGGGCGCGCATGTCTACCTCTCGCGGGAACTTGCCAGAGAGGACGATCCGTCATGCTGGATGCCGCGGTCAAGGCGCTGTCGCAAATCCTGTCGCCGCCGATGCGCTCGATTCTGTGGCGTTCGATCGGGCTTGCGCTGGTGCTGATCGTGGTGCTGGCGATCGGCCTGCAGCGGCTCTTGAGCTGGTTTGCGACCTATGGCGAGGGCTGGGCCGAAGCGGCGCTGGGTCCGGGCTTCCATACCCCGCTCAACCTGCTGGCATGGTTCGTTTCGATCGCCGCCGGCCTTGGCGTCGTGTTCGGCGCGGTGCTGCTGATGCCCGCGATCACCTCGCTGGTGGCCAGCGTGTTCGTCGACGAGGTCGCCGATCATGTCGAACGCGAACATTATCCGGCGGAGCGTCCCGGTACGGCGCTGCCGTTCGGCCGCGCCATGACCGAGGGCGTCAAGACCGCGCTGCTCACCGTGCTGGTCTATCTGGTTGCGCTGCCCTTCGTGTTCATTGCCGGTGCCGGGTTCATCGCATTCTTCATTGCGACCGCCTGGCTGTTGGGGCGCGAATATTTCGAACTCGCGGCGATGCGGTTTCGCAGCCCCGCGGAGGCCAAGGCGATGCGCCGGGATAACGCGGCCACGATTTTCACCGCGGGGCTGGTGATCGCGGCATTCGTGTCGATCCCGATCGTCAACCTGGCGACGCCGCTGTTCGGCATGGCCTTCATGGTTCACATGCACAAGCGGCTGTCCGGCCCGCGGCCGCAGCTGATCGAGCCGTCACGAAAGACCGGTGTTCCGGCGGCCTGATCACACCCGCCTCGCCATTGGGATGGATTGCTTCGCGGAGCCTGTCATCGGGCCGCGCTTCGCGCGGACCCGTTGGCATCGCCCCGAAATGACGGACTTGGGCTAATGCTGCGCGACCAGCGGGCAGCCGCCCTCCGCCAGCGGCCGGAAGGCCTGATCGCCGGGAATGACCCTGAGGATGTTGTAATAATCCCAGGGCTTGGTCGTCTCGGAAGGCTTCTTGACCTGGGCAAAATACATGTCGTGAACCAGACGTCCGTCGGCCCTGACATGGCCGTCCCTGGCATAGAAATCATTCACCGGGATCTCGCGCATCTTGGCCATCACCGCCCTGGCCTCGTCGGTGCCGGCCGCCGCAATGGCGCGAAGGTAGTGGCGGATCGCGGAATAGGCGCTGGCCTGGGCCATGGTCGGCATCTTGCCATGCCGTTCGAAGAAGCGTTTCGACCAAACGCGGCTTTCTTGGTCGCGATCCCAGTAAAATGCCGTGACGAATTTCAGTCCCTGCGCGCCGGCAAGCTCCATGCTGTGGACATCGGAAATGAAGATCAGCAACGAAACCATGGTCTGGTTCTTCGTCAACCCGAATTCGTTGGCCTGCTTGATGGCGTTGACCATGTCGCCGCCGCCATTGGCCAGCGCCACGACCTTCGCTCCCGACGCCTGCGCCTGAAGCAGATAGGAACTGAAATCCGAAGTGTTGAGCGGATGGCGAACGCTGCCCAGCACCTTGCCGCCGGCTGCCTGCACCGCACTCGTCGCATCGGCTTCCAGCGAATGGCCAAAGGCATAGTCGACCGTGATGAAGAACCAGGTATCGCGGCCTTCCGCCACGATCGATTTGGCAAGGCTCGTGGTGAGCGCGTAACTGTCGTAGATCCAGGATGCTTCGGTCGGCGTGCAGGATTTGCCGGTGAAGGCGGTGCTGCCGACCGCGCCCGCAATCGCGATCCTGTCGTGTTCGGCGGCGAGTTGCTCGACCGCCAGCGCGACCGCGGAATTGTCGAAGCCGAACACCATGTCGACCTTGCCGGCCTCGAACCATTGCCGGGCAATGGCAGCGCCGATATCGGACTTGTTCTGATGGTCGGCAACCACGATCTCGACCGGCTTGCCAAGCACGGTGCCGCCGGCGTCCTCGACCGCCATGCGCGCGGCGACGGCCGTGCCGGGACCGCCGAGATCGGCATAGAGCCCGGACTGGTCATTGAGAATACCTATTCTGACGACATCGTCGGAGATCTGCGCGCGGGCGGCCGTGGCCCCCAGACAGACGACCGCGAGCGCTGAAACAAGCATGAGCTGTCGTCGCACGGCACCCTCCCGCCAAAATTCCTGCTGGCCCTTTGATCCGGGCCTTGGCAGGCAGCGTATGCCTCGGTTTGATCGTCGACAAGATCGCCAGGGGCTGCGAGCATCGCCGCTGGATCCGGGTGTGATTGCGCAGAATGGGCGCACGCCCAATGCTCGCGGTCGCAGGCGCGATTATCGGAGGCCTATTGCTTCGCCGCTTGCGCGTCCATGATCGGGACGGACGAAGGATTGCGGCCGAATTCGCCGCGCATTCCGTAAATCGCGGCAACGCTGATCGCGGCACCCGCGATCACGTCTGCCAGATAATGCCCCCCGACCGGCAGCGTCGAAACGATCATCACGGCATTGATCGCCGCGACCGGAATGAATAGCGGCCGTGTATCGCGGAGCGCATAGGTGACGAGAATGCCGAGCATGGTGTGGAAGGAAGGAAAGCTCACCACGCCCTGCACCGACGAAACATCGATCTTGGTCAGCGAGCCGTCACGCAGGGCATTGAACGCATCCAGGAACGGCCACATCTCGCCTTGGCCGGCAAAATTGTCGAACAAATGTTGCGCCGGTGCAAAGTAGACAAACGCACCCGCCGCAGGAACCAGCACCATACCGATGGCGAGCCCGAGTGACGCCAGGCACAGCAATCCCAGAAATTCCGAAAGCCGCTCGCCGCTGCCGCGAATCGCCAGCCAGACGATGACGCCTTCGGTCAAGGGGGCGGTGCTCGCATAGACTCTCTCCAGCAGTCCGGCCAAAAACGGATGATCGTTGACGGCGCCGAGAAAGGCCAGCCAGTTGAAGCCGAGATGGGTGTCCAGCCTCGCAAGCAAGGCATCCCGCAGCGGCAACGCCGCGGCCGTGGCGAGATAGGTAAAGACAAGCCCGACGCTGCCGATCGCAAATATCGCGATGCAACCGCGAACCAGCAGCGAAAATCGTTCCAGAGCCGCGCGCAGAAATGACGCGACACGGTCTTCGCTGTTGCGAAGCCTGTATGAAACGAGCACATAAAACGCGTAGGCGGCAACGACGTAAATCAGCGAACGCACCAGCGCCGGCCAGGCAGCCTCGTCGAACGTCAGCGTCGACATCGGCAACCAAACCGCCTCGACGAGCGCCAAACCAGCAACGCAGGTCCAGACCACCACCATGTTGCGGCGTGCCAGCGGGCCGTAATCGGAGAACATCAGCCATTCCCCGATCCGGAAGCGATCCTTGTCCGTCACCGCAGCGGTCGACATCGAATTAATGCACCCATGGCTAGCGCAATTTCCACCTCAGTGGCTTCATCCTTCGAGACGCATCGCTTCGCGATGCTCCTCAGGATGAGGTCTCAGACCCTCATGG
>Ga0208480_1000732_pt1 | contig 12313 bp, 11 predicted proteins | sample NGESurshal092012_4_FD_184485 | JGI IMG/M metagenome (GOLD analysis project Ga0208480, IMG submission 184485) | Arctic peat soil microbial communities from Barrow, Alaska - NGEE Surface sample F53-1 shallow-092012 (SPAdes) | ecosystem: Environmental > Terrestrial > Soil > Wetlands > Peat ... | reverse complement strand
CTCGCGTATGAGCTCGCGAATTAGTTGTATTTGTCGGTGCATCGAGGTCACCGAGGCATATATCGGCGATGGACGCTTGATGTTCAGCCTTTGCTGCAGGATCCGACAAGTGTTTGATCGGACTGTCTGTCCTGCTTGGTCAGCGATCGGATGTGCGCTTCAGATAGACGACGCGATCTTCGAGTCGCTGATCCGCGACGGCACGAATCGCACTGACCAATGGGGCGATGCCGGCGGGACGACGGGAGAACCTTGCCGAGGGCGCGATCAAGATGCCCGGGTGATGTCCTGCGGCAGTGAGGTGCTGAGCGGAGATATGCGCGAAGTCTTCGATGTTCTCGGTGAGAAGCGCGCAATCTCGCTCGATGGCAGCGGCGAGGATATCGGGATCGGATTTTCCGGCCAGCCCAAGTTCGACCACTGTGGAGGCGGCGATATTGACAGCATCAAGCGCCGCGGCCAGAGTGGCCGGGTAAATCTCGTCCAGGAGTAGCTTCACCGCATTTCAGCGGCGGCTGTACCACGACGGTGCAACTCGATACGGGCCGCGATCTCGTCTGGATAGGCGGCGCGGTAACTGAGCGCGGCATCGATCTGAGTTCGCTTGAGCCCTGACTCCTGGGCCAGCGTGGCGGCCGGGTCGGGCTCCGCGTCGAGATCTTCCATCCACATCACGATCTCCCAGACGTCGGGGCCGTCGATTAGTTTTGCTCGTCGACCCGTAGGGCCGTCGCGAAACGTGATGTGCGGATGCTCCTCACGGCGAGTCCCTTCCTCGGCATAGCGACGGAGACGATCTGACAGTGTCTCGCCGGCAGCGCGTGCTCGTAGACGCAGACGCTCGGCAAGGCCGTCATCTAGGCGCACCGAAACGTTTACCGACATGTATGCACCGTAGCACAACGTCAACGGTTGTGGTGTAGCCTCCTGATCAGACGAGCGGGTCGTCTTGAAGGTCTCCGCTCAGAGCAGCCCAAGCGCGCTGCCGACCCCGTGCACGAGGTTGAACAGGGGCTGCGGGACGATCCCGAAGAAGATCGTCGCGGAACCGGCGAGGACGGCCACGAAGGCGACCTCAGGTTGGAGGCGCGGTGCACCCTCGGCGAAAGGCGCGTGAGTCCCGGCGAGCGCGGGCGTGCCCGCGCCACCATGACCGGCCAAGCCGGCACGCCCCGCGGCGGGACCGCCGCCGAGAGCCTCGTCCCCGGCCTCATCGTCAAGCTCCGGCGAGCCGCCGGCGATCGCGGGAACCGTGCTCGGCGAATGTGTGCCGGCCGCGGTGGGGGAGGGGCTCATCCACATCGTGGCGATCACAGGCAGGTAGTAGCCGAGTGAGATCATCGAGCCGATCACGATCACGACGCCGAGCCAGGTGTAGCCGCCGGCCACGGCCGCGTCGATCAAATAGAACTTGCCGATGAATCCCGCCGTGGCGGGGATGCCGGCGAGGGCGAGCATCGAGATCGTCATCGGCCAAGCCAGCAGGGGTCGCTCGCGGCCGAGGCCGGCGAGCGTCTGGATGGAGTCGCCGACCCAGCCGTCGGGGTCCTCGTCCTCGGTAAGCCACTCCTCAGGGTTACGCGCCTGGGCCACGGCTCGCGTTTCGCGCTCGCGGGCCACGATCACCGCGAAGGCGGCCATGTTCATCGGCAGGTAGACAGCAAGGTAGAAGACGAGCGCCTGGGCGCCGAGCTGTGTGGAGACGACCACGCCGGCGAGGATGTAGCCGGCTTGGGCGACGGAGGAATAGGCAAGCATGCGCTTCAGCGAGGACTGCCCGAGCGCGCCGACGTTGCCGACGAGGATCGTGATCGTCGCCAGGGCCGCCAGAGCAGGCCCCCAGCTGCCGTGCGCTTCGATCAGCGCCACGTCGAACAGGCGCAGCAGCACACCGAGTGCCGCCACCTTGGTCGCAACGGCCATGAAGGCGGTGATCGGTGTCGGCGCGCCCTCGTAGACGTCGGGCGTCCACTGGTGAAAGGGCGCAACGGAGGCCTTGAAGGCGAGCCCGGCCACGCAGAGCGCGATGCCGGTGAGCAGCATCGCGTTGTCAGCCCGACCGCTGGCAGAGATCGCGCCTGCGATCCCGCTGAAGTCGGTTGCGCCTGTGGCCCCGTAGAGCAATGCGATGCCGTACAGCAGCGTCGCGCTGCCGACAGAGCCCACGATCAGATACTTCAGGCCCGCCTCGAGGGAATGCTCGTTGCGCATTTCTGTCGCGCAAAGCACGTAAAGCGGGATCGACAAAAGCTCGAGCCCGAGGAACAGGGCGACGGTGTTCTGGGCGGCGCCGAGCAGCGCCATGCCACCGATCGTGGTCAGCAGCATCGCGTGCAGCTCGCCGTGCGCCGCTTCGCGCGAAGCACGCGAGCGCCAGGCGAGCAACACGGTGGCCATGCCGCCGACCGCGAGGATCAGGTTGAGCGTGAGCGACAGACGGTCGATGCGCAGCGCACCGGAGACGATCGACTCGGGCGAGTTCCAACGCCAGATCGAGAGCCCGAGCGAGGCCCCAAGCGCGACGAGCGCAAGCGATGGAACGATCTGCTCGCGGACCCAGCGCGAACCGAGTAGCCCGACGAGCAGCACCACAATTGCCCCGCCCAACAGCGCGATCAGTGGCGAAAGCGCCGCGAAGTCGACGTGCGGACCTTTGAGGTGGGCGGTGGCGAGGAGGAGGTTCATCGGGCCGCACCTACGGTCTTCGAGACCTCGCAGATCGAATGACCGGCGACGGTGCGGCATTGCCGCGAGCCGTAGCTCGCCCGTTCTGCCGGTACCTCGGTTGAGTTGAATTGACTACCGGTCTCGCCTACCGCAAGAGGTGCTGCGTTAGCGGGCGTGGCTGCGGCGTGTGCGGCCGCGACTGACACGCTGGCCGAGTTTTCAGAGCGCTTCAGCGCGCCCTGGGGATAGAGCGCGAGGAACACGATCACGGCGAGCAGGGGCACCAGCACGAGCGCGTCGGTGCGCGTCAGGTCGCGCGATTTCACGTCGCTGCCGACGCGATTGTGCATCGCGCGGATGAACACGCGCAGGGCGTAGACGCTGGCCATCACAACACCGCTGAAGGCGACCACGGCGATCGCCAGCTTGGCTTTGAAGACGCCCAGCAGGATCAGGAACTCGCCGACGAAGTTGGCCGAGCCGGGCATCGCCAGCGTGGCCAGCGCGACCACCAGGAAGATCGTGGCCAGCACCGGCGCGCGGAAGGCGATGCCGCCCATCTGGCGGATGTCCTGCGAACCGCCTGCTCGCTGAGCAAGCAACATGATGATGAAGAAGATCGGCGCGACCACGAGCCCGTGGTTGACCATCTGCAGGAGCGCCCCCTGAGCGCCTTGCGGATTGAGCGCGAAGATCCCGAGCGTGATGAAGCCGAGCTGTGCGACCGAGGAATAGCCGGCGATCAGGCGCGCGTCGGTCTGCGTGAAGGCCATCGCCGAGCCGTAGACGATCGAGCACAGCGCGAGGATCAACATCAGTGTCTGGAAGTGGGCGGCCCCTTGGGGGAAGAGCGGCAGCACGATCGCCAGGAAGCCGTAGGCGCCGACCTTGGAGAGCACGCCGCTGAAGACCATCAGCACCTCGATCGGCATCGCCCGATAGCCGTCTGGCATCCAGCCGTGCAGCGGAAAGGCGGGCATCTTCACGAGGAAGGCGGCGGCGAAGAACAGGAAGATCCACTCCTGTGAGCCCTTGCTGAGCGGCAGGCCTTGCAGCTGGGAGAGCACGAATGTGATGTGCCCGCCGTTTTGCTCGCCTGCAAGCACGCCTGTGGCGATTGCGGCGGCCAGCATCAGCAGCGAGCCAACGAGCGTGTAGATGACGAGCTTGATCGTTGCTTTGACGTGGTCGGGTCCTTCGCCCCACGCCCCAATCAGGAAGTAGAAGGGGATCAGCATCAGGTCGAAGAAGGCGACGAACAGGGCAAGGTCCTGGGCGAGGAAGGCGCCGAGCACGGCCGACTCGGCCAGCATGAACTGGAAGTAGAAGAGTTTTGGCCGCTCCCACGAGCGCAGGTTGGAGGCCAGTACGGCGGCGAAGAACAGCAGCGCCGTGAGCCCGACGAGCAAAACGTTCAGCCCGCTGACGCCAAGCTTGTAGTGGATACCGAGTTCTGAGATCCAAACGACGTCGGTGACGTCCTCGAGCCCGTGCGAGCCGGGTCCGTACTGAACGATGTAGCCGATCGCCAGCCCGAGCGCGACGAGGGTCCCGGCCAGGGCGAGCAGGCCAGGCAGGCCCCACTTGCGTGGCGCGGAGTCTGCGTCGGAATCGGCGATGCCCCCCGCGCGCGCGGGGGAGCGGCCGGTGGGGATGAGTCCCCCGAGCAGTCCGCAGGCGGCCGGTAGCCAGATGAGGATCGAGAGAGGCGGCATCAGCCGGGGAGGTGGTTTCTGAAGGTCGGGGAGGGGAGAAGGTCGATCTGGGCAGCGAAGGTATGCAGCGTCGAGGGGGGCAGGGTGGCGCTCGACATGCTCATGCCTGCAGAAGGAAGTAGAGGCCGAGCGCGGCGATACCGAGCACGACAAGCGCCGCGTAGTAGCGCAAGAGGCCGGTCTGCACCGCGCGCACCGAAGCAGAGCCGGCCTTGACGAGACCGGTGGCGCCGCCGACGATCGCGCCGTCGACGAACACGCGCTCGAATGTCGTGTTCGCGAATCGACCAGCCGCCGCGGCCGGCTTGACGATCAGCGCGTCGATCATCTCGTCGAAGTACCACTTGTTCACGAACAGCGTGTACAGCGGCTTGAAGCGCGTACGGGCGCTCACGGCGATAGAGGGCTGCTTGACCCAGATGCGGTAGGCGATGGCGATGCCGCTCAACCCGAGCACGGTGCCCAGGGCAAGTCCGAACCACAACAGGCCGTCGCGCGTATGCACCGTGTAGAGCGTCGAGCCGTAGAAGCTCGGTTCGAGGAATTTGTCGATCACGTAGTCGACATTGGGGATCTGCACGAGGCCGGCGCCGACAGCCCCGATCGCGAGGATCACCATCGCGACGCGCATCGGCAGCTCCCGCTCGGCGATCACGTGCGTGGGACCGGGGAAACCGACATCGGTGTCCTCGACCTCGCCGTTGGCGGGATTGGTCGGCTCCGGAGCGTGGTAGAGATGACCGCCCTCGAGCTCCTTGGCCTGCTCCACCGGATCGCCGTAGAAGGCGCGGAAGATCATGCGGAAGGTGTAGATCGCGGTCATGAACGCGCCGATGTAGCCGAACACGTACAGCGCCCAGTGCCAGCCGCCGCGCTCGCCTGTGACCAGCAGGATCTCGTCCTTGGAGAAGAAGCCTGAGAAGGGCGGTATGCCCGACAGGGCGAGGCCGCCGATGATGAAGCAGGCGAACGTGAACGGCATCGCCTTCTTGAAGCCTTTCATCTTCTCCAGCGACTGCTCGCCGCCCATCGCGCCGATGATCGAGCCGGCGCTCATGAACAGCAGCGCCTTGAAGAAAGCGTGGGTCATCAGGTGGAACATGCCGGCGGCGTAGGCGCCGACGGACACCCCCATGATCATGTATCCGATCTGCGACATCGTCGAATAGGCGATCACGCGCTTGATGTCGGTTTGGGTGATCGCGATCGTGGCGGCGATCACGAGCGTCGCGCAGCCGATCACCGCGCCGACGTCCTGCGCCGCGGGCGCCAGTTCGAAGAAGGGATGCATGCGGGCGATCAGGTAGACACCGGCGGTCACCATCGTGGCGGCGTGGATCAGGGCAGATACGGGGGTTGGTCCCTCCATCGCGTCGGGAAGCCATGTGTGCAGCGGGATCTGCGCCGACTTCGCAAACGCTCCGACGAGCAGCAAAAGGCAGCCGGCGGTCACGTCGCCTTCGCCACTGGTGAAGACGTTCGGCGCGGCCTTGAATGCCTTGAGGAAGTCGAGCGTACCGGTGTGCTTGAAGAGGAAGTACGTGCCGAGCACGAGTCCGACGTCGCCGACGACGTTGATCACAAACGCCTTGATGCCGGCTTTGGTGGCGGTCGACCGCCTGTACCAGAAGGAGATCAGCAGATAGGAGGCGGCGCCGACGAAGGCCCAGCCGACGATCAAGAGCAGGAAGTTGCCGGCCAAGACCAGCAGCAGCATCGAGAAGACGAAGAAGTTGAGGTAGGCGAAGTAGCGCGCGAAGCCTTTGTCGGCATCCATGTAGGACACCGAGTAAAGATGGATCGTGGTCGAGACGCCCGTGACGACGAGGATCATGTAGACCGACAACGGGTCGACCAAAATCGACATCTGCGCGTCGATGCCAACGGTGCTCGCGTAGTTCCAGAGTGAGGAGGTGAGCTGGCGGTCGTGAGCAGCGTGTCCTTGTAGCGAGATCAGCGTCGCCAGCGCCGCCAGGAAGGCAAGGAAGATCGCAGCCGTGCCGATCCAGCCGGCGGTGCGGGGGTGGGCGGGACCTGAGAAAAACTTGAAGCCGGCGCCGATGATCAGTGTGCCCAGCAGTGGGAACGCCAGCACCAGCCAGCCGTAGGTGGTGGTCATCCCTGGAGCTCCCGCAGCTCGTCTACGTCGATCGGCAGGCGCCGGCGGTGGATCGCGACGATCATGCCGAGCCCGATGCAGACCTCGCAGGCCGCGACGGTCATCACGATCAGCGCGAGGATCTGCCCGTCGCCGTTGCCCCACATGCGCGAGAAGGCGATCAGCGAAAGGTTGGCGCCGTTGAGCATCAGCTCCAGGCAGAGCAGCACGACAAGTGGGTTGCGACGTGTCATCACGCCGAACGCGCCCGTGCAGAAGACGATCCCCGAGACGGCGAGGTACCAGCCGATGCTCACCAACCGCCTCCGTCTGGCCCGGGTTGCTCGTCGCCCAGATCGCCGGCCCCACGCGCGTGCGCAAGCGCCAGCCCTTCGACGCCCTCGACCATCGTGCCGGTGCCACGCGGGCGCAGGATGTCAAGCGGGGTCAGCCTGTCGCGCTCCTCGTCGTCCTCCAAGCCACGGCGGCGGCGCGCCAGTACGACGCCGCCGACAGCAGCGATCAAAAGCAGCAGAGAGGAGGCCTCGAACACGAGCAGGAAGCGCGTCAACAGCAGGTTGCCGATGTAGGCGGGTGTGCCGAACGTGCGTGGCCCAGGAGCGTAAGGAGCACCGTCGCCGGAGACGGCCTTCAGCCCGCTGCCGAGCAAGGCGATCAACAGCTCGACGAGCAGCACCCCGGCGAACAGGGCGCCGGACAGCTTGCGCCCGTCGGCCCCCCGCGCGCGCGGACGGCGCGAAAGCACGCCGTCGAGCGACTGCTCCTCATCGCCGACATAGGCGACGACGAACACGTAGAGAACCATCACAGCGCCGGCATACACGACGACCTGCGCGGCGGCGACGAATTCGGCGCGTAGCAGCAGGAACAGCACGGCCAGCGAGAGCAGATGCCCGACGAGCGCGAGCACACTGTAGAAAGGGTTGCTGAACGTGACGACGCCGATCGCGCCCGCAATGACGCCGATCGCCGCGATGAAGAAGAGGATGCTAGACACGGCACCGCCGCTTGTGGTTTTGGGGGATGGATTGGGCGTGCTCGTAGTGCCAGCGCGGCTGTCGCACGTTCATCGCTACTCGCCCTCCCGGCGCAAGGGAGTGCGCTCCAAAGGCTCGGCGAGCAGCATCTCCTTGGTGAAGATCAGGTCGCTGCGCGTGTAGTCGGAGAGCTCGTAGTCGTGCCCCATCGTGATCGCGTCGAAAGGACAGGCAACCTCGCAGTAGCCGCAGAAGATGCAGCGGGAGAGGTTGATCTCGTACACCTCCGCATAGCGCTCGCCGGCGGAGACGCGGTGCTCGGGTGTGTTCTCAGCCGCGACGACGCGAATGCAGTCGGAGGGGCAGGCGGCGGCGCAAAGCGAACAGCCCACGCACTTCTCGAGGCCGGTGTCCTCGAACTTGTGCAGCTTGTGCCTGCCGCGGAAGCGTGGATAGACGGGCGTCTTCTCCTCGGGGTACTCGAGCGTCACGGGTTTCTCGAGCATGCGTCCGAAGGTGGTCTTCATGCCGCGCAGGGTTTCGCCAAACGCGCGATAAGTGCCACGCGCGGCGCCTGGAGCGGGAGTGCGCATGACCTGGATCACGTCGTCTCCGGGAGGCCAGGTCATGTGTTCCTCAAGTGCATGGCAGCCACAGGGTGGCTTTGCGGCGCACAGGGCATCAGTGCGTCACCACCACAAGCACTGCTGTGACAAGCGCGTTGAGCGTGGCCAACGGCAGGAGAATCTTCCAGCCGAAGCTCATCAGCTGGTCGTAGCGCAGTCGTGGCAAGGTGGCTCTGACCCAGATGAACAGGAACGTCATCAGCCCCATCTTGAAGAGCACGACGAAGGGATCGACCCAGCCCGGAGGATGGATGCCGAAGGGCAGCAGCCAGCCGCCGAGGAAGACGGTCGTGACGATGCCGGAGACGACAAGCACGTTGAGGTACTCGGCGAAGTAGTAAGAGGCAAAGCGCCCGCCGCCGTACTCGGTGTTGTAGCCGCCGACCAGCTCCGCGTCGGCCTCGGTCAGGTCAAAGGGAGCGCGGTTGGTCTCGGCAAAGCCCGCCACCAGGAACACGAGAAAGCCGAAGAACTGCGGCACGATGTACCACATGCCCTGCTGGGCTTCGACGATGCCGGTCAGGGACAGCGTGCCGGCGGTGAAGATCACGCCGACGAGCGCCAAGCCTTGAGACACCTCGTAGGAGATCAGCTGGGCGGCCCCTCGCATCGCCCCGAGGAACGAATACTTCGAGCCCGAGGACCAGCCGCCGAGCATGATCCCGTAGAAGGCCACGGCGCCGAAGGCAAACAGATACAACGGCCCGATCGAGACGTCGATGCCGTAGAGCCCGACGGGGGTGCCGAAGATGTGCTGCACGTTGCCGAAGGGGATGATCGCGAAGGCCGCAACGGCGGTCACGATTGAGATGCAGGGCGCCAGGGCAAACAGGAAGCCGGTCGAAGTGCTCGGGCGGAACTGCTCCTTGGTCAGGAGCTTCACGATGTCGGCCAGCGGCTGCAGCGCGCCGAAGGGGCCGACGCGATTGGGGCCGTAGCGAGCCTGCATGCGGCCAAGCAGCTTGCGCTCGGCCAGCAGCACGATCGGAACCAGCTGCAAGCCGACCGCGAAGATCACGATCGCCTTGAGGATCTGGATCCACCATTCTTCGTAGAAGCCGACAACGGCGAGTGTCGGCATCAGGAAGCCACCGCCGTCGCGCGCTCGTGCGGGCGCAGGCCCTTGCCGCCGATCTCCTCGAGCGTGAGGCCCGCGTACTGAGGCACAGCCTCAAAGAGCTGCTGGGAGGCCATGCCGGCGGTGAGCACCTCCAAGTCGATCCCGACTCGGACTGCGACGTCGGCGATCACCTGCCACTCGGCGCGACTCTCTCCCGGTTTTGCGACGGCCGGACGCAGGCGCTGGATGCGCCCGTCTGGGTGCACCACAGTGCCCTCCTTCTCGGGGTAGGCCCCGGCCGGGAAGACGATGTCGGCGTGCTCGCGGATCGCGTCGGTCAAGAACATCGCGTGGCTTATAACGGTTGTCGCGTTCTCGAGTGCCTTCGTCCACAGCTCGCGGTCATGCTCGTCGGCTGCTCCCGTGAGCGGATCGGCGCCGAGTAGGTACAGGCAGCTCAGGTCGCCCTTGCCCAGTGCCTGCGCGATCGCGTGCGCGTCAAGGCCGTCCGCGCCCCCGGGGGTGTCATCCTCGACGGAGCTCAAGCCCGGTCCGGCGTTGGGCAGCGCGCCGGCCTCGCGCAGTCCGCGCCCGTTGCTCTGCGCCGGGATTTCCAGCAAGCCGGCGTTGTCGGTGCCGGCGATGCCAAGCGTCTCGGCCAGCTCGAGCAACGCCTGTGCCGCGCGCGCGCCGTCGGTGCCAGCCGTCAGCCGCTCGCCCCACAAAATCACGATCTCCTCGCCGGCCTCTTTCAACTTTGCGATCAGCTCAGCGGGCTTCTCCACTAGATCCGCCGCGCTCGCGCGGAGCAGCTTCATGCCGTGGCGGCGCACGCCCTTGCGCAGGCGCAGGTCGAGGATCGCCGCGTCGGGTACGAGCTCGCACTCCAGCGCAAGCACGGCGTGGGCGAACTCCAGGTCTGAGACCTGCGCCTGCAGCCCCGGCTCGGCCAGCGCTCGGTGCAGCTCCAACGGCAGCGTGCCCGCGACGCGCGAATCGATGTTGGGCGAGTCCAGCCCCTCGCGCAACAGCCGTGAGAGCAGGAAGCCCTCCTCGTTGGTGGCGCCGCCACCGACGAGCGCCCCTGTCTGCGCGCCGGCGCGCTTCAGACGCGTGGCGGCTTCATCGAGCGCCCGCTCCCAGGACACGGCACGCAGCTCGCCGCCGTCGCGGATCATCGGTTGTGTGATGCGGTTCTCGCCAAGTGCGGGATAGGCAAAGCGCCCGCGGTCGCACAGCCAGCCGTCGTCCACCTCGGGGTGATCGCGGGCCAGCACGCGCAGCACACGCTCGTCGCGCACCGTCAACGAAACGTTGCACTGGGCCGCGCACAGCGTGCAGACCGAGCCGGAATCCTCAACGTCCCACGGGCGCGCGCGGAAGCGGTAGTTGCGCGAGGTCAACGCGCCGACGGGGCAGAGCTCGATGATGTTGCCGCTGAACGGCGCCACGTACGGATGCCCGTCGTGGGTGGCGACGAAGGTGTGCGCGCCCCGCTCGGCGAAGATCAGCTGGTAGTCCTCGGCGATCTCCTGGGAGAAGCGCACGCAGCGGTAGCAGAGGATGCAGCGCTCGCGGTCGATGGCCACCAGGGGCGAGAGGGCGAGCGGCTTGACGAAGTGGCGCTTGGGCTCGATGAAGCGCGAGCGACCGCCGCCCCAGCCGAAGGTGATGTCCTGGAGCGGGCATTCGCCGCCCTTGTCGCACACCGGGCAGTCGAGCGGGTGGTTGACGAGGAGGAACTCGACGATCGCGTGCTGCGCGCCGCGCACCCGCTGGGTCTGGGTGTGGACGACCATGCCGTCCTTGACCGGGGTCGAGCACGACGTTTGGAGCTTGGGGATCCCCTCGATCTCCACCAGGCACATGCGGCACGCCCCGACCGGATTGCCGAGCTTGCGCTCGAAGTCGGCGACGCTCCCGGCGTACTTCTCGACGCCGTCGAGGTAGGCGCTGGTCATCTTGCGGCCGACTTCGGTGAGGCGGTCGTTGGTCTCACGAGCGCGCTCGGTGGCGGCCTCGAGATCGGGGACGAAGCTGTTCTTGGTGTTCGTGGTGGCCATGTTTGGGTACTCCTTTGAGCGTACTTGAATGTGCTTGCAGCTTAGCAACATCCAAGCTATTATGCAAGCGTTGTTGGCACCTTGCTAATGTGGCCCACGCCAGTCGGTTGGCGGCATTCTGCCGTCCACGGAAAGGAGCCAGAATGGCTGGGGATTGCACGCCGTCGTTCGAGGAGATCGCCCTTACGGACAGCGTCTCTGCCTGGGCCGCGATGGCCGAGGGCGCCGTCGACTGGTGGGTCGCCGCGCTCCGCCGTGGCGCGACACCGCCCGAGCTCTGGGCGGATGGGCTCCGCTGGTGGGGGGCGATGGCGGAGCGGCGCCGGCCGCAGTGGAGTTCGCCCCACGAGATCGTTTTCCAGTCGCCGGTGGCCCGCCTGCGCGACTTCTCTCCTGAGCGCCCCGCCGATGTCGTGCCCACGCTCGTGCTCCCGCCTCAGGCCGGACACGACTCCTGCATCGTCGACTTCTCTCCCGAGCAGAGCCAGATGCGGACGATCCTCGCGGTGGGCCTCGAGCGCGCGTTCACGCTCGACTGGATCGGCGCCACCGCGCGCACCAAGAACGCGGGGATCGAGGACTATCTCGAGGTGATCGACCGAGCCGTCGACCACGCCGGCGGCCAGGTGAACCTGATCGGTGACTGCCAGGGAGGCTGGCTCGCCACGATCTACGCCGCCCTGCGTCCCGAACGGGTCAACACGCTGACCATTGCCGGCGCGCCAATCGACTTCCACTGCGGCGAGCCGGTCATCCACGCGGCGCTCTCCTCGCTCGCACCCGGAGGGAACCTCGCCTTCTACCGCGGGTTGGTCGCCGCCGGGGGCGGCGTGCTGTCGGGGGAGCACATGGTCTCCGGGTTCATCGCGATCAAGCCCGACAACGAGATTGCCCGCCAGATCCAGCTCCTGGCGAACATCGACGACGACGAGCACCGGGCGCGTTACCGCGAGTTCGAGGACTGGTTCAAGCACACGCAGGCCATCCCCGGCGCCTTCTACCTGTGGATCGTCGAGCATCTCTTCCGCGACAACGAGCTGATCGCCGGCCGCCTCGAGATCGCCGGCGACCGCGTCGACCTGAGCC